>Ga0256867_10000983_pt1 | contig 11789 bp, 8 predicted proteins | sample RVTome_15_FD_185939 | JGI IMG/M metagenome (GOLD analysis project Ga0256867, IMG submission 185939) | Soil microbial communities from uranium-contaminated site in the Upper Colorado River Basin, Wyoming, United States - RVT150D86 (HiSeq) ... | reverse complement strand
CCGCGTTGACATACCCCGTGTCCACTAAGTGAGTGCCCGGCAGCAGGTCGCGCTGGGCCAAGTCCTCCTCGATCGTCGGGCCCATGACCGAGTCCTGTGTGGTCGAGAGCGTCGTCAGGGTTTGCGTGATCAAATCGGGATAGCCCGCATCACACGTTTCGCTCAGGTGCGTCTTATAGCCCACCCACGCCGTGTCGCGTTTCGTACAGTAGCGCGCATCCAGGTCATAGGGCGACTGAATCCGCAGGGCCGACGGCGGTTGCTCGTCTTGGTCGCGCCAGCGTACTTCTTCCATCCCGGCTTCGGTGCAGCGGTAATACTGTTGCACCCAAACCCGCCGCAACACCTCGAGATCGGGCAGATGCCGAAGATACTGAGCGTCATCACGGCCATAGATCGCGTCCATGAGGGCGTAGCCGTCGGCCCCAATCTGCACCGCCAGGCTCTCGCGCTTGCTCTTCTCTTTGGGCAGGCGAAAGGACTCGGCGCGGGGACCGTAGCTCTCATACCACTCGAGGGGAACCCACTGGCGCACCCAGGTGGCGTCGGCTTCACTGAGCTGATTGAGAGCGGCTCGCAAGGTTTCGAGCACGAATTCAAGACGGTTGAGGGTGCGAATGGCGGCGAGCACATGGGTCGAATCCGTCCGTTGTTTGCCCCGCGCCTTGATCAATCCGCGAGCTTTGCAGGCCCCCAGCAGGGTATCGAGAAGCTGCTGAGCGCTCTCATGACGCACGAAGCGCTCACGGAAATCATGCAACAAGGTGAAGTTGAAACCGGGATCGCTGAGCTCCAGACTCAGGGCATATTTCCAATCCATACAGCGGCGCACCGCATCGGCGGCCTGGCGATCGCTGAGCCCTTCCATGTACTGCATGACCGTCACTAGGGCCAAGCGCCAAGGCGCCACCTCGACCGGTCGCCCGCAGTTCTGCGAGTAGAGATCGGCAAAGTGGTCATCGTCATAGATGGCGCCAAACTCGGTGTGCAGATCGACGTAGAGATTGCCTTTGGGGAAAGCCGCTCTCACCATGGCGGCGGTGGTCTCGGGAACCGGAGGGATGGATTCGGAACGCCAGGTCATCACGCACCTCCTTGCAGGACCGCGGGTCCATCGCGGGGTTGCCTGATCAGCTTTGATGAGAAACCAAGTATAGCTGAATGGACAGGAGATGGGACGACCCAAATCAGGGCATTATCCGATAGCAGGAAACTGTCTTGTCCTACAAAAGAATGCATTTTGTAGTGTTTTTCAGAAAAGGGACTTCGATTCTCAGAGATCAAAATCGCATTAACCAACAGAGTCAGAGATTTGGACATCTGATGGCCCATCTAGCAGTATACTGGACGGGCCATAGGTATTGGCGTGGTATGGCAGAATGCTAGGAGTGCGCGCTTTGGAGAGCTTCCTCAGCGCTCGGGTGGAGGTCAAAAAAGTCGGTCAGTTTGGTGATCTCAAGCAAGCTACGGACTTGGTCCGGAACTTGTATGAGGGTTAAGTGCCCACCGTGCTTACGAATGGTGGTAAAACAGGTCACCAGGACACCAAGCCCTGAGCTGTCGATAAACGTCACCTCGTTGAGATCGAAAATGAAGTGCCGGCGGCCTTGAGCCAGATCGGTGCTGACCAAATTCCCAAGGGTCTTGCGTGAGGTAAAATTAATCGAGCCGGACAACGCCACGAACGAGACATCGTCAGCGGCGGTATGCGTAGATTCCATGAGCGCTGCCTTTCTAACTTGAGTAGTTAGCTCCAAAGGGAATGACGCTTTTTCCGGCTCCGACAGCATCGTGCTGGTGCGTGCCGCAGAGAAGTATTTCACCAGGGTAACTATATTACCAGGGTGATGAAAGACGCAGTAATCCATGTAGGAGTGTACAATCAACAAGCCTTGTCCATGGGAGGGTGGTATCTCCTCGTCGGCGAGCAGCATGGTGGAGATGGCCTGCCAATCGAATCCTAATCCCTCATCCCGAATAGTAATGGACATATACGCCGCCGTCAGAGTGTAGGAGATGGTGACGAGGCGCGAGGTATAGGGCTCTTGCCGCTGGCGTTCATCGACGAGATCTTCGAACTCGTCCCTGGCCAAAGCGGCTTGTTTTTGGTCGGCGCCAATACCCAAATTGCCATGTTCAATGGCATTCATCAGGACTTCGACCAAGCTGAGGCGAATGGCGTGCACATCGCTGGTGGCACAGTCTGGTCCGAGGCGGCTAAGAATCTCGTCCACTGTGGGAAGAACAAGGGCTGGGTCGCTAGGTAGGTGGATGACGCGAGCGGGCTGCAGATCGTGGAAATCCAACGCAATAAATGTCACATCATCACTGAAGTGTGTTTCGGTGAACTCTTCGAGGCGATGCCAGAGCTGCCGGGTCATGGTGTCCAGGTTGAGATCGGCCGTGTCTTGTACGACTTGACACAAGCCTTCGAATCCGAACATCGTGCCGCTTGGTGAGGTAGCCTCGATGACGCCATCGGTCACGAGTAATAACCGGTCATATGGCATAATGGGTAGGCTGGCTTCGGCAATCACCCATTCGTCGGCGCCAAACAAGCCTAACAGTGTACCGGTGGCTTTCAAAATATCGAGGGATTGGTTCATGCGACGCAAATAGAGCGGCGGTGGATGGCCGGCATTAGCATACCAGAGGGTTTGTTTAGCCGGATCGTAAATCGCAACAAAAGCGGTGACAAATTTCGTATCATCGGTAAGACGGAGAAAGTCCTCATTTAAGCGCGTCAGGGTTTGAGCTGGTGAATCGGTTTCGATGATATAGCGCTCAAACAACGGTTTAAGCAAAGCGGTCACCATCGCTGCGAGGACGCCATGACCGCTCACATCCGCAATGAAAAATGCCGTACGGTCTCCCGAAAGCGGTACAAAGTCAAAGAAGTCACCCCCCGCCTCAAGCTGGGGATGGTACGATTGGCGAACACTCAAACCTTTGGCAAACACATGTCGAGGGAGCAAGAAGCGCTGATATCTGCCGGCGGCTTGGATCTCATTAGCAAGCAACCGATTTTGGGCCGACACTTGATCCAGCAAGACCTTGGCTGCAATGGCGTTTTTTACCTTGAGTGGTAAGATGATTTGTAACTCGCCTTGCGGTAGGGATTTGGGGAAGTAGTCGTAGCATCCCATGGCCAGTGCTTTTTTCACGGAGCCGAGGTCTTCGAGAGAGGAGTTAATGATGATGGGAATGCTGGCATATTGATCCACTGCTTTAAGCTCGATCAGGCATCCAAATCCGTCCAAAATCGGCATCATGAGATCTAAAATGACTAAATCAACCGGTTGAGACCGTATATGTTCTAAGACTTCATACCCGTTTTTAGCTTCAAGAAAATTATATCCCTGCTCACGGAGACACATTTTGATGAGGGATCGATTAAATTTAACATCATCTGCAATTAGGATAGTGGGACGCTCACTGTCCATGTATTATACTTTCTGGACTTATGTCAGCTCAATCTAATTTATACCTCTTCAGACACTTTGACAGGATGTATGCCCTTATCGGCGGTGGGTGTAGAGTTCTTAAACGGTTCTCCTGCGTTATCTACGAGATATAACAGGAGGTCATTTTAAGGCCTTGATCAGGCGTCAATTTCCTGTCAGGAATTACACGTGACTTGAAATCTCAATTGCCATATTCGGGAAAAAAGTGTTAGGATTTTGACACTTGCCGCAATACAAATGTGGAAGTAAGGAATTGGACAAGCGGTCAAGGGGGATAGGTATGGCGTCAGAGCGCATTCTAGTCGTGGATGATGAAGAAGCGAATCGAGAGTTTTTATACGAACTCCTGACGCACGAGGGGTACGAGGTCGAAACCGCTGCGGATGGATTCGTTGGTCTTGAGCGGTTGCAGCAGGTTCCGGTCAACCTGCTACTCAGCGATCTCAAAATGCCGGAGATGAGCGGGGTCGATTTAATTCGGCAAATGACCGAGCTGTCCCCGCTTACGGTGGGCGTCATCTTCACCGGGTATGCGGCAATCGAGACGGCGGTGGAAGCCATCAAAGCCGGTGCCTACGACTATATCCCCAAGCCTTTTCGAGCCGATGAAATTCTCATGGTGCTCAGGCGGGCGTTGGAGTATCAACGTCTGAGCCGTGAGAATATTGGACTGCGTAAGCAACTCAAAAGCAAGTATCGCTTTGATAATATCGTCAGCGATCACCACAAGATGCAGGCAATCTTCGAGCTCGTGGAAAAAGTTTCCGATAGTGATAGTACGGTTCTGATCTACGGGGAAAGTGGCACTGGTAAAGAACTTATTGCCCGCGCCTTGCACTATAACAGCTATCGTCAGGATAAGCCTCTGATTCCGATTAATTGCGGCGCCATTCCGGAAGAATTATTGGAAAGCGAACTCTTCGGCTATGAGAAGGGAGCGTTTACCGGGGCCGCTTCCTCCCGCATCGGCCGCTTTGAATTGGCCCATGGCGGCACCTTGTTTCTCGATGAGATCGGCGAAATGAGTCCGGCTCTGCAAGTCAAACTCTTGCGAGTTCTGCAAGAGCGCGAATTTGAACGCGTCGGCGGTACTCGTACGATCAAAATTGACGTACGGATTATTGCTGCCACCAATAAAGACCTCGAAAACATGGTGGACAATCAACAATTCCGTGAAGACTTGTTTTATCGGCTCAACGTCATTCCGATATCCGTCCCCCCGCTGCGCGAGCGGCAAACGGATATCGCATTACTCGTGTCGTATTTTATCACCCGTTTTAACGCCGAGAAGAAACGGCAAATTGAGGGAATTACGCCCGAAGCACTCGAACGCCTCTACAGTTATCAGTGGCCGGGCAATGTCCGCGAACTGGAAAATGCTATTGAACGCATCACCATTCTCAAAGGCAGCGGCATGATCACACCCGAGGATCTGCCGGACAAACTGAGCCGCTCATTTGGCAATGGCATGGTGCCAAATGTCAATGTCCCAGATGAGGGACTCGATTTTGATGCTGTCGTGCAAACGTTTGAAAAACAATTACTCGCCAAGGCACTTGAAAAAACGCAGGGCGTTAAATCCAAGGCGGCAGAACTACTGCATATGAACCGTACAACCCTGGTCGAGAAAGTCAAAAAACTGCGTCTCGAAGCGTAATATAGCCTGTTGGCCCCTGGGTCCGCCTTGTAGTCGGTTTTGTTCTCTGTTCGATTACTCCCTCCCCCGATTCTTGTCATCTTTTTGACATCGACTGTCAGGTCCAATAGTATTTCTAGGCCACCTTGCTTTAGCCTGCCGGATATTGCCGGATGCCCCGAAGTCCAGGTTGAAGATCTGTCACACGGAGCTGTACTCCTGGTATGTTTCTTGCTCTTCTCTGAGATTGCACCTGGTTGAACCCATGTCTGGGCTCCGGGGCGACATGAAGTGGGCGAAGCTGCTCACGAGATAGGGTTGCAGCATGTTGTGGCGGCCAGTGCCGCGTGGAGAATGAGATTTTGTGAGCGTATTGGACCGCCTCTCCCAGAATTTGCCCCAATTACATACGGTTGAGCTGATTAAAGGGAAAGGCACTGTGCAGCAGGTGAACGGCATGCCAATTGATGATCGCGAGGCTTTCCCCAGGGGCTCAAATGCGATCTGTCCCCGGTATACACCCGCCTCAATACCATCTGAGCCACGCCGCATTCGCGTCCCATTCAACTTGGGAATCCAAGCCATTAATGGACTCTTGACCTGCGGTCAAAGCCAGCGGCTGGCCATCGTGGCCGATGCCGTCACCCCGTGGCGAAGTCTGTTGGGGGCGCTAGCCTACCACGCTCAAGCTAGCATTGATGACGCCGACCTCGACGCCCTGCGCTCTGGCATGATCCGGTCTCCTTCTCTCACGCATAGGCACAGTAGAGGACGGCATGGATGCACTCTGGAACTATTTGTGTCAGCCGATTGGTCAGAGTGCAGCTCTTGAGACGAACGTGCAGCAATTGAACACTCTCTTTACTGGCATAAGCAGCAGGGGATAAAGCGTATGCGGTCACTCCTGAGTCAGGAAGAGGTTGAAGCTCTTCTACGAGGTTTCCACTCAGATGAGCCTGAGCAGACACCCGAGCCGATCTTGTTAACCATCGAGTTGGGCCAGCAAAGCCTGCTCATCCAAGACCTGTCGCAGTTAACCCCGGAATCGGTGGTTACACTACCTCCGCGGATTAGCGAATCCTGCAAAGTATGGATCAATCACGAACTGATCGCCTATGGAGAAGTGGTTGCGGTTGACGGTCGCGTCGCGGTACGCATTACCAAACGCCTCCGTCCCACCGAATGCTAAACGACGCTGCGCCGCTCAGCCTCTTTGTGTTTACCGTGATAGCGGTCACCTCACAGCGCGCAAAAAATCGGATGTATCTTCCACTGCTCACCTCCATGCCTGCTTCCCCAATCGGATGCTATGAATCCTTTGCTGTTTTCATCTTTCTATCCCCCTCCATATTTTGAGCTCTGTTATAACAGAACCAAATTCATCGCGGTGTCGTGGATCAGATGCGCAGAAGGAACTATATCCGGGTGTTCGGAACCGAAATTTGACACAATCTGTCGCGATTTTTGACACAAAACGAGTTTTATATCTGATACGTCATGATCAGATCCAAGAGGCTGATATTTTTTTGTGTGTTTCAATTCTGCTGATTGTATTAATGGGTGAAGCTGGGTCGTGCTGCAACCTGCCTCGTGAGAGCTGATTTAACGCCCACCACTTCTGTACCAAGGCAGACCAAGATCTAGTCTATTTCCACCGTTAAGGCCGTTTTGGTGCCTATGGCTCGCCATGTTGAGGTCGAGCTGGCAGAAAGTTTGCATACCTCTTTCCCATTAGATTGCAAGCGTACGACATCAATAACCCGATCGCTTCGGGTTAACAGTTGTGCCGTTACCGTCACAAGCGGGTTAACCGCCTCACTGGAAACGAGGCAATCTTGGGCGGTGGCAACGTGATGCAGTTGGCGCGAGAGGTGGAGCGGATCGTAAAGATTGTGCAGTGGCATTCAGCCGTGACCGTATGACAAGAGGACATATCGGCGATATGGAGGATCAAACTCGCACCTTGCGTGGCTTGTCTAACCTAGTCAGACCGCCCCTGCCCACCTCGCGGCCACTTGATCAATTGCTCGCTCTGCAGCCCGATGTGAGGGTTCTTTCCTTTACCAGTGGTAAGGGAGGGGTAGGCAAAACTCATATTGTGGTCAATCTTGCTTACGCGCTGCAACGACTCGGGGCACGCGTGATGATTTTGGACGCCGATCTCGGCCTGGCTAACGTAGACATCCTGCTTGGGTTGGCGCCGCAGTTTAACATTCAACATGTCTTAGAAGGGAAAAAAGCGCTTACGGAGATTTTGGTGCAAGGGCCGGTTGGTATGACGATTCTACCGGCTGGCACTGGAGTTCACGAGGTGGCGCATTTAACGCAAGTTCAGCGCTTGCGCTTGTTGGATGAATTAGATGCGTTACAGCAGGAGATCGATTTTTTACTCGTTGATACGGGGGCGGGCATTTCCGCCAATGTGATTTATTTCAATATTGCGGCTCAAGATATTGTCATTATCGTGACACCGGAACCCACCTCGTTGACGGATGCCTATGCCCTGGTGAAAGTGCTCGCGACGCAATATGCCGAGAAACATTTTAAAGTCATTATGAATGCAGTCAGCGATGCGACGGAGGCCACGGAAGTCTTTCGCCGCCTGAGTATGGTGACCGAGCGGTTTCTCAACATTTCACTAGATTATCTGGGATTTATTCCCCATGATGCTGCCTTTTCACGGGCCGTGAGACAACAGCAGGCCCTGCTAGAACTCTATCCCACGTCGTGCGCGGCGCAGTGTTTCCACGATCTTGCCGAGCGCCTGCTGGACATCCCTGGAAGTTCCCATCCGAAAGGCAATATCCAGTTTTTTTGGAGACGGCTTTTAACCGGGTATCTGCAGCCCTCTTCTGAGGCCGTCCAAGTAGTATGTGGTGGGTCGGAAGACTCCGGCGACGAAGGAGTAGTTTAATGAGTGATAGCCCTAGCGCCTACGTGAAAGAGGCCAAGCGGATCACCCATCGAGAGAAGGAGCATCTCATTTTAGAGTATGCTCCGACGATCAAATATATTGCCCAACGGATTGCCGCACGGTTGCCGCCGCACATCAGTGTTGAAGACCTGATGAATGCAGGCGTCATCGGCCTGATTGACGCCATTGAGAAATACGATTCTAGCCGTGACAACACATTCAAAACCTATGCGGAATTCCGCATTCGCGGGGCGATGCTCGACGAGTTGCGCGGCCTCGATTGGGTGCCGCGCTCAGTGCGCCAGAAAGAGAGCGCCCTGGAGCGAGCCTACGAAGAGCTGGAGCGCCGCCTGGGACGCTCGGCCACGGATGAGGAAGTGGCCTCAGCCCTGGGTATTCGCATGCAAGAGTTTTACGAGTGGCTAAACCAGGTCAAGGGCGTCTCATTGCTGAGTCTGGAAACTCTGGGCATGCGCGCCACGGATGGCGAAGCCATCAATCTCTTGGAGATTTTGCCGGGTGATGACACCAATAGCCCCTCGCAAGTCTTTCAAGCCCATCGCTTGAAAGAAATCGTTGCACGCGCTATTGACGACTTGCCGTACCAGGAAAAGATCGTGATCTCACTCTATTACTATGAAGAGTTAACCATGAAGGAAATCGGCAAAGTGCTGGAGATCACGGAATCACGGGTGTCACAAATCCACACGAAAGCGATTCTGCATTTACGCACGAAACTCAAAATTTTGCGAGAGGAATAAGCTCGGCCACCGGATGTGGACTGCAGGAATATCGTTCCTGTCGCCACGCTGTCCAGGTCCTGAGATGGATTCGAGAGCGCTCCACGGCGCTGTCGTGAGATTCGGTATTCCCATTGCTCTCCGGGACGTTAGAGGGGAGCAGGAGGCATGAGAGGAGATCGGTACGATATGGCTCGCAATAGGTCACATCAAGACCCACATCGCATCGATGGAGCAGCACCACAGGAAAATAGCCCTGAGCCATTGCATCTCGACTCTGCAACTCCGGCGGCGGGGCAAGAGACCATCGCCCTGCCATCGAGAGCGTCGGCCACCTTGCAGGCTCAAGAAGTCATGCGAGAGACCCCGGAGTTGCGCCACGAGTTGGTGATCCGGCTACAGAAAGCTTTTCAAGTTGGCACACTCATGCTGGACAGCCATCTGTTGGCTGAAAAGCTGATCGGCCTACAACTTAGCGACTTACGCCCTGCCGCATAAGTGGGCAGGCCGCTTCAGATAGCGGTGGGACGCCGGCGAGAGAAGGAAACACAAGCGCATCGAAATGGGATCGCCTCCCGAGGCGATGCCGTTTGGTTAACGTGGGCCTTACCTCTCGCCAGTACCAGGTAGCTACGCTGGAGCGGGATCTGACGCAGATTGGCATGGGAGGTGACATGCTCGTCCTGACGCGAAAAGTAGGTGAAAGCATCACGATTGGCGATGATATTCGCATTACGGTGATGGTGGTGAAGGGCAATCAAGTTAAGATTGGCATCGAAGCGCCGACCGAAACCAAGATTTACCGCGAGGAGATCTATACCAGTATTGTCGAGGCCAACAAAAAGGCCACCGCCGATGGCGAACCGGATGTCTCCCTCATGCAAGTCGCTTTGAAAAATGGATCATCGATTCGCAAAGAGTAAGCCGCTCGCAAGCCGATGGCTGATTGAAAACCCTTTTCGCCCGCATATCTTTTCCACCTCATCCACGAGTTCGCACTGCTGACCACGCCTCGCCGACAGCATCATGCTGCCGTATATTTGACACCTCCCCGGCTGGGGTATAGGCTGTGCGCAGTACAGGGTTATGATTACCACGCTCATGCACTGTGCAGCCGGGGCATGTCCGAACCGGCAAGACTAGAACATTCGGATCACATTTATAGAAAGTACCTGGCGGTATGGATACCTCCGCCTCCCTCTCGGCAGGGTTCACCCGCACGCCGATGCGCGGCTGGATCGTCGCCTTGCTATCGCGGATGCAGCAAAGTCATTTCTCCCTCATGTCGTTCTCCTTTGGAATGTTCTTTCCCTTTATCCGTGAGGATTTGGGTCTGTCGCCGTGGCAAGCGGGTCTGCTCCAGGGCGTGTGGTGGGTGAGCTCTGCCCTGCTCGCCCTGCCATGCAGCGTAGTGTTTTCCCGCTATCGTCCTGTGCCGTTGATATTGGTCTCCCTGCTGCTGGGTCTGCCCTTTCTCGTTCTACACGGCATGGCACAAACGTTTTTCGTCTTATTTCTGGCGCGCTTTTGCTTTGTCGTGTGCTATGTGATTGCCACGCCAGCTCGGCCGCTGATCCTGCAGCAATGGATTGCCCCCTCACAGTACGCTCTGGTGCAAGCGGTCGGCTTGTCCTTGCATAGTACGCTGTTGGCCATTACCATCAGCACCAGCGTGTTGCTGATTGGGGTCGTCGGGAGCTGGCAGGTGGCGTATCTGGTGCTCGCCGGATTTTTTACCCTCCAGACCATCGCCTGGATGGTTGTTGTCCGGGACCGACGGGCACCCGTGCAGGGGTTGCAACAAGCGCTGCAGGCGCAACAGGATACACCTCTGCAGGCCCTGCGGGCTTATCCACAGGGGTGGCTCGTGGGCGTGACGATGTTTGCCCTGGCCGCGACGTGGACCGCTGTCGTCACCTTTTTGCCCGCGTTCTTATTGGAAGAGCGAGGAGTTCCCTTGACGCTCAGCGGCCCCTTGCTGGGATTCCTATACTACGGGCTCATTCCGTTCTCACCCCTCGGAGGCTGGCTGTCGAAGCAGGTGCCGAATCGGAAACTCTTGCTCTGGATTCCGGCACTCTGTAACGTCGTGTTTGGGGTCGCACTGATGCTCGTGTCATCTCCATGGTGGATTATGGGGTTGCTCACGGGAATCGGATTGATCTGGGTCGTTTCACCCATACTCGATGTTTTGCCCTTTGAATTTCCGGGCATTCGGCCACGTGAGGTCGCCGTTATCTCCTCATTGATCCGAACGCTGATGGGATTGGGATTTGCCATCGGACCCATGTTGACCGGTCTTGTGGCTCAGCTCAGCGGGTCGCTGCAGCTTGGCCTGCTGACCCTGTGTCTGCTCACTGGAATTGGCGTCATTGCCGGATGGCTCTACCCAAGCTCTACAAGTGCGGCGATTGACTCAGCGGGTGGCCCCCTAATCGCTGAGCCATGATCACATTGATTTTCTCAAACTGAAGGACTCACCTATGCAACTGTCTGAACGCCGTCAACGCTATCGTCAGGTCTTAGCGGGCAACATCTGCGTGCATCCAGCATCGGTCTTCGATGCGATGTCGGCCCGCATCGCCGAATCGCTCGGCTTTGAGGTAGGCATGTTTGCGGGCTCCATCGCATCTGGCACGGTCCTGGGAGCCCCTGACCTAGTGGTGCTGACGTTAACCGAGTTTGCCGAGCAAATCCGGCGCATTACGCGCGGCAGCGACATCAGCTTGATGGTCGACGCCGATCACGGCTACGGCAATGCCCTCAATGTCATGCGCACGGTGGAGGAGTTAGAAACCTCTGGCGTGTCGGCACTCACGATTGAAGATACTCCTTTACCCATGCCCTTTGGTGGTGCCGGGGAGGGATTGATTTCGCAGCCGGAGATGCTGGGCAAGCTGCGGGGTGCAGTGGAAGCCCGGCAGGATCCCAGCCTGGTCATCGTAGGGCGCTCAGCCGTGCTGCGTTTTCTCAGCAACGAAGAAGCGCAGGCACGGGTAAAAGCGTATGCGGAGACCGGTATCGACGCCTTGTTT
>Ga0256867_10000982_pt1 | contig 11795 bp, 7 predicted proteins | sample RVTome_15_FD_185939 | JGI IMG/M metagenome (GOLD analysis project Ga0256867, IMG submission 185939) | Soil microbial communities from uranium-contaminated site in the Upper Colorado River Basin, Wyoming, United States - RVT150D86 (HiSeq) ... | reverse complement strand
CTACTTCGACGTGGTGAAGGAGTTCAATCTGGGCTCCAACCACGCATCGAGCTTCGGCCCGACCGTCCTCAGCGTCACGGCCCCCGACGACCACACCGTCAGGGTCGAGTTCTCCGAGGCACCCGGTCTGAACGTGTGGAACAACGGTGTCGGCTTCGCCTCGTTCGTGCCCAGCCATTTCTGGCAGGAGCACGTCGATGCGGCCCGCGCCGCGGCCGAGTCGGTCACAGCCGGGGTCACCCCGGAGGATGCCACTGCGGCCATCGTCGAGGCAGCTGCCGGCGACGATGACCCGGACAACGACATCGCAGCCGCGGACGTGACCCAGGAGCAGATCGACGAGTACATCGCCGGTGCCGGCTCCCAAGAGGCCCTCTCGGTTCTCTACACCGTCTCCGGTGTGAATGAGCCGTCGTCCGGATCTGTCATCGTCGACCAGTGGGAGACCGGTGCGTTCGCCGCCACGGTCGCCAACTCGGACTATTTCGACAGCGGCACCGAGAACACCCTGTATTCGGATGGCTCGTTCCGCATCGCCAACAGCGAGCGCGGCGAGGACAACGTCTACGGTGGTGAGGGGTCGGGCGACGTGGTCGCCCAGTACATCGAGGGCCCGTTCGTCTCAGAGATTCTCTGGGTCGAGCACGGCACCAAGGATGCTGCCTACGAGAAGCTCGCCGGTGGTGAGCTCGACTACGTGTACGACCCGACTGGTCTGACCAGCGGTTTGCGCAACGAGCTTGCGACCAACCCCGATCTGGAGTTCAGTGTGAACCAGACCGAGGGCTTCCGTTTCATGTCGTTCAACATGCGCAAGGCCCCGATGTCCGACCTGGCATTCCGCCAGGCAGTGGCCACCGTCATCAACAAGGAGCTGGTGGCTGACACCGTCCTTGCCGGTGCGGTGTTCCCCGGTTACACCATCGTCCACCCCGACCTCACGGCCCACTACAACGCCGACGTTGTGCGGGCCGGTTGGGCCGACGGTGAGCCGATGTCCGAGGGAGATCGCTACGACACAGCGATCCAGATCCTCAGAGACGCCGGGTACACCTGGACCACCGAGCCGGTTGTCGTGCGCGACGCCGACGGGAACTTCCTCGAAGTCAACCCGAAAGGTGAAGGCCTGTCCATGCCGAACGGCACCGCCGTTCCGGAATTGACGATCCTGACACCGGGCCCGGGATACGACCCGTTCCGTGCAACCTTCTCCATCTACATGGAGGCCTGGATGCAGGAGATCGGTATCCCGGTCATAGCCGAGCCGACGGACTTCAACGCGATCATCGATGCGACGTTCCCGCCGCAGACACCTGAGTCTGCGCTGCTGTGGGACATGTTCGTGCTCGGCTGGGGTGGTGGCGACCCGTCGCTGCCCGGCAGCTCGACGCGGGCGTTCTTCCACTCGGATCAGGACGCCGTGACCGGTGGTGGCTTCAACGTCCCCGGCTACAACAGCGAAGAGTTCGATGGGGTGGCCAATGCGTTCGACGCAGCGACCACCATCGAAGAAGCTGCCGAGTTGACCCAGGAGATGGACGCAATCCTCGCTCAAGACCTCCCGTACGTGGTGCTCTTCCGCACCCCGATCATCGAGGCCTACACGAGTGGTGTCCAGTTCCCCACCCAGACGATCATGGGGGGCCAGTCGGGCTTCCCCAACGCCTGGCCGAACGCAGTGGACGTCACCCAGTAAGAGACGACTCCACCATCTGACAACGGGAAGGGAGGGCCCCCGGGCCCTCCCTTTCTCATGGGCTCCTCATACGGGCCGAGCGGCCGCTAGGTTGTCTCCCGCCCCTCATCTAGAGTGTTTTACCTGCACTCGTGTGGTGTACCTAGGAGTCCAGATTGGTCAAGTTCATCGCCAAGCGCCTGGTCCAGATGGCGTTCTTGTTCTTCCTATTCCTCTCCCTGGTGTTCTTCCTCCTTCAGGCGCAGCCCGGTGACATAACCGCCCAGTTCCTCAACCCACAGATCCCCGCCGAGGTGCGCGCCCAGATCCTGGGCAGGCTCGGTCTCGACGGGAGCATCTGGAGCCAGTGGTGGAACTACGTGACCAACTTCTTCACCGGCAACCTCGGGGTCAGTTTCTCCCAGTTCCCCAAGCCGGTCATAGAAGTCATAACAGAGCGGATCCCACGCACCCTCTTCCTGTTCACCTTCGCCACCCTGTTCGCCTACGTGCTCGGGTTTACCCTGGGCAAGCGGCTCGCCTGGAAGCGCGGCGGGCTCGGCGAGCACGGTGTCACCGTCGGTGGCGTCCTGCTCTACACCATCTTCTACCCCTGGTTCGCCATCCTGGTGATCCTCTTCTTCGCCTCGACGCTGGGTTGGTTCCCGGTCAATGGGTTCCTCACCGTCGAGGTGTGGCGGGGGGCGCCCTTCACCGGGAACCAGGTCTTCACTCAGATGCTGTTCTCGCTCGGCATATCCGCAGTCATCCTCGCCGTCGGGCTCCTGGTCTCACGAAGGGTTAGCGAGCGTTCCACCGCCCGGATGATCCGACGCTCCACCTATGCGCTGGCCTTGATCGCAATGGCAATGTTCTGGCTTCTCCGGCCCGAGATGCGCCCATACGCCGGCAACCTGGTCAGGCATGCCATCCTCCCGGTGCTGACCCTGACGCTGGTGGCCTTCGCCGGGACGATGCTGCTCACCCGGAGCTCGATGCTGGAGACCCTCAAGGAGGACTACATCCTCACCGCCCGGGCCAAAGGCGTCCCGGAGAAGGACATTCGTGACCGGCACGCCGCGCGCAATGCACTGCTCCCGGTGGTGACCTCGTTCATCCTCGGCCTGGCCTTCATCATCGGTGGCGGTGTCGTCACCGAGACCGTCTTCGGTTGGCCCGGGATGGGGGCGCTGCTCCTTACTGCAACCGTGATCGAGGACGTCCCGTTGGCGACGGGAGCCCTCGGCTTCATCGGGGTGCTCGCCCTGATGGCCCATCTCCTGGTGGACATCCTGTACGTCGTGCTCGATCCGCGAATCAGGGTCCAGACGGGGAGTTAGGAGAGCCGATGGTCATCAAAGACTCGGAGAGGCCCGACCTACTCGAGCCGCCGCTGGAGGAGTTGGCCGGTGTCGAGGTGCGCGAGGGAGAGCTCCCCGAGTCGTTGTGGAAGGTCCGCTGGAAGCTGGCTTGGACCGGGTTCAAGAAGAACTGGAAGCTCTTCGCCGAGAACAAGATCGGTCTGTTCGGGCTCTTCTTGATCCTGGTCTTCGCTGCGATGGCGATCGCGCACCCCATCCTCCGCTCGGTGGGGCCATGGGACGACGATCGGATCTATGACCCGGTGATCGGTTATGACGCGGTGGTCAGCGACTTCGAGATCGTTCCGACCGAGGCGGACGTCGTCGATCCCGTGACCCAGATGGACGCGCCCACCGCCCAACTCTGGTGCTTCGGTGTCCTCCCAGGGGAGATCTGCTCGATTCCTCGAGCCCCCGCCCCTCCCGGGCCCGGTCACGTCCTGGGAACCGACCCGCTGGGCCGTGACATCGCCAGCCAGCTCACCTTCAGCACCCGGGCGGCGTTCTTCTTGGGCACCATCGCGGCGGTGGTCACCGTGGTGGTGGCCACCACGGTGGGCTCGATGGCTGCCTTCTACGGAGGGTGGTTGGACAACTTCTTGATGCGCTTGGCCGACCTCGTCCTCCTCCTCCCCTTGATACCGATCCTCATCGTCATCTCCGGCCTGTTCGAGGTGACCATGCCGTTGTTGGGGATACTGATAGGAGTGCTCTCCGGTTTCGGGGGCACGGCCATCGTGCTCAAATCCCAGGCGCTATCGGTCAAGGTAAAGCCCTTCATCGACGCGGCGCGGGTCTCGGGCGGCTCCAACATGCACCTCATCCTCAAGCACGTGATCCCCAACGTGCTTCCCCTCAGCTTCCTCTACATGATGTTCACGGTGACCGAAGCGGTCAGCCTGGAGGCAACCCTTTCGTTCTTCGGCCTGATCAACGCCGACATGACCTGGGGGATCATGCTCAGCACTGCTCAAACCCAGGGTTACCTGCGCAGCGGGTTCGAGTTCTGGTGGCTGCTGATTCCGGCGGGGCTCGCGGTGTCCTTGCTGGCGGCCGGGTTCTTCTTCGTCGGCAGGGCGATGGACGAAGTGATCAACCCCAGGCTCAGGTCCCAATGACAGACACCCGGATGGGCACCGCCGAGGGCATCCTCGGCGATACCAACTCGACCGCCGAGACCCCGATCCTCGAGGTCAACGATCTGGTGATGAACTACGAGACCAAGGCGGGCATGGTCTCCGCAGTGGAGGGAGTCTCCTTCACGGTTCCCAGGGGGAGGTCCCTCGGCCTGGTGGGCGAATCGGGTTGTGGCAAGACCTCGATCGCCCTGACCCTTATGCAGCTGACCGCCAACAACGCCAGGGTCCTCGGCGGCGAGGTCATCCTCGACGGGGAGAACCTCCTCGAGCTGAGTGCCGAGGAGATGCGCAAGCGTCGCTGGAACGACCTGTCGATGGTCTTCCAGGGGGCGATGAACTCGTGGAACCCGGTGTACACGGTCGGTGAGCAGATCAGGGAGGCGATGGACATCCATTGGAATCCCAAGCCGACCTCCGTTGAGGCCCGTGCCAAGACCGAGGAGCTGTTCAACCTCGTCGGGATCAACCCGGAGATGATCGACCGCTATCCCCACGAGTTCTCCGGTGGCATGAAGCAGAGGGCCGTCATCGCAATGGCCCTTGCCTGCGATCCCAAGCTGATCATCGCCGATGAGCCGACCACCGCCCTCGACGTGATCGTCCAAGAGCAGATCCTCGAGGAGCTCAGGAAGATCCAGCACGAGCTGGGCATGTCGATCATCTACATCTCCCACGACATCGCGGTGATCGCCGAGATCACCGACCTGCTCGGTGTCATGTACGCCGGCAAGATCGTGGAGATGGGCACGACCTCGGAGGTGTTCGCCCGGCCCCGGCACCCCTACACATGGCTCATCCTGTCCTCCACACCGTCGATCACCGGCCCCCGTCGGGTGCTGGCGCCCCTGGAAGGGGAGCCACCCAACCTGTTGGACCCCCCGTCGGGATGCAGGTTCCATCCGAGGTGCCCATTCGCCACCGAGCAATGCGTTGTCGAAGAGCCACCTTTGGAAGAGATCTACGAGGGCCATGCGATCGCCTGCTGGAACTACGAGAAGGTGCCGGCGACCCTGGCCAAGGGGGAGAGGTGAGCACCGAGAACGGGAGCACCAGGGTAAAGGTCTCCAACCTCCACAAGCTCTTCCCCATCTCCAAAGGCATGTTCCGCAAGCCGACCGACTTCGTCCACGCCGTCGACGGCATCGACTTCGAGATACAGGCCGGTGAGTCGCTCGGCCTCGTTGGGGAGTCCGGTTGTGGCAAGACCACCACCGGGCGGATGCTGGTCAAGCTGGAGAAAGCCTCAGACGGCACCATCCTGATCCGCGACCCTGAGAGCGACCGGCTCATCGACGTCACCGAGATCAACTCCAAGGCGGACCAGAAGGAGTTCCGCAAGAACGTCCAGATGATCTTTCAGGACCCTTACGAGTCGATGAACCCCCGCCGGACCATCTTCGACGTCGTGGCCGAGCCCCTCACGGTCCAGAACCTGGGCACCACCGCCGAGCGAGAGAAGCGGGTCATCGACTTGCTCCGGCTGGTTGGGCTGACCCCACCCGAGCCGTTCCTCTTTCGCTACCCCCACGAGCTCTCCGGGGGACAACGCCAGCGTGTCGCCATCGCCCGGGCACTGGTCATGGACCCGACGTTCGTGGTGGCGGACGAGCCCACCTCGATGCTCGACGTATCGATCCGGATCTCGATCATGCGTCTCATGCTCGAGCTTGCCGAGAAGCTCGGCGTCACCTACCTCTACATCACCCACGACCTGGCCGTTGCCCGCTACATGTGCGACAGGATCGCGGTGATGTACCTGGGCAAGATCGTCGAGATGGCCCCGACCGAGGAGCTGCTCACCAACCCGATGCACCCTTACACGCGGGCCCTGCTGTCGGCGGTCCCCGTGCCCGACCCCTCGTATCGTCGCCCGGAGGTCGAGATCCAGGGCGGGGTGTCCCGCGCCATCAACCCGCCTCCTCATTGCCGTTTCATCGCCCGCTGCCCGTTCGCCACCGACATCTGTCACCGCGAGCCCCACCCGCCGCTCGACGACCGGGGCAACGACCACGTGGTCGCCTGCTATCTGGTCGGCGCCGATGGGAGCTGGTCGGGGGCGGCAAGGGCAGTCCTCGACCTCAAGTCCTGAGCGGGCCCTCAAATCCTTGCCATTTCGGTCCAGGGGCCGTTTCATCCAGCTGATGGGACGACCCCTCGTCATACGTGTAGCTCTACTTGCCCTGGCGATCGTCGTCGTCTCATGTGACACGACGGTGAGCGGCCCCCGGCTGCCGAGGCCACAATCGCCGGCGGCCCACACCGTGCCCACGACGGTTCCGGCGACCACGACCACAATCGACGAGGGCACCGCACTCGCCACAGGGTGCCCGACACCATTCTGTTTGGTCTATCACATCGACCCCGACGCCTCCTGGTCCGACGGTGCGCCGGTTTCCTCTGCCGATTTCGCCCACACGGTCGGCCTGCACCGCGACCTTGGCATCGAGGACCCGGTACCCGGGTACGAGATGGTCAGCCGGGTCGACGTGATAGACGACCGGACCTTCCGGGTGGTCTTCACCGAGCGATTCGGGGCCTGGCAGACGTTGTTCGACCGGGTGCTCCGCACCGGCTCCGGCGGCGACGTCACCGCGGGCGTCGGCACGACCGGGCCTTTCACCCTCGTCGAGTGGGTCCGCGGCGACCACATCGTCCTGCGACGCAACCCGGATTGGTGGTCGCCGACCGATCCGTTGAGCGCCGGCGCGCTCGGCGACGTGCAGGAGCTGCGCATCGTCTTCATCCGGGACCTCGACGAGGCCGTCACCGCCCTTGAGGAGGGTGAGGTCGACGTGCTCACCGCGAGACCTGACGACGCCTCCGTGGAACGTCTGGCAGGGATCGAAGGCATCACCTTCGCCACCATCCCCGGCCCGTTCTGGGAGCACATCGACTTTCATCACGATGACCCGTTTCTCTCCCAGCCCTGGGCGCGCGAGATGCTCTCTCTGGCGATCGATAGGGAGAAGATCCTCGATCGGACGATACGGCTCGTCGACCCGGGAGCTACCGCTCTGGACAACACCATCTGGATGGCGAACACCCATCACTACGAGCCTCACTACGTCGACGGCTTCGACCCGGCGGCCGCGGAGCAGATGCTGATCGACAATGGCTGTGTTCGTGACGAGGGCGGGCCCTACGTCTGCCAGGGGAGGCGGATGTCGTTCTTGTGGGCGACCACCGGCGACGACCCTGACCGGCGCCAGATCTTCGAGTCGGCCCGGGAGGACCTGGCGGTGGTGGGAGTGGAGCTCGTGGCTGACTTCAGGACGCCTTCTGCCTTCGTCACCAGGGACTTCCTCTTCGGTGGGCCCGACGTCTGGCAGTTGATCAACTTCTCGTGGCGGGCGCGTTCGGACCCGGGTGCGACCAATGCCACCTACTACTGCGATGACGCCGGTGACTTGAACGTCAACCGCTACTGCTCGGCCGAAGTCGAGGACCTCATCCGCTCCACCGAGGAGATCATCGAGCCGTCGGGGCGGGCCGCGGTCTACAACCGGGCCGACCGGCTCTACCTCCAGGACCACGCGGTCATCCCGTTGTACCAGAAACCAAGCCTGATGGCCTGGGGATCGGGCATCAGCGGCCCCGCCCCCAACTTCTCGTTCTCCTCCGATCTGTGGAACGTCGCCTCGTGGACGGGCAAGGAGTCGATCGTCGTCGCCCTCCCCGACGAGCCGTTGGACCTCGATCCCCGCTCCCAGGCGGACGACAACGCCAATGTCGTCCTGGGGGCGATTCTGTACGGTGCCTTCGGCATGGACCCCTCGCACCGGTACGTCCCGGTCCTCCTCGAGTCGGTGGACGTGATCGAGGGGAGCGGCTGATGCCCGGCCCGTTGCAGGGTCTGCTGGTCATCGAGCTGGCCGGGCTGGGGCCGGCACCGTTCTGTGGAATGGTCCTGGCCGATCTCGGGGCGGACGTCGTCAGGATCGAGAGGGTCGGCGGCGGCGGACTCCTCATGGCGTCGGCGGAGAACGACCTCCTCAACCGGGGAAAGATGTCGGTGGCGGTCGACTTGAAGAACGAGGAAGGGGTCGGCGTCGTCCTTGCTCTGGCTGCAGATGCGAACGCCTTGATCGAGGGTTACCGGCCGGGGGTGACCGAGCGTCTCGGGCTCGGCCCGGCCCAGTGCCTGGCCCGAAATCCGGCCCTCGTATACGGCCGGATGACCGGTTGGGGCCAGGAGGGCCCCCTGGCCGCGACCGCGGGACATGACATCGACTACCTCGCCGTCTCCGGTGCCCTCCACTCGATTGGCCCGGCGGACCGGCCGATCCCGCCGCTCAACCTGGTCGCCGACTTCGGGGGTGGCGGGATGCTCCTCGCCCTCGGTGTCCTCGCCGGCATCTTCCATGCCCGGGAGACCGGTGAGGGCCAGATCGTCGATGCGGCGATGATCGACGGTGCGGCCCTCCTGATGGCGTCCCATCATGGTTACCTCGCCGACGGCTGGTGGCGGCCCGAGCGCGAGTCCAACCTGTTGGACGGGGCCGCTCCCTTCTACACCACCTACGAGACCAGCGAGGGGGCTCACGTGGCGGTCGGTGCGCTCGAACCCCGATTCTTCAGCGCCCTGCTCGACGGGCTCGACATCGATCCGGCCGAGGTCGGTCCGCAGAACGATCGGGACGGCTGGCCCGCGATGCGCCAGAGGTTCGCCACCCGTTTCGAGCAGCGGACCCGTGAGGAGTGGGCGGCGCACTTCAACGGCTCCGACGCCTGTGTCGCGCCGGTCCTGTCCATGGCCGAGGCCCCCGCCCATGAGCACAATCGGCTGCGTTCGACGTTCGTCGAGATCCAAGGTGTCGTCCAACCAGGTCCCGCCCCTCGTTTCTCGGCCTCTCCCGCAAGCATCGGCTCGCCGCCACCGCTCCCCGGATCTGGAACCGATCAGGTCCTGGCAGCGGCCGGGTTTAGCCTCGAGGAGATCGGTAAGCTCCGAGAGGCCGGAGCCATAGCCTGATCCTGCGGAGGGAAAGTGACCGATACCGCCGTGCTCGCCGAGCGGGCCGAGATCGACGCCATCGTCGAGGGCAAGACGATCATCGACGCCTTCAACCGCAACGCAGAGACATATCCCGATCAGCCCGCCATCCACTGGAAGGACGGGGACTGGCAGCACCTCACCTGGTCGGAGTACCGGCGCGCGGTGCACAAGGCAGCCGCCGGGTTGCAGACTCTCGGAGTGGGTCAGGGCGAGTTCGTCGCCATCATGGCGGGCAACCGCCCCGAGCACGTCATCGCCGACTTCGCGGCGGTGCATGCCGGAGCAACGCCGGTCACCATCTACTCGACCCTCGCCGCCAACCAAATCCAGTACATCGCGGACAACTCCAAGGCGACGGTGGCCATTCTCGAGGACCTCGACTTCATGAAGCGCTGGGATGAGATCAAGGCCGAGCTGCCCAATCTCAGATACATCGTCCTCATGTCGGGAGCCGAGAACTACGACACGGTCGACTGGGTGCTCTCTTGGGACGAGCTGAACGCCCGGGGCGAGCACCGGCTGGGCCAGGACCCCGACGCGGTGACCCGTTCGGCATCCGCGATCAGCCCTGAGGCCCTGGCCACCCTCATCTACACGTCAGGGACCACGGGAACCCCCAAGGGCGTGATGATCAGCCACCGAAACGTCGTCTGGACCCTGGAGAGCCTGAGACGGGCCGCCGATCTCCAACCGGGGGTTCGCATGGTCTCCTACCTACCTCTGGCTCACATCGCCGAACGGTTGGCCACCCACTATCTCGGGACCTACCTCTCCGGGGAGGTGTGGTACTGCCCCAACCTGGCGGGTGTGTTGGAGTACATCCAGGAGGCACGGCCAACCGTTTTCGTGGGCGTGCCCCGGGTCTACGAGAAGTTCCACGCCCGGCTGATGGCGCGTTTCGACGAGGCCGAGGGGATCAAGAAGACCCTGCTCGACAAAGCTCTCGAGACGAACCGGTTGCGGGTCGAGGCCGAGGCGGAGGGCCGGCGGGGACCGGTCCTGGCGGGCATCCTCGACAAGATCGTTCTCTCCAAGGTGAGGGACGGGCTCGGGATGGGAAGCGTCGACCTGGCCATCACCGCGGCCGCACCGATCAACCCCGACCTCGTCAAGTTCTTCCACACCATCGGGGTGCCGCTGTTCGAGGTCTACGGGATGTCCGAGAACACCGGGCCGGCCACGGCCACCCTCCCCGGCGCGCTCAAGATCGGTTCGGTCGGAAGGCCCCTTCCCGGGGTCGAGGTGGCCATCGAGGACGACGGCGAGCTCAAGATGAGAGGCGGCATCGTCACCAAGGGCTATTACCAGCTCGACCAAGCGACAAGGGAGACCTTCGACGACGAGGGGTGGCTCCACTCCGGCGACCTGGCCCGGATCGACGACGACGGTTTCGTCTGGATCGTGGGTCGCAAGAAGGAGATCATCATCACTGCGGCCGGCAAGAACATCGCACCGGCCAAGCTGGAGACGCTGTTGGGCAATCACCCTCTCGTCTCCAAGGCGTGCATGATCGGGGACCAACGCAAGTTCTTGAGCATGCTCATCGCTCTCGACGGTGAGGAGGCGCCGGCCTGGGCCGGGGCGAGGGGTCTCGAGTATCGGGATCTCGCCAGCTTCTCCGAGCTCCCCGAGGTCCAGAACGAGATCGCCCGGGCCGTCGACGAGGCGAATCAGACCGTTGCCAGGGTGGAGCAGGTCAAGAAGTGGGTCATCGTCCCCGACGAGTGGACACCCGACAGCGGTGAGGTCACGCCTTCGCTCAAGCTGAAGCGGCGTGTGGTCCTCGACAGGTACGCCGAGCAGATCGATTCGATGTACGCAGGAGTCTGACCGCGGCGATGAGCCGGACCGTCTTCGTGTCGGACTGCTGACGGAGGATCATCACATGACTGACCCAATCACATTCGACGGTCGCGTGGCGATCGTCACCGGGGCGGGGGGAGGCCTCGGCAAGACCTATGCCGTCGAGTTGGCCCGTCGCGGAGCACAGGTGGTGGTCAACGACCTCGGTGGGGCGGTCGACGGGACCGGGGGGTCCTCCTCGGCTGCGGACCAGGTGGTCTCAGAGATCGTCGCCGCAGGGGGTGAGGCGGTCGCCAACTACGACACGGTCTCGACCGCCGAGGGTGGCGAGAGCATCGTCCAGACCGCCCTCGATGCCTTCGGGACCGTGGACATCCTGGTCAACAATGCCGGGATCCTCCGGGACAAGTCGTTCTCCAAGATGACCATGGACGAGGTGGAGGCGGTCATCGACGTCCACCTCAAAGGGGCCTTCTACGTGTCCTCGCCCGCCTTCGAGGTGATGCGGGCTAAGTCCTACGGGCGGTTGGTGTTCACCTCGTCGGCCTCGGGTCTGTTCGGCAACTTCGGTCAGGCCAACTACGGGGCGGCCAAGGCCGGCCTGATCGGGCTGATGAACGTCTTGGCCATCGAGGGCGTCAAGTACGGCATCAAGTCAAATGCGGTGGCACCTATCGCCAGGACGAGGATGACCGAGGACCTCCTCGGCCCGTTTGCCGAGATGGTGGCTCCCGAACAGGTCACCCCGATGGTGGTCTACCTATGCTCGGAGGCCAACGAGCACACCCACGAGGTCTTCACCGCAGGCGGGGGTCGGTACG
>Ga0256867_10000980_pt1 | contig 11809 bp, 8 predicted proteins | sample RVTome_15_FD_185939 | JGI IMG/M metagenome (GOLD analysis project Ga0256867, IMG submission 185939) | Soil microbial communities from uranium-contaminated site in the Upper Colorado River Basin, Wyoming, United States - RVT150D86 (HiSeq) ... | reverse complement strand
CTTGGAAGGCTGAGGCGTGACATGGCGATCGCGCGCTCGAGGGTTCGGGAGGCCGACGGTACACCTGAAGTTAGCTCTACCTAACGGCCCCGTTCAGGGAGGCCGGCCTTTCGAGGTCGCCGACATAGGTGAGCTCGCGGCCTTCCGCAGCGCAGCGGAGCATCAGCGAGCCTCGCCTCATGTCGCCCATTCCAATGAACTCGCGAGGAAAGCGGAGTCGCGGGCCGAGGACCTCCCCTAATGGCTGGAGGTATTTCGGCGTGGCGAGACTCCCCAGCAGGACCGCCGCAGCATCAGGGGTGAGCTGGTCGGCGAGCCGTCCGGCGTCTCGCCGCAACGGTTCGGCGTACCGCCGATCGGACGGGTCGACCGGCACCCGGGAGATCGCGAGCAGGCTCTCGAGATCGACGAGGTAGTCGGGAGAGCAGAGGCCCAGCCCCGGGACGATGACCAGGATGCCGACGCATCCGACGGGCGGATCCACGAACGCCCGAGCATAGGCCAGCTTGCCCCGGAAATAGAGCCCGCTCATGAACGTGAAGACGTCGCCGACGGTCGCACCCGTCCCCGACCGAAGCCGAAGAGCCAGCGCGGAACCGGCCCCGTCTCGTAACAGGAAGCCGGAGCGCTTGCCCGCGCAATTGGCGGGGGAGAGCAGGAAGACCCGGTGGCTCGGGCCGTCCTCGCAGGCGGAGCTACTCCGAGCGCTGGGCAAAGATGAGCTTCGCGAAACTGGCGACAGTGAATACCAGCTCGCTCCGCTCGAAGGGTTTGGCGAGGTGGGACTGGAAGCCGGCCCGAATCGCTCGGGTCCGGTCTTCGCTCCGGGCAAACGCCGTCAGGGCAACCGCGGGCATTCGCGCGTGGGAATCCTCGCGAGCGCGGATCTGGCGGATGAGCTCGTACCCATCGATCTCCGGCAACCGGATGTCGCTCAGGAGGAGATCCGGTCCGGACTCGAGCAGCCGAAGCCCTTCCGGTGCGGACGCCGCCGAGAGCACCTGGGCACCATGGTCTTCGAGGATGCGCTGAATCAGGGTCCGCATGTCCGGCTCGTCCTCGACCACCAGCACGGTGAGTCCGCGAAGAGAGATTCCTTCGGCCGAACCGGCGGCCTTTTCGACCGGTTCGGCGGGCTGGCCCTGTGGGTGGGCGATGAGCGGCAGCTCGACCGTGAAGACGACGCCCTTCCCCTCCCCTTCACTCGCTGCACGCGCCGAACCGCCGTGCAGCTCGACCAGGTGTTTCGTGATGGAGAGCCCGAGCCCGAGCCCGCCGTAACGGCCCGTCGTGCCGCCTCCTCCCTGGCGGAAGCGCTCGAAGATTCGCGGCAGGTCCTCGGGCCGGATGCCGACCCCGGTATCGCGGACCGTGAGCTCCGCCATCGAGCCCACCTGCCGGAGCCGCACATCGACCCGGCCCCCGCGCGGCGTGAATTTGATTGCGTTGGTGAGGAGGTTCCACATCACCTGGCCCAGGCGGGCCGGATCGCCCACGATCAGATTCACGGGCTCGGCACGATTGTGCAGGATCACGCCCTTGTCCTCGGCGGAGTACCGGACGGTTTCGAGACTATCGGCGAGAATCTCGCCGAGGTCCACGGTCCGCACGTCCAGCACCAGCTTGCTGGATCCGATCCGGCTGATGTCGAGCAAGTCGGAAATCAGCTGGCTCTGCGCCCGGGTGTTTCGCTCGATGACGGCCAGCCCGTGGTGCAGGGCATCTTCGCCGGCTGGCTTGGCCTGAAGAATCTGGGTCCACCCGAGAATAGCGCTCAGGGGCGTGCGCAGCTCGTGGGAGAGCATCGCGACGAAGTCGTCCTTGACCCGATTGGCCTGTTCCGCCTCGAGCCGGGCCTGGCGCTCCGCCGTGAGCAGCCGTTCCCGCTCCCGGGCGGCCGCCTGTCGCTCCCCCTCGAGGCGGCGCCGATCGCTGACGTCGCGAAACACCAGCACGACACCGGCCAGGCCTCCGCCGGCCTCGCGGATCGGCGCTCCGCTGTCGTCGATTGCATGCTCGGTTCCGTCCGCGGAGATGAGCACCGTGTGGTTGGCCAGCCCCACCACGCCCCCATGCCTGAGCACCTGGGTCACCGGATTCGCCTCGGGCTGCCGGGTCGTGGCGTGCACGATCCGGAAGACCTCGTCGCACCTCCGGCCTCGGGCGTCGGCGAGCCGCCAACCGGTCAGCTGCTCCGCGACCGCGTTCATGAACTCGACGTGCCCGTGTATGTCGGTGGCGATGACGCCGTCTCCGATGCTGGCCAGCGTGGTCTCGAACCGCTCTCGCTGTTCTGCCAGCGCCGCGTGGCTGCGCCGTTGCTCCGTCACGTCGTGGAACACGAGCACCACCCCGAGGATGCGTCCCGCGTCGTCCCGGATCGGCGCGGCGCTGTCGGCAATCGGCCACTCCTGTCCGTGGCGCCCGATGAGGACCGTGTGATTTGCCAGGGCCACGATGGCACCGGATCGAAGCACCTTCTCCGTCGGGTTCTCGACCGGATTCCGGGTCTCTTCGTTGATGATGCGGAAGACTTCTCCGAGCGACTTGTCCAGAGCCTCCGCGAGGCTCCACCCGGTGAGATCCTCGGCGACGCCGTTCATGAAGGTGACCCGCCCGTCGGCGTCCGAGGCGATCACGGCGTCACCGATGCTCGCCAGCGTCACCCGGTACCATTCCCGCTGCGCGGCCAGGGCCGCCGCCGCCCGCTTCCTCTCGGTGATGTCGCGCGCGATCTTGGCAGCCCCGACGATCGTGCCTGACGCGTCGCGGATCGGCGAGACCGAAAGGGAGATGTCGAGCAGGCGCCCATCCTTGGCGACCCGCACCGTCTCGAAATGGTCGATGGGCTCGCCCCGCCGGAGCCGGGACAGGATGTCGGTCTCCTCCTCCCGCCGGTCCGCGGGAACCAGGGTGATGATGGGCTGGCCGATCATCTCTTCGGCCCGGTAGCCGAACAGCCGCTCTGCCGCAGCGTTGAAGCTGCGCACGATCCCGTTCAGGTCTTTGCCGATAATGGCATCGTCGGAGGACGCGACAATGGCGGCAAGGTAGGCCCGGCTCAGGTCCGCATCCGAGTGTGGCATGAACGGCTCCCGTCAGAAGACCGGTACGATCGGCTCGCGTCCCAGGAGCACGCGCCCCGCTTCTTCCCATGTGGGCGGGGCGACGGTGAAACGCCCCTTCTCGACCTCAAGCGGGATGCGGCGCGGTCGCCAATTTACCGGTCAAGCCGCTGGCACGACAGCAGGCCGCCGAGAGTGACTCAAGATGAGTCAGCAACGTGGCCCAAGCGGGACAGATGGGTCAGGACACACCGCCACTCGCCCGCCTGCCTGACGAAGACGGAGGACGATCGCTCCACCTCGCGAAAGGTCCGGCCTTCGTACTTCCCTCCCGAGACACCGCGCGCGATAACGACGGCCGTGTCGCCATACAGGCGCACATCCAGGTCGGCGGACTCCATGACGTCGTGGGTCAGGGCTCCCGATCGCACCAGCGCCAGAAAGCCCGCCTTGTCACCGACGCGGCCATCGGACCCGACGATCAGCCAGTCGTCGGCCATGTAGCGCCCGATCGCGTCCGGGTCGTTCTCGACCATCGCGCGATCCCAGGCGTGGGCGATGTCGATCAACTGATCCGCCGCGCTGGGGTTCACCTCACTCCTCCTCCACGGCCGTGCGGGGAGCGCCCGATTACTCTACGGCAGCATGACCCCACCCGATCCCGGACTGTGCGCCTCATGCCAGCATGCTCGCCGGATTCGGACCCGGACCGGCTCGGAGTTCTGGCATTGCCTGCGGTCGAGGCTCGACCCGCGGTACCCAAAGTATCCCGCGCTGCCGGTCCGTGCCTGCCCCGGGTACGAGCGATCCGCAGAGCCGGACGCATCCCGACGCGACAGTCCCGAGTGAGCCGTCGCCCCCACAGCAACGATTCCCCGCGTGAGCGTATCCAAACGGGTACCCCATTCCCTGCCGGAGCCCACATGCGTTCCCTGATCCGATCCCTGGCGCTCGCCGCGCGCGGGATCCGCCGCCGTCCCGGGTTCGCGGTGGTCTGTACCGCCACCATCGCCCTCGCCATCGGGGCGAACACGGCGATCTTCAGCGTGGTCAACGGCACCCTCCTCCGGCCCCTGCCGTTCAGGGATCCCGAACGCCTGGTCAAGCTCGAGGCCAAGGCCCATACGGGATTCATGATCTCGCTGTCGATCCCGAACTTCCGCGACTGGCGCGATCGCAATCGGGTTCTCGAGTCGCTGGTGCTGTCGGGAGGCTGGAACTTGCGCCTGACCGGGCGGGGCCCCGCGGAAGTGCTCGTCGGGCGGGGCGTGGTCGGAGACTTCTTCGCCACGCTCGGCCTCGAGCCGGAAGTCGGCTCGCTGTTCGGCGCCAAGGCGGCTCCCGACCACGAAGGCGGCGAGCTCCTCGTCGTCCTCGGGCACGCGTTCTGGCAGCAGCGCTTCGGGGGCGATCGCGCGATCCTCGGACAGACGCTCATGCTCGGCGGGCGTCCTTACACGATCACGGGCGTGCTTCAGCCAAATGCCGGCTTCCCCGACCCCGCGCAACAGTTCTACCTCCCGATGGCCACCATCGCAGGGCTCCCGTGGGATGACCGCGATAGCGGATTCGGCGCCAGCGCGTTCGGCCGGCTCCACCCGAGCGCCGACCTCACCGCGGCGCGACGCGACATGGTCCGCGTCGATCGCGAGGTGGCTGAGGTCGCGGGCCGGACCGCCTCGACGGCGGAGCTCAGCACCCTCACGTCGTGGTATCTGGGCGATCTCCGGGTCCAGCTCTGGATTCTCATGGGCGCGGTAGGATTCGTCCTGCTGATCGCGGTCGCCAACGTCGGAAACCTGCTCCTGTCCCGTGGTGAAGACCGATCCCGGGAGCTGGCAGTGCGCTCGGCCGTGGGTGCGGGACGCCCAGAGCTCATCACGCTCCTCCTCGCGGAAGCCGTCCTGATCGCCGGTGCCGGGGGGATACTCGGAGCGGCGCTGGCCTACGCCGCCGTGCAAGCGCTGGTCCCGCTGCTTCCCTCCGAGATCCCGGCCGTGCTCCGGTCGCAGATCCGGGTGGACGGGACCACGCTTGCCTTCGGAATCGGACTCGCGCTCGTGACCAGCGTACTGTTTGGCCTGGTCCCGGCCCTTCGGTTTTCGCGAGTCGATCTCGCCGGCTCGCTCCGAGCCGGGGTTCGCAGCACCGATGCGGGACGCACCGGCCTCAGGTCGGCCCTCGTGGTCGGCGAGGTAGCCCTGGCCGTGCTCCTACTTGTTGGCGCCGGGCTGATGCTCAAGAGCCTCGATCGCCTCCTCGATGTGGAGAAGGGTTTCGACGCCCGGAACGTCCTGACGGCCGCGATCGGGGCGCCCGACGCCCGCATCCCCGACGCCGAGCGGTGGCGGGGCTTCCACCACGAGGTGGGAGAGCGCGCGGCTGCGCTCCCCGGCGTACGATCGGTGTCGTTCCAGCTCCTGTTGCCGCTCGGGCAGCGCTCCTGGGAGCTCCGAATCCACCCGGAGGGCGTCGCGGTCGAGCGGGAGACCGCCAGGAGCGTGCTCTACAACATCGTGAGCCCGGACTATTTCCGGACCTTCGGGGTCCCGCTGGTTCGGGGAAGAGGCTTCGGGCAGGAGGATCGCGACGGCGCCGGGCTCGTGACCATCATCGACGAATCCATGGCGCGCGAGTTCTGGCCTGGTGAGAATCCGATCGGCAAACGGGTGACGTTCGAGACGGAGACCGAAGACCGTGGCAGCACGCCGGTCTATCGCACCGTGGTCGGGGTCGCCCGCAACGTTCGCCACTACGAGTTGACGTCGCCATCACGCATCCAGGTCTATGTGCCGATGGATCAGAGCGCGCGGCGCTGGGGGAACATCCTCCGGATCGCGCTCAAGACCGTGGGCCCCCCCGATCGCGCCGCGGCACCACTCAGGACTCTCCTGGCCGGCATCGACCCGGATGCGACCCTCTGGCAGGTCCAGCCGCTCGAAGCCTACGTCGACCGGGCGACCGCTCAGAGTCGAGCCATGACGCGGGTGCTGGCGGTCTTCGGTGCCGCGGCGCTTGGCCTCGCCGCCCTCGGCATCTTCGGTGTCATGAGCTACACGGTGTCGCGGCGCAGCCGGGAGATCGGGATCCGCATGGCCCTGGGCGCAACAGCCATGAACGTGACTCGGTGGATCGGCGGTCGCGCCCTGCGCCTGACTATGCTGGGCCTCGGGCTCGGCATGTTAGGATCGCTCGGGCTCACCCGGGTGCTCACCGGCGCCCTCTTCGAGGTAAGCCCGCTGGACCCCGGCACCTATCTTCGGGTCGTGGCCGTCCTGGGAGGAACCGCACTCCTCGCCGCCTGGTTCCCGGCACGGCGCGGCACCCGGGTGGACCCGGTCAGCGTGATCCGCGACGCGGGGTAGCCGGGCGCTTCCCAGACGACTGGCCGAAACACCGGCCTCGGCAACGAGAGTTCCGCGGCGCTCGACCGGCTGCTTGCCACGCTCGGCTGAAGCGCGGGGGGCCGGGGGAGGACGTCGTTAGTCGTCCCCCGGCCGCTGCGGGTCAATCACACCGCCTGGACGCCGGGCTGGCCGCGGCGAACGGCGAGTCGTAGGCAACACGCGCCTGTAACGGCAGGTGTTTGCGCGGATCGAACGGCCGAGGTGAAACAACCCCACCAGAACCGGCCTGCTCGTCACCCCGGCGTTGACCGCCAGCACGAGCGGCCACTGCAGCGCAACGTCCGCGTACAGCCGCGACCATACCGGATTGAGGAACGTCCGGTCTTCGAGAATGCGGGCGAAGACATACGCTCCGTCGGCAGAAAAGCCGAGCTCGATGCTCGCGGCGAACCCTGCGGCCGCGAGCAATGCCACCAGGCAGACTCTCAACGTATACGCCGGGACCATGCCCGCCGGCGACTCCTTCGGGCGATCCTCCACCGCACGAGCCGATGATGCTCCGGGGAGTACGCTCAGGGAGCGACATCCCCCAGGCGCTCGTTCGCGATGCCGAAGGCAAATCCCGGCTCCGGCCCTCCGCTCAGCACATAGATCGCGTCGCCGAAAGCCGCAGCGCCAAGGCCGTGCCGTGCGGTGGGCATAGCTGGCAGCCGTTCCCACCTGCCGGCGGCGGGATCGAACCGCTCGGCCTCGTCGAAGGTCTTGGACAAGCCGGTCCGGACCGTCTCCCCGCCGAATACGTAGACCTTCCCTCCGTGCCCGACCACCGCGATGCCGCTGCGCCCCGTCGGCACCGGCGGCCCGGCGGTCCAGACTCCCGACACAGGATCGTAGATCTCGTGGGTCGTGAGCTCCATGTTGCCGCTCACCCGGCCGGCTACCACGTGGATCTTCCCTCCGATCACCGCCGCTCCGGTGTGGTTTCGCGGAGTCGGCATCGGTGCCAGCCGGGTCCAGACGTTCGTGGCAGGATCGTACACCTCGTGGGTGGCCACGGAGTTGTCGCCCTGAGGCGCGCCGTGCTCATGGGGCGGCAGGCCCGCGCCGTCCGCGGTGTTCCCGCCGATCGCATGGATCTTCCCCTCGACCACTGCCACTGCCAGCGCGCCGCGGGGCGTGAGCATCGGGGCGCCGTCACTCCAGCTGTCGGCGGCCGGATCGTAAATGCGCACCGCGCCCGTCGGGCCGAAGGTGTTCTCTCGAAACCCGCCAACGATGTAAAGCCTTCCGCCTACGGCCGCGAACCCCGCGTGGTTCACCCCCTCGGGAATCTGGCCTCGGGAGGTCCAGGCATCCGTCGCGGGGTCGTACGCGAACATGGCCCGGGGGGCCGACGGTACGCTACCCGGCTCGGCGCGGAATCCGCCGATCACGTAGATCAGGGTGCCGTCGCTCGCGACGCTCACTTCGGTGCGAGCCTCCGGCACCGGCGCGCGTTCCTCCCAGCGGGCGAAGACTGTCGTCTCGGACGCGGGCGGAGTGCCACAGGCGGCCAAAAGGAACCCCAAGCTCAGGCGGCGATACCGAGAGAGAGTTGTCATGATCGTGAATTTACTTCAGGGCAACGGGGATCGCTCCCGGCCGGGCCTCGGATCCGCTTCACCATGCACGCGCGCGAAGCGGGGATCGTCGGCGAGCGGCCGGAATTCCAGGCTGCGCAGGTAGAACCAGAGGTAGGCACCGCGGGGGCGCGCTTGCTCGATCAGGCGGATAGCGTCGTCCCGTCTGCCCACGGCCAGCAATGCACCCGCCGCGAACCGCGCGCTGGTTGGCGACACGTCGCCCGTTCCCAGCTCTCCGAGCAGCCGGTCCGCCTCCGCGGTCGCCTTCGCCGTTTCCCCTTCGGCTGCGTAGACCCTGACGAGGAGCGACCGGGCGGGAACGGTGTAAATGGTGTCCAGCGCCAGCGCCAGGTCCGCCTCGTCACGCGCGGCGCGGATATCGCCCTGGGTGAGCCGCACCATGCCGCGCACCACGCGCACGTAGGGACTGGTAACCGTGCGGCTCGCCGCGACGGCGCTGTCGATCAGCACCGCGGCCTCGGCCACCCGCCCCGCCTTGAGCGACAGCGCGGACAGCGACATGAGGGCCATCGGTCGGTTCGGATCCAGCGCGAACGCGCTGCGGTACGCCGCAGTGGCCGAATCGTCTTCGCCCAGGGCCATGAGCGTCTGGCCATACTGATACCAGCCCTCCGCGCTCGACGAATCTAGGGTCAGCGCCCTCCGGTAGGCCCCGACCGCGCCACGCAGGCGGTACGGATCGTCCACCGACAGCACATACGCACGGGTCAGCCACGCTTCGCTCGAGGTCGAATCCTTTGCGATGGCGCGCTCGGAGTACTCCATCGCCTTGCCGCGCACCTCGGGCGCCGTGAGGCCATCGTAGGGCCAGCCCCAGTCGGCGAAGAGCGCGTAGCCGTAGCCGATCCTCGCGAGCGCGACCGGATTATCGGGCGCGAGGACCCGCGCCGCCTCGAACTCTCCGATCGCCTCGCGCACCGCGGCGGGCGTCCGGCGGGAGAGCAGGAAGTTTCCCCGTTCCAGATGAGTCGCGTCCGGAGCCGACTGATCTCCCGGCCGGAGCCACAGCACACCCGCGGCGATGAGGAAGGCGAGCCCTAACCCGCCCACGAGCAGGCCGCGCCGGCGCGGCCGCGCCGCCTGCGCGGACGGTCCGATGGCATGCTGCTCGGTGAGGGCTCGCGCGAAGTCGCCTGCGGCCGCGAAGCGGTCGGCCGGTGTCGGAGCCAGGCCGCGCAGGATCGCCTGATCCACTCCGAGGGGAATCGACCGGCGGAGCCGGCGGGGCGAGGGCACCGGATCGGTCATCCGCTTGGTGAGCACCGCCATCGCGGAGGAACCGGCATACGGCGGTTCACCGGTGAGCATCTCGTAGCTCACACTCGCCAGGCTGTAGACATCGCTCGTCGGGCCCACGTCGCGGTCGCCCGATCCCTGCTCCGGACTCATGTAGGCCGGTGTCCCGACCGCCAGGCCCGTCGCGGTTAGCCGGCCGGACTCCTGATGCAGCGCCCGGGCAATGCCGAAATCGGCGACCAGGGCGTGACCTCGCGAAAGCAGAATGTTCTCCGGCTTGATGTCCCGGTGCACCACCCCCTGGGCATGGGCGTAGTCGAGCGCATCGGCGACTTCGCGGGTGATTCGAAGGGCCGACTCGATCGGCAGCTCGTGCTCCCGCGTGAGGAGGTCGCGCAGCGACTCGCCGTCCACGAACGGCATGGTGTACCAGAGCATGCCCTCCGCTTCGCCCGAGTCGAACACCGTCAGGATGTGCGGATGTGTCAGCCGGGCAGCGATCTCGATCTCCCGCCGGAACCGGTCGGGACCGAGCGCGTGCGCCAGCTCGGGATGCAGCACTTTGAGCGCCACGGCGCGCTGATGCTTGAGGTCCTGGGCAAGGTAAACCATGGCCATCCCGCCCGCGCCAAGCTCGCGCTCGATGCGGTACGAGCTGGACAACGCGGTGCGCAGGCGATCAGCGACATCGGCCATGGGAGGTGCAGTTCGCCGGAGAAAGCCTCTACGTTAGCGGAAACCAATCCACGGTGCCAACTTCGGATGTGGCGACCTCATCCGGGTCCGACGGGACTCCGGGGTGAACCAACCTGCGCGTCTAACCCGCGAGCCGGTACACGGCCGCGTCGGTCACGGGGACGTACCCGATCCGCCGATAGATGGCGTTCGACGTCGGGTTTGCCAGGTCGGTGTACAGCACGCAGTACGTGTTGCCCTGGTGGAGCAGCCGCCGGCTCAGCGCGGCAACCAGCGCGGTCGCGTAACCGCGGCCCCGCAGGCCGGGCGGCGTGTAGACGAAGTTGACCCGGACGCCGTGGGGCGTCTTGCCGCTCCACGCGGCCATCGAGCCGGGGCCGTCGTCCTCCCAGAGGTACAGCTGTTTCCCACCCAGCCGCTCGGCAACCTGCGCCGCGGGATCGCCGTGCTCCTGGATGTCCTCGAGGAAGCCCCCGGCCCAGCCGACCAGGAGATCCGCGTCCGCCGGGGCGGCCAGGCGCATTCGCCCGGCGGGCTCACGGGACTGCGGCACGACCTCACGGAGCTCGTGGATCCGCTGGCGCATCCGGCACTCGGCCGTCACACCGCGCCGTGACGCCAGGTCCTCGGCGAAAGCTGCGATCGTGGGCTCCGGGCCCAGCACGTCCAGAAGCGAAGAGCACGACGCGTGGACGTCTTCCGCAAGAAGCGGAACGGCCCAGGGATTCCGGCATCGGGTCGTGCCGAGCTTGGCGGGAACGCTCTGAAAGGCGGCCATGCAGACGCCGTTGCGGTCCTGTGCCGTCGCGAAATAAGGGTGGATGCCCGGCGTGCTCCCGCTCGCCAACGCGTGCGCGATGCCGAGAATCAGGTTGTTCTCTGCCTCCGCCTCGAGGAGGAACGGCTCGGCGGCGACCAGAAACTCCGATGGCGACCCATACCGCCTGACTTCCAGCGCCCCGGTTGGAAGCGTCATTGCACCCGGATCCCGACCCGGTGCGCCCCGCCGGCACCCGCATACCCCTCGTACGCGTAGTCCAGGGAGAAGCGGTCGAGCCCGAGTCCGGCGCCGAAGGTGAGCGGACGCCGGGTGCGCGGCCCGCCTTCAACCCGGCGCGCGCCGACCCGGCCCGACACCGAGTACCCGTCGAGCGGCACGTAGGTCAGCTCGACTCCACCGCCGGGCGAGAGCCGCGCCTCGCGCTCCCAGCTCAGCACCGCGGTCGCCGACAGGTCGAACCAGGTGTGAATCGGCCAGCGCGGCGTCGCGGCGCCGAGCACCAGGCGCCGGGGCAGCGGAGCGCTCGTGCCGCTGCCCTCCAGATGACCGCCCAGGTTCTGCGCGACGAGCCCGACGGGAATTCTTCCCAGCTCTCGTGCCACGCCGACATCGAAGGCCGCTCCGCTCGGCCGCGCGCCCGGCAGGCGCTCCTCCACGTACTTCGCGGCCACACCCCAGCGAAATCCGCGGAACCGGAACGCGGCAGCGGCTGTGGCCGCAAGGCTCTGCGATGTCTCCCCGGAGAGCGTGAGATCCCCCGGCGGCGTCGGGAAGCGGGCCGGGCTACTGCCGTAGTCGAGCCACTGCACACCCGCAGCGATCGTGATCAACCCGAGCGTGCTCGACGTGGCCAGGGACGCCGCCGTGGCCGTGCTCCGATAGCGGGCTCCCGTCACGGAGAGCCCGGTCGTGAGTCCGATCTGCGCGGGGTGGTAGAACACCATCTCGCTTCCCCGGCCCGCCGCGAAGGCGTCGCCGAGCGCCGCGGCACGCGCGCTGGCGGGAATCCGCAACACGAGCGGGGCGGTCTCCTGTGCCGCC
>Ga0256867_10000979_pt1 | contig 11810 bp, 10 predicted proteins | sample RVTome_15_FD_185939 | JGI IMG/M metagenome (GOLD analysis project Ga0256867, IMG submission 185939) | Soil microbial communities from uranium-contaminated site in the Upper Colorado River Basin, Wyoming, United States - RVT150D86 (HiSeq) ... | reverse complement strand
GCCGGCGCGGCTACTGGTGGGTCAAGTGGGTAGACCGAATCGAGCTACAACGAACACCCGCTTGGTGGCAGCCGCCGTTCCCGCTCACCTGACCTCGAAGTAACGGGAAGGCCAGCGCCAATGTGCCGATGGCGAACGTCCTCAATTGACCCCTGGTCGGGTCACACGGAACTTCCGATCATGCCGCCGGTCGTGCGGTTGGCGGACGAGTAACTGGGTCTAGCGGAGACCGATGTTCGCAGTCGAGGTCGAGGGATCACGATGCCTGCAGATCTGGCAACTTGCCCACTGCTGAAGTTCGGGATCGGCGGCGCACGGCGTCGATCCAAGCGTTGCCAGGTTCTCCAACTGGCTCATTTGAGTGAAGATCACGGATCAAGCGGAGCAAACCCGTTGGCCACAGCGTTCTGCAGGAGCCTGCCAGGTCACTTACGGTCGCACTCTTCTGCCGCCGGTCGTGCGGTTGGCGGACGAGTAACTGGGTCTAGCGGAGACCGATGTTCGCAGTCGAGGTCGAGGGATCACGATGCCTGCAGATCTGGCAACTTTCCCACTGCTGAAGTTCGGGATCGGCGGCGCACGGCGTCGATCCAAGCGTTGCCAGGTTCTCCAACTGGCTCACCTTCCATCTCTGTCCCGAACAGCAAGCCTGTCCAGCGGCGGTGTTCAAAGACGCCTTCAGTCACGTCACGTTCTGGTGCGACCAGTACGGGTAGGCCTTGCATGAGCGCCATCCCCGCCTCAATCTGCAGCCATGGTGGTCCAGGTGGCGACCTGGGCCACCTCTTCGGGCGTGTCCGCGCGCCACAGACCGTTGACCGACAGTTGGCGGAAACCAAGGACGATGGCTCCATCCACCTGCTCAAGCTTGTTACGTAGTTGGGTCCAAGGGTCTGGTTCGTAGCCTGTGCGCTGTATCCGCTCGAAACGAAGCCGGCGGCTTCGATTGCGCCAGTCCAGCGCTGACTTTCCCGTTCCTGACTCCCTGACAGAACGGCCGGCCGACTAAGGAACACGGTTGGGCTCAACGCTAATGCTCCGGCTTCGGCACCACGGCGCCTGGTGTCGCCACATCGTCCTCGCCTAACAGCTGGGTGACATCCGAAGGCACGTCAGTAGCCCCGGCAAAGCTCGCTCCGCCGATCTTGGCGCCGGCGAACTTCGCTCGGGTGAGTGTGCCCTCCCGAAAGTTGGCGTTCTGCAAATTCGCGTCGATAAAGACCGTTCCTTCCAGGGTTGCCCTGTAGAACACAGTGCCCACTGCGGTCACACCCCGGAGCGAAGCGCCGCTGCAGTCGGCTTCGAATAAGTCTGCGCCGGACATGTCCAGCTGTCGCCGGTCACTCATCTTGGTGCCCAAAAAGGCGTTCGTCAGGTTACATCGCTGCAAATCGGCACCGCGAATGTCGCGGGCGAACCGCAGACCATCGGCGAGCGCCTTCTGGAGCTGTTCAGGCTGATCCTCCCGCAGCAGCCCAGCAATGACCTCAATAGCCTCCTTCTCGTACGGCACACCGGCAGATCCCTGTTCAGTGCGAGGATCGAAGAAGCGTCGAAGTAGCACAGCGGCCGCCATGCGGCGCGTGCTGTTGTCGGACGACAGGGCATCAACTATGGATGCAAAGGACGTGCCAACATCCGCTTGGCGATCGCGCTTGCTCTTGTAGTTGAAGTACTTGAAGATCCCGACAAGCGCCGTCAAAGTGGCCGCTACCACCGCAACCCAGGCCTGCACGCCTTCCACCAGCGCGTCCCTCCAGTGATCGCAGAGATGGAGACGATAGGCAGGGTAGTCGGCTGCGCAGGCTCTCGATGGAACCAAAGCCGTGCCAGCGCGGCCCGGCAGGTAGAGCACCTACGGAGTCGGACTCAGGCGGCTTGATCGTCCGGATCGGCGTAGACGGAGATCACAGCCCGCGACCACTGCCAAGCCACGTCCTCTCATGGCCCGCGTTGAGCGTGTCCGGCTGGCGGCGGAAAGACGCACTGCGGGCGGCGGCGCGGAAGGGGACCGCGGCACGGGACTGGTCCGACCGCGAAGTGGTCCAGGGCTCAGTGCGGGGTGACGACGACCTTGCCAAGGGCATGTCCTTCACCGACGTAGGCGAGGGCTCCGGGTACCTGGTCAAGCCCGACGGTGCGGTCGATGTGGATGCTGACGTCCCCGGCGGCGCACATTTCGGTCAGCGGCTCGAAGTGAGGCGGACCCTCCCGGACGGCCAGCACTCCGAGCCGGCGGCCGGTGACCAACCCGGCGGCCGCGCCGATCGTGAGCACGCGCAGCAGCGCCCGCACGGGCCCGCCCACGCACCGATACCGGCCGCCGGGAGCGAGCGCTCGACGATACGCGAACACGGATCGATGAGCGACCAGGTCCAAGATGAGGTCGTAGGGCTCGCGATCGCGGGTGAAGTCGTCGCGCCGGTAGTCGATCACCTCATCGGCACCGAGCGACCGCATGAACTCGAGCTTTCCTGCGTTGTCGACACCGGTCACGTGCGCACCAAGGCGTTTGGCCAACTGGATCGCGAAGGACCCCGTGCCCCCGCCCCCGCCGTTGATGAGAACCCGACGACCCTTCGCGGCGCCCACCGTGCCCTGCAGGGCGATCGCGCCGGCCTGCGGAATCGTGGATGCCTGGGCGAACGTCAGTTCGGCGGGTTTGAGAGCAAGCGTCGACTCGGGTGCGACCGCGTACTCGGCGAAGCCGCCCTGGAGTTGGAGGTTGTCGCCGTAGACCTCGTCACCTGGCCGGAATCGAGTGACGCCAGTGCCGACGGCCTCGACCCAGCCGGCGATGTCCGAGCCGAGTGTCGGGCGTCGCGGCGCGCGCAACCCTCCCAGACGCGCGTAGAAGGGTGAGCCACGAAGGCCCTCCCAATCACTGCGGTTGATCGATGTCGCCGCTACTTTCACCACCACCTGCCCGGCGGCGGGAGAAGGTGTCGGAACGTCCTCGACCCCTAACACGTCGGGCCGCCCATATCTGCGGTATACAACGGCCTTCACGCCACCTCCACCGCAGCCATGCCATGATCCTGGCACACCAGCCCGGTCCACCCGCCCGGATGTCGCTCGCTCGCCGACCGCAGAGGTGCGCGTAGTAGTCGCCGCACCGCCCATCGAGACGAGGGGTCCGCTGGCGGCGGATTGACCTACCTCTTGATGCGTCCTCGCAAGGACACGAGGATCAATCCGAAGAACAGGGGGCCGAGCAGGCGCAGCAGGATGTCCATGGCCCCTCCCGTTGTCGTCAGTTCACGCACGGGCGCCCTCAGAAGGCTGACGGTGCTGTTGGCGCTGTAGAGCAACGCCTCGGTGAACGTGGCGGAGCCCGCGAAGCCCCAGAACTGGAAGCCAATCGCGAAGAGGAGAACTGTGAGCAGGAGTGCAACAAAGGCCCGGCTCGCCCGTAGGCCGTAGCCGGACACCAACCAGTACAGGAACAGAAGGGCACGCTCAGATCGCGGATAGTCCACTGAAGCGCGCCGCATCTCCATCTCGCCGTAGTAGAAGTCAGCTGCCGCTGGCTCGTTTCGCGCATCCTCGTCCGCCTTGCGCAGCGACCGGTACAGGTCGGCAATGGAATCCGGGTTGGACGCCACGGCCTCAGTGACGAAGTCAAGCGATCGATCGGACAGCAACCCAAGAATTTCTGACTCTCGCCAAGCCCCGTCAGCCGGTGGGGCCATGGCCGCGCGCCACAAGCGCTCGTCGGCCACCACTCGCCGGCGGGTCCACCATCGTACGGGCGGCCAGCTCCATGCGACTTCGAGACCGCCAGGTGTTCGCCCGAACGCACGCGCGCCCTCGATATGCACACGGTCGAGGTTGCGGGCCCCGCGAAACAGGCAATCGGAAAGGTCGACGCCTGACAACGAGAGACAGCTCGCATCTACAAGGTTCAGCGAGACGAGTAAGGGTCGCTCGCCCAGCCCAAGCCGCTCGAGCGGCTCCTCATCGAAGAGCTCGCCCTCGTGGGAGTCGCGGATCGAGCGCTCGAACGACACGACGCTTGCGGCGATCGTGGAGGGCTCCCTGAAGACAGCGTGGTCCAACAGCATCATTGCGCGCCGTACCTCGATCAGCGACCCTCGAGTGAACGTGGTTGCCACGCAAGTCAGTTCCCTGGCCACGACCCGCATGATCGCGACTCCCTCGAACTTGGCACCGTCCAGCCGGACTACGGAGGTCGAGAACAGCGGGCCGATCGACACATCCTCGTGGACAACGACACCAGCCAGGGAAAGCTCCGCGTGCGAGGCCGTGCCGTACAGCGAAATGGAGTCAAACTCGCAACCACTGAAGTCGGCGCCACGCTCGAACGCGACCAGTTCGAAGGTAGCCCGCTCGAAGCGGACGTGGTTGAAGAAGGCGTTGCTTCGGAAGACGGCGCGGGAGAAGTACGCCTCGCCCTCGACGCGACAGCCGAGCATGAACAATGGCTGCTCGAAGACCGATCCCTCGAAAGTCGCGCCGCCGACAAACCTAGTTCGATCGAACCTTGCGATGTCGGTGAACCTCGCGCCCGTGAAGTCAGCCTTCTTCAGGCCCTCAGCGGCAGACGAAGTCGCTCTGGCCAGGAGCTCATCAAGGAGCTCCTCGTCGATGGTGAGGCCACGCGTGAACGCAACGTCATCCCCGCGTCTGACGCCCTCCATGACGCGCTCGCGCTCATCCGGTGAGACGTGCACCTGGCATCCGGTAGGACCGACGGCCACACCACGGCAGCGGTCACCGTCGACACGGTGATTGCACCGATCTGCTTCCCATGGCAGCCGACCGTCAGGTTCCACCGTCGCAGTTTGCCAGACCGCGCTTCAACGAGGTCAACGCCTCGCATCCGCACATCTGTCACCGCCGGAACCCCATGGGGCCACTAAACGGGCACTCGAGGATCGAGTCAGCTGCGACTGGGCGTGGTCACTACTCTCGTCGGCGCAGAGTGCCCTTCCCGCGACCCTCGCTTCGTGACTAACTGGGCGGAATGCCGCGGCGCGTAGGCCCGCGGCGCGACCGCACGACCGGGGTCATGAGCGGGCGTCCGGCGCATCGCCTTATGGCCTTGATCAATCGTTGCGGGTGTGTCTTCTCGATCACGAGGGATGCCGTTGGCCGGCCGTGGTGTCCGCGCCGCCGGCTCATTCTGTCCGGAGGTTGGCCGGTGCGGTTGCCCGGGTCAACCAGGGCCGGACGACTGCCGCGGCCACGTGGGTGGCGACCCACGTCAGCAGCACGATGACCGCGGTGGTGAGTAAGCCCGGGAGTATCGCCGGCAGGGCACCCGGGCCCATCCATGCGAGGGCGCCGGCACCCAGCAACGCGCCGACTGCGGCCAGCGGCAGCGAAACGAGGACGGCCGCCCGCCGATGAGCCGCGTGCAGAACGGATGGTGGCGCGCCGGCCGCCACTAGCGAGGCCAGTGCGCGGCGGCGGTCAAGGAGGGATTCCACCGCATGCACGGCCAACGTGCCGGTGGTTACGACCAGAGCGACCAGCAACGCAAGGCCGAGAAGAAGGAACGCGCCGACGAAGAACGGGTCGGCGCCGCGCCCGGTCGGACCCACGAACACCTCGGCCGCGATCGCGCCTGCCCCGCCGGCCACCAAGCCGATGGCGCCGACCGCGGCCGCGGCACGTCCGGAGGGTCGGGGGTCAGTGACCAGCTGACGGGCGGCCAACAGGGTGACTGGGGATGCTGCCCGATTGCCGAGCCAGCGGCCCAGCTGGTACGCCAGCCACGGTGCCAGGCTCACCATCCCGAGCACGGCAAGCAGCATGGCAACCAGGAGGACGACTGTCTGGGCGTCGTACGAGATCAATGAGTTCAGAGCTTCAGCCATGCCTGGCGAGAAGAGCACCAGGCCGAGCAGGACGGCTGCGCCGACGAGCACCAGCCCCCATGGCCGCGGTGGCGGCAGGGCCTGCCGCCGGATGACGCCTAGCGGGGTCACGATCACGTGGCGGGACGCCCGCCATCCGGTGAGGACACCGACTCCGGTGACGACTGCAATGATCGCCAGCGTCTGCCACCACGCGGGCCCTACCGTGGTGGGCACGAGCTCGATGCGGGGTCTACCGCCGGTAACCATGGCCGGCTCTCCTGTCGGTGTCCCGCCGATCGTGGCCCGCATCAGTGCGTACACCGCCAGACCAGCTACGGCACCGGCTCCCACCGGGATCCCGACTTCCAGCGCACCCAGCGTTCGCACCTCGCCGGGGGTGGCACCGGCCACCCGAAGCGCCGCGAGCCGACGTTCGCGGGTCGCCGTGCCGAGCCGCACCACCTGGTAGAGCAGCAGCAGCAGCGGCAGCACGAGCAGGACCGTCGCAAACGCCGTCCCGCCGCGCAACCCTTCCTCGGCCACCAAGTTGAACAGCCGCTCGGCCGGGCGTTCGGGAAGCCGGAGAATCGAGATCGCGACCAGCAGCAGCGCGGTGGCCACCGCGGTGCAGGTGGCGATCAGCAGCATTCGGCTCCGGCCGGAGCCGCGTACCAGCGCAACACCAAGCTCGATCATGCGATCACCGGCATCGGCTCGATGCGGCCATCGATCAACACGACCTCGCGGTCGGCGTGGGCGGCCACCCGGTTGTCATGGGTGACGAGCACGACGGTCGCGCTGCGCGCACGTGCGGCCGCCAGCAGGATCTCCAACACCCGCTCACCCGTGACGGTGTCCAGCGACCCGGTGGGCTCGTCCGCGAAGATCACCCGCGGACCAGTCACCAACGCCCGCGCGATCGCCACCCGCTGGGCTTCCCCGCCGGACAGCTCACCCGGCAACGTGCCCGCCAGCGAGCCGACACCCAACCTGTCCAGCCAGGTCCGGGCGGCCGTTCGCGACTCGGATCGGCCGTAGCGTTCGAGCAACAGCGGCAGCGCGACATTCTGTTCGGCGGTCAGTTCAGGGACCAGCTGGCCGAACTGAAGAACCAGCCCGAACTCGCGACGCCGCAGCCGGGCACGGGAGTCCTCGTCCAGCTCGTCGAGGCGGCGCCCGTGGTATGTCACCGCACCCGCCTCGGGACGCAGGATGCCGGCCAGACAGTGCAACAACGTCGACTTGCCCGCACCGGACGGCCCGGTGATGGCCACCACCTCACCATCGGCGATCTCCAGCGTGGCGCCACGCAGGGCTTGCGTCCGGGCGAAGGACTTCTCGACCGCACGAGCGGTCAACAACGGGTTCGCCAACGCGGTCATCCGTCCACCTTCCCGGCATCGGCGATCCGCGCGGCGGCCGTCTCCAGCCACCGCAGATCCGCATCCAGATGCGCAATCGCATGGTCCAGGGCAATCTGGGCAGCCGGTTCTCGCTGCTCGGCCTGGGCAGCCACCAACTCCCGCATCCGCCCCAGGTGCGCGGCACGCTGCCGGCGCAAGTAACCACCGGCATCCGCACCAACATGCAGAGCAGTGATCGTCTTGCGGACCAGCTCGTCCGCTGCATACGGGCCGGCCGGTTCGGTTTGCCCGAGCCACTCCGCGAGGTACCGACGCCCGGAATCAGTAATCGCGTAGACGGTCTTCTCCGGCCCACCGCCATGAACGACCTCAGCGACCTGCACGTACCCGTCCCGCACTAGCCGCGCCAGCGTCGAGTACACCTGGCCAAACGCCATCGGCCTGGATCCCGGAAACCGCCCATCGTGCTCCCACTTGAGGTCGTAGCCGTGGGCCGGCAGGCGGACCAAGATGCCGAGAACGGCGTGGCTGACAGACACAGGACTACTATTCACTAAGTACATACACTGAGTCAATAGTTCACTCCGCTGCGCTAGACAACTCAAGCGTCAGGTTCCTTGCCTGAGACGCCGCCGCTTCGAGATTCCAGACCCGAATGGGAGACCTTCCTCGCCCGCGACGGGACAACACACGACTGTGCGCAGGTACCAGTTCGGTCTCGCCCGCCGGACTCGGCTGACGAGTAGTAAGCCATCGACAAGTACTACCCTTGACGCCCACCCCAGTCGGCGATCTAGGGCAAGGCATCGGAACGGTAACTGCGAACCGCTCCAGTAGCTGCCAGCAGTTGTCGCGCTGTTCGGGTCATCCCTGAAGGAGCGGGGCCGTGTCAAGGGGCTGGCCCTCGTTACCTCTTCTCTCCTCCGCCACGTTGTTGGGCGCACCAGGCTGAGGCGTCGGGGTCAAGGGTCGGCCCGTCAGGGCCGACCGCGTAGCGGCCGTAGGTCCTTGACGCCGGCGCCGCCTGGTGCACGCTGTTCAGTGCGGAGGAGGGGGAAGCGTGTGCTCCTTTTCCGTTGGAACGTCGTCGACAGTTGTCGCTGAGCTGTGTTTGGTCGTAGGTTCTCCAGGGTTCCGGGCCACGTGGTACCGGAGGCAGGCCGAGCTCGGCTGCCGGTCATCCCTTCGCCCGCACGTCGTGGGGCATGGAGCGGTACGACCGCGGCCGGGTGGGACCGATCATGTGAGCGGCCTCGCCGTGACGGGTCAGACCCTGAAGGGGTCACGCACCCGGCCTTCATCCGGGCCTGCTCACGCCGCGGTCTCGGCCTGTTCGAGGGCGCGGATGTGCCCGTCGCGCAGGCCGTAGTAGACCAGGGTGAGCAGCTTGCGGGCGGTCGCCACGGTGGCGACGTTCCGGCCCCGGCGCTCGGTGAGCCGGGCCCGGTTGGAGACCAGCCAGCCTGTGTCTGGGCTGAGTTTTTGGACCGCCTCGATCGCGGCCCAGCGCACCAGCGTGGAGCCCTGCTTGGTGATCGACCCGCGGCGCACCGTGGTGTCGGACTCGTAGTGCCGTGGAGTCAGTCCGGCCCACGAGCACAGGTGTTTCGCGGTGCGGAACCGGCGCACCTGGCCGATCTCGGCGTAGAAGATCCCGGCCAGCACCGGCCCCACACCTGGAATCGTGAGCAGTGCCTGGTAGCCCGGCTTGTCGGCCAGCTGGGCTTCTAGTCGCGTGCTGACGGTGTCGATCTCGAAGGTGTAGGCGTCGATCAGCCGCAGCAGCGAGTTCACCCGGGCCCGATACGGCGCACCCAGCGGGAGCTTGTCCAGCTGGGCGCGGCCGAACACCCCGAACACGTCGCTGGCCCGCACAGTCATGCCTTCTTTGGCCAGCACCGAGTGCACTTGCGCCTTGAGCCCGGCTCGCAACGCCACCAGCTTGGCCCGGTGCCGGACCAGTTCGCGCAGCTCCCGCACCTCCGGTGGCGCCACGTACGCCTCGGGCAGCCGGCCCATCCGCAGCAGATCCGCCAAATCGCTCGCGTCTCGCACGTCATTCTTGACCCGCCGGTGCGCGAACGCTTTCACTCCGAGCGGGTGCGCCAGATGCACCCCGGCGCCGGCCTCAGCCAGCACGTCTGCGGCCCAGTACCAGCCGTAGGTGGCTTCCAGCACCACCTCCGGCGACTCACCGGCTTTGGCGATCTGCTCGCCCAGCGCCACCGGGTCGTTGTCGATCCGTGCCACCCCCAGCTGCTCGCCGGCCTCGGTCATCCGCACAATCACCGACCGGCGCCGATGCAGATCGATACCCACGAACTGCCGTCCGTCATACTCGTCCATGAGGGGCCTCCTTCGTCGCGATGGACATGGATTGACACCCCCAAGCGAACAACCGACTTGGGCGACTGTCACGAGGAGCGGAGGCCCCGCTCCTTCATCGCATCATGTGAGTACGTGTTGGTCTCAGAGGACTCTGATGCTCGTAAGGCGGGATTGCAGTATGTGACGATCGGTTTCTCGACCACGCGTCAGTCTCCCGCGGTTGTCCGATGCCAGCTCCGCCCTTGCCGTCCCGAACGATCCAACAGCGCCCTCGCCGACGTAGATCACCACCTCGCCCTGGTAGGCGCGCGCAGCGCCGAATAGCTGGCATCGTCGTCGTCGTAGGGCGGCCAGCTGAGCAACATCGTGCGCGCGCTGTGTTGCCGTGTTGCGCTGACCGAAGCTGCGGGTTCGACGGTCATCCAGGGGCGATGGGCAACCGGGTGGAAAGGGTTGGGAACCCGCCCACCGGGCGGGCGGACGTCGCACGCGATGGCGTCCACGCCGGACGCACGCAGCAGTGCACTCCAGTACGCCATGCCGGCGCCACACTCAACGATCGGCGCGTGCCGAGCCACCGTGTCGATCGCATCCTGGTTCGGGATCGCCCAGGAGAACAGTGCGGCTAGCTCGCGACGCCGCCGTGGCAGATCAAGCACAGCCAGCACGCCGGGCGGCAGCCGCCACGAGGGTGCACCCAGGAGCTGCACTAGATCCAAGTACGGGTTCTCACCGCCACGCCACCTTCGGCGCCTGCGGGCGGCGGCCAGCGCCTGCGCATAATCGACGAGCTGCTGAGGCCTGCCCGCCAGTCAGCCTCGGTCGTGGTTTGCGCGACGGCCGGGAACCGGGCCACGAAATCCGCGTAGGTCGCCACTCGGCGAGCGTCATCGAGCGTGACGGGCGACAGCCAACGAGACCGGCGTGGCGATCGCCGGCCGGACGGCACGTGCCGCCAGCGGTATGGTCCGGTTGGCATCACAGCCCGTCCACATGCCGCGCAGATCGGCTCGGCGTCCACGACAACGCGCCGGCCGCCGCTGAGCAGCGGCCTGATGCCGTCTGGATGGTCCGCGAGCCGGGGCACGGCGCGCCTACTGCTATGGTCCCAGCACGCTGCGCCGCACTTCTGCGCTGCGCCGCAACTCGTCGGTTATGCCAGCGAGGATCCGGCCCTCACCGAGCAGGTGGGCTAGGGCCGAGATCTCAAGGGCCCGCTCGGCGTCCTGCTGGACTGGTGGCACGCTGACGCCCTCAGACCTAATCACTTCGATGGCGGCGAACACCTCGCCGATAACGGCAGTGCGAGACCGAGTGACGGCTCGTCCATCAGCAACAGCCGCTGCCGAGCCATCAGCGCCCGACCGATCGCAAGCATCTGCTGCTCGCCCCCGGGGCAGGCTCATCGCCTGCTGGCGGGAACGCTCGGCGAGCCGCGAGAACATCTGCTCGACGCGGCGCGAGCGTGTCTGCATGCCATGCCCGGGCACCCGGTCGGTGCGCGCCGAGCAGCAGGTCGTCACGCACGGAGATGTGAGCAAGGACCCGTCGGCTCTCCGGCACGATTGCCACGCCGCGCGAGCAGGCCTGCTGCGACCGGATCGTGGCCAGGTCCGCGCCGTCCAAATTGATTTCGGGCAGCTGCTCGCCGACAACCTGCACCTGCACCGCCCGGAACAGGTCGAGCTCATCTTCGGGCGGCGCATCACCCGCCGCGCCCCCGGACAGTCCGCCACCTGGCTAATCAACCGGTCCGACCAGGCCGCCGTCAACATCCCTGTTCAAACACTCCCGCATCAAGATCTACTTGACGGAGGACCGGGGCTTGCGGTATCGAGACCGTGGTCAACGATCCGGCGGACGGCGGCCGTGTCCACATCTGCACCCATGCCAGTGGTTGTCTCCGCCGTCCTCGTGGCGCGTGGCCGTGGCCCGTGGTCGCGACCAGGACGCTGGGGCGCGGCACCGGCCGCGCCCCAATCCGTGCTGCTCTCGTGGGAGACCGGTCCGCTCATCAGCCGACCGCCCCCGTGTCGTGGACGATCCGCCCACCGACGACGGTGAGCACCGGACGGGTCCGGCGCATCTCCTGATCGCTGACCGTGAAGTAATCCCTGTCCAGCACCAGCAGGTCGGCCAGCTTGCCGACCTCGATCGAGCCGAGGTCGTCCTCGCGGTTGAGGTACCAGGCGTTACCTCGGGTATACAGCTCGAGCGCCTTCTGGCGGCTGATGTGCTGGCCGGGGTTGATCTGCACGCCGAACACGTTCAGCCCGGTGGTTGCGTAGTGCAA
>Ga0256867_10000978_pt1 | contig 11810 bp, 12 predicted proteins | sample RVTome_15_FD_185939 | JGI IMG/M metagenome (GOLD analysis project Ga0256867, IMG submission 185939) | Soil microbial communities from uranium-contaminated site in the Upper Colorado River Basin, Wyoming, United States - RVT150D86 (HiSeq) ... | reverse complement strand
AAATGTCCTCTTGTCTTGCTTGTAAAGCAATTGCACTGCTTCATGAATTGCCTTTCCTACTGCGTAGATACTCACGGTCTTTGCATCGATTGGTCTACGGTCAATTTTTCGAAACACTTTTTGTCGATCGCACATAAGATGATCTGAAACGTGGTTTCCTTCTCTTTCTTTGGAATTCCATTCCTCCATTGCCTCTTGCATACGACCTATGTAGTAGTCTCCAAGACCTAAGTTATCAGATTGCCCATTAATCTCGCCGATTTCGTGTTTTGTGTACTCACAGACAGAATATATTGGATCTTCGGAATTGGTTATCTCATCTTGTGATCCAATAGCCTTGGCCACAGTTGTTCCTTTGTCTCCAGACGAAATGTCTTCTTGTTTTGTATTTGATGATATTTTGGTCATCGGTCATTATCCGCATTCAATCTTTATAGGAATGGTAGTGCTGTACAACCGGTGATGAAAGTACAACCGGTTTACACTGAGATTCTATTTCTCTTGAAGGAACGAGCACAAGCTGGTTTGAATGTTAACGCAATTTACAGAGAACTGGTAACAAGAAAATTTAGTAGAAATAAAAAATTAATAATTACAGCCATAAATGATTTGGAGAAAGGAACCTTCTTGAAACCATTAAAAATAGAAGGACTACAAAGCGTGTGAAGAATATGAAGCAGAAAAAAACCAAGATCCTTACGCAACTAGGTGATGAGTTTGTAAGACTGGCTGATGATCTCGAAGATTATACTAAATCATGCACTAAATTACAAAACGTGATAAAATAGTATTTTGATGTTAGAACTTATGATGACAAAAAGATCCTACGGAATGTCTTACTAAATCGTGGTTGGAAGCCTCAAGAGATTGATATGAATGATGCTTTATTCCGGAGTACTAAACACTTGTATGAAGATCTGATTTCTCCATTCCAAATCATAAACACCATGCTTATTAGATATATTATGGTATTATCTAGCATCTTGGCAATCTCTTCCTTGGTATATGGTCTGTCTTCTGCCACTATGTCACTTTCTGGCTTAAACTTCTCTATTATTTTCCACTTTAAACCCTCATATTCAGCCATATCATAGAAATGATGAAGTGCTGCAATTCGAATCTTGATACTTGATGATGATAGTTTTTTCTCATCTTTCATCCATATAACATAATCAATGATTTTTGACTGTAATATTCTAGGATCATAATCAAGTAGTCTATCATATTCTTCCCCGTCAATTTGCAACCAATCCATAAAATAGTGTAGCCATCTATGATAGTACTCCCTAGTTACCTCTGAAGGTAAAGAGGAATTAAAACGGCGGTAGAGTTCTTGTGAGGTTAGTTTATAATCATTTTGTAGAGTCATAGCAATGACTATAAATAGATGATGGTAATATTTATGCTAGCCTACACAAACTAGAACCAATTTTCTAGAGATTGATTGCGACTTGATATTGATTTCTTTAGTCTGTCTAAAGCTCCAGTCACACGTTCTGTAGAGAAGTCTTTTTCTCCGCAAAGAAAATCAACTATACTACCGTAGTCGACATCAGCATATTTAATATTATTGATCTTTGGAACATCGGGATTTAGAAATATGTCGCGAATATCTTGATAAGGGATCTGTACTATTTTATCTTTTATTTTATCAATATTTTCTAATTTGCCATTTTCTCTAATTAGTTTTAAAGCAGTCTTGGGACCTATTCCAGCTACACCTTCAGGATTAAAATCAGTACCTATTAAAATTCCAATATCTACCAACTGTTCATGAGTCAATCCTATTTTATCAAGTACGTCTATATGTTTAATAATTTCCGGCTGAATATCCAGATATAGATTTCTATTAGGTACTTTTCTCTTACCACTTATAGTGAGATTGCGTACTAGTCTCTTCGCTCCAAATAATATCGAATCATAATCTTGACTAGCTGCACAAAAAGCGTTATCAGATTTAGTCAAATAAGCTGCTGCTGCCTCTCCTTCTGATTGGGCCTGAACCACAGGTATTCCTAAAAGAGCGAGGAGTCTTTTTGATTCTTCTACCATGGTCTGTGTCAAAACGGAAGTGGCTTGACCAAATTTTCTTGCGTCTTCAAATCTTCCTTGTGTTATCGCTTCCTGATATTTTTCGACAGCTTCTTGCTTAATACGTTTTCTTCTCTCAATTTCTTTTGATTTTAAATGATGAGGCTTACCATCAAAAACGTATATCAATTTTAGATTTTCAGCTAACAAATTTATGTTACGATAAAATAAACCACTCAAATGACTGGTTATATTTCCTTCATTATTAGTAAGTAATTCTCCAGTCTGACCCCTAATTGTAGAGAGAAACTGGTAAATGGTATTATAGGCATCCACAGCTATTACTCTACTTGATAACTCCGTTGTAAAAATAGGTCTGGGTGATACAAGCAGTTTAAGATCTAAACCCATTTCTTTCTTAAATTATGAGCAAGTAAGATTTACCCTTTTCTCTTCTCCTGTTGATTAACTATTCTTGAGATGGTACATTTCCCATGCCAGCATCATCAGAATATAGCTAGGAATATTTCATCTGTACAGTAGAGAAAGAATATTATAAAGTTACAGATCGTCTGATAGTATACGCGATTGCATGATACTGTACGAACATTTATTGCTATGGATGCATCAAATATAACTGCTCTAGAGCATCTACAAAAAGAAATAACATCTAGCATTAGATGGGATTTAAATGTTGTTAAGCCGATAGAAAAAGACAAATTTCATTTCACAATTCTATTTTTGGGTGAAATACATAAGGATATTATAAAAAATATTACAGAAAAACTATTGAGAGTCGAATTTGAATCGTTTAAGATATTGTACAACACCATCGGGGCATTTCCTAACAAGAACTTACCTAGAATTGTATGGATTGGGATTGACGATGATGGGAAAAAGAAGATGATGAATCTTAGTCGTACTATCTTATCAAAATTGGATCTGGAAGGACTTAGAACGGACCAGATCTTTGCACCTCATTTAACATTATTCCGTCTGAAAAAGCAAGTAAGAATAGATTTTGATAGTTTATCTAATTTGATGGGAAACAGGATCTTTGGCGCTGACACTATGGATAGGTTTCATCTGAAAAAAAGTGATCTTACATCGCAAGGTCCGATTTATTCAAATATGCTTACAGTTTATGCAAAATGAGCCAATTGAACTCAGTTCTCCTAAAAGCATTAGAACTATCTAAACCTATGCAAGGAGAGGTAAAAAAAGTATCTTCTGTTGCAAAGGAAGTCAAGGAAAGTATAATCAAACATGCATCCTCTACAAAAATTAAGGATGTAGTCTTAGGAGGATCCTATGCAAAGGGAACCTGGCTTAAAGGTGATGTAGATATTGATATATTCGTCAAAATGAACAGTTCTTTGAAAGAAGAAGAATTTGAACTACTTGGCAAGCAAATAGGATTGGAATCACTAAAACAATATCAACCGTATCTGAGATATTCTGATCATCCGTACGTTGAGGCATTTGTCGAAGGAATAAGAGTAAATATAGTCCCTTGTTACGATGTTGAAAAGTGGAATTGGATAAGTGCAGCTGATAGATCACCATTTCATACAGAGTATGTTACAAAGAAGTTGGATGAGGAAAAAAGGGATCAGGTTAGGCTATTAAAGAAGTTTCTAAAATCCTTGGGAATATATGGGGCTGAAATTGCTAAAAATGGTTTTAGTGGATATGTCACAGAAGTATTAATTCTTAAGTACGGTTCATTTCAATCTACTTTAGAAGCATTATCTCATGTACAAGAGGAAAAAGTCATAATCTCGACGGATCCAGTAGACGAAGAGGCTGCAAAGAAAACATTTAAACATTCTGTAATTATATTGGATCCAATTGATCCTAAGAGAAACTTAGGAACAGCAATCTCGGTAGAGAACTTTGGCAAATTTGTATTAGCAGCAAGAACATTTTTAAAGAAACCATCGATAGAATTCTTCATACGTCAAGAGAGTGGAGGAACTGCCAATATTTTTTCAGAGATATATCCAAATATATTAGTAGTAAGTTTTAATTACAGAGAACGCAGCCCAGATGTGATTTGGGGTCAACTTAAAAAGAGTATGAATGCTATTTCCAAGCAATTGACACTTGGGGGGTTTGATGTTATAAGAAGTATATGTACTACAGACGAGAGGACAGAAGCAGCTTTCATATTTTTGTTAGAATCAATAACTCTACCGTCATATATGGTAAAAACTGGTCCGAAGGTTTTAAGGAAATATGATTCTAGTAAATTCATTTCAAAGAATAATAACGTTGCACGATTAATGTGGATTGATAATGAGATGCGAATAACCACCTTAGTAGCAAGAAAGGTTACTGATGCAAGAGAATATGTTAGACTTCTTTTAGATGAACGAATTGATAGTATAGGTATCACTAAGGGCCTTGTACCGGATCTCGGGGATAAAACACAAATTTATACTGCAAATGAAACTAAATTTACATATTTGGTGAAGACCGCAATTAATGAACTCACTACAATTGAAAAGATATTTTTCTGATAAAAATGATCCGAATTTATCTAATCTTGCCAAGATCATTTCCTATCCCAATCTGAGTACGAGTGAATTCATCAAACGCATTGATGAGATGCAAGATCTGGGAATAACTGATATCATATTTGAAGGAAATACTCAGATTGGTAAAGTATCAATCTTGGGCAAAGGTTCAGTCAGTATAGTACTTAAAGTGAGGATTGACAATAAAACATATGCTTTAAAGATAAGAAGAATGGATGCAAATAGGAAGACAATGTTAAGAGAAGCTTCAGTGCATCAAATAGTAAATACAATAGGCATAGGTCCTAAGTTAATTAAATTCTCAGAAAATCTAATTATCATGGAACTTATTGATGGTTTAAGTATTATTGATTGGATTCGACAACAATATCTTAACAAGTACAGAGTGCTAAATATTGTTACTAATATACTAAAACAATGCTTTATTTTGGATATGGCAAATATTAATCATGGAGAATTAAGTAATTTGAATTATCACATAATTGTTTCGTGTTCAGATCGCGTTAGCATTATAGATTTTGAGAGTACGAGCTTAAATAAGAAGAAATCTAATAATGTAACTTCTGCAAGTCAATCACTACTTATAAGTGGAATGATATCACATTATATAAATAATATGCTAAATCTTTTGTCCAAAGACAACATTATAGAGAAACTAAGAGCATATAAGAGAGATCAGAATGTTACAAATTTTGATTCCTTAATACAAACCCTTTCAAATGGAGTTTGATATTAGTACACATTGAATTCTTATTGATGTATTCTTTTTCCAGTAGAATGATCACTTCTAAGACCAGATAATTACAATTGATGCAACAGCTAAATATTTTTTTGGGTGCTGCTGTACGGTGATGTAACGACAGCTAACATTGAATATCACTTCAACGAACGAATATTTGAAACCCTGTTGGGTATCAGTTTCGCATACTTTTTTGGTATCGTCGTCCCCGAATTTAGCATCTCGACTTAGGTGAGGTATAACAAAGGTAGCTATGATCATGAATAGAATTGTTAGGGATACCAAAAATCCATGAAGGGATTTCTAACAACAGATCGACTAAAATCATTCGGCTTATTTTTTCTCATCCAATGCGGCAAGTCACTGGGTTCATTCAGTAAGTTCTTATCTTCTATACCTGGACTCTCTCGATAGCATCTGAAACTCTCGGCTTCATCAAATATTGTAACAAATGAATATAGATATTCTTGGTGGCCTACGCAAATACTTACTTACTCTAGGATCACAAGAAATATTTTTCCCCTTTACGGAATTGGTCGCTGTTCCAAAAATAATATTATCTTCTGCATCAAGGACAAACCATAGGGGAACTACATGAGGACTGCCGTCTTCCTTAACTATGGGTAGTTTTGCCATAAAAGTTCCCCGATTTAGAAAACTACTAAGTTCACCTTTTGACATCGCTGTCATCGTGATGTAACTACTACCAGTTTTGTTCTAACACTCTTCGATGATAGTCTTCAAGTGGTTCAGATCTTTTTCAACCATTTTTATATCTTCGGCATATCTCTCGTCTGTCATCTCCGGTGTCTGAAACACCGTTAACATTACCTCGCTTCCATCACCATTTTTCACCACACGCATAGGAACGTATACCTCTACCCCAGAAGTCAACTTCACATGATGGTCTAAAATTCCAAAGTTATTTCTTTCTGCAAGCATGACTTTATTCTGTCCTTGTGAAGTGTCTACGACCCATTCCCCATTCACTTCCTTTATAGATGGAAAGGTGTTGGAAGCCCACCTAGGCAGGTTTTCTAGGTTTGAGACGAAGTCATAAACTATTTGAGGATTGCTATTTATCGAGGTATTCATCGTTCTTGATTTCATCATTGCATTATCGGATAATGGGGGCTGCCTAATAAGCAGCGGTGCACGAGCCCGCTTATGAAAGACAATGCTTTAAGTGATACTTGTTTGACCAATCTGCATTTAGCTTGCTAACATAATTATTTTGACATGATTGACTGGCCTTCCTATAATGAATCACTAGTCAGACGTGGGCAGGTACTCTTGGATTTTGATGTTCTTGATGTATGGAAGAGTGAATTACTTCAAATGAACCAAGGCAAGGTTGGTGAACCCTACGACTATCCAGATTCCCTTATCCATCTTTTAGGCTATATGAGAGCATATTTCCATCTACCATATAGACAAACACAGGGTGTAGTCATAGCTCATGCAAGTAAGAAGGTTCCAAGCATACCACATTACAGTACCATTAGCAGACGTATAAACAGGCTAAAGATCAAGATCAATGAAAAATTAGGAGATGATATTGTAATCGCATTAGACAGTACAGGTATCAAAGTAGCTAATAGGGGAGAATGGATACGACATAAATGGCATATTAGAAAGGGTTATCTAAAGATACACGTAGCAGTTGATATCAAGAGGAAAAGAATCCTTTCTTTGGAGGTAACAAGTGAGGAGGTACATGATGGTAGGATGCTAAAGAAGTTAGTAGATAGTGCATCAGAAAATAATAATCTGAAGGGCGTATTAGCAGATGGTATGTACGATAGCAATAACAATTTTCAATATCTATCAAGGCATCATATTAAACCTGGTATAAAGACCAGAACCAGTTCCAAGGTTAGACCAACTAACTGTAATGCCAGAAATATGTCTCTGCTTAGACAACAGACAAACTTCAAAAGATGGAAACATAGCGTGAGCTATGAACATAGGTGGATGGCCGAAACGGTATTCTCTTCTATCAAAAGAATGTTCGGAGATTATGTAACAGCTAGAAAATTTCCTAACATGATAAAGGAGATCCTACTGAAAGCAGCTCTGTATAACATGTTCAATAGAATGACATAACTAATCAATTTGTATAATCTAAAATTCTAATTAATCGTGCAACATAGCAAAAGACAAGATAATTACGTGACTTTCTGAAGTTGACAACTGTTAAAGGCCTGAATTACGTGGACGGTTGAACGGCTATTACATACCTTTCCTTTTGTCATGTCAAATCCTTTGTCTAAGGAATAGAGGCCATCACAGAAAAGATTGACTATATGTGTATGAAAAGAATGAGGACATCCAAATATACCCAAAGAAGTAAGACAATATAGAAAATGATTAAGATTTATGATTGGAGAACTCAAAACAAGCAGCAAAAAACAAGGCATCATCGATAACATGTATTGGTCCACTGACGACAACCTAAGAAAGCTCTTGAGGTATAGATCTTAATAGAAGATATGAAGTTGATTCTTAAAACCAATGAGCTACTTGTCAAAACCCAACAGATTTTTGATATATGGTGATGAAAGTTTAGAACGCTATAGGTACCTCATTACAGTTTAATAGCATCTCTTTGAATATTTATTGGAGAAGCATAGTTTTAGGCACGAAAGTAGTTAGACTCAACAGGCTCCTAACAATAGATTGTGATAATGGTAACCAATGAACCTGGATCTGATTCCATATAAGGTAGTTTATTACATTCATATTCCCTACTTACAACTAATCAAAATTGTTAGATCAGTTCAGAGATTCATCGGGTCAAGTAATGTTTTAAATACTTTTCAATATGCCCAAATTGTCATTTCAGCTCTAGTGATTCCCTCCCTCCCTGTTACGTTCTTCGACCTTTAAATAAGTGTCAGTAAATAATAATACGTTAGTTAATGACAGATAAAAAGACAAGGATCCAAGCCGATCCTAGTATAGATCCTTCTGAACATGATAATACCGACGTAACTATATACAATGCTAATGCTAACGAAAAAATGTCTGTTCATGCTATAGACCTTGAGATACAGGATATTGATGGAGTAGGCCCAACAACAGCAAAGAAGCTTAAGGAGGCAGGGATCGTATCAGTGATGGACCTAGCGGTAACTAGTGCAGAACAATTAGCTGTAGATATTAATTCTTCCAAGGATAGCGCTGCAGCATTTATTATGGCAGCTCAGAAACTGCTTAGAGAATCGAATATATTAGATAAAGAATTTGTGACTGCTGACTTTGTTCTTGAAAAAAGGAAATCTATGCTAAGATGTTCTACTGGTTCTAAATCTTTGGATGAATTGTTGCTAGGAGGAATAGAATCACAAGCTGTTACAGAATTTTATGGAGAATTTGGTTCAGGCAAATCACAGATATGTCATACTTTATGTGCTATGGCAAAACAACCTATAAATGAAGGAGGCCTTGATGGAGGTGTAATCTATATTGATACAGAAGGAACATTCAGGCCCGAAAGATTAAATCAGATCGCTAGGGCAAGAGGTTTTGATCCAATGTTAGTTTTGAAGAATGTTGCAATATGTAAAGTATATAATAGTTCTCATTTGGAATTGATTATAAAAGATCTTGGTAGATACATAAATGAATTTAACGCTAAATTAGTAATAATAGATAGTATTATCTCTCTTCATCGAGCAGAGTTTGCAGGTAGAGGCACACTTGCGGATAGACAACAGAGACTTAATTCTATTTTACATAAATTAATAAGACTTGCTGAAATATTTAACATAGTAATTGTGATTACTAACCAAGTGCAATCATCTCCTGATACATTCTTTGGAGATCCAACAAAGGCAGCGGGCGGAAATGTTATAGGCCATACTTCTACATATAGAATATACCTTAGAAAATCAGGTGAGAATAGAATAGCGAAGATGATCGATTCTCCATATCATCCTTATTCTGATATACGTTTTACGGTTAATGAGAAAGGGGTGGATGATTTAGAAAAATAATTACTAGCAAATTAACAATTAAAAATGAAATGAAATTAATATCTCTTAATTTCATTAAAAATATTTATATATGTAATCAATTTGACCAGTGTAAATAAGTGCAAGGTTTAGATAAGTAAATACAATCTGCTACCTAAAGTTAGAACGTTACTATATGTAGCATTGACTGTCTATTATAGACAACAGAGAGAAGGAATCTCAGTGATAATTAACTCAAAAAACACGGATTATCGGGATAATTCGCTCGATCCTAATCTATAAAATCATCAATATTAAATTCGATTCTCTTGTCATGAATCTCTGCTTCTACTCTCATAGTATTTTTCTTGTAGTTGTAACAAAATTTGGTGTGTTTTGTGCGAATCCACTTCAAGTTGCAAAACTCTAAGTATCGCGCACAGATCTCGCTTTGTTGATCTTCAACCGTTCTGCATTCGAACATAATTAACTCCGTTTACTATAGATAATATGGCACATATACAAAGAAGTACCTCATAAACATGCATTAGAAATAAGCTATGACATTGAAGATATTATATTGAATAAGCTACGACATTGAAGATATTATATTGACCTATTGTCGCCCAGGTCATACAATCACTAACATAATGACGATTTTAACAGCGGATATGGTCATAAGAAATCAGATGGTGACATCTTGATGGTGTAGTAGCTGAAAGGTTCTAAATCAAATTATAGTATCTCCGAAGTGGATGCGTCTAGAAGACAAAGCAGCGATATCAGTCACGTCAATAATCTTAAATGAGTTTAATTTAGCGGTCTGAGATTACAGCATATCTATATTTTGCAATTATTCCAGGGAATCGACGACTCAGATATTTACATGTGAGACAGTATAATATTGCACACACCGATTTCCTCATACACTAACTTGTTTTATAACTCTCCACTGTTTAACCATAATTCCTGTTCTGCAGGTACTTCAAAATTTTCTGTAGCTGCAAGTCTGTTGGTACTATTGATATGAATTTCAAAAGAAGGGAGAACAAATTGATCTATTAACGACTGATACCAAGAATAATCAGGTACATCTGCTGAATAAATGACATAATATGCATGGTAAGGAATATCTCGAATTATTGTACCCATTTGCATTTCCAAACGGATTTTACCAGTTTCGTTATCTGTATAAGCATATCGCAAGGTATAAGCGGGGTTACCTGCTAACTCAGATGAAGTATCTGAGTAAAGGAGAGTCAGATCCGGAATTTTCTCCCTTAGATCCTGAATGCTTTCGGCTACATATGTTTCCAGTGTTGTTCCATTTCTAACGAAAAATTGAGATGCTATTTCAAAGTATGCGGGAAGTCTCTCTTCTACGGCAGGTGCCTTGAATCCAACTTTGGGTGTACCGAATCCTGGCATGTCAACAGGAATATACGAAGTCCAGTTAGTAGGATAATCTATACTATAGTTTAGTAAACCTGAGGAATTTTGATTTCGATATGGTGTTACTATTGTTTCGTTAGAAGATAACGTAAGCTGTGCAGATACATCATTCATATCCAGAATATTCAGTACCAAAATAAATATCAAAGACAACATGCTCAGAGTTATCAAATAGATTGATAAGGCTTTCACATGCTTTAACCCAATAAGTATATTAACTTCTGAAGTTAATAGCTTTTTTGATATGGCATTTAAGAATGTTAACCTGAAAGTATGGCTATAGCTGCTAATATCTGGCAGATATATATGATGAATATGACCGGTTAAATTATCAGAACCAGTTTATTTATGAAAGACTTATGTACTTGAAACTTCTGATATATTCTTAATATTGTCGAGCGAACAGGCCAATCGATCTTTTCATATTCTCTCAAATTTACACTCGTGAGTACTTTGATGCAAAAGATGAAGCTCGCCGTTTACTCGTCACAAGAAATCCTAAAAGATTATCATGCAGATATGTGTTGGATAAAAAGGTTGAAATATGAAGCCGCGATAATCCTTTTGGCATGCATACTTTGCTTGCTTTTGTACTTTCAACTAGATAACTCTAATCTGATGGCAACAATAGAAACATCACAAACAGAAAGAATCAGTGATTCTAATCGTACTAATAGCTTGGAAGGTACCCTAACTTTTTTAAACCAAACTCTATTGTCGGATTTAGTCGGTAAGGTGACAGAATCAGTCATTCAGATAAATACTGTTTCCGAGATGAAAAATCCCAAGATAACTTTTGGGGGAAGTCCTATGGTAGAAGACTATCTACATGATTTTGGTTCAGGATTTTTGTATGATAATAAACTGAACTTTGTCACTAATTTTCATGTGGTTAAAGATGCCGCCATAGTATCTGCAAGATTTCCAAGTGGTAATATCTATTCAGCGAGAGTTGTTGGGTCTGACCCTGTTTCAGATTTAGCTGTAGTTCAGGTTGATCCGTCTGCAATGTTTAGGGAAAAAATAAGTCCGTTGTCGATTGCAAACTCTTCAACTGTCGAGTTAGGACAACCTGTTATTGCTATTGGTAAT
>Ga0256867_10000977_pt1 | contig 11813 bp, 9 predicted proteins | sample RVTome_15_FD_185939 | JGI IMG/M metagenome (GOLD analysis project Ga0256867, IMG submission 185939) | Soil microbial communities from uranium-contaminated site in the Upper Colorado River Basin, Wyoming, United States - RVT150D86 (HiSeq) ... | reverse complement strand
GCTCGTCGGAGCCCACGGACAACGCCACACCGACCGACGAGCCGGGGACCACCAGCGGCTCCGGCGCGACGACTTCGACGAATGCAGATGGCACGACGTCGGCGGGCCCGGTTTCAACCGGCGTGGCACCGGCGAGCGGTCACCAGTGGCATCGTGTGAACCTCGGGTTCGTATCGGCCTACGTCCTCTATCGGGACGCGGAGGCGACGATCGTGGACACCGGAGTGGGCGGCAGTGAGGGATCGATCGAGACCGCCCTCGGTGAGGTGGGCCTGGGTTGGGGAGATGTCGGCGCGGTCGTAGTCACCCATCTGCACCCGGATCACCAGGGAAGTCTTCCCGCGGTCATCTCCGCCACTACCGATAGCCTTCCCTGGTTCGCCGGAGCCGGCGACGTGGCAGGGATCAGCGCACCGACACCGGGCCAGGCTGTTGGAGATGGCGACACCGTTCATCAGGGCCTGCAGATCATCGAGACACCGGGGCACACCGCCGGGCACATCTCGGTCCTCGACCCGGTAGCCGGCATACTGGTCGCCGGTGACGCCCTCAACGGGGCCGATGGGGGAGTTGTCGGTCCCAACCCACAGTTCAGCCCCGACATGGACCTGGCCAACGCTTCGGTGGTCAAGCTGGCCGGCTTCGACTACGAAATGGCGCTCTTCGGCCACGGCGAGCCGGTCCTATCGGGCGCCTCGGCGTTGGTCGCCGATCTCGCGGCAAGTCTCGGGTCGGGCTGAGGACCTGCTTGGAGATCCACGACGTCCTGGTGGGAGTCGCCGTCGTCATCGGCCTCATCGGGATCGTGGTCGTGTTCCTCCCCGGTCTGGTGCTTCAGGTGGCCGCCGTCGCGCTCTGGGCGTTCGAAGAGTCGACCGCGGTGGCCTGGGTGGTACTGGGAGTGGTCATCACCCTGGCCCTGACGGCGACTGCCCTCAAGTACGTATTTCCCCACCGCACGCTCAGAGGTGAGGGCGTTCCTGGGTGGGTGATCTTCCTCGCACTCCTCGCAGCAATCGTCGGGTTGTTCGCGATCCCGATAGTCGGCGCCCCGATCGGGTTCGTGGTCACCGTCTATGTCTTCGAACGTGTGCGGCGCGGCCCCGCGCAGGCGTGGCCCTCGACCAAGTCGGCGGTCAAAGCGATCCTCACCTCTATCGGAATCGAGTTGGCCGGTGGGTTCTTGATCCTGATCGTCTTCATCGCTGGCGCCTTCCTGACCTGACCGCGAAGCCCCCGTTCTGTGTCGATTTACCCGTCCTCGAGACGGGTAAATCGACACAGAACGGGGGTGGGATCAATCGTCGCCGGAGCCGGCCGCCTTCTCTGTGATCTCGGCGACGATGTCGGCGTTGGCGAGTGTGGTCACGTCACCGAGCTGGCGATGCTCGGAGATGTCCTTGAGGAGACGACGCATGATCTTGCCCGACCGGGTCTTGGGCAGGTCACCGGTGAAGACGATCGACTTGGGCTTTGCGATTGGGCCGATCGAGTGGGCGACGTGGTCACGGAGCTCCTCGATCAGCGATTCGTCGCCGACAACCTTGCCGCGCAGAGTGACGAAGGCCGCGATGGCCTGACCCGTGATGGAGTCGGCCCGTCCCACCACGGCCGCCTCGGCGACGGCGGTATGACTGACTAGGGCCGACTCGACTTCGGTCGTAGAGATGTTGTGCCCGGAGACCAGCATGATGTCATCCACCCGGCCCAGCAACCAGTAGTAGCCGTCCTCGTCGCGTTTGCACCCGTCACCGGGGAAATATCTCCCCTCGAATCGCGACCAGTAGGTGTCGACGTACCGCTGGTCGTCGCCGTAGATGGTTCGGGCCATGGACGGCCAAGGTTGAGTGATGACGAGGAAGCCGCCACCCCCGAGCGGTATCGAGTTCCCGTCGTCGTCGACGACATCGGCCGCGATCCCGGGGAATGGCTTGGTTGCCGACCCGGGCTTCGTCGGAGTCACCCCCGGCAGCGGGGTGATCATGATCGCCCCGGTCTCGGTCTGCCACCAGGTGTCGACCACCGGGCAGCCACCTTTCCCCACGTGCTCGTGATACCAGATCCAGGCCTCCGGGTTGATGGGCTCGCCCACCGTCCCGATCAGCCGCAATGACGACAGCTCGTGCTTGTCGACGTGCTCATCTCCCCATTTCATGAAGGCGCGGATCGCCGTCGGGGCGGTGTAGAAGACGGTCACACCGTAGTCGTCGATAATCCGCCAGAGCCGGTCGAGATCGGGGAAATTGGGTGCGCCCTCGTACATCACACCGGTGGTCCGGTTCGCCAAGGGCCCATACACGATGTAGCTGTGCCCGGTGACCCAGCCGATGTCGGCGGCGCACCAGTAGACGTCGCGATCCGGCTTGATGTCGAAGACATAGGAGTGCGTGGTCGTGATCCCGGCCAGATATCCCCCCTGGGTGTGCACGATGCCCTTCGGCTTGCCCGTGGTTCCCGAGGTGTAGAGGATGTAGAGCGGGTCCTCGGCACCGAGGACGATCGGCTCACATTCATCGGGCTGACCCTCGACGAGGTCGTGCCACCAGATGTCGCGTCCCTCCTCGATGGCGACTCCGTGATCGGTCCGTCTCACCACGATGCAGTGCTCGATGCCCGGGGTCCGATCCAGGGCTTCGTCGGTGTTGTCCTTGAGCGGCACGATGTGTCCCCCGCGCCATGCCCCGTCCTGTGTGATGACGATCCGGCAGTCGGCGTCGAGGATCCTGCTGGACAGGGCGTCTGCGGAGAACCCGCCGAAGACCACGGAGTGGACGAGACCGAGCCGGGCGCAGGCCAGCATGGCGATGGGCAGCTCCGGGATCATCCCCATGTAGATGGCGACACGGTCTCCCTTGTCCAGACCCAGGGTCTTCAGGCCGTTGCCAAACCGGTTGACCTCACGGGCCAGGTCCAAGTAAGTCAGCGTTCGGGTATCACCGGGCTCACCGATCCAGTGATAGGCGACCTGGTCGCCATGGGCTCCGAGATGTCGGTCCAGGCAGTTGTAGGACAGATTCAGCTCGCCGTCCTGGAACCACTTGAAGAAAGGCGGGTTCGAATCATCGAGGATCTGGGTGGGCTCGGTGAACCATGTGATGCGATCCAACGCCTCTCTCTGCCAGAACGCCCGATAGTCGGCCGCGGCTTCCTCGTGGATGCCGGGTTTGGCGTTGGCCTGCGCGGTGAACTCCTCCGCTGGCGGGAACGTCCGATCCTCGCGGAGCAGGTTCTCCAGAGCCTGCGACATGGGTTCAGTCCTCCTCGGTGGATGGGGCAGCGGAACCTACCAGGCCCCGCGTGCGCAGCCAGGTGACGGTGCCAAGGATCGCAGCGAGGTACATGAGGAGATCGCCGGTCGTCGTGTAGGGCGTCGACGTGGAGGCATCGAGCTCTCCGTAGAAGATCTCCCTGCTGCCGAGGCCAGTCGTCGATTGGAACGAGCCCTGGTTGTCTGTGACGGTCGACTTCCCGGTGACTGCGGCGTGGACGAGCGGCACCCCCAGCTCCACGGCACGCATCCGGGTCATCCCGATGAATTGGTCGGCGGTGGGGGCCTCCGGCCCGTACGACGCCTCGTTGGTGGCCACAACCATCACACTCGCCCCGGCGCGACGGGTGGCCAGGGCATATCTGGAGAAACCTCCTTCGAAAGATATGACAGAGCCCACCCCGCCGTCGCCAAACACGACCGGGCCGTCGCCACGGACCATGTCGCGGGGGACCCGGTCGAGCGCCGGGATCCACTCGAACAACGGGCGCCAGGGGATGTACTCGCCGAATGGGACGGGGTGCTGCTTGCGGTATTCCCCAACGATCTCGCCTTCGGCATCGAAGAAGACGTTGGCGTTGACCCACTCGTTGTCACTGATGATGCGGTCACCACCGATGAGCATCGGTGCCCCGATGCGACGCGCCTCGGCTCCGATGGCGTCCCCAACCTCTTCGTTGAGCACCGGGTCGGCGTTGGTGGAGCCGGTAGACCCTTCGGACCAGACAACGAGGTCTACCGACCCCGCCGCGATCTCCCTGGTGAGCTCGAGATGCTGTTCATAGGTTCGTAGTCTCTCGTTCGGGGGACAGTGCACGAAGGGGCACGGGGTGGAGCCCTGGACGATGGCCACAGTGCGGGGACCATGGTCGACATGGAAGATCACCGACGGGACCGTGGCCACCAGCGTCAGTCCCACCACCAGACCCGACCACATGAGCCGGTACTCCCAAGCACCGGAGGCCGCCAGGGCGATGACGGCGGCGAGCATGACGACGAGCATCGTCAGGCCGCTGGTTCCAACCGCGGCGGCGGGCAACCTCAGGTAGAGATTGTCCGAGAGCGCATAACCTGCCGCACCCCACTCCAGCCCCCCTACGGGAAAGTGATAACGAGTCAACTCCATCACGGCCCATCCCCCCAGTGCGAGAACGAGCCATCGAGTCGGAGACGATCCGTTGAACCGGACGAGCCACCACCCGTATAGGGCCAGGAACAGCGCCTGCACCGGGATCAGGACCAACGCGATCAGCTCCAGCTCCACCAACCACCACATCAAGCCGCCAAAGAAGACGAGCCCGTATACGGCTCCAACGAGGAGACCTTCACGACGGGTGGTGCAATGACGCAGGGCGAGGAAGAACGTCGTCACACCGGCCAGGATGAGCCAGCCCGGGCCGAACGGCGGGAACGCAAGCACCCCAAGGCCTGCGCCGAGGACACCGAGACCGACCGTTTTCACGGCGAGCAGGGTACGGGTATGGCCCTCGCTAACGCCGAAACCTAGAGTCCGTCTCCATGTGGGAAGGTGATGTCTGGGTTGCGGTGCGCGCGGCACGCGCCGGAGCTGACATCGTCCAGACCGGTTTCTTCCAGAGCCTCGACACCGACATGAAGAGCGCCGTCGACCCCGTCACCCAGATCGACCGCGACGCCGAAGACGCCATCAGAGCAGTCATCGGGAGCCACTTCCCCGACGATGCGGTCCTCGGCGAGGAGGGCGGAGGCGGTGACTGGCGCACCGGCCGTATTTGGATCGTCGACCCTCTCGATGGCACGGTGAACTTCGTCCACCGGGTGCCCCAGGTGGCTGTTTCGGTTGCACTCTGGGGCGCCGGAGCTCCCCTGATCGGCGTGATCATCGACGTCGCCCGCAACGACGAGTACGTGGCGGTGTCCGGGGAAGGGGCAAGCCTCAATGGCGAGGCCATCCATGTCTCGGAGACGGCGACACTCGATCAGTCGCTCGTGTGCACCGGGTTCCCCTATGACCGGCGCGAGCACGCCGCCGCTTATCTCAGAGTGGTCGAGGAGGTGATGCTCAACAGCCAGGGCACCCGTCGTCTCGGGGCGGCGGCACTAGACCTCGCCTGGCTCGCTGCCGGGAGATACGACGCCTACTGGGAGCATGGCGGCACTAAGGGCATCAAGCCATGGGACGTGGCCGCAGGCCTCCTCCTCGTCACCGAGGCCGGTGGGACCTACACCAACGAAGCGGGCGAGATCAACCAACTGGAAGCCCGGGCCCATGTGGCCACGAACGGCAAGGTTCACGATGAGCTACGGTCGATCGTGGCCCGCACCATGCCGGCGCACCTCCGCTGATGTACCACGACCATCACCTCCACCCCTTCGGCTACGCCTCCCTCGTCAACGGGCTCGAACTGATGGAGGCACCCGACCTCGACACGGTGATGGGGATGGTGCGGGAGCACGGGGAGCATGTCGAAGGGCCGATCATCGGGCAGCGACTCAACGATGAAGGGATCAAGGAGCTCAGGCTCCCCACCGCCGTCGACATCGACGACGTCATCTCCGACCGACCCGTCCTCCTCTACCGCTATTGCGGGCACATTGCGGTAGCCAACAGCGCCGCCATGGCGCTTGCCGGCCTCGATGGGGGCACCCCTGACCCGTCGGGTGGCTCCTTCGACCGCGACGCGACCGGCCGGCCCAACGGGATCTTGCGTGAGACCGCCGTAGCAGTCGTCTCCAAGGCGCTGGAGCCGATGACACCGGCTCCATCCGACCTCGAGATCATCTCTGCGCTGGCCGGGCTGAGGCGAATGGGGATCGGCTCGATCACCGGGATGATCTCGGTGACCGGCGCGGTCTGGTGCGGCGTCGACGACGAAGTGGGGACATTGCTCCGAATCGCCCCGGATCTACCCATCGATATCGACGTGTTGTTGATCGCGAGCACGCCCGACGACCTGATCGCCGCCAAGGAACGCATCGACGCAGCCAAGGGGCCGGTTCGCTTCCATGGCTACAAGGACTTCATCGACGGGAGCCTCGGCGGGCACACGGCGGCCATGTACGAGCCATTCGCCGACCGTTCCGGCACCCGGGGCACCGAGCGTTACGACCACAACCACATGGTGGAGATGGGCCGGATCTCTCTGGAGATGGGTGGTGTGGTGGCAATTCACGCCATCGGCGACAGGGCCAACGACCTGGCCCTCGACGTCCATGAAGACCTGCTCAGATCCGGCGCTGAACCGGAACGGCTGCGTGTCGAGCACGCCTCGATCCTGACCAACCCCACCATCGACCGGATGGCGCAGATGGGGGTCACTGCCTCGATTCAACCCGCATTCCTCGCATCGGAGGAGTCCTGGCTGGAGAAGCGACTCGGGCCCGATCGCATGATCCGGGCCTACCCCTTCCGCTCTCTCTTGGAGGCCGGGGTTCCCCTTCTCGGGGGCAGCGATTCGCCGGTGGAGCTACCTGATCCCGAGACCGGGATCCGCGCCGCCGTGGAGAGACACGGGATCAACCCCGACCAGGCGCTCACCCGGGAGCAGGCCGAGGCGCTGTTCGCCCCACCGGGACACTGAGTAGGGGTCGGCCGACCGGTACCCTGCCCGGTCGTATGCCGAACTACGCCATGCTCACCCCCGCCGATATCGAAACGGGCACCGACCGCGCGATCACAGACGCCGAGGCCATCGTCGCCGACCTGATCGGTGCCGGCGGCGACCGGACCTTCGAGAACACCTTGCGTCCCCTCGATCGGATCGCCGACAGATTGGCTCGGTCCAACCACGACTTCTCCTTCATGGGCTACGTCCATCCGGACAGAGATGTCCGCGCCGCGGCCAAGGCCGCCGAAGAGAAGGTCGACAAGTGGGCTGCTGATCTCTTCTTTCGCGACGAGCTCTACGCCGCGGTGGAGGAGTACGCCGGCACCGATGAGGCAGCCGGTCTCGACGGTGAGCCGGGGCGCTTTCTCGAGTTCGTCCAGCGAGACCTCCGTCGGGCCGGGCACGAGCTCGATCCGGAGACCCGGGAGCGGGTCAAGCAGCTGACCCAGCGCGGGATCGAGCTGGGCGTCCGTTTCCAGCAGAACATCGACGAGTGGGATGGCTACATCCTGGTCACCCGGGATGACCTCGAAGGCATGCCCGACAGCTGGATCGACGGTCTCGAGCGAGACGAGGAGACCAATCAGTACAAGGTCACAATCGACTACCCCGACCTGATCCCGTTCCTGGAGAACTCGCCGCGCCGGGATCTGCGCGAGAAGCTCCGATTCGAGTTCGACACAGTGGCCGTCGAGGAGAATCGCAAGATCCTCGAGGAGGCACTCGAGATCCGTCAGGAGATCGCAGAGGCCTTTGGAGAGCCGACTTGGGCCCATCACCGTCTCGAAGACCGGATGGCGAAGAGCCCCGAGCGGGTGGCGGAGTTCTATGCCGGTCTAGCTGATGGCCTCCGTGCTCGGGGCGAGGCGGAGGTAGCCATCATCGCCGAGTTGCTCAGGTTCGACACAGGCGACACGATCGTCCAGCCCTGGGATTTCTCCTACTACGACACCCAACAGCGCAAGACGGATTACGGCGTGGACAACTTCGAGGTCGCCAAATACTTCCCCTTGCCCCAGGTGCTCGCGGGGCTGTTCCGGCTGTCGTCGGAGATGTTCGGCATCACCTTTCGTGAGGTCACCGATTTCGAGAAATGGCACGACGATGTGCAGCTTTTCGCCGTCCATGAGGAGTCGACCGGCGAGGAGCTCGCTCGCTTCTACCTGGACCTGTTCCCGCGCGAGGGCAAGTACGGCCATGCCGCCGAATTTCCCCTGATCCCCAGCCGCAGATTGGAGGACGGTTCGTACCAGAACCCGGTGTGCGCCATGGTGGCCAACTTCACCAAGCCGACAAAGGAGACACCCTCTCTGCTCCAGCACTCCGAGGTGGAGACCCTGTTCCACGAGTTCGGCCACGTGCTACATCAGAATCTGGGACGCACCGATATGGCCCGCTTCTCGGGTACCAACACCGAACGTGACTTCGTCGAGGCACCAAGCCAGATCATGGAGAATTGGATCTGGGACGCCGACGTTCTCCGTCGTTTCGCCCATCACCACGAGACCGGCGAGCCCATCCCCGACGAGCTCGTCGACCAACTCGTCGCCGCCCGTGACTTGAACCAGGGCCGCTTCTACCTGCGACAGATGACCCTGGGCTGGTGGGACCAGCAGATCCACGCCGGACCGAATCGCGACCTCGACGCGATCCTTCTCGAGGGCGCCCGCATCTCCCTGCTCCCGCATCACGAAGGGACCTTCGCCCTTTCTTCGTTCGGCCACCTCATGGGAGGCTACGACGCTGCCTACTACGGATACATGTGGTCCCAGGTGTTCGGAGACGACATGTTCTCTCGCTTCGCGGCGGAGGGTGTCACCAACCCTGCAGTAGGTCGTGCCTACCGGAAAGACGTGATCGGGCGTGGTGGCTCTTGGGACGCAGGGGACATGCTTGTAAGCTTCTTGGGAAGAGAACCGAACAACGAGGCGTTCCTCGCGAAGCTCGGTATCTCGGGAACCGAATAGTTCGGTCCCATCGTCTTAATACCGATACCAACCGGGGATTTACCCCCGCTTAGCGTTCCGGCACGGACAATTTGAGTGCAGAGTCAAGGTGTAGGTACCTTGAGTCTTCAGGAATGAAGCCTGACAAACCGAAGTTTCAGAAGTAGTGCCGGCCCAAACCAGGAGGGCCAATGACAGACACCGTGAGAGGTGCAGCGATCAAAGGCATGACCCGCCCATCGAGGCGGTTCGCCACCGGTCGCGTGTGCGCCAAACCAGGATGTGAGACCAAGCTCAGCCAGTACAACAAGGCTGAGCACTGCCACGCTCATGCCCCCGTCCGCTTTCCCCGGGTGCGCGGCAAGATCGTGGACAGTGAAAACTGAGACTCAGCCAACCCGACCACAATCGAAGGCCTCCGACCACCATGGTCGGGGGCCTTCCACGTCTCAGGAGTCGACCTCCCGAAGGCCGAGCAACCCTCTAGCCGACTAGAAGGTTAGTCTGCTAGTGTGGCTTGGTGAAGATCGGACAACTCGCCGAGCGGACCGGGCTCTCCCCACAGGCGATCCGCTATTACGAGGATCTCGGCGTACTCCCCGAGCCGGAGCGATCGGCCAACGGCTATCGGAGTTACGACACGAGCACAGCCGAGCGGATCGCATTCATCCGGGACGCCCAGTCGGCGGGGCTCTCACTGCTCGAGATCCAAAAGATCCTGGAACTCCGCGATGGCGAGCAGTCGACCTGCGGGCACGTCATCTCCACCCTGGAGGACCATCTCGCCGAGGTCGATCGCCAGATGGAAGACCTGAGCAGGACCAGGGATCGTCTCATCGAGATCATCTCGCGGGCCCGAAGGCTGGATCCCGCCGATTGTGACGACCCCAATCGATGTCAGACCATCCCGAAAGGAAGATCATGAGCACACAAACCACGCTCCAAGTTCCAGAGGTCCACTGTGATCACTGCAAGACGAGCCTCGAGGGCGCCGTCGGCGGCCTGGGTGGTGTATCCACCGTCGAGGTCTCCGTGCCCGACGCGACACTCGACGTCTCCTACGACGAGACGACGGTGACACTGGACACGATCAAGAAGACGATCGAGGAGCAGGGCTACGCCGTCTTCGGATAACACCCAAACCGTCCTCTTCGACGTCGACGGGATGACGTGCGCCACCTGTGCGGTGCGCATCGAGAGGGTTCTGAGCCGCCAGGAGGGCGTGGAAAACGCATCGGTCAACCTGGCAGGCGCCTCAGCTTCGGTGCGGGTGGCCGCCGACTTCGATCTCGAGTCGCTCAGCGCGGCAGTGGACAAGATCGGATACGGTCTCACACGGCACGAGTCCGGCGCCGACACGCGCGATGTGGTCGCCATGTACTCCGAGGAGGAGGCAGCACAACGCCGGCGGTTCTGGGTGGCGCTCGCCCTCACCGCCCCGGCGATGCTGCTTCACCTCTTCGGGCCACACGCAATGTGGAACTCGGTCGCCCAGGGCGTCCTGGTCACACCGGTCGTGTTCTGGTCCGGCGCCCAGTACCACCGTCGCGCCATCCAGCAGGCCCGGAACGCCAGCGCCAACATGGACACCCTCATCTCGCTGGGGTCACTCGCTGCCTACTTCTATTCGCTGGCCATTCTCTCGTCGAACGGTGCCGTCTTCTTTGAGACGGCCGGGATGATCATCACCCTGATCACTCTGGGGAAGGTGTTCGAAGCGCGCGCCAAGGGCCGGGCTTCATCCGCCGTTCACCGGCTCCTCGAGTTGGCGGCCACCGAGGCGACGCTGCTCACCCCCGACGGAGAGCGGAGAGTGGCCATCGACCACATCATCCCCGGCGATCGACTGGTCGTCCGCCCCGGTGAGCGGGTTCCAACAGATGGCGTCGTGGAGACCGGTATGAGCACCGTCGACGAGTCGATGCTGACCGGCGAGCCGCTGCCGGTGTCCAAGATCGAAGGCGACGAGGTCGTCGGGGGCACGGTGAACCAGGCGGGCGGTCTCACAATGCGGGCAACACGGGTCGGCGCAGAGACAACGCTCGCTTCGATCATCCGCATGGTCGAGGAGGCACAGGGCTCGAAGGCCCCCATCCAGCGGCTCGCCGATGTCTACTCGGCGCGATTCGTCGGCGGGGTCCTGCTGATCGCCCTTGCGGTCTTCGGTTTCTGGCTGTTCGCCGGCGATGGGCTCGGAACCGCCGTGCGCATCGCCGTCTCGGTCTTGATCATCGCTTGCCCGTGCGCTCTGGGTCTGGCCACGCCAACCGCGGTGATGGTGGGGAGCGGGCGCGGCGCCGAGCTGGGGATCCTCTTCAAGCGCGCCGAGGTGTTCGAGCAGGCGCGGACGATCGGCACAATCCTCTTCGACAAGACGGGGACCCTCACCACAGGGGTCATGACGCCGCAGTTGGTGAGCACCGACGACGATCGCATGGAGTTCCTACGTCTGGTGGCATCGCTCGAGGTGGCCTCCGGCCACCCCATCGGCATCGCCATAGGTCTCGCCGCCGACGAGGAAGGCGTGACCTTGGTGGCACCCGACGAGATCGAGTCCGTCCCAGGCATGGGTGTATTCGGGACGGTCGAGGGCCATGAGGTCGTGGTCGGCACTGCCACGCTCGTCGAGGAGCGAGGCCTGAGCGGGCTCGATCGCTGGGCCGGCGACCTCGAGGGCGCCCAAGCCGGCGGGCTCACCGCCTTCTACGGCGGCTGGGATGGAGCGGTCAGGGGGATTCTCGCCGTGTCCGATTCGATCCGACCCGAGTCGGCCGCAGCCGTCGCCCGACTCTCGCAGTTGGGGATAAGGACCGAGATGATCACCGGTGACAACCTGGAGACCGCCGAGCGTGTCGGCGCCGCCGTAGGCATCGATGTCGTGTACGCCAATGCCACGCCGGACTCCAAGGCCAAGCGGGTCGGGCAGCTTCAGGAAGAGGGAGAGGTCGTTGCATTCTTCGGGGACGGCGTGAACGACGCTCCGGCCCTCACCCAGTCCGATCTCGGTCTTGG
>Ga0256867_10000976_pt1 | contig 11816 bp, 6 predicted proteins | sample RVTome_15_FD_185939 | JGI IMG/M metagenome (GOLD analysis project Ga0256867, IMG submission 185939) | Soil microbial communities from uranium-contaminated site in the Upper Colorado River Basin, Wyoming, United States - RVT150D86 (HiSeq) ... | reverse complement strand
GGCCTGGCCGTTCGGCGGGGGATGATCACCTGGTGCGACCGGGTGATGGCCGAGGCCGCCGGGGAGCTCGACCGGGCCCTGGACGTTGCCGCGGCACTCCGGATCGTCGAGATGACCGCGTGGGTGGAGGCGCGAAAACAGATCATGAACGGGGCGTCCGACAAACTCTATGAGGCGCTGTTCGAGAGGCTGGGCGGCGAGCGATGAAGCCGGCGCGCTCATCTTCACGTATGGTTCACCCTCCTCACGAAAGGGAACGTCAAACATGAGCCAGATACCCCCCGAATTGATCGGAAGGGCAGTCCAAGACCCCGATTTCCGTCATAGATTGCTCACCGACCCCCAGGTCGCAGTGGCGGCCGCTGGATTCGAGCTCGATGAGGATCAGATCGCGGCGCTGAAACAGCTCGACCCGGAGGCTGTCGATGAGGCTATCGACGCGCTGGTGGGGGACATCGACTCGTCCAAGTGGGGCTGACGGCACCCACTTCTTCCGGCTTCTACGACCGTTGGACCGAGCTGTTCCAGCGCGGTTTCGGATCGGTGCTCCAAGCGGGCATGGTCAAGACGGGAGACCCGCCTCAGGAGGACCCCCGACGGTCGATCTTGGCTCTGGTGGAGCGTGCCGGGCTGCAAGACGGTGATCGAGTCCTCGATGCGGGCTGCGGAGTCGGTGGTCCCGCAATCATCATCGGCGCCCACTATCCAGAGGTGGCCATCGAGGGGGTGACCAACTCCGTCCACCAATCGGCCATCGCTCGAGCCGAGGTCACCGCGGCCGGGCTGTCCCACCGGGTACGCGTCCACGTCGCCGACTATCAGCAGCTTCCCTTCCCATCAGGAATGTTCGATCAAGTCCTCTTCTTCGAGAGCACGGGTTACGCCACGGACCTGGAGGCGACCTACGACGAGGCTCACCGCGTGCTCAGGCCCGGAGGTCGGCTCTACGTCAAGGATGTCTTCTCCAACTCGGGCCCGTTGCGGAACGGAGATGCTGAGCGGTTACTGGCGTTCGATCGGCTGTGGGGCTGCGTGAGATCGAAGACCTTGGACGAGTCGGTTGATGCCATGACCGGAGCAGGGTTCGAAGTGATGCTGTCACAACCCATGGAGGACATCGGGACCACCCGCTTCGTCGGCTCGATGGTGGTGCTCGACGACGTTGTTGGGCTCAGACCCACCGAATTGGGGAATGTCTTCTTGAGCAGGGGTCTCAATCCGCCGATCCAATTCGGAGAGATCCGGGCGGTCAAGCCAGGACCGGCCTGATTCGACCGGCCGGATCCGATCGGAGGCGGCCGGGGTCCATCGGCGATCTGGATCAGAAGCGCCCTCGTCGTCGAGGGGTCGGTCAGACGGCTCGATTTCGCTTGGCTTCGGCTGCGGTTCGCTTCGCCTTCTTGTCGAGGCGCTTCTGTTTCAGGTCCTTTGTGGCGACCGTCTTGGTGTTCTTGCCGCCTTTGTCCTTGTTTCCCATGATGTCTCCAGGTTGGACCACCGAGCTGGCGGCCAGAAGTCATTGTCCCATACTCGCGCCCAAGGAAGGGCAGGAGACGCTGTCCTCGCTGGCTGTGCTCTCGGTGAACATGGCCGTGGGGAAGGTGGGATTGCCTAAGGTGAGCTTCTCGATGTCGTCTCCCCAGCCGAGCATGAGCTCCACGGTCGACTGGGCTATCGAGGCCACACACCGAAATGACCAGCAATAAAGGGCGCCACGGCCAGTGTTGGTGAACCACCCTCTGGATGCCCGCCCGTTGCTGATCGCATTGGCCCTGGTCGCCGGTGCCTGCACGATGGACCCGGCTGATAACGCCGACACCCAACCAGTCGACACCACATCCACCTCCGCCTTGGCCGACACCTCTACGTCGACCACGACCGTCCCCACCACCACGACGATCGCCTCCACCACGACGACCACCGCGGGCGACCCGGTCGATTCCGAGGTGATTCACGGCACGTGGCGATCACCGGAGGGCGGTTTCTATTTGATCTTCGACGAAAGCGGGTCATGGCAGGCGGCGTATGTCCCGGACTCCGACCGGCCCTTCGACTTTGGCAGATATCTCTTCGACGGGCGGGAGTTGACCTTGTTCTCCGGCTCCGATGTGGAGGGCTCGCCCTGCGCCGGGCTCTCGGGGACCTATGTGACCTCGTTCTCCAACGAAGGCGAGCAATTCAGCCTCCCCTCGAGTGGGGCCTTCGACGCTTGTCGTCAACGGCAGGGCGACATGGTCAGGGGTGGCTTCGTCAAGCAATCCCCCTGAAGCGGTCGCATCACCGCAGCCGGCAAGGTCGAGCTCGGAGGCCAGATCCTCACGTATTGTGCATTCGTGGTTTCCACCCGAGGCTCAGCAGTCGAGCCGATCGACGAGCCCATTCGGGCGGAGCTGTTCAGCGTCGAACGGCTTGAGGAGCATGCCCTCAGTCTGGCCGGAACCCAGGAGCTGAGTGGACGACGGGGGCGACTGCGCCTCATCTCCCGGCGCCTCGCTGACAACGGAGATGTCCTCCTCGCCTCTTATAGGGAGTTGTCCAAGGCACTCAGGGAGGAGGCGCTGCTCACCCCGGCGGCCGAATGGCTGGTGGACAACTTCCACCTGGTGGAGAGCCAGCTGCGCGAGATCCGGGAGAACCTCCCGGCCGGTTACTACCGGGAGCTCCCCAAGCTGGAGGGTGGTCATCTGGCCGGCTACCCCCGGGTGTACGGGATCGTGTGGGCTTGCATCGCCCACCTCGACAGTCGTTTCGATCCCGAGGCGCTGCGCCGCTTCGTGACTTCGTACCAGGAGGTCCAACCGCTCACCATCGGTGAGCTCTGGGCAATCCCCACCACGCTGCGTCTGCTCCTCATCGAGAACCTGCGCCGGTTGGCGGAGACGATCGTCTCGGCGCGCGTGCTCCGTCACCAAGCCGAGGAGATCGCCGACGGGCTCCTCGGGATCGGTGGCGGCGACGCCGACGAGGCCCGGGCGGCCCTCGACGGCTACGGCCCGGATCCTCTGCCGCAGCCGTTCGCGGTCCAGTTGCTCCAGCGCCTGCGTGATCACGATCCGGAGACAACTCCCGGCCTGACCTGGCTGCTCGATCGTCTCGCCGCCGAGGGAACTCTGCCCGACGACGTGGTCAACGAGACCCATCGCCGCCAGGCGGCCACCAACGTCACTGTGCGCAACATCATCACCAGCCTCCGCCAGATCAATCACTTCGACTGGGCCGACTTCGTGGAGGAGGTCAGCCTGGTCGACCATCTGCTTGCCGCGGGGAGCTCATACGGCGAGATGAGCTTCTCGACGAGGGACCGCTACCGGCACGCCATCGAGGAGCTGTCGAAGGGCTCCGCCACAACCGAGCTCGACATCGCCCGGGCCACGCTCCGACTCGCCGGTGCCGAGCTCGCCGACCGTCGCCAACGCGATCCCGGTTTCTACCTGCTGGGCGAGGGCCGGAAGAAGCTCGAGGAACGGGTCGGGTTCCGACCCGGGGCCGGGTTGGCCCTCTCTCGCATGCTCAGACGGCAGGCAACCGTGATGTACCTCGGCTCGGTCGCGGTGGTGACGGCGCTGATCCTGGCCGTGCCGCTTCTCATGATCGAGCGCTGGTGGCCTTGGCGATTGGTGATGGCGGGTCTGGCTCTCATCCCTGTTTCAGACATCGCGGTGATTCTGGTCAACCGGGCGATCGCCGCCCTGACCCACCCCGAGGAGCTGCCCTCGTTGGCGTTGCGTGACGGGCCCAGCGCGGGGCTGCGCACCCTGGTGGCGATCCCGGCGTTGTTGTCGCGTCCCGACCAGGTCGAAGAGCTGGTGGAACGTCTCGAGGTCCACTACCTGGCCAATCCCGACGGAGAGCTTCACTTTGCCCTGGTCACCGATTGGCGGGACGCCGTAGAGGCAGAGCTGGCCGACGATGTCGAGCTGCTGGCGGCGGCGGCTCAGGGTGTGGCCGGGCTCAACGAGCGACACGGGCCCGGTCCGGGTGGGGCTGATCGGTTCCTGTTGTTTCATCGGCGGCGGGTTTTCAACCCCGGTGAGGGCCTGTACATGGGCTGGGAGCGCAAGCGGGGCAAGCTCCACGAGCTCAACCGGCTCCTGCGGGGGGCGACCGACACCACCTTCATCGACACCGACCGTCTGCCCCCTCCGGGGGTGCGTTACGTGATCGCACTCGACGCCGACTCGAGACTTCCGCCGGGTGCGGCAACCCGCCTGGTAGCCACCATCGCCCACCCCCTCAACCGGGCCCGGGTCGATGAGCCGCTCGGGCGGGTGGTAGAGGGCTACGGAGTCCTCCAGCCTCGGGTCACCGCATTCCTCAAGTCGGGGGGCATCAGCTTCTTCCAGCGTGTCTTCTTCCCGCCCACCGGGATCGACCCCTATGCGGCAGCGGTGAGCGACCTGTACCAGGACTTGTTCGGGGAGGGGTCGTATGCGGGCAAGGGGATTTATGAGATCGACGCTTTCGAGGCGGCGCTGGAGGGCCGGATCCCTGAGAACAGCCTGCTCAGCCATGACCTCTTCGAGGGAAGCTTCGCCCGGGCGGGACTGGTCAGCAACGTGGAGGTGTTCGAGGAGTTCCCCAGCCACTACGAGGTGGCTCTTTCCCGTCAGCATCGCTGGGTCCGTGGGGACTGGCAGCTCCTGCCATGGATTCTGGGGCGACACGGACCGCTTCCCCCCGTTGCCCGGTTGAAGATGGTCGACAACCTCCGCCGCAGTCTCAGCGCTCCGACCGCCCTCTTCACGCTGCTCGCCTCATTCCTCCTTCCCGGGGTGCCGGTCTGGCCATGGACCGCGTTGATTCTGGTGGCGTTGGCCCTCCCCGGGCTCCTGCCGCTGCTCGAGCGGATGGTTCCCCGCCGCACCACCACACCCGGGGCGGTGAGGCTGAGACGGTGGGGCACCGACGCCTGGCGGGGGCTGGGAAGAACCCTGCTCCAGGCCGCCTTCCTGGCCCATCAGGCGCTGCGGACGACCGACGCCATAGTCGTGACCGTGTGGCGTCTCGTCTTCTCACGTCGCGGATTGCTCACCTGGGTGACTGCCGAGGAGATGGAGCGGCAGTTCGGCCTCGACCGTGCCGGATTCATCTCGCGGATGTCGCCGTCGATGGTGGTGGGGCTGGCCGGCACCACCGCCGCCGCCATCGTCAAACCGGGTGCGTTCGTGGTCTCCGTGGCGTGGTCCGTGATGTGGGTGCTGGCCCCCTTCGTTGCCCACAAAGCGAGCATCCCCCGCCCGCTCAAGGTGGGTGACCCGCCCACCGTCCCAGAACAGGAGACCCTGCGGCTGACGGCCCGGCGCACCTGGCGCTACTTCGAGACGTTCGTCACCGGTGAGGACAATTGGCTGCCCCCCGACAACTTCCAGGAGGATCTGGGACAGGTCGCCCATCGCACCTCTCCCACCAACATCGGGCTCTACCTGCTGGCGGTGCTCTCGGCTCGGGAGTTCGGCTGGATCGGGCTCGAAGACACGGTCAACAGGCTCGAAGCCACGGTGGGCACCCTCGATCGGCTGGAGCGATTCCAGGGGCACTTCTTCAACTGGTACGACACCTCGTCCTGTGAGCCCCTGGAGCCGCGATACGTATCGAGTGTGGACAGTGGCAACCTGGCCGGCCATCTGTTGGCGGTGTCCCAGGGGTGTGAGCGTCTCCGCGAGCTCGCGCCGGGCCCCGAGGTGGCAGCCGGCATCAGGGACGGAGCACTGCTGGTCCGGGAGGCAGCCGAGTCCTTGGCGGCCCAGTCCGACATCGAGGTGGTCTCTCCCCGCGACCTCGACCGGGCCCTCGCCGATCTCCTCGCCTCGCTGCGCAACAGGGGAATCGCCGGGTCGACGGGTCTGAGCGAGATCCTCGCCGAGGCGGAGACGGTTGCCGACATTGCTCGAACCCTTGCCACCAGAGATAGCGCCGAGGAACTGGCGGTCTCAGCCGAAGCCCTGCTGGTGACCGTGCGCGGCCACCTCCACGACCAGCAGGTCTTCGGCCAGGAGAAGGGTCGGGAGCAACTCGTTCGCCGTCTGTCCGCGCTGGCCGAGAAGACTGCCGGTTTGGTGGGGGAGATGGATTTCTCCTTTCTCCTCGACACAGACAACAAGCTGTTGGCAGTCGGCTATCGCGTCGGCGAGAACATCCTCGACGAGAGCCACTACGACCTGCTTGCCTCGGAGGCCCGCCTGGCCTCCTTCGTGGGGATCGCCAAAGGTGACCTTCCTCCCAGCCACTGGTTCCGGCTCGGCCGGTCGATGACCCCGATGGGGGTCGACGCCGCCCTCATCTCGTGGTCGGGCTCGATGTTCGAGTATCTGATGCCTCTTCTGGTGATGCGCTCTCCGCCCGAGAGCATCCTCGACACCACCTACCGAGCGGTGGTGCGACGCCAGATCGAATACGGGAACGAGCGTCAGATACCTTGGGGGATCTCCGAAGCCGCATATGCGGCTCGTGACATCAACCTCGTCTACCAGTACCGGGCGTTCGGGGTCCCGGGTCTGGGCTTCGAGCGGGGTCTGAGCGAGGACCTGGTGGTGGCGCCCTACGCCACCATGCTGGCGACGATGGTCGAGCCGCGGGACGCTCTGGCCAACCTGACCCGGCTCAACGGTCTGGGAGCCCGGGGGAGATACGGATACTACGAAGCGCTGGACTTCACCCCGAGCCGGCTGCCCGAGAACGGAGAGCCCGTGCTGGTGCGTGCCTATATGGCGCACCACCTGGCGATGGCTCTGGTATCGGTGACCAACGTCATCTTCGCCGGGCTCTGCCGCGACCTGTTCCACGCCGACCCTTCGGTCCGTGGCGCCGAGTTGTTGTTGCACGAGAGGGTCCCCCGCGACGTCGAGGTGGCGCGTCCCCGGGCCGAGGAGGTCGCTGAGGGGGCCCATCCGTTGGAGGAGGCCAAGGGTGTCGTCCGCCGCATCTCTTCGCCGCACGGCCCGGTCCCGGTCACCCACGCCCTGTCCAACGGTCGGTTGAGCACCGTCCTGACCACCGCCGGCTCCGGATACAGCCAGTGGCAGGGACTGGCGATCAACCGCTGGCGGGAGGACGCCACCCGTGACAACTTCGGCAGCTACTTCTTCGTGAGGGACGGGTCGGGGCGAACCTGGTCGGCGGGCTACCAACCGACCCTGGCCGAGCCCGAGTCCTACCAAGTGGCTTTCAGCGAGGACAAGGCGGAGATCACCCGTCGCGACGGCAGCCTCTTCACCAGGCTGACCGTGGTGGTGTCGGAGGAGGACGACGCCGAGGTTCGCCGGGTGAGCGTCACCAACCTCGATACGGTGTCCCGGGAGGTGGAGGTGACCTCCTATGCCGAGTTGGTCCTGGCACCGGCCCGAGCCGACTCCGCTCACCCCGCCTTCTCCAATCTCTTCGTCCAGACCGAATCGGTGCCGGGGCGCGACGCCCTACTCGCCAGTCGCCGGCCCCGCTCAGACGAAGAGGAGACGGTCTGGGCGGGTCATGTCCTCGCGGTCACCGGCGAGGTGGTCGGTGGCGTTCAATACGAGACGGATCGCGCCCGGTTCCTCGGCCGGGGAAACCAGGTGCACCGTGCCGCCGCGGTGGACCGCCCACTCTCGAACTCGGTGGGACGGGTGCTCGACCCGGTGTTCAGCCTGCGGAGGAAGGTGCGGATTCAGCCCGGCGCCACCGCCCACCTCGACTTCACCACTGTGGTGGCCCGCACCCGGGCCGAGGCCCTCGATCTGGTCGACAAGTTCTCCGACCCGACGGCTTTCGAGCGGAGCTCGACCCTTGCCTGGACCCAGGCCCAGGTGCGTCTTCACCATCTGCGCATCGATCCCGAGCAGGCCCACCTCTTCCAGCGGCTGGCGGGAACGTTGATCTATTTCGACCCCGTTCTGCGCACCCCACCGGGCCCGAAGAACCTGCCCTCGGTGAGTCAGGATGGCTTGTGGCGTCACGGCATCAGCGGCGACCTCCCCATCGTCCTGGTGCGGATCGACGAGCCGGAGGAGCGTGGGCTGGTGCGGGACCTGCTGCGGGCCCAGGAGTACTGGCGGATCAAGGGGCTGGCCACCGATCTGGTGATCATCAACGAGAAGCCGGGCTCGTATGCCCAGGAGCTGCAAGATGCGATCGAGGAGCTGATCAGAGAGAGTGGCCAGATGGTGGGCCAGGAGCCCAACGGGGGGGTTTTCGTGCTCAACGGCCCGCTGTTGTCCCCCGAGGATCGAGCGACGCTCCAGTCGGCGGCCCGGGCCGTGCTGCTCAGCCACCACGGGACCCTCGCCGACCAGCTCGGCCGCCGCCCCGGTGAAGGTCCGGCCCCGACCGCGCCCGCCAGGCAGTCTCCGGCACAGCAGCCGGGCGGACCTCGGCCGAGCCCGGACCGCGAGTTCCACAATGGGCTCGGTGGCTTCGCCGCCGACGGCACCGAGTACGTGGTGGTGTTGGGAGAGGGCCAATGGACTCCGGCCCCGTGGGTCAACGTCATCGCCAACCGCCATTTCGGGTTCTGCGTCTCCGAAGCCGGGTCCGGTTACAGCTGGGCGGAGAACAGCCGGGAGAACCAGTTGACTCCTTGGTCCAACGACCCCGTCGCCGACCGGCCCGGCGAGGTGCTCTATGTCCGGGACGAGGAGAGCGGAGAGGTCTGGGGGCCCACCGCCCTGCCCATACGCCACGAGGTCTCGGCTTACCTGGCGCGCCACGGCCCCGGTTACTCGGAGTTCGAGCACACCTCCCGGGGGATCACCCTTCAGCTCCATCAAACCGTGCCGCTCGATGACCCGATCAAGATCTCCCGCCTACGGCTGCGCAACCTCACCGACCGGCGCCGTCGCCTGTCGGTGGCCGCCTATGTCGAATGGGTGCTCGGCACCACTAGAGCAGTCTCCTCCATGCAGATCGTGACCGAGCGTGACGAGAGCACCGGTGCCCTGCTGGCCCGCAACCCCTGGAACGTCGACTTCGGCGGTCGAGTGGCATTCGCCGACCTCGGAGAGGGCGAAGTCGACACCACCTGCGACCGGGCGGAGTTCTTGGGGAGACATGGCAGCGTCGACGATCCCGCCGCCCTGCGACCGGGACGGAAGCTGTCCGGGGCAGTCGGAGTGGGCTTCGACGCCTGCGCCGCGATGCAACGCTCCCTGGTGCTGGCTCCGAACGAGGAGGTCGAAGTGGTCTTCCTGCTCGGCCAGGGCCGGGACGAGGACGAGGCGCGGAGCCTGGTCGAGCGCTACCGCCGGACCGATTTGGAGGAGGTGAGGGCCGGAGTGGCCACCCGGTGGAGTGACGTCCTGGGCACCGTCCGGGTGAAGACCCCCGACCGTTCCATGGACTTGATGATCAACCAGTGGCTGCTGTACCAGACCCTCGCCTGCCGTGTCCTCGGCCGGAGCGCCTTCTATCAGTCCGGCGGCGCCTACGGGTTTCGAGACCAGCTTCAGGATGTCATGGCACTGGTGACGCCGATGCGGGACCTGACTAGAGACCACCTGTTGCGTGCCGCCGGTCATCAGTTCGAGGAAGGCGACGTTCTCCACTGGTGGCATGAGTCTTCGGGCAAAGGGGTGAGGACCCGCATCTCCGACGACTACCTGTGGCTGCCGTACGCCGTCGCCCACTATGTGGAGGTCACCGGCGACCGGGACATCCTCCACCAGGTGGTGCCTTACCTCCGTGGCGCGGAGCTCGCCCCCGGGGAGGACGAGATCTACTTCGCCCCCGAGCGTTCGCCAGTGGAGGGGACTTTGTTCGACCACTGCCGGCGCGCCCTCGACCGGGCGCTCTCCCGGGTGGGAAGTCGCGGCCTACCCCTGATCGGAACCGGTGATTGGAACGATGGCTTCAACCGGGTGGGGCGTGAGGGGCGGGGCGAGAGCGTGTGGCTCGGATGGTTCCTCGAGGCCAACCTGGTGCGGTTCGCCGAGATCGCCGATGGGTTGGACGAGACGGAGCTGGCCACCGGTTGGCGACGGGGGGCGTCTCGTCTCCGAGCAGGTCTGGAAGGGGAAGCATGGGACGGCGACTGGTACCGGCGCGCCTTCTTCGATGACGGGACGCCGATCGGCTCCTCGGTCAATCCCGAATGCAGAATCGACTCGATCGCCCAGTCGTGGTCGGTCATCCACGGCGGCGCGCCCAACGGCCGGGCCCGGCGGGCGATGGACTCGGTGGAGGAGTACCTGGTCCATCGGGGCGACGGTTTGGTGCTCCTCTTCACTCCGCCTTTCGACAATTGGGATGTCGACCCCGGATACATAAAGGGGTACCTCCCCGGGGTGCGAGAGAACGGTGGTCAGTACACCCACGCCGCCATCTGGTGCGTCATCGCCTTCGCCACCCTGGGCGATGGTGATCGCGCCGGCGAGCTATTCGGCCTCCTCAACCCGATCAACCATGCCAGCACCAGGGCGGGGATCCACCGCTACCGGGTGGAGCCCTACGTGGCCGCGGCGGACGTGTATTCGGAGGCGCCCCACGTGGGTCGGGGAGGGTGGACCTGGTACACCGGCTCGGCGGGGTGGATGTACCGGGCCGGGGTGGAGTGGATCCTCGGGTTTCGGGTGCGGGGGACCCGTCTCCTCGTCGATCCGTGCATCCCCCGTGCCTGGAGAGGCTTCGAGATCAGCTTCCGCTATCACTCCTCTCGTTACGAGATCAGGGTCAGCAATCCCCACGGGGTGAGCCGGGGAGTGGTGGGGCTGACGGTCGACGACACCATCCTGGCCCCCGACGCCCACCTGGACCTGGTCGATGACGGGTTGACTCACCAGGTACGGGTGACCCTGGGCTGAGGGGCCTGCCGCCCGCCGTTCTACCGTTCTGTGCGGATCTATCGCGCCTGTGTCGGCATAGACCCGCACAGAACGGTAAGGGACGCCCGCTTGAGTCCCTACAGGCCTTAGATTCCCCTCGTGTTCCAGGAGCCGAGGAGCGTCCTCTCCCGAGAGTTGTTGCCGGCGTCGATCGCCGTCTTCGCCAGCGCGGCGCTGGCTTCGTTTCAGGCGCTCGGCATCGCCGCGGCGCTGCCCGACATCGCCACCGATCTGGGCAACGTCTCCTTGCTGCCGTGGGTGATCACCGCCTACCTCCTCACCTCGAGCCTGGCCACGGTGGTGGCCGGGCCGTTCATAGATGCCATCGGGGTGGCCCGGATGTTTCGGCTGGCGGTGGTGGTGTTCGCCCTCACCGGATTCGCCACCGCCTTCGCCCCGTCGATGGAAGTGCTCATCGGCCTTCGGCTGCTCCAGGGCGCCGGAGCGGGCTTGATCCTGTCCACGGGCACCTCGGCCATCTCCTTGGTCTACCCCCAGCATCTGGTGGGGAGGGCATTCGCCGCCAACGCCACCGTGTGGGGGGTGATGGGTGTGGCCGGTCCCGCGGTCGCCGCCTTCATCCTCACCTTCTTGTCCTGGGAGTGGATCTTCTACCTCAACCTTCCCTTGGGCATGCTCGCCATGGGCGCCGGATGGCGGGTGTTCCCTGGCCCTTTCGGCGAGGCGACCGGCCGCTTCGATCTCAGGGGGTCGCTGCTGTTGGCCGGGCTCACGGTGGCCAGCCTGTTCGCCGTCGACTCGCTCAGTGTCGTCTCACTGCTCTGGCTGGCCGGGGCAGGGGCGGCTCTGGGTGTCTACGTCTGGTATGCCCGGAGGGCTCGGTCACCGGTGGTCAGGCTGGAGCACATCGTCCCCCAGCCCTACCGCGGTCTGGCCTTGTCCACCGCGCTGCTCCTCACCGGCACCTTCGCCATGTCGACCTACATCCCCCTATACGTGCGGGCCGGTCTGGAGCGCTCCCCGGCTGTCACCGCCTGGTCGGTGCTTCCCCTCACCGTAGGATGG
>Ga0256867_10000975_pt1 | contig 11820 bp, 15 predicted proteins | sample RVTome_15_FD_185939 | JGI IMG/M metagenome (GOLD analysis project Ga0256867, IMG submission 185939) | Soil microbial communities from uranium-contaminated site in the Upper Colorado River Basin, Wyoming, United States - RVT150D86 (HiSeq) ... | reverse complement strand
GGCGGCATCCCAGACGAAGCACCGGAGGGGAAGATCATGGGCACCACGGAGTCCGGCACCGTGCAGATCGACCTCGACCTCGTCGAGCAGCTCACGAAGGAAGAGACGGCCGCGCTCGACGAGAAACACGCGCGGTCGCTCTCCTACCGCGAGGAGGCGAAGGCCCACCTTCCGGGCGGGGTCTCGTCGTCGTGGCAGACGTGGCCGCCGCACCCGATCTACGTCGACCGGGGCGAGGGATCGCACGTGTGGGACATCGACGGCAACGAGTACGTCGACTTCCACAACGGCTACGGCGTCATGGTCATGGGACACGCCCATCCGAAGATCGTGGAAGCCGTGCGCGACCGGGTGGCCCTGGGCACCCACTTCGCCCAGCCGACCGAGCACGCCCTGCCGGTGGCCGAGCAGCTGACCGAGCGGACCGGCCTCCCGTACTGGCGGTTCGGGAATTCGGGCACGGAGGCCACGCTCGACGTGGTGCGCATCATGCGCGCCTCGACCGGCCGAGACCTGATCGCGAAGATCGAGGGCACCTACCACGGCCACCACGACGCGTTGATGGTCAGCGTGTTCCCGCCCGAGGACGAGGCCGGGCCGCGCGAGCGCCCGAACTCCGTGCCGCAGACCCCCGGGCTGATCCCCGGTACGACCGACTCGGTCGTCAACGTGCCGTTCAACGACCTCGAGCTGGCGAGGCAGCTCTTCGACGAGCGGGGGAGCGAGATCGCCGGCATGATCGTCGAGCCGGTCATGACGAACTGCGGCGTCGTGCTGCCCGACGAGGGCTACCTACAGGGGCTCAAGGACCTGTGTCGCACGCACGGCGTGATGTTCGCCTACGACGAGGTGAAGACCGGCTTCACGGTGGCGTGGGGCGGGGCCATCGAGGCGTTCGGCGTGCAGCCCGATCTCGTGGCGTTCGCGAAGGCTCTCGGCGCCGGCCTCCCCTGCGGGGCGATCGGTGGCACCGAGGAAGCGATGTCCGGCGTGATCTCGGGCGACATCGAGCAGGTCGGTACGTTCAACGGCAACCCGCTCACGATGGCCGTCGCCAAGGCGAACCTGACCGAGGTGCTCACGAAACCCGCGTACGCCCGGCTCGACGAGCTCAACGTGATCCTGCACCGGTGCGAGGAGGTCGTGGCGAACTACGGGCTGCCGGCATCGATGAAGACGCTCGGCGCCAAAGGTTCGATCGACTGGAGCACCACGCCGATCCGCGAGTACCGCGATCTGTGGAAGATCGACGATCGCGTGCCGCAGCTCGCGTGGCTCTGGCAGCTCAACCGGGGCGTCTTCAAGTCCCCGGGCTCGAAGTGGGAGAGCTGGACGACGTCTATCGTGATGAGCGACGCCGACGCCGACCGCTACGTGGAGAACTTCGAGAGCTTCGCCGAGGCGATCACCCGGTAACCCGCCCCGCTCCGTGACCTAGACTGCGCCCACGATGGCGGATGCGGTGGTGGGCGTGATCATGGGGTCGCGGAGCGACTGGGAGACGATGCGCCACGCCGTCGAGACCCTCGAGGAGCTCCGGGTTCCCGTCGAGTCTCGCGTCGTGAGCGCGCATCGTACGCCCGACCTGCTGTTCGAGTACGCGTCGACCGCGGCCGACCGCGGTCTCGAGGTGATCGTGGCGGGCGCCGGCGGGGCCGCCCACCTCCCGGGCATGGTGGCGGCGAAGACCCATCTCCCCGTCCTCGGCGTGCCGGTCGAGTCGAAGGCGCTGAAGGGCTTGGACTCACTGCTCTCGATCGTGCAGATGCCGGCGGGCGTGCCGGTCGGCACGCTCGCGATCGGGCGATCCGGCGCGGTCAACGCCGCGTTGCTCGCGGCCGCGGTCGTCGCTCTGCGGGACGGCGAGGTGCGGGACCGACTCGCGCGGTACCGACAACGGCAGACCGACGACGTGCTCGCACACCCCGACCCTTCGTCGTGACGCGGGTCGGCATCATCGGCGGCGGACAGCTGGGCCGCATGCTCGCGCTCGCCGGGCACGACCTCGGCATCGCCTGCACCACGTTGGACCCGTCGCCCGGGTCGCCCGCCGCCGCGGTGGCCCCGGCGATCGTGGGTGCCTACGACGACCACGATCGCCTCGCCGACCTGGTCGAGCACAGCGACGTCGTCACCTACGAGTTCGAGAACGTGCCGGTCGAGGCGGCGCGATCCGTCGAGCAGCGCGTGCCAGTGTTCCCCCCGCCGGCGGCGCTCGAGGCTTCCCAGGACCGGCTCGCCGAGAAGGAGCTGTTCACGACGGTCGGCCTGCCGGTAGCGGCATACGCGCCGGTCGATTCGCTCTCGAGCCTCACCGATGCGCTCGAACGCCTCGGCACGCCGGCGGTGCTGAAGACCCGTCGGCTCGGCTACGACGGCAAGGGGCAGGCCGTGATCCGCGACCCGCTGCTCGCCGAGGACGCCTGGCGGTCCGTGGGTGAGGTACCGTGCCTGCTCGAAGCGCTGGTGTCGTTCGACCGCGAGCTCTCGATCGTGGCCGTTCGGGGGCGAGACGGCGCCACAGCCGCGTACCCGGTCGTCGAGAACCGCCATCGCGACGGCATCCTGCGGATGACGCGCGCGCCGGCGCCGGGGCTCGACCCCGACGTGCAGGAAGCCGCCGAGGCTCACGCTCGCTCGCTCATGGCGGAGCTCGGCTACGTTGGCGTGCTCGCGATCGAGCTCTTCCAGGTGGGCCCGTCGCTCCTCGGCAACGAGATGGCGCCGCGGGTGCACAACTCGGCGCACTGGACGATCGAGGGCGCCGAGACGTCCCAGTTCGAGAACCACCTGCGTGCGGCCTGCGGGCTTCCGCTCGGCGCCACCGACGCGATCGGCGTGAGCGCCATGGTGAACCTGATCGGCGAGGTGCCCGACCGAGATGCGGTGCTCAGGATCCCTGGAGCCCACCTGCACGACTACGGCAAGGATCCCCGCCCCGGGCGCAAGCTCGGTCACGTCACGGTCCGCGCGGACGACGAGCGATCGCTCGAGGAACGGCTCGACGAGTTGATGGCGGGATCGGGGACGAGCCGCGATACTGAATGGTCAACCTCGACGGGCTGATGGCGCGCCGGGGGGGACGTATGCGTTGCGACGCAAGCGCGCCGGGCAGGATTCGAACCTGCGACCTAGGGATTAGAAGTCCCCCGCTCTGTCCGGACTGAGCTACCGGCGCTCAGCCGACAGCCTAGCGCGACCCCCCCGCGCGGCCCGAGCGCGACAGCGAGGTCCCACACCAGCCGGGGGGCACGTCCTATCGTGAGCCGGTCCAGCGGGCGCGGAGCCGCGTGCGCTCTCGGAGGGGGGAGACGAGATGGAGTTCCTGGCACAGTCCGACGGCGGCGGTGGCTCGGCGTTCCTGTGGTTCCTGTACATCGCCTGGGTCGTGCTCTACCTGGTGGCCGGGTGGGTCGTCTTCACGAAGGCCGGCCAGGAAGGCTGGAAGTCGCTGATCCCGATCTACAACTGGTACGTGCTGATGAAGATCGTAGGCCGCCCCGGCTGGTGGTGGGTGCTCCTGCTGATCCCGATCGTGAACATCGTGATCTGGATCATCGTCTCGGTCGACCTGGCCAAGAGCTTCGGCAAGGGCGTCGGATTCGCGATCGGGTTGATCCTGCTCGCGCCGATCTTCTACCTGATCCTCGCGTTCGGGCCGGCGACCTACCAGGGTCCCGCTGCGCCGATGGCCGGTGGAGGCGCGCCGCCGAGGGAGGCGCCTCCGGCGCCGGCCTGATCGTGGAGCGGGTGACGGGAATCGAACCCGCGTAGCCAGCTTGGAAGGCTGGAGCTCTACCATTGAGCTACACCCGCGCGGTGCTCCACCCAGAGCCTAGCAACCGGACCCCTGCGATACTGCACGACCATGCGCGTGCCGTTCCGGCTGCTCGACGTGTTCGCGGAGGCTCCGTTCTCCGGCAATCAGCTCTGTGTGATCCCCGACGCGCCCGAAGGCCTCGAGACCGAGCTGATGCAGACCCTTGCCCAGGAGATCGGCTTCTCCGAGACCACGTTCGTGACCACGGTCCGCGACTCCGGGTACGACGTCCGCATCTTCACGCCCGACGCCGAGCTGCCGTTCGCCGGGCACCCCACGATCGGCACGGCGTTCCTGCTCGCCTCCGAGGGGCGGGTGTCGCCCTCGCTCGTGCAGACCTCGACCGCGGGCGAAGTGCCGGTCGAGGTCGATCTGAAGAATGGGCGGGCCACGATGCGTCAGCTGCCGCCGGTGTTCTCGGAGCCGTTCCTCGATCGGGCCGCCGTGGCGGAGGGCGCCGGGCTCGATGTGCTGGACCTCGTCGAGGACCTGCCGATCGTCGCTGTGTCGACCGGCATCGCGCACCTGATGGTGCCGGTTCGTGACGAGGCGGCGCTTCGGATGGCCGCTCGTGCCGACCGGGCGTGCGGTGCCGTCTGTGAGGCGGCCGACGCGGAGTCGCTCTATCCATTCGCGGTGCGAGGCGACGGGGACGTGATGGCCCGCATGTTCGACCGGTTCGCTTCGATCGGCGAGGACCCCGCGACCGGATCGGCCGCCGGACCGCTGGGGGCCTACCTGTCCCGGCAGGGCCTCGCCGGCATGCCGGGACGCGTGGTGGTCGCGCAGGGGGAGATGGTCGGGCGGCCGAGCGTGCTGCACGTCGATGTCGCGGCCGAGGGCGATTCCTGGGCGATCGAGGTCGGCGGCGGCCTGCGCGTGGTCGGCGACGGCGAGTTCTCGACCTGACCCGCAGGCTCTCGGCTCAGACGAAGGACGCGCACTGCACGGTCGGGCTTTCCGTCACGGTGCTGCCCTCGGCAGGCTCGACCTCCGTGTAGAGGGCGTAGGTGTCGCCGACGGAGACCGCGCCGTCGCTCTCGTAGACGGTCGTGCCGGTCGCGAGGAAGACGGCGGTACCGGCGACGGACGGCGAAACGAGGCAGCGCATCGCAACGGCTCCGCCGCCGGTGTTGGCGACGTCGAAGCGGTAACACCCCGGCGCGGTCGAGTCGGCCGGACAGTCGACGGCCTGCGGCGCGGACACCGCGAACTCCGCCTGCGGAGCGGACCCCCCTTGCGCCTGCAGGAAGAAGAGCATGACCCCGATGGCCACCCCGCCGAAGAGCAGCGTGACGAGCGCCAGGTAGCCGACGGTGGAACGGTTCTGGGGAAGCAGCTGCACGCCGCAACGGTAGCCGGGCGTTCGGGAGCGGGCAATCGGTCCTTCGGCACCCCATGTCGGGCGTTCGGCGGCGCGGGCGCCGGGCCTCAATCGCTGTCGGTTCGCTCGTGCCAGGGCCGGGGGTCGGTGCGGAGCAGGGAATAGAGCACCACGTCCTGATTCCTGCCGTCGTTGAAGAACGCGCCGCGCACCGTCCCCTCCTGCACGAAGCCGCATCTCTCCGCGATGCGCTGCGACGCCGCGTTCCCGGGCACTATCACGAGGTGGATCCTGTGCTCCTTCTTCGTAGCGAACAGGTAGTCGACGAGCAGCTGTACGGCCTCGGTCGTGTAGCCCCGGCCCGCGTGGCGATCGTCGTACAGCTGGTACGACAGCTCGAAAGCGTCCCAGTACGAGACCGGCCGGAAGAACTCGATGTGTCCCGCGATCTCGTCGTCCGGCGTCACGAGGAGCAGCATGCCCTCGGTCTTCTGCCAGAAGCCGTGCTCCTCGAACTCCCGATGGAACGCCGGCTCGGACATCACGCCGAGCGGGAAGAAGCTGCCACGAGCGCCGATGGCGATGTGCGCCTCGTAGAGACGGTCGAGATCGGACCGGCGGACCGGCCGAAGCCGGATGCGGCGACCCTGCAGCATGCCGGCCGCCGCTGGTGTTCGCTCATCGGGCATCGTTCGATCTCCCGCTGGCGTGGCCGGGTCGAGGTCCTGCATGGCTCCTTGTCCCATGCGGCGGAAGCGTCGTCAACCTCATGACCGAACGGCGGCGTCCGACAGGGGCAGATCCGCGCTCGGCCTCGCCTACACTTGTCGTCCCGGGAACCGGTTCGCCGACGCGTCGAACCGGGGGCAAGCACCGGGGCGTAGCGCAGCCTGGTAGCGCACCTGCTTTGGGAGCAGGAGGTCGCGGGTTCGAATCCCGCCGCCCCGACGTGAGGAAGACCCGATCTGCTCGCGGCGCGGTCTCGGCGCTGCTCGTGTCGGCGTCGCTCGCGCTCGCCGGCGTCGGCGTGATGGCGGCCTCGACCCCGCCCCCCGCGGACGCTCGCGCCGCCGGATCCGCTCCGGAGCTGCTTCCCGACGTGGTCGTCCGGCCGATCACGGAGATTCGCATCAAGAAGCGCAAGGGGGTGAAGCTGCTGCGCTTCGCCTCGATCATCGGGAACGCCGGAGCGGGCATCGTGGAACTCAAGCCGGACAATCCTCACAACTCTGCCCGCAACGACTGCGACGGCGACGGCGATCCCCTGAACGATCGGAAGGCGTTCCAGCGCATCTACCGTGACGCCGACGGCGACGGGGTGTTCACCCGCGGGGTCGACGACGTGCTCGGGCGCCGGTTCGCCGGGTGTTCGGTCTTCCACCCGGCGCACGATCACTGGCACTTCGAGGAGTTCGCCCGCTATCGGCTCGTCAAGCCCAAGACCAAGCGCATCGTGGCCTCCTCGGAGAAGGTCTCGTTCTGCGTGCGCGACAGCATCCGGTTCGGATCGTCGATGCCTGGGTCACCCTTGTCTCCGCACTACGGGAACTGCACCCAGGACTCCGTCACCGGCCTGTCGATCGGGTGGGCCGACTACTACGGCTCGACGCTTCCGGGCCAGGAGCTCGACGTACGAGGTCTGCCCGACGGTCGCTACTGCCTGCGGAACGAGGCCGATCCCGTCGACCGTCTGAGGGAATCCGACGAAGGGAACAACGGTCGCTCGACCCTGCTGCGGATCAAGGGCAAGCGGGTCCGCGACCTCGGGCGCCCCTGCTGAGGGTGCGCCGGCGTCAGCGGTCCGCGTCGGGCCCGCGTCCGTAGCGGGACATGATCTCGACGAGCGCCGCGTGGTCGAGCCGGTGGGCCGTGATGTCGTCGCGCCCGACCATCGTCTCGGCAGCCACGAGCGCGTTGAGGATCGCCTCCTCGGTGGCCTCGATCGCGCCCCAGAACAGCTCGCTGATCGAACCTTCGGAGACAGTCGTCACGTCGAAGGGAGGGGTCACCGCCTCGATCTTGTAGCTGCCGAGCTTCCCGACGTTGCCGGTCGAGAACGCGAGGAAGATGTCTCCGCTCGAGTGTTCGCCGGCTCCCCCCACCCTGGCGATGCCCAAGCCGGCGCGCTGGGCGAGGCGCTCGAGCTGATGAGGGAGCATCGGAGCGTCGGTCGCAAGGACCACGATGATCGACCCCGCGCCCGGCTCGGCACCCTGCGCCTGCCGCTCCTCCTCGTCCCAGGGTGAGGGCACGGCCGAGACCGGGATCTCGCGGCCGACCGGTACCCCGTCGACGGTGAGGCGTTCGCGGCGCCCGTAGTTCGCCTGCACGAGCGCTCCCACCGTCCATCCGTTCACCCGCCGGGAGGCGGTTCCCGTGCCACCTTTGAACTCGTGGCAGATCATGCCGGTGCCGCCGCCGACGCCGCCTTCGGCGACGGGCCCCGAGCTCGCGGAGTCGAGGGCGGAGAACACGTGTTTGGGCCCGACGTGGAAGCCGTTGATGTCGTTCAATGCCCCGTCGTAGGTTTCCCCGACGACCGGCAGGCTCCAGTACGCGGTGGCGTCGGACCGTCCGCGGATCTCGGCGGCGACAAGCGCGTCGCGCACCACGCCGACGTTGTGGGTGTTCGTGATCGCGACCGGGGTGGTGAGCTGGCCCGATTCCCGGATCCACTCCAGGCCGGTCAGCTCGCCGTTGCCGTTGAGCCGGTGGCACCCGGCGTACACGGGTTCCGAGCCGATGCTCGGGTGCGGCACGATCACGGTGACGCCGGTTCGCACCGGGCCCTGCCCGACCACGAGCGGTCCCTCGCCCTCGATCAGGGTGGTCATGCCGACCGTGAGGCCCTCGACGTCGGTGATCGCGTTGAGCGGTCCTGGCAGCAGCATGCCCACACTGAGGCCGAGGTCCCGGTAGCGGGTCATGACGCCGGAGCCTACCCGGTGAAGGTGCGCACGCCCGCCGTGACGAGCGCGGCCACGATGACCACGATGAGCACGGGTGCCTTCAGCTTGATCGCGACGGCCGCCGCGAGCACGCCGGGAAGGCGGGCGTCGACGACGAGCTCGCGGTCGCCGCCCAACGTGTTCACCGCGACGAGCGCGGCGAGCAGGGCGGGGGCGAGCAGGGCGACGACGGCGCTCACGCGAGGCGGCAGCGGCTTGCCGCCCAGGAGCATCGGGCCCAGTCCCTTGATCGCGATCGTGACGACGCTGACGACGACGACCACCGTCCACGTGGCGTTCATCGACCGGCCTCCTCCGGGGCCTCGTCGCGCTTGCGGAGCCCGAGCAGGCAGGCGAGGCTCGCCGCGATGATCGGAACGCCGGCCGGCGTGAACGGCGTGAGCGCGATCGCGATCGCGGCCCCGAGCGCGGCCGCGCCGACCGATCGCCGATCGCGGAGTTGCGGCACGAGCAACGCGAGGAAGAGCGCGGGGAACGCCGCGTCGAGCCCCCAGGTCGACGGGTCGCCGATCACGTCGCCGAACGCCACGCCCAGCACCGTGCCGGCGACCCACGCCGCGTAGAGCGTGACCCCGGCCCCGAGCAGCACCTTCGGGTTGAAGCGCCCGTCGCCCTCGGCCGCGACCGCCCAGGTCTCGTCGACGGTGAGCTGGGCGTGCAGGAACCGGGACCACCACCCGCCCGTGAGGGACGGGGCGACGCTCACCCCGATCGGTCCGTACCGGGCGTTCAGGAGCACGGCGGCGGTGATCGCCGCCGCCACGGTGCCGGCGGAGCCCAGGATCGAGGCCGCCGCGAACTGTGCCGAGCCGGCGAACGTGGCCAGCGACATCACGATCGGAGCCACCGATCCCATGCCGGCGGCTCGCGCGAGCACCCCGAAGGAGACGCCGAAGCCGCCGACGGCGATGGCGAGCGGCGCGACCGCACGCACCCCGTCGCGGTGCGTGCGCCCGCCCGTGGGTTCCGTCATCGCGTGTGGGCGGCTCGTCGCATGGGTCCGGCCATGCTAGAGGGCGTGGGGATCACCTAGGCCCAACGGCGGATCGCACCGAACGTGATCCAGGCGGTATCCTCCACGCCGTGGCGCACCCCCCGATGTGTATTTGGAACGTCATCCCCCCGAGGTGCGGAGGCGATCGACGCGCCGCTTCGCACGCAGACAGGAGTTCCTCGTGAAGCATCCCCGAATGATCCTGGTGCCCGCGCTCGTGGTGGTCGCGGGGCTCGTCGCCTCGGTCTCGCTGCCGGTTCCGAGTCCCGTGCGTGCCCGCACCGCCGATGGTGTCGTCGAGAGGGCCACACGATCGGAATCCGCGAAGCCCAAGAAGGCCAAGAAGCCGAAGAAGCTCGTCATCGCCGCTGCAGGGAACATCGCCTGCGATCCGAAGAATCCGAACTTCAACTCGGGGAAGGGCACCAAGACCGCGTGCCATATGAAACGCGTGTCGGGACTCCTGCTCAACCGCGGCCGACCCCGGTACAAGACCGTGCTCGCGCTCGGGGACAACCAATACGTCTGCGGCGGTCTCCGCGCGTACCGGCGGTCCTACGGCAAGACCTGGGGCCGCGTGTACGAGGTCACGAAGCCCGTCGTGGGGGACAAGGACTACCGGACGACCGAGAACGCCCCCCACGGCACCGATTGCACGAACCCGCCTGGCCGCGCCGCCGGGTTCTTCGAGTACTTCGACGGCATCAAGAAGGTGAAGCCACGGCCGGCTCTCGGGCCCGGGGCCGGCGCCTACTACAGCTTCAACGTCCCCGCCGGATGTGACCCGGCCAACAACAAGGTCTGCTGGCATGTGATCGCCCTCAACGGGAACTGCCGCAAGGGAGGGGGATGCGAGCCCGGCACCCCTCAGTACTCCTGGCTCCAACGCGATCTCGCCGCCCACCATCCCTCGGACTACGCATGCACGCTCGCCTACTGGCACTGGCCCCGGTTCTCCAGCGGCCCGCACGGCAGCGATGAGGCCTTCGACCCGTTCTGGCGGTTGCTGTACCAGCACGACGTCGAGGTGGTGCTGAATGCCCACGAGCACCTCTACGAGCGATTCGCGCCGCAGGACCCGAACGGGACCCGGGACGACGCGCGCGGGATCCGGCAGTTCACCGTCGGCACGGGCGGAGTCAGCCACGCGAAGTTCCCCTCGGCCGACCGGCTGCCGAGGAGTCAGGCGAGCAACGACGACACGTTCGGCATCCTGACACTCAAGCTCCGTGCCGTCTCCTACACGTGGCGGTTCATCCCCGAGCCCGGCAAGACCTTCTCCGACGCCTCGGCGTCCCCGACGGCGTGCCATTGATCGAGGTCGGCGCCGCGCGTCGGGCGGGTGTCGCATCGTCCCGTCATGCTAGGGGGCGTGAAGATCACCTCGACCTTCGACCCCGTGCCCCCCGATGCCGTCGCCCACGCCCTGCGGGGGCTGCCTCCCGCTGACGGCTACGCCGTGCACGTGAAACCGTTGCGCTACCGGCAACGCCCGCACCTGTCGGCGTGGACGGACTTCGACGAGCGTTCCATCACGCTCCAGGTGCCCGAGCCGTTCTTCCCCTTCGGTGAGGTGGTGGCGTACGCGGCGAAGCGTCGTCCCGGCAAGGGCCTGAAGTTCATCTGGCTCACCGAAGGCGTCACGTTCCGCACGCCCCGCGAGGTGCTCCGGTTCCTCTACTGCCACGAATGGATGCACGTCTTGGGATCCCAAGACGACTACCGTGGGCGAAGGATCGGGGAGACCGCTTGCGACCGCTTCGCGCTCCGGAACTTCCGGAGACGGGTCGTCACGATCGCCGACGCCGAGGAGGCGCTCCGGAGGCGCTAGCATCCGGAGGCGTGGCGCGAACAGCGTCTACCCGGTGGGCTCAGCGCCGACGTGCCGGATCGACGCGACACGCGTCATCGCCCAGCCACCCGCCGATGCGGAATCGATTGCGGGCGACCAGGCCGTAGAGGCGATCCGTCGTTCGGGGGAACGTGTGCGCGATCGCCGCGATGGGCCTCCCACCGGGAAGTACCCGAAAGAGCGGCTCGGCGAGTGCCCCCGCGGAATGGACGGTTCCGTCGGGCGTCACGACGTGAGCAGATGCCAGCCTCGTGGCGATATCCAGCTCGTGAAGCGTGACGCCTCCCTCATCACCCTGGATGGCAACCGTCCGCACCCGTCCGCCTCGGTCCCAACGCAGCACCTTGTCCACGGACCATCGACAGAAACCGCAGTCCTCGTCATAGACCAGGGTGATCTCGTCCATGACTTGAGACTACGAGTCGATCAGGGGTCCCGACGCTTCGGTGTAACGTTCCGTAGCGCTCGCACCGGGGGGAGCGTCGCCTCCGACGGGCGGAGGATGCGAACGACACCAGTTGCGCGGCAGACGGGAGGGTGGAGCCCATGGCTCTGAACAGTCCGAGCGGAAGCACTGGGCCCGAGGCGGATGGCCGACGACTCGGTGGTGGAGCGATCGCCTCACTCATCGGAGTCGGGCTGCTGCTCATCTTCATGATCCAGAACACCGAGAGCGTGCAGCTCGACTTCCTGGTCTGGAGCTTCACCTGGCCGCTGTGGCTCCTGAGCATCGCCTCGGCGGTTCTCGGGGCCATGGTGTGGTTCGGCCTGGGCGTGATGCGCCGTCACCGTCGCCGCAGGGAGCGCCGCCAAGAACGTCGGGACTGAACCGTCCGAAGCCGAGTCATCGAGGAACGAACG
>Ga0256867_10000973_pt1 | contig 11836 bp, 15 predicted proteins | sample RVTome_15_FD_185939 | JGI IMG/M metagenome (GOLD analysis project Ga0256867, IMG submission 185939) | Soil microbial communities from uranium-contaminated site in the Upper Colorado River Basin, Wyoming, United States - RVT150D86 (HiSeq) ... | reverse complement strand
AATACGGTATCACCAGTGGCGGACGAAACGTCTTGAGGCACAGACGAAACGCCTTGAGGCGGAACTTGACCATTATCAGCGCAGGGCGAGAGACCTTGAAAGACGCATAGCAGAAGACGAGTAATTTTTTTAGTTCCTGTGATTCTACACCCCTGATTACGGATAAGTCTTGTCAGTTAACGAGTTTCCCAATCTTTCATTTTACTAAAAACCTCATGGTTACTATAATGCTTTGTGAGTCTTGATACCTCTTTGGGTTTTAATGCTGCCTTCATTTTATAGAAATAAAGAGAACCCATCGCAACTGTTCCTTCATGGTCATTAAATATCTCATGTAAGGCATCGTAAATATTCTTCTCTGAGTCCGTATCGGTCACAAGAAGTAGCCATAATATTTGCGAAATCTGTATTGCTTTTTCTCTTTGGGAGTCTGAAGTACAAGGCTTGACCATAGGTCGTGAGAATTTCTTGAATAGTAAATCGATTTTCTTATCATCGAGTGTTTGTTGATTTGATTTCATGGTTTTCTCCCTGAGTACGATGATATCAACCACCTCAGAGTCAAGATCCTATCAAGGTTTGACGGTTCCGTTTTTCACTAATTCCCGGAGTCTGGTCATCATAAACTTGGTACGGGTTTCAGGCGTAACAGAAAGTCCTTGAGCGGAACACCAGGTCAGCATTTCCTCCACATCCACCTCAATCTTCACGGGACGAATCCCCTGTGCTTCGAGTTGCTTAACTTTATTTTCTGAGTCCACGAGAGACTCTTCGTAGGTCTTGTTAAAATTTTCTTTGTCTTCTACAACCTCTTGCAGAAGATGCCATTGTTCGGAACGTTACCAAGTTACGCCCATCACCAAATTCTTCTTGTCACTATTTTCCTTGATGGTCCGAGCCATTTTCCATTGCTGAAGACGTTTCATCACAATTAATTCCTCCGCAGTTCTCTATTTTTCTATGATGTCAACGTCGATATTTTCCTGGTCAATAATAGTTTCAAGATGTTGCAGAAACTGATCACCATTCTTATAGACCTGTGGAGTAATCTGTGCTAACCTTCGTCCATTGTCGAATCGAAATCTAAAACTACGCCTGGCACCCTTTTTTACAATAATTTGATATAAGGAATCTGCTACGCTGGCAGTGAATCGTGTTTGTCTTCGACGCAAAATTGTAATTTTGTGACCATGAAGTATAACTCTTTGATTCAAAATAATTGCATTCATGAGGCTGAAAAAATAGAGAAGTGGAAAAACAAGAAAGACTACATACCATAGAGACGTTGTTGTAAAAAACTTCACTAGGAAAAATATGCTCAAAGCACATGTGGCAATTGCCTGGAATTTGATTTTACCCATATCTGGAGCATATTCAACTGCTTCCTCGCTGACTTTCATAGAGCCTGTCGATAATTTTTTCCTTTTGCTCCCAGTGCGAACAGCGCGAAGTGGAGGATCGTTCTTTCTTCTGGAGTGTGATTGCCGAGCTTTTCTAGATATTGTCTGAGCACCTAATTTTTTTACTTTTGGAACTTGCTGCGATTTTAATAGTCGCTTAAGATCTGAAATGTTTTCAGGCTTATCTGGTTCAATTCCTAAAATAAATTGCCACCCGTGTTCATTAAAGACAGAGACTATTTCCTTTGCTCTCGCTTCTGTCTGAACACGAACAATGGCGGGTCTTTGCTTTGTCCCAAGTTTTGCCATATCAATGGAATCCCTGATATGTTATCATCCGCATACGCTTAGATATACCTTCGCTACAACAGTTCTAGGTAAATCCATTAGTCGGCGTATCATAGATATTCTGCTATACGTGCTTGAGATGTTGGTAATCCTAATTGTTCCATAATCATCGCCGTAAACAGTTTTTCATCTTTTGATGGTATAATGACTCTCGTTAACAGAGTTTCCAGTTTTAAGTCAAAGTATTGAACAGTGTCTTTGTGTTCTCTTAAAAGATCGACAAACCACTCCACACGTTCCTTTTGGTCTTCATTTTCAAGGGTCAAATCTTCATCTTGACCAAGCCCACTCAGTTCATCAAAGCACGTTTGTAGCCATAATCGATGTTGGAGATCACGCGGGAAGATGTCGATGGGAGATTCTACACCTTCTGGCAAGGATAAACCCTGGGCGTGTTCTTCTAAAGCCTCAACGAGATTAGCCCAACCTTCGTGCATCACCGAGTACATAATTGCATCAGTTCTGAATGGTTCTACCAAGAGACCAGGTACAATCTTTCTCGCAATTTCATACCAGGGTTCCTTCGGTCGTGGGATTTCATTGATGTACAGTATCTGGTCGTTGTCATCATCATCGCTGAAATCCAGCAATTCACCCAGTAATTCATCCTGCTTTTTACTGAGTTTTAGACCCTGCTCCTCACATACAACAGCTTCCCAGAGCAAAAAATAGTCGCTTTCTAGATCAAAAATAAAGTTATCCAGGGCTTCTTCAAGGTCTCCTGGTTTATCCAAATTTAGATTTTCAAAGAAATCATTAACTGGAATGTTAGGATCAAAGTCTCCATAATTCAACCTGACACGTTTTGCTTCATCACGACCCTTATGTTTTCTCTTTGCCATGATTACTTCCTCTGAAGTTGGTCTCCTACCACAAATCGTCGTCATCCTCGACAGCTTCAAGAAAATCCTCGCGTTCCTCTTTGAGCGTTGTCAGGACGTCATCGACGACTTCAGGAGAGATGCGTTTCGTTTCACCCATCCATTGAAAGAATTTTTTAAATGAGGCGAGATACGACTTTGTGCTACTGACCGATGCCCACATGGCTTTGCGAGGGAACCAGTCCATTAGAAACGAACTGATATCGCCTTCATCGGCTTCATCGAGTCGCGTAAGAGGTTCGTAATACACCAGATACTCGGCGAAGAAATCGATGTTTTCTACGTGGTTCTTAATCGTCTTTTTCGCCAAACCTGCCTGCTCAAGCGACTTTTGAAAACTGGCGAGAATGGGCGCATTTTGTTCCTTGATAACGTCAACTTGTGCGTCGTAATCGTTTGGACTACTCATGAAAAATCCCTCCTCCGCTTGGACGACTAGACTCAGATAGGCTTCGAGTCAATGAGGTTGAGGGCGAGTTTCCCGTTCTCGGCATTCATCGTATGGAGGTCTCCTTGCGGGTCAACGTTAACTGCTGACTGGGTAGTGTAGCACGATTTGTGGTGATATCCATACTTCCACTACAACTGGGACGGCAACGTCGTCATGTCGCCCTCGTGTGGACACCAGACATTGTTCAAGACACGTTCTTGGAAATGGGGCGGGATGGTGTCCCAGAAATCCTGAGCTTCTGGGGTAGTAAATGAAGGATTCATGTAACCACATCCTTACAACCAGCGCATTGTCTGTCGGGTTGTCCGCTTCCATTTCTACCGATAATTCCAGAACCACATACAGTAATCTTCAATAAGATGCTTGTTCGGACCTCTGTCCTTCACCTCTACGATTTCGCCTATGGGAATTTCGATGAGACTTCTCTTGTGATGACCTCGCACAAACAATCCATAAAACGTGAGGTCAGGACAATCCCGGAGAGCGAAAAGGCGCTCAATCGTCGCGTCGCCATCGAGGTCCTCCACTTTTGCTTTGAATGGAAATTTCACGTTGGCTCGCAAGTAGGCGTGGTAGGTTCTCAACGTTTGTCTGGATACGTGGGGAATTTGGTCCCCCTCTTTGGCACCTAAAATCTCAGCCACTCGCCTTTCCTCGTCATCCCAGGACATCTGCCAGAGCCCTCCAAAACCGGCAAACCCAAAATGCGAGTCGATTCTTGCTGGTAGACACTTTATCATATGTAAGCGGATGAGAGGAGAGATCAGAACAACCGTAGGGCTCAACGGCTGGGGACGCATACATCATGGACGTACAAGACATTCTCAAACAGTTGGAAGTCAACGAGGGGACGTTTCCACGGGAAGCGGTGGCGCAGGCGATTGAACAGCGTGAAGCGATAACGCCAGAACTGTTGCGCATTCTCGAAGATGCCTGTAACAGCATTGAAGAGATCGCCGAACGTCCCCCTTATTTTGCTCATATCTACGCCATGTATTTGTTGGCGCAGTTTCGGGAGACACGAGCATATCCGTTGATTGTGCAATTTTTTTCCGTACCAGGAGAGATCACTCTGGATGTGACCGGTGACCTGGTGACTGAGGATTTGGCACGGATTTTGGCATCGGTCTTCGATGGCAATATCGACCCTATCACATCGCTCGTTGAAAACGAGCAAGCGAATGAATTCGTCCGGTATGCTGCGGTAGAAAGTTTGGTTGCCTTGGTCGCCTGTGGTGAACAAGGGCGGGATGATGTCATCGCCTATTTTAAGCAATTGTTTCGCGGTAAACTCGTGCGAAAATGGTTGCATGTGTGGGATGCCTTGGTATCTGCCAGTACCGAGTTATATCCCGAAGAACTCATGGGAGACATCAGGCTCGCCTATCAGCATCAGTTAGTCGATCCTTATTCCATCGGTCTTGACAGCGTGGAAGCGGTGCTCTCTCGCAACAAAGACGACGTGCTTTTTAAACTGACGCTTAATGATCGCTTTCAACGGATTGACGAGACGATTCAGGAGATGGAGGGGTGGGCGTGTTTTCAGATGCAAGAGAGACCATCACACGCCCCACTCCCAGATATCCCACTCCCGCCCCCTGTACCGGTTGTCCGAACTGCGATGAAAAAATCGAAGGCGAGAGCCAAGGACAAAGGCAAACGAAAGCAGGCGAAAGCATCACGGCGGAAGAACCGCCGGTAATGTCTGACATTTGCGACGTCATGCCAGTGCCACGAATGATCAAATCGGTGAGTAGGGCAATGGATCGCCCACAGGGTCAACGAGATACCCATGAGCCATGAAGCCTTGGCACAATTCGCCAATCAGCAATATCTCAACCTGGAGAGTTTCAAAAGGGATGGGACACCTGTCCAAACACCAGTGTGGTTCGCTGAAGACGGTGGTGTCCTCTACATCTATACGCTGGCAAATTCCTGGAAGGTCAAGCGTATACGTCGCAATCCACGTGTGCGTATCGCCCCTTGTACGATGCGTGGCAAAATCACTGGACAGTGGATCGAGGCTGAAGCCCACATCGTGGACGCTACGACCGCTGAGCATGGTCACGCGCTATTGCTTCAGAAATATGGCTGGAAAAAGAGGCTGGGAAACATGTTCAGTGGGCTGATGAAACGGGAACGGGTTGTGATGACGATTCGGTTGGTTGAGTGACAATCGCTGATTGAGAACTTGGTCATTTTCCGCTTTAACTATGATGTCCATCTACCTGAAAATCCTCGCCGTTTTCTATGGCTACGGCGCACTCATCCATGTCGCTGATTTGCTCAGTCTCGGTCACTATCTCGGTCAGTCGCATGGTCACTCGTTCGCCCAGATGCCATTAGTCTGGAAGATTGCGACTCTGTATTTTGCCGTGCTGAACACGATAACTGCCATCGGTCTATGGAAGGGGACGTGGTGGGGCGTGGCATGTTTTCTGCTGGCAGCGGGTTCTCAGGTCGTCATGTATACGGCGTTGACAGAGATTTTTACCAAGCAACCTGGGCTTGTCATCTTTCACCTGGTGACGGTTGGCGTGTATGTGCTAATACGGGTCTGGGCGAGGTGATTGCGGTGAGCCCGAGTCTTACCTTTATATTATCGTCATCGTTCACGTTCGACGAACCGTACTAGGATACGCTGCATCTCATCCACGTTCATATCGACATATTCCACTACACTACCGTAGAGCATTCTAGTTGGAATATGCCGATCACCGCGTTCCTTCTGAGGTTCACTGAGACACCACAGGACGATGTGTTCTCGGTGGGTAAGAGTGTCTCGGACATCGGGTAGATCGTCACACAGGTTGCATTAGGTATGTGAAGCTTCCTCCGAGTCTTTACCGAATAGCCCTACAAGAAATGCATCTATCACAGCTGTGAGTCTCTCCAGAGCGTGGTCCACACTCACTACAGGATCCCACATGTATCCGCCTTCTTTTGTTTCGATGAACACTTGGCTTGGAGCAATACGCTGCATTCTATCTATTCTCCATTGCTGGATCATGATAGGCTCAATCTTTGCAATCTCTGATGGATCGAGCGTTTGATATAAGAAGTCGTTCTCTCTTCGAATAATCTCTCGGATCTCCTCATCACTCTTTCTCGATTCTTCTGTATCAGCGAGAACCTCTGTGGGAATTTTGATTACTTTGTGCCCAGCATGGTTGCGAATATCCGCCATGATATTAATCCAAGTAGCAATCTCATTATATTTAGCGAATTTCTTTAATCCTGGTTGCTGAGAAGCCAGAGCTTTCCAGAATTTATTGCTCCTAATACCACAGTCTCTTTCTTTAACCTTAAGATTCATAACATACTTTGCTATGACAGTGAGTTCATCGAGCATACCCCATAAAAGAAAATAAAATGTATTCATATGATATCCAATGGACGCACTATATCTTTTGATGCTACTTCTTCTAGAAGAATGGTCCTTCTGTATCTCCCAATATCTTACCATATCACGAGAATAGAGAATATATGAATATCTGTTCAATAAAGCATTATGAAGACTCTCCTTTAATTCTGTATTATTTACATTTTCTTGAATTTTATTAAACCATGAATAATATCGTGCATTTTTCCAATGTGCAATAGGATAGTAGATGTCGAGAAATAAGTTTCTCTCAGGATAAGATGCAGACCAGAAAATATGATTCCCATGAGCAATGATCTCGACGGTATCGGCAAACTCCTCAAGCGGAATAATTCGAACACCTTGATAACCATGCAACTTGTAGCGCCCGTCAAGTAATATGCTCATTTGGGTAAAAATTCCATCTGCTACCAATGAATCTGCCAGCATGAGTAATGCCATTGCATGACGGGATTCGTGTGTCTCCGTTTGAAATTTCTCCTGCATATCCTGTGGGACGAAGGGTTTCCACTCTAAAGAAGCATCAGAAGGGGATGTAGGCAAGGGAGAAAACCAAGAGGTCTGAGTGGCAAGCCACACAGGAACGGGAAAATTGCCCAGATAGGTAGGGACAATAATAGAAATCTTGAGTGGGGGATCAATAGATTGTAGGTCATTAATGAGCGCGAAGACGGTACGATAGTCTCCACAGTATTCTAAGCAGTATGGGTCAAGAATGAATCGAAATTCACGCGTGGGAAATGGATTGAACAACATAAATGAACTCTCGCTTTGGTGTAAGAATCGTCCTAGGCTATTTTACTGTCCTCCTTCCAGAGTTCGTAGGGGCACTGACGTTCAGGACCCGCGCTCATTTCACCACCGTCCACACCTTCACAGCAACGAGCGTCGCTCAAGACATCCCTACGCTGAGATCCTCGACCCTCACCTCAGGTGCGTGGCTCTTGACGGACTCGACCCCATTTTCCATCGCCGAGGGGGAAGAATACATTTCACTGACTCCAATTGGTTCCCCATTGGCAGCTTTTAGGACGAAGTAGGGATCTCCGCGCTTTGACGTTTTCCGTTCAAACCGCTGGTCGAGTAGGGCATTCGTCATGACGGATGTGACACCGTTTTATAGGTTCGCTTTGGTTGTGTAGGTTTCACTGGTCAGGATAATCTCCCCATTGTGAGCTTTCAGGTTGAAGTAAAATTGTCCGTCCTTGGCTCGCTTGATCTCGAATTTGCCTGCCATGGCTACCTCCGCTGCTTGGTTGCGCTTCCATCAAATCCTAAAGTTTACTGCTAATCTTTGTCCTCTTCATCCTTGTCCTTTAGCCCCAACAGATAATCTGTACTTACGTGAAGAGCCTGGGCAATCTTGGCAATGGTAACAGCCTGAACGCCAGGGCGTTTTCCTGACTCGATTTGAGACATTTGTTTTGGGCTGATACCCGCCAATTTGGCTACCTCTCCTTGCCGCAAACCACGCTTGCGTCTGGCAAGCAAAATGCGTGTGCCAATATCCATACCTTCACCTCCTGCCTCAAAGCATACTCCACTAGAAAATTATTGGCAATAAGGTAAATTATTTTACGTTACGGTATTGACATTTAATTTACCAAATGGTAAATTAATACACCATAAGGTATTTAAAAATGGCAAACAAAAAGGGCATGAGTCCTAACCGCCAAGAAAGTCCTCATGCCCAAGGTCAACCCCTCACGTCAATGAGGAGTCAATCATGATGGTAGCAAACTTCTCTCTGAACGGCAGCGGTGAAAATCACGATTTCGAACCACTCACCCGCAAAATCTTCAGGGAAGCCGTTTCGGAATTGGCGGTGAAAGCTAAGGAAACCTTACCTGACGCGGTCAATGGACGCGTAGATAAAGCAGTTGCCATCGTCCTAAGTGGCGATGTGGAATTGATGGCAGATGGCAAAGCCGTTGTCGGTTCTCAATCCGATGCGGGTTTACATTACGTTTATGACGATGAGTGTGAGTGCCGGGATTCGGATAGACCCGAAATTGACGGTTGGTGCAAGCACAGAATCGCTGTAGCCCTCGCCAAGCGTGCCAATGCTCTTGCGAAACAAAGGCTTGAAGAACACTTCGAGCGCCAGCAATCCCAGACACAATCCCAGACGCAACTTCTCCCAGAAGCGCCAGCCAGCGCCAACGTCTATCTGACCATCCAGGGTCGGAAAGTTCAACTTACTCTGCGGGACTACGATGAGAATTCCCTGCTGACCCGGATGGAATCGTTGCTCAATCGGTTCCCAGAAGAAACGCCAGAGCCAACCACGCCGCCTGAGGGCTGGTGTCCCATCCATCAGGTTCAAATGAAGCGCAGTAAAGACGGAAACGGTTGGTACCACAAGGCTGGTGAGCGAGAGAACGGTAAAGCCATCTGGTGCCGGGGGAAATAGGCACGATTGAATAGGCGAGATAGGGGCTACTGGGGATGACCTTGGTGGTCCTTTTTTTGCGGTGTGTGATTGTGAGCGTCGCTTTTTGGGCTGGGGAGGGTGTCGGTTGCCAATTGGAAGCCAACAGTGTAGGGTCGAAGCCACACAATTATGAATTAGAATCGCTTTGCCGATTTACTCGCATAGGAGAAGCTGAAAGATACGCAGGTGTCCTTGGGGACCCTTTGCGGTAGGAGCAGCGTTCTGGCAACCCAGAGCGTTGTAAAACCATAACTCTCTTTGACAGGGAGACGAAACTTGTGAGTGTCTACAAACGTGGGAAAAGTTGGTACTACGATTTTCAGTATCGTGGAGAGCGGTATGCTGGTTGTATCGGGGTTGTTTCTAAAACGGTGGCGAAGGAGGTTCTTGCCAAGAAAAAGGCGGAAGCGTCTGAGGGACGGTATGTATCGTCTGCCAAGAAACCGAGTCCATTGTTGGAAGATTTTGTTGAGGAGTATTTTGAGTACTACCGTGTCAATCGACGCCCTGAGTCCGTGAGGCGGCATGTCATCTCCTGGCACGCTATTGCTCCTGTATTGGGCGGTAAGCGTTTGGATGAGATTAACCCTCTCGACCTAGAGCGGTACAGACGTCAACGCAAGCAGGCAGGAAAGAGCGCCGTGAGCATCAACCGGGAACTCGGTTTCTTACGGCATCTCTATAACAAAGCGATTGACTGGGAGAAGGCGACCTTCAACCCCGTAAAGAAGGTCAAGTTTGACCGAGAAGACAATAGCCGTGTGCGATGGTTGACCATAGAGGAGGAAGAGCGGTTGCTTGCCCAATGCGTTCCCCAACTCAAACCTCTGGTGATAACTGCCTTGCATACGGGATTTAGAGCCTCTGAACTCCTCTCCTTGACGTGGGCTGACGTGGATTTTCAGCAGGGCATCATTACCGTGAGAGCCGCATACGCGAAAAATGGGGAGAACCGCAGTGTGCCAATGAATAAAGTCTTGACGGAGACTCTCCAGGTCATTAGAATAAACACTCCTGGAACGGCGCAGGTTTTTTGTAACCGCAAAGGCATGCCCTACCGGTCCTTTCGGACGGTCTTTGAGCGGGCTGTCAGGAGGGCGGATATCCAGGATTTTACGTTTCATGATTTGCGGCATACCTTTGCCAGCCGCTTGGTCATGGCGGGGGTTGATTTGCCTACGGTGAAAGAGTTGATGGGTCATAAAGACATTAAGATGACGTTGCGCTATACGCATCTCTCGGCTGAGCACAAGCAGCATGCTGTGCGTCGGCTCGAACCGTCTGATGCGCAAGTCCCATCAATTTTCACAACAGAGCAGATGAACCCGGTCACGTCGTCCTCACAAACTGTTGATTTTCCTTCCTTGCCGAGGTAGCTCAGTCGGTAGAGCAGAGGACTGAAAATCCTCGTGTCGGCGGTTCAATTCCGTCCCTCGGCACCTTCGCTTTCAATGAGTTGGGGGATCCACTTCCCCAGGCATCAGCTCGGTTTGTGTAATTTTGGTGTAATCGTGCCAGCGCATCTTACCCCGTCTTGGTGGTGTAGCGAGCTTCGAGTTTATCCATTGCGGACTGGATATGTGCGCCGTTTTGATGGGAATACTTGGCCACCATGGCCAGCGTCTTGTGGCCACTGATGCGCTGCACGGTAGGCAGGTCTACGCCGGCTTGCACCAGGTGCGTAATCGCGGTATGGCGCAGGGTGTGGCGGACGACGATATCCGGGTCAAGCCCCGCAGCAGAGACCACGCGACGGAACGCCTTGCGGATATCGAACGTGTGGCCGGTTTTGGATTTCGGCGAAGGAAAAAGCCAGGGCGTGCTGTCTGGAATTGTTTGCATATAGTCACTCAGGAAGGCGGCAAGGTGGGCTGTCATCGGTTGCTCTCGGGCACCGGCCTTCGCCTGGGGAATGTAAATCACACGCCGCTCAGTATTCACGTGCTCCTTGCGAATCGAGAGGATTTCCATTCGCCTCATCGAGGTTTCAAGACCAATCACGACGAAGGGATATACCTGAGGATTCTGGTCACCCTTCGACGCCTCAATCAAGCGCTCAGCTTGCTCTGCCGTCAGATAGATAATCCTGCCGCTGTCTTCCTGAAATCGTTTGATGACAGCTGGCCGCTTATCAATCCAGCCCCACTCCAAAGCTTTTGTGAATAAGTGGGAAAGCGCCGCGAGTTCACGGTTGATGGTTCCGTGCTTGGCTTCCCCTTGCAGTCGATGCTTCTTGTATCGTTCCACGTCAAAGGTTTTGATGTTTGAAAGTGGCATGTCGCTCAAGAAGGGAACCAGGTGAATTCTCAGGCGCCGTTCTTTCATCACGAGGTCTTTGCCACCTTCTTCCGGCAGACGGGCAAGATACTTCGCGGCTGCGTCCTGAAACCCCAGCGCCACCTTGCGCCCTTTGGGTAAATTCAACCGTCCCTCTCGCGCATCGCGTCTGACCTTTGCAATGAATTCTTCTGCCTGGGTTCGTGTCGTCCCATCCGACTCGCGACCGATGACACGATGAATACGCTGTCCATCAACCATGATGTTGACAGTAAAGACCCCATCAACGTTCGCCAGTCGCTCGAATGTAATACCGTGCTCTGCGATCTTCTTGCCTGGGGACAGTTTTCGCATTGCAGGGCGGGTTAATTTCTGAAATGTTTTCGCCATGATTTTCTCGATATATCTGGGGTTGAATGGTCTGATTGTTCCGTTGTTCCCCAGCGATGCCCCTGGTGGGGATTGAGACGGGCTGTCTTTCCATATTTGGGTCTTATCAGCCAGCAGGCTCTGTCATGTCTGGGGGTGTCTGGGGTTCCTCCCGTGCCTTTCTGGATCTCCCATGATCTGACTCTGTTGGTTAATGCGTAACTGCCTACTTTCCAACACTCTAGAGGTCGGGATCATCCGTGACAACTCCTTGATCTGTCTGAGTTTCAAAAG
>Ga0256867_10000972_pt1 | contig 11838 bp, 11 predicted proteins | sample RVTome_15_FD_185939 | JGI IMG/M metagenome (GOLD analysis project Ga0256867, IMG submission 185939) | Soil microbial communities from uranium-contaminated site in the Upper Colorado River Basin, Wyoming, United States - RVT150D86 (HiSeq) ... | reverse complement strand
CAGCCACTTCATTTGCGAGTTGATAAGAGGAGCCAAATAGCAGCTCACATCCTTCCACATCGATTACGACGGTGCCGCATCTGACTTCTTCGACCATCGGTGAAAAGCTGTAAGCAAACTCTCGTAAAGAGAGGTCTGCCGGAATCTTTGGGGCATGAATACATACAAACATGATTAGCGAAGACTAGCGAAAATTTACGAATAATTGTCAATGGTGACGTTCTCACCACAAAGACACAAAAGCACAAACCTAATTTTGTGTCTTGGTGTCTTGCTGGTTAAAAAGCTGGCGCTCTGAACTGGCTTTCATTGAGCCAGGGAGAAGGGGGACGCCGACGATTTACCTTTATCGAGTTGAAGCGCAAAAGATTTCCCTGGGTAAACGTTGGCTGCTTTACTGGAATTTGCTTTCGCATCGGTAAAACGTTGCTTTGCTCAGTATTCGTTGTCGACCACTCTGCCGCTCCCCTCAACTCCAGAGTTAGTGCAGCGCATGACCGGGTACATGCTTCTTCTGAAATTACCGTTATTACTGTTGGTCTATCTTCCACAGTGCGACGAAAGCGATACCACCACGATGAGATAATCCGGCGCGCATCCTTTCCTGCAAAGTCGCCCAGATCGAGGATCACCAGGCCAAACCCACCTGCATGTAACAACAGATCTGTGGCTTTAAAAGCGTGCTCGAGATTTCCCGCACAACGGATCCAAAGCAAACGATCGAAATCTATGCCGGCTGCAGATGCGGCCGTGGGAGCAAACACATCATTTGTGTCCACTAACGCGCAGGTCTCTTCATGAGTGGTTGCATAAGCAAGCATCGAAAACATAAGGCTGGTGCGTCCAGACGACGCTGGTCCAAAGATCTCACTGATAGCTCCATGTGGCATGCCGCCGGTTAAAGCATCAATCTCCCCAATGCCTGTGGAAAGAGTTTCGACAACAGACTTTTCATGGATCTTGAATGCATCGCCAAAACGACTGGCAATGTCAGATTCGAGTTCTGCTTTTGAGAATGCGGCTTTCATGACTATAGTACTTCTCTCTCTGCTTCCTCTGCGTATCTCTGCGTTCTCCGCGTTAGTACTACTTCAGCGCATTAGAACGCAGAGAACGCAGAGATACGCAGAGAATACAAATGCCGAAACGCAAATCTTTCCTCAAAAAGCTGGCCAAAGTAATCAAGTAACTCTCATTCGCACCGTGGCTTTAGCCCGGTGGTGGTGTTCAAATCGCCCAATCCAGAAGCTATTCAAAATCCGGACGATGAGGGGCAATTCGATTACCGGGCTAGAGTCAAGGTGCGCCTCCGTTCACTACCGTGCTCGGGCCTGTAAAAAACTACTTGACAGTCGCGCTCCATATGTTCGAGAATGTTCGCTCAATTTTCGGTTGTCAACGAAAATTATTTCAGGGGGGGACGGAGAGGAAGTCTGCTATGCCTGTAACCGCCAAACAAAGAAGAATTTATGAGTTCATCCGGCGCTATATCGAGTCGAACCAGGAACCACCCACAATCGCGGAGATTGGGCGGCAATTTCAGATGAGATCATCCGCGAGCGTCCACGCTGTCATTACAACCCTGGAACGTGAGGGACTAATAAAGCGCATTCCGAATGTCAGCAGGGGGATCGAAATCGTCCAACAAAAAGAGAGTGACGACGACGACAGTGAGATTCCTTTACTCGGGACCGTAGCCGCCGGCCAGCCAATCGAAGCAATTCTTAGCCATGACATCATCGCGGTGCCGAAAGATATGCATGGACATGGACGAACCTTCGCCCTGCGCGTTCGCGGTGATTCCATGATCGAGGAAAACATTCAGGATGGAGACATCATCATCGTTGCGTCACAAAAAACCGCCGATAATGGTCAGGTAGTTGTCGCCCTTATCGATGGAAATTACGCGACGGTGAAGAAGTTTTACCGCGAACCTGACTTTATTCGCCTCGAGCCGGCTAACCCACAGTTCAAGCCGATCTTCATTAAGACCCCTGAACGGATCCAGATCCAGGGTGTTGTGAGAGGGTTGATTCGTAGATACGCCGCGTAAGAGGAGCCACAATAAAGCGCAAGAATCACAAATGAAAAAGAAAGCCAGTACATCGAAATGCTAAGTGGCGTGCAGAGTGACGTGGAGTTTCTCGGGTTTGCGCTGAGCGATTGCACCGTCGAATTGAATGACGGGTCGGCGAAGTACTTGCGAGTAGTGCACGGTACGGCGCTGGAACTGGCGGTCCACAATCAATTCGGCGCGGAAATCGGTGGCTTTTGGTTACTCTCAACTCAGATTAATCAGTTGCGCCGCTTGCCTGAGTATTACTCACCAGACGAAGCGCCGCTCGTCGAGTTTGCGATCGAGGCTTATCTCGCCGCCCAAATCCGCGAGTTCAAGCTCTAGTCAGCGCCAACAGACGGAGCCAGAGCTGCTTCATCAGTCTTCCTGGCTTTGCGGGCGACGATAAAACCGATCCCCAACATGATCATTGCCCCACCTATCAGAGTGCGCCAGCCTGTCTCTTCATCCAAAACAATCATTCCCAGAATCACCGCTACAACCGGCGTAACCAATGCAATCAACATCGACTTGGTAACGTCCATGTTGAGGACCAGCCAGTAGTAAAGCAAAAACGCAATCACCGAACCGACCAGCGCCAGATAGAAAAGAGAGATCAACGCCATCGGCGTCCAGCGAAAGTGCATCGGATTACCTTCGAGCGGGATTCCGACTGCCAGAAGCAACAACAGACCAAAAAACATTTGGCCCGCAGCGAGTATGGCCGGATCAAGATTTTTTCCATGTGCCTTCACCAGCACATTCGAATACGCCACGAAGATTGAACTGAAAATCAGTGCCACGCAGCCGGCCAATGCCTGACTACCAGCCACAGCAAGCTGGTTGGAAAAAACTACTGCCACGCCGCACACTCCCAGAACCACACCGCCGATCCTGGCCCAACTCAAGCGTTCACCCGGGAGATGAAAGTGTGCAAACACTAAGCCGAAGGCGGGAATCGTTGCCTGCAAAAGAGCGGCGAGACCTGAAGATATGTACTGCTCCCCCCAAAACAACAGGCCGTAGTTGAGTCCGAACGCGAGAATTCCTGTAACAACCAGCAAAATCCAGTCACCGCGTTTTTTCGGTAGTTGCAGACGGCGAATCCGGATCCAGGAGAAAAGGATTGTGCAGGCAATGACAAACCTGATACCGGCAAAGGTGAATGGAGGTAGATCAGCGAGGCCCAGCTTGATGAATAGCCAGGTCGATCCCCAGATGCCGCAGAGTACAAGCCAGACGAAACGTGCTTTCATTGCCGATTGCCAATTGCCAATCTGTTTCTTAAAACCCGTTGCTAATACAAATCGACAATCGGCAATCGGCAATTGGAAAATGAGCTACTGATCCGGATTGTCCAGCTTGATGATCGCGAATGCCGCTCCCTGCGGATCGGTCAGGATCGCGAAGCGTCCGATTCCCGGAATATCGTCCGCCGGTTTCATAACGTTGGCCCCAAGCTCCGTTGCTTTTAGGACCTTGGCATCGCAATCGTCAACCGCGAAATAGACCAGCCAGTCCGGCGGGATTGGTCCCATTTCAGGAGTGATCTTGTACATGCCGCCGGCGCCCCTGTCACCGTTTTTGAACATGGTGTATTCGACCGGACCGCCGGAAAAGTCTTCTCTGGTCCAACCAAACAGGTTTGAATAAAAGTCTCCGGCTTTCTGAGTATCGTTTGTGCCGAGTTCATTCCAGCAAAAAGTGTTGGGCGCATTGTAGATCCCAGCCCCTTTGTGCTCTTTGGCCTCCCAAAGCGCGAAGGCAGCGCCGGTTGGATCCTGGACCACAGCCATCCGGCCCACTGTAAACACATCGAAGGGTTCTTTCATTAAAGTCGCGCCGGCGGCTTTCGCCTTTTCTGCCGTCTCGTCGGCGCTGGTGACGGAAACATAGCTAAGCCAGTGAGGCGGAATACCCTGGGCAACCATGTCGGGCAGCAACTGGTAAAGGCCGCCGACGTCCTTTCCGTCTAGTTTGAGCGTCGTGTAGAACGCGTCATGCCCCATCGGGCTGTCGGCATAATCCCAGCCGAATAGTTGCGTGTAAAAATTCTTGGCGGCCGCGCTATCAGATGTTCCTAACTCAACCCAACAGAACGTACCGGGTTTATATTCGGGTACCTCTTGCATTCGAGCTTCACTCATCTGGGTCTATCCTCCTTATCGTCGAACAAATACATTGAACGCTTTTCGGGCGTCGAAAAACGGGGAGAAACTTCTATTTTCGGAAGGTGCCTACTCTATCATTTTCAGACGTGAGAACAAACTGACGGAGGATTAACCACTTAAGGACCACAAAGGCACAAGAACTAATAAAATTTGTGTCTTAGTGTCTTTGTGGTTAAGCGATCCTTGAATTGAGTTTTAAAAAACGAAATGCGCTACTCCCAGCAAGCTGAAAGCAGCGCAATCCGTTGTTCCTATAGATCGCCGAAGCTCTCTATAGGATGGCAACAAGAGCATGTACACACTCAAGTTGCCATTTGTATCCCGATGATCGACTGGCGGTCAGCCAATCGCCGGTCAGCACGAATTGTTTTCACAATCCTCGCACCCTTGCGAGTGCGGTGCCGTTAGGTTTTTGTTGTGGTGGCTTTTCCTCCACCGCCGGTTACGCTCCGGCAACGAAGCTCAACTTTCGTTGAGCCGCTTTGCTCCCTTCGGCGGGTCCTTGCCTCCGGGTGCCATTCGTTTTTATTCGAATGGCTCGAGAAAGTCTCGCAACCTTCTCTAGCTGAGCCTTTCGGCTCCGAAAAGGGCGTCAATAGAATCAACAGCCGCCTGTCTCTTCTCTCGCTCGGGCGTCACCGCACCGATTGCCGATCCCTTTGTCGGTCTCGAAAGCCGCAACCTTCGTGACAGGAGGTTTATACTCCGAGACCATTTTTAGATCAAATTTTTGTGTGTTTTATTTTTTGACTTAGTGCTACCTCGATCGGTTCTGTATTGCCGCAACGATCTTATCCTGCACAACCTTCATTTCTTCGTCGCCTTTGTATTTTGTCCGCGGCCAGAAAAAACCCTTCAAACCATCCTTTCTGCGTCGTGGCACTACGTGGACGTGCAGATGCGGCACGCTCTGACTTACGCGATTGTTCATCGCCACAAAAGTTCCTTCGGCATCAAGCGCAGATTCAATGGCGCGCGCGAGTAACTGCGCTGCGTTGAAGTAAGGCCCTACCAGCAATTCCGGCAGATCGCCCAGGGTTTCAAAATGTTCTCGCGGCACCAACAACGTATGACCCGGAAACAACGGCCTGTGATCGAGAAATGCGACTGAATTCTCGTCTTCATATACCACGGTGGATGGGAGTTCACCGGACACAATTCGACAAAACAGACAGTTGTCATCACCCATCAGTCAAACTTCCTTTCTCTCTCTGAGCCACAGATAAACACAGATAAAACAGATCAGAAAACGGTTCTTATTCCGATCCGTGTCTATCCGTGTTATCTGTGGCTTACCATCAATTTGCCACGCCCTGAACTTCGTCAAATCCCGGCCTGACAAAGTCGCGCGCTTCCGGAAAACCCTTTTCTAAACGATGTCGTAAACGCTCGAGCTGTAAAATCAGCGGCACAATCGACCCAGCACGCTCCGGCAACGAGAGCTGCACGAGTCGCCAGGCTGCAATCGACCGGTCGATTCCAATCAGCGCTACTTTTGCGGAGCCGTCGGAGTCTTTTGGAAACTCAGACATTTCGGGATCTTCCTCGAGTTCTTCCCTTCGTCCGGAAAGCGCCCGCATCGTCTTAACCGCTATTTGATACTGATACCATTGAATCACTTCACGCGCATCTTCCAAACGTTCCCTGCGTTCGATATCAATCTCCGTGTCACGCAGGTCACTGACTTCGATGGTTTGGTCAAACTCCCGAAACCAGTCGCTGGCCGCGTTCGCATATTTCTTGCCACACTTCGTCAACGGATGATTGTCAACGAGTTGTCTTTTCCGGTGATACCGCGCTTCGTCTTCGGCTGTTGGCTCAGCGAGATCGATGCCCGCCTCTTTGGCCCACTCGGCAATCATCTCGCGTGTTTCCTGGAAGATGGAGCCCAGTTTTTTCCAGAATGCCTCATTACGAATGTCGTGGCTCTCCGGTGAATCATCGTCTTCCTGTTCAGCCGCATAGACCAAACAGCGTGAAGTTAATGGACACCGTTCACACCAACGATCGCAATAGTTGTAAATGCCCGAGATCAAGTCAGGATTATTGACGAGCTCGGTGAGGGTTCTACGTCGCATTGATTTGTCTCCTTGATGAGGTTTAAGGTTGGCACATTCTAATGTAGTATCCTGCAAAATGTCAGCCGATTTAAGAAAACATTTTGATAAAGTTTTTCTTAACCTGGAGAAGTTAGGGTTTCTTCTGTTGTCTGACTCCTCGATTCCATGTGTGACCAGTCTTGTGTCAGGCGAGACTCTTCACGGATCATGGTGGTCACACAAGACAGCTCACGATATTCGTAGTCAATGAAATGCTTGAAATCAAACAATCCCTGCATTACCGCAACTGTAGCTGACGCGCTCGAGCGTTTGCCTGGGCCGGAAGGTCAGCGCTTCGCGACTGTTTTCCAACATGGCAGTTTACTGGTCGAAGTCTATGCGCCTCGCGGAGTCGATCCGCAGAAGCCACACACGCGAGATGAGATCTACTTTGTCGCTTCAGGCACTGGTGAATACGTCTGCGGGGAAAACCGACAAACGTTCGGGCCCACGGACATTCTCTTCGCCGCGGCCGGAAGCGTGCACCGTTTTGAAAACTTTTCGGGCGACCTGACGCTGTGGGTCTTGTTCTATGGACCAGAGGGCGGAGAGTCAAACGTTGGTTAATCCTCTGCGGCCCTCTGCGTATCTTTGCGTGCTCTGCGTTTAAAGCGCGAAGGCCTACTTTAAACGCAGAGGGACGCTGAGATACGCAGAGATCGCAGAGAGGATTTAAACGGGCTTAACAGCTTTCGCGAATGCCGCTGTGGTTAGAGTGTTCAGCACTTCTTTCCGTCTCACCCAGCCTCTGCGCGCCATTGCCACTCCGAACTTCAAATTGCTCATTGCCCGCACTGAATGCGCATCGGTTGAGATCACAAACTTGATCTTTCTCTTTCGCGCTTCACGCACCCAGCGTGGCTCCAGGTCAAGCCGGTGAGGATCGCCGTTGATCTCGACCGCGGCCCTCGACTCCGCAATCACGTCCAGAATGTGTTCGACATCACACTCAAACGGCGGTCGTCGTTGAAGCAAACGCCCGAGCCCGTGTCCCCAGATTTTGAAAACAGGCTGACGCATGGCCGTGGTGATTCGCCCAGTCATCTTCGCTGAATCCATTTTGTATCGTGCATGAATGCTGGCCACGATCACATCAAACTTCTCGAGCACGGAATCCGGATAGTCGAGCCGGCCGTTGGCAATGATGTCCGACTCAGTTCCACGCAGGATCCTGATCGCTACATTCTCCTGTAGCTCATCAATCTCTTCCCACTGGCGCTTTAACTTATCCAACTGCAATCCACCGGCGTAGGATGCGGTCGGCGAATGATCGGTAATCGTGATGTACTTCATTCCCATCTCTTCAGCGCCGCGCACCATCGCTTCGAGACTGTGCACACCATCCGAATAAGTCGTGTGGCAATGGACCATGCCTTTGATGTCAGCCTCCGTCACCAGATCGTCAGGAAGCGTCCCTTTCAGTGCCGCTTCAAACTCACCTTCGTTCTCACGCAGCTCCGGTGGCACATAAGCCATGCCCAGGCGGCTGTAGATCTCTTCCTCAGATCGAGGAATCCGCGGCAAGCTTAATTTCTTCTGGTCTACATACGCCTTCACTTTTTCGATGTGCGCTTTTGAGCCAGTCTTAACGAACAACGTAACTGCAAACTCTTTGGGCGGCACGGCTGTCAGTGAAACCATCGCGCCGTCTCCGAATTGCGCGACGCAGTTGTTTGGACCACTCATTTGGCTCGATAGAATCAACGGGAAACGCACGAACTGCTCGATAACTGCCGCCGGCTTTTTTGTGCTCGCTACGAGTTCCACTATATCGACCGTTTCTTCCCAACGGCGAAGCGAACCGGCAATGCTGACGTCTACAACTCCATCGATCGTCCTAAGATAATCGATAGCTTGTTCCGCTGTGCTCAACGCATGATGAAGATGCAAACGCCTCTTCGGCTGTTTCACCGGATTTGAAACCTGGGCCAACAGGCGCTGTTCAGTTTTTGCTCCAAATCCCTTCAGCTTTTGCAACCGCCCTGCTTCTGCGGCAGCCTTTAATTCCGCGAGGGAAGTGATTCCAAGAGCGTCTTGAAGTTGTTTGATCTTCTCGACACTCAATCCGGGTACGGCTGCGAGTTCGACAACGCCGGTGGGAAATTCCTTTCGCAGTTCATTCAAAACCGACGACTCGCCGGTGAGATAGAGTTGTTTGATTTGCGAGGCGAGCGCGTTGCCTATGCGCGGAAGCGTCGTAAGTCGATCCTCTTTAATTAGTCGATCGAGATCAGCGACGCCCTGAATCGATCGAGCGCCGGCATTGTAGGCCTTCGCCTTGAAGCGATACTGGCCGCCTTTCAACTCCATTAACTGAGCGATCTCCTGCAACGCTGCGGCCACGCCGAATCGGTCGAGTTGTCCTTTTTCCTTAAGCATTTATGGTTCAGTGTCGCTTTTTTCCCGCAAAGGCGCAAAGGCGCGCGATGCAGTTTGGATTTGACTAGTGTGCGTCGGGTCACGCGGGGCATTAGCCCGACCGTAAGGGAGGGCTCTGCCTTTTACGCGCTAACCAATGAGCCCTCCCTAACGGTCGGGCTAATGCCCGATGATCAATTCGCTACGGAACTGACCCGACCCAAGATCAAAACGGTATGTCAAACTGCATCACTACTAAGAAAAGAAGAAGGTCAACTTTGCGCCTTTGCGCCTTTGCGGGAATATAATCCGTTTCATCATGGCTATAGCTTCAATCAATCCAACGACGGGCGAAACGCTGAAAACTTTCTCTACCTTATCCTCAGAGCAGATCGAAGAAAAACTCCAGCTCGCCGCAGACACATTTCGCGTCTATCGTCGCACACCAATCGCAGAGCGCTCCCGCATGATGCTGCGCGCGGCTGAGATCCTCGAAACCGAAAAGCATGAGTTCGCAAAAGTAATGACGACGGAGATGGGCAAGCCTTTAAACGCCGCGGTCAGTGAAGCCGAAAAGTGCGCGTGGGTTTGCCGGTACTACGCAGAGAACGGACATCGCCATCTCGCCGATCAGGTGGTCGAAACTAACGCCCAAAAGAGCTACGTACGTTTTCGGCCACTTGGTCCAGTACTCGCCGTGATGCCATGGAACTTCCCTTTCTGGCAGGTGTTCCGCTTCGCGGCCCCGGCCCTAATTGCCGGAAACGTGGGTCTCCTCAAACATGCTTCGAATGTCCCTCAGTGTGCACTCGCCATCGAAGAAATCTTCACGCGCGCAGGATTTCCAATAGGCGCTTTTCAAACTTTGTTGATTGGCTCCGACGCTGTCGAAGGAATCTTGAACGATCCACGTGTGGTGGCGGCAACTTTAACCGGTAGCGAGCCGGCAGGCAGAAGCGTCGCGTCAATCGCCGGAAACCAACTCAAGAAGACAGTTTTGGAACTAGGTGGAAGCGATCCATTCATCGTCATGCCTTCGGCGAACCTCGACGAGGCCGTAACCACTGCAGTAAAGGCGCGCACCATCAACAATGGTCAATCCTGCATCGCCGCCAAGCGCTTTATCGTCGCGGCTGAGATCTACGACGAGTTTGAACGGAAGTTTGTCACTCAAATGAAAGCTCTGCGCATAGGCGATCCGATGGAGAAGTCGATCGAGATTGGACCACTTGCGACCCCGCAGATCGTCAATGATCTTGAGGAGCAGGTGCAGCGAGCAGTGGCAACGGGCGCGCGTGTGCTAACCGGCGGAAAGAGACTGGATCGTCCTGGGAATTTCTTTGAACCGACCGTAATGGTCGACATCGACGTCAACGCGCCGGTATTCTGCGAAGAGATCTTTGGTCCAGTAGCGATGCTTTTTCGAGTATCTGATATTAACGAAGCGATCCGAATCGCCAATGCAACACCTTTTGGCCTCGGCTCTGCTGCATGGACCAATGATGCGAATGAACAAGCCAAATTCATCGATGAGCTGGAGGCGGGTTCCGTTTTTATCAACGGCATGGTGGCATCTGATCCAAGACTGCCGTTTGGAGGTGTGAAGAATTCCGGTTACGGGCGCGAACTCGCGGAGTTTGGAATCCACGAGTTCGTAAACATCAAGACGGTTTGGATCGGTGAGCCTGTTGAAGCTAAAGCCAAAACCGAATGAATTACCCATTTGCTGACATCGAATTGGCCTTGCGCCTTGAACGAACTGAGTCGCGCAGCAATGTCGAGTTTGTCGAAGCGCGCGCCAGGGCGTTTCCGGAGCGAGGTGCAACATGGATCGAAGTAGCCGGTGCGAATGCGATGTTTGACGGAGTTGGATCGCCTTTGACTCAGACTTTTGGCCTCGGACTATTTCAGCCAACGACTGCAGCAGACTTGGAAGCACTCGAAGAGTTTTTTCGATCCAGGCGAGCCGAAGTTTTTCATGAAGTTTGTCCGCTCGCCGATCCGACAGTGTTTGCACTCTTCAATGAGCGTGGCTATCAACCGATCGAGTTTTCGAACGTACTGTATCGACCTATAAGCCCTGACCTGCGACTTCAGGCTCATATAAACGAGCGAGTCAAGGTGAGAGTTATCCGGAAGAACGAAGTCACGCTCTGGGCTCAAACGGCTCTTGAGGGCTGGAGCGAATCTCCCGAAGTCGCGGATTTTCTGCGGGACCTGGGCCAGGTAATAGCGCACTCCGACTCGTCGTCGTTCCTGGCAGAGTTAGACGGACAACCTGTCGCCGCGGGATCGTTGACAATCGCTGACGATGTTGCATTACTTGCAGGCGCCAGCACCATTCCCAAAGCCCGAAGACAGGGGGCTCAGCTTGCTTTACTGGAAGGACGTTTGCGCTACGCCGCCGCGCAGGGTTGCTCTGTTGCCATGATGGCCGCAATGCCAGGCAGCGGATCGCAGCGAAATGCGGAACGACATGGTTTTCGTATCGCTTACACACGCACAAAATGGCAACTACGTTGACAGGATTTCAGAATCTACAGGATGGTCTTAAAAGAGATGCAGGAGTTTGGAAGCTCGGGGCGTTTTATCTGGGTCGGCCGTTCGATCTCAACGAGAAAAAGCCAAGGGGAATCAAAGCAGCCTGGAAATGAGGGCATTGCCGATTGCCGATTTATTTGACTGTTTACTGACTTGTGACTTTTGTGCTTCTTTGTGGCAACAATGAAGATTTCACTTAAATACGGGCTGCTGGTCACGATGGGTGTGATGGCCTGGGTGCTTATCGCCCGTTCAACTGTTGCCAACCCCCAGTCAATCGTGCACACACTCGGGACGCCTATCTTTTTCAACGTCCTTCATTTTGTAATGATCTATCTGGGACTGAAGGCCATGGAGCGCGAGAAGGGTGATAGACCAACGTTCAAAGAAGGATTGAAGACCGGAGTCGCCATTTCGTTCTTCTATGCACTATCCGCATCGTTGTTTTTCGTTGGCGTGCTCGCCGCGGTCGGAACGAAGTGGTTGGCCAGTGAGCCCGGAGTCGCCGATGCACCGACGTCACGAGTTGCAATTCAGGCGTTCGCGGGCTTGTTTATCGGCGCGATGCTCTTCGGCCTGGTCTATTCGACCGTGATCTCTTTCTTTCTCGCCA
>Ga0256867_10000970_pt1 | contig 11842 bp, 11 predicted proteins | sample RVTome_15_FD_185939 | JGI IMG/M metagenome (GOLD analysis project Ga0256867, IMG submission 185939) | Soil microbial communities from uranium-contaminated site in the Upper Colorado River Basin, Wyoming, United States - RVT150D86 (HiSeq) ... | reverse complement strand
TTCGATCGCGCGCGGCACCGAAAAATATCGCGGATAAATCTCGAGATCGTTCGATCGGCGCAGCGTTTCAAATTGGCCCGTGTTGAGATCCAGTTTTGCAATCGAGGCCACATCTGTTGGTGAGCCGCCACGAAATACCGCCTGCCCTTTGGCCGCTCGTAAATACTGAATGTCGGTGAAAGGGCAATCGATTGAAGTCAACTTCCCGGAACGCACGTCGAGTGTTGCCAATGTAGAAACACCATGTTCGACGTGACTGCAAACAATCAGATCGGTTGAGGCAAAAGCATACAACGACATCCCAAACACCCATTGGGCCATACCCAGTTCAGCTTTTGTTTGATAGACGCCTTCAATTCCTTCGTCGGGCGAAATTCTCTCCAGATTCCACCAGCCGCTTCTATCCGAAGCGAAGTACAACACGCCTTCGGGCGACCATTCCGGCTGAAAAATCGCTTCTGCCGCTCCTCCGGCCACCCACCTGGTTGAAGCCAACTTGCCATCCTCGCCGAACTCTCCTACCCACAACTCGCAGCCATCCCAGGGCATGTTTGGGTGATTCCAGGTGAGCCAGGCCAATTGACTCCCATCAGGGCTCAGCCTGGGCGAAGAGTAAAAATCATTTCCCTCGATAAGGATTGCACCGTAATCGTCGCCTGGTTGCAGGTTGACGCTCACTATTGAATTGCCAGCCTCGGAACTCTGGTTAGTGTGATCTTCGCGGACGCAGATGATGCGTCCTCGTGCATGGTCCAGGCAGGCATCCGCATAACGCACGTCTCCAACCCCTGTGAGCGCTTCAGGAGCAGCCTCGCCTTCCTGCCTGTAGATTCGTTGATCGGAAAAGTTTGAGAAGTAAACGATTCCGTTGTTTACCAGATACTCTCCGCCTCCGTATTCATGGACCCTTGTGCGGGCGTTGAAAGGAAGCGGGGTCACATCGACGCAAGCTCCGTTAGCGGATCTCTTGACGATTACATTGCGCCCGCCTTCCTTTGGGCGCATTTCAATCCAGTAGACGTCGGCGCCATCAAACGTCGGCTGGCCCAGGCCCACTGAACCTTCCACGATCAGATCTGAGGTGATCGGCGATTTCCAGGCGCCATACGGCGCTATCTTCGGTGAATTTGGCAAGGTCTATCCTCGATTCATTGATCTCCGAACCTCCGTGGTGGCTCGGTTTGGCGAGACTTTGAAAAACTTTTGTCACAACCTCGCAAAGACTTTACAAGACTGATGCAACCTGCCTTCCGGCGCATGCGGGTAGTATCTGCCCGTCGTTAATTCTCCATGGGAGAACTGAGATAAAGGCAAGGGCGCTGGTCTTGGGGGAGGTCAGTGCCCTCTCTTTTTGTCTGCGACTCATCTTACCAGCAAAATTTATCCGTTGCCTCAAAAGTCTTCAAAGGCCACGAAGAGTCACAAAAAGCACAAATGCTTTACCTGGCTTGTTTTGCTTTTTGTGCTTTCCTGTGGTTTATGGGATCTGTACTCCCTATTGACTGCCGCTAAAAACAGGTTGACAATTCGCCAGTTCAAAACCGAAAGAGGTGTCCCGCTGATGTTGATCCCCAAACGAAACCTATTCGTATTCTGCCTGGTAACTTCCTTCATCTTCGCCGGCTTACCAACTGCAACTTCCCACGCCGATACTTTCAGGCCCGTTGTTCGGGGTAAACGTGGTGTGGTCGCCGGTGGCCAGCCTTTATCGGTCGAAGCTGGACTGCGGATCTTGCAGCGCGGTGGCAACGCTGTCGATGCAGGCGTTGCGACGACTCTCGCCGCCTCTGTAATTGAGTTTTCCCATTTCTCATTCGGCGGCGAAGTGCCGATTCTGATCAAACTGAAAGGCCGGAAGGTGGTGGTTGTTGAAGGCATGGGCCAGGCGCCCATGAAAGCCACGCGTGAGTTCTTCGTTAACAGGGCACAACACGAGAGCGGTTCATCGTCGCTAACGTCACCGGGTCAGACCACAATGCCGGGCGCCAGAAAAGCGGGATTGATACCCTCGACCGGCCCACTATCAGCAACGGTGCCCGCTGTTCTCGATGCCTGCGTCACCGCTCTCGATCAATTCGGAACAAAAACACTCGGCGAAGTAATGGAGCCCGCAATTCAACTGGCCGACGGCTTCCCGATTGATGAACTGAGAGTGCAATACATTAAGACAAGGTCGCCTATCTTCTCGCAATGGCCTGACGCCAAGCGTGTGTTTCTGCCGGGAGGCGAGATCCCGAAGGTCGGCGATATTTTCGTGCAGGCCGATCTGGCTCGGACGCTCCGTGAGATTGTTCGCGCCGAACGCCTTGCGTCGAAAGGCACTCGGAATAATCGCCACGCCGGCTTAATGGCTGCACGCGACTATTTTTATCGTGGTCCAATCGCCCGTCGCATTGGCGATTACATGCAAGCCAATGGAGGTTTGATAGCCGCCGGCGACTTTGCGCGTTTCGCAGCAAAGGTGGGCCAACCGGTGGAAACTGATTACCGCGGCTATCAGGTGTACAAGGCCGGGTTCTGGACGCAAGGTCCGGCGATGGTCCAAACACTGAACATGCTTGAAGGCTTAGATCTGAAGAAGATGGGCCACAATTCTGTAGCCTACATTCACACGCTTGCTGAAGCTCTCAAACTTGCAATGGCCGATCGCGATCGTTATTACGCCGATCCTGATTTTGCGAAGATTCCGATGGCCGAACTGTTGTCGAAGGACTATGCAGCCCTGCGACGGCCATTGATCGATGAGAGGCGCGCTTCTTTAGCACAACAACCCGGTGATCCACTTAACATGAAAGCTGTTCTGGCTAGTGCCGTGCAGCAGGTCGGCCGCGCTTCTGCGTTGCCCGAGATCGAGCGTGCAAACGACACGACCTGTGTGAACGTCATCGACAAGGACGGCAATCTATTTAGCGCAACTCCCAGCGGCGCGTGGCTTCCTGCCGTCGTGGCTGGAGATACAGGCGTGCTGATGGGCCAAAGATTGCAATCAGCGCTCATCGATCCAAATAGCCCTAACGTCCTGGCACCCGGCAAACGTCCCCGAATTACGTTAACGCCGACGCTTGTGCTCAAGGGTGGCGAACCTTACATGGTGCTGAGTACTCCTGGAGGTGACAACCAGGACCAGGCCCTGCTTCAAGTGTTGTTGAATGTGATTGAGTTTGGAATGAATCCGCAGGAAGCGGTAGAGGCCCCTCGCTTCGACACCCAACACTACGTCAGCTCATTTGACGATCACGAGTTCCTTCCCGGTTCACTCAACGTCGAATCAAGAGTGAATTTGAAAACGATCCAGGAGTTGTCTGACAAAGGGCACAAGGTGAAGGTGCAGGGCGAATGGGGTACACTCTCCGCGCCCACTGTGGTCATCTACGATCCGAAGACTGGTGTGGCATCGGCCGGCGCGGATCCGAGGCGCAGCCGCTACGCAGTTGCCTGGTAGCAGAGATCTCGCGTTACGTCACACGAAGGAGTCCCCCAATGAAGAGATTGAGACGGCATAACCCTGTTTTGTCAGTTGTTGTTTTCACGCTTGTTATCGCAATGCAAACGGTCGCGGCTGCTCCGGAACTTCCAAAGCCGGTACTGACTTTCATGGGATCCGAGCCTGTCGAAGCCGGCGGCAAAAAAACGATCCGATACTATTTTGATGTCTTCAACAAATCTGCCTACCCTGCGGAACTGTTCGCCCCCGCACCTGACTTGCCGCCGTGCGGAACAAACACTAAAGCGGCTCGGACCTGGGTTGACGTCTATGATCAACGTGGAAAGCGGTTGAATGGCTTCTGTGCTCTTGGAAAACCCTCCGACCTTACTAAGCTATGGTTTGCTACTGACATTGATGCGATCCCACCGAGTTGGATTTACATCGAACTGCACGATCGCAAAACCGGCACCAGGTACAAATCGAATCTGGCGGAAACTACGCACTAATTAATCTCGACTGACTAGGGGGAAAATCATGGGACTGGAAGAAGGTAAGCGCTTCGTAGACTTCAAACTCAAGAACCAGGACGGCGAAACCGTTACGCTTGACGACTTCAAGGGCAAATGGCTCGTCGTTTATGTCTATCCGAAGGACGACACACCTGGCTGCACAATCCAGGGAAAGTCGTTCACTGCCGGCAAGCAGGAGTTTGACGATGCAAACATTGCGGTCGTCGGAGTCAGTGAGGACGACGTCGCCTCACACAAGAATTTCTGCAACAAGTTTGGATTCACAATCGATCTCCTTGCTGATCCAAATCACGAGTTGTTGCAGGCCGCAGGCGTGGGCCAAAGTGAGTATAAAGGAACAATGTATTGGGACCGCACGAGTTTCGTCATCGATCCCGAAGGTAAGCTGCGCAAGAAGTACCTTAAAGTGAATCCTGAGGGTCACGAGCAGGTACTGCTCGACGACGTCAAAGCCATGCAGGCCAACTAATGCTTGCGTATGTTTTTTGGCATTGGCCACACGCGGAGATAGATCGCGCCGCGTACCTGGACCACCTGGCCGGTTTTCATCACAAACTTGCTTCGAACAAACCAATTGGCTTTCAACAGTCAGTGGTCTTTCGCATTCGAGGCGCAAACTGGCTGAACACCACGGGCGAGGCGTATGAGGAGTGGTACTTGCTTGATGACTCTGCTGCGATGGATAGACTCAATGAAGCTGCCGTGTCAGGCGCGTGTGAAGAGCCTCACAACATAGTAGCCAGGGAGGCAGCGGACGGTACCGGTGGTTTGTATCGGTTACGGGCTGGTCGGGAAGAACTGGCCCAATCGAAATTCGCCGTCTGGTTAAGCAAGCCCAGCGGAGTGTCTTACGCCGATTTCTATGCTGCGTTGCAACCGCTCACATCGCAGCAAGGAGTTGTTTTGTGGGGGCGGCAGATGACTCTTGGACCAACTACTGAATTCTGTATTCACAGCCCAACACAAGTTCAACTGCCAGAAGGCTACACTGGACACAGCATTGCTCTTGAATCGATCTCGCTAAGCAAGCAGTGAGGATCTTCTCTGTGCAATCTCTGTGTTCTCTGTGTCTCTGTGGTGGTTTGTGTTGTGGAGGATCACCACAGAGGACACAGACGTTGCACAGAAGGAATCTATTCGAGCGCCAGCTCAGCAACCAGCGGACAATGGTCTGAAGCCGTCTTTATCCGCTCCTTCGGTTCAGTAATTACCGCACATGCGACTAATCGATTTGCAAAAGCTCCGGGCACAAATACGTGGTCGAGCCTCACATGCGGATCCCAGGTCGGAAACGTGTAACCCTTGTCTTCGGCATATGGCTCTATTTATTCATTAAGTGGCGCATTTAACATGGGGAACTTGTGCTTTGTGTCTGGAGGGGCGCTCCGTTAGGAGCGCTATGTTATGTTGGCACTTGACAGACATGTCGCTCCTCTGGAGCGAGGTTAGTAAAGTGGTGTGCAAGCTATAGACATGTTGCTCCTCCGGAGCAAGCACAAAGCACAAACAAATGCGTCTCTTTCCCTGGTTTGTCATGCTGTGCGCCGCGTTTGCGGGCGGCGCGATCAATTCTATTGCCGGGGGAGGAACACTGCTGACGTTTCCTGTTCTGATCTGGCTCGGCCTCGATCCTAAAGTTGCTAATGGGACCAGCACGGTTGCACTGTGGCCGGGACTTTTCGGCGGCTTGTATGGTTACCGGAAAGAACTCGAAAACAGTTCCACAATCCTCATCAGACTCGGTTCAACAAGCGTTCTCGGAGGAGCGTTAGGCGCGTGGCTACTAATCTGGACCCCTTCACCTGTATTCGCTTCGCTGGTTCCTTTCCTGATTCTGTTTGCCACAATCCTCTTTATGTCTCACGGCGAGATCAACAAGCGACTGCGACTCGGATCGCTTGATGAAAAACCAATGGGACTGTGGTGGACCGGCGCCATCATCTTCCAGTTCTTTTCTGCCACGTATGGCGGCTATTTCGGCGCCGGCAATGGAATCCTCATGCTTGCCGCGATGGGACTGCTCGGTCTTAAGGATCTGCATCGCGCGAACGGAATCAAAAACTTTCTCGGCATCTGCATCAATAGCATTGCTGTCTTGAGTTTCTCACTGGCGGGCCTGGTGGTTTGGGAGGATGCCCTCGTGATGGCGGGCGGGGCGCTCGCAGGCGGTTACTTCGGAGCTCGCATGGCGAGGCGTGTTGGCCAGATATGGGTACGCAGAGCCATAGTGGTGATCGGGTTAGTAATTTTTGTCGTAATGGTCTGGAGACTGCGCAAATAGCCTCAATGCCGCCGAGAACAAAAGCGAAACTGTCGCGCGAGTTCTACCTTCGCCCGGACGTCCTCACCGTCGCTCGTGATCTGCTTGGTAAGCTGCTCGTCGTGCCTGGTCCAAATGGTGAACCCGTGTCGGGAAAGTTAGTGGAGGTAGAAGCTTATCGTGGACCAGAAGACAGAGCTTCACACGCTTACGGAGGGCGCCGGACGAAACGAACCGAGACGATGTACAGGCCTGGTGGCGTTGCTTACGTGTACTTCGTTTATGGGATGTACTACCAGTTCAACGTCGTCAGTAATGTTGTTGATGTTCCGCATGCAATTCTGGTACGCGCGCTCGAGCCGGTTGAGGGAATGGAAATAATGAGAGCGCGCCGACATCCTCATCCGGACGACAACTTGACTAATGGTCCAGGCAAACTGTGCATTGCGATGGGAATTGATCGACAACTGGACGGCGCGGATCTTTTAGGGGGCAGAGTTTGGCTGGAAGAGTACGAGATCATCTCATCCAATCGCATAGCCAGAGGTCCGAGGATAGGTATCGATTACGCTGAACAGTGGATCGAGAAGCCGTGGCGATTCTGGATCAAGGGTAATAGTTACGCTAGCAGATAGGTTTCGCCACAGATTTTCACGAATTAACACTAATCGGCAAAACATAAGCCTTTTTCTGATTTGTGTTAATTCGTGTAATCTGTGGCTAATCACTCCCGTACCGAATTTCCATTTGCCGTATACGGTAAGCCGCGAGAATCAGCACCAGAAGTGTCATCACCAACATGCTTGGAATTGCGATCCAGGCCGGCGTCGGATCGGCAACAACCGCAAATGGCCCTTCGGAAATTGGCACGGGCACCAGTGAGTTGAGATAGTGAATCACGCTGATCTTTTTCAATAACGGCGGCAGCAAGAAATTGAGCCACTCCCAACCGTAAAGCAGAATCGCCGGAATGATAGGGTTACGAACAAACAGTCCCACTATGAGAAAGAAAGCGCCATAGCCAACACATGCAAGCATTGTGATTCCCGCATAAGTGAGGATTTGAGACAGCCCGCGTCCCTCGGTGAAGTATCGGATACTCTGGGTGTAAAAGTGCGGCACGTAGAGCAGGAGCATGGCCAGGACCGTAGTCCCGGTAAAGAGGATTATGGAAGTCACGAGGCCGGAGAAATACTTGCCAACCACCAGCACCTCTCTTCTCACCGCACTCAGGAAGTAGTAATGCAAACTTCGGTCGACCAATTCCCCGCGAAACAAGTTCATGAAGATCCACGCGGAACCGAAAAAGACTACGGTGCGCAGAATCAGCCCGTTGTAAAGAACGGCGTAAATCATGCTGTATTGGTTGAAGTCTTTCCACTCGCTGCCTGGCGGATTTACGAGCGCCAGAATCGACAACGGAAAGAGCGGGAGCAACGCGAGCAGGTAAATCAAAATTGAGCGCCGGCCAAGGAAGTTCTTCTCTATTTCCAGACGAAAGATCGCTCCGATTTGCCGGAGCCAAAGAGTCCAGTGAGACGTCGTCTTCTCTGATTTGGCGGGAACTACTTCAATCGCAGAACTCATCTCACGTAAACTCCTATGCGCTGCCGCCCGACGTGCCAATCAAATACTGATACACCGCGCTCAGATCATCATCGACCGGCGCCACCGTTTCAACGTTTACTTCACCTTCGGCAACGGCGCGATTCAACATCAAATAAAAACGATCGGCGTCGCGTGTCTTCACAAACAATCCGCGGCGGTCGTCGTGAAGCCGGGCTTCGACCACGTGATCCTGAGCGAAAACGTAAGCGGCAAGTTTTCCAGGTTGATCGCACCGGATCAGGATCTGCATCGGGTGCTCTTCCATTTCATCGCGCACGCCGTGAATGTTTCCTTCAGCAACGATGTAACCGTTATTCAAAAGCACGACCCGGTCAGACATCATGTCGACTTCATGCAGGATGTGTGACGAGATGATCAGATGGAGCCCTTCGGAAGCGAACCTACGGAATAGCGCAATCGTTTCGGCTCGGACCATCGGATCGAGACCGTTGAGCGGTTCATCGAGAATTAAGACTGCGGGCTCGTGGGCCATCGACTGAGCAAGTCGAATGCGTTGTCGCATTCCTTTGCTGTAGGCTGCGACCTTTCGATCCGCCGCTTCCACAAGATTGACGCGTTCGAGCGCAACCTGGCTCAGCTCATTTGCTCGCCTGCGATCGAAACCATGGACCAGCAGAAACGAGTTGAGAAACTCGCGTCCCGTCAAGCCTCTTGGAAAAGAGTCAAACTGCGTGCAATACCCAACCTTGCGAAACAGTTGTTCAGGTTGATCGGTGGAAATTCCCAAAAGCGAAATGGAACCGCGCGTAGGCCGCAGGAGACCGGTCATCAAATTCATCAACGTCGACTTCCCTGCTCCGTTGGGCCCGACCAGGCTCGTAATCCCGGGCGCGATCTGCAGGTTAACTCGGTTCACACCGAGTATCTCGCCGTAGAACTTCGAGACGTTGTCGAAGATGATGAGTTGATCAGGAGAACTCATAAAAATTGCGAATTTCGAAATGCGAATTGCGAATTTTCAGTTGCGCATGAAATCCAAAATTTGCAATCCGCCATTTGCATTTCCTTCATTTCACGACCTCGTAGGCCTTTACTTTCCACGTCAGCAATGCCAGGCAAACGGCGCAGATTGCGAAAAGCACGGCCCAGGAAGCCCAGAGCGGCGGCTCAATCAAAATTACTTCTCTCAGAATGTTGTCGTCGAAGTCCCTAATCTGCATCGTCCCCGCAATGCGATCGAGAGTGCCGAAGAGACCTTTGGTCACGCTCTTGATCAGCGCGCCGAGGCTAATAAGGTTTCCCCAGCGCGTTTGGAACACCACGTTGATAAACTCGCCAAACACCGACGGAATGAAAAACAGACCCAACAGCGCACCACTTGCAACCACGCGCCACTTCACCAGAGCCGAAATCGTCTGCGACAGCAGCGCGAGTAAAAGAATCCAAACAGCGCTGGCAATAAATATCGCGCTTGCCATCCAAAGGTTGGTCCTGAACCACGCGAACCCTTCCAAATAAGACTGAAAAAGAAACAGCAACAACTGAGGTATCCAGGTGATCGCCGACAAGAGAATCAGTATTACTGACATCTTTCCCATCACGTATTCGGTGCGTGAAAAGGGACGGCAAAGATAAAGCGGCAGCGCATTATTGCGCAGGTCGCGAGAAACCAGCGGCGGTCCAACAAGTAGAGCAACAAAGAAAGCGAATCCACCCTGGATACCTACAAATGTTTCGAAGAATGAAGCGTCGATTGGGACCAGTTGCCTGACGCTGGTCTGCATGATTGTCAGGGCAGTGATGTTGTGATGCAGATAGATGAGAATTGCCTCAACGAGGAGAGGTATAAAGCAAATCACAAAGAAAGCGGTGAACAGTTTGGAATTAAAAACTCCTCGATACGCGTGCCTCGGAATGATCAGGAACCGGCTCCATTCCGGAGTCAGCCTGCCGGCGTACCGTTTGTAGGTCTGTTCATAGACCGCCATTGCCGTTCTCCATTGCCTTCAGGAAGATGTCTTCAAGAGAATCACGCTTGTAACTCAAACGGCGTAGCTGCACCTTCTCTTCATCAGCCAGCCGGTACAGATCACGCACCTCGACACCCTCCTGCAAAACTATCTTGAGGCGATTACCGCCTGAGAGGGCATATTCACAGCCGAGATTTGCAAGAGCCTTAACAAAGTTTTCCTGATCCCCGCGCGTTTCGAGCATGAGAAACTTGCGGTTGGATTTTCGTTCTTCTTCAAGGTTGCAATAGACAGCAATCTGCCCGTCGCGAAGGATCAGGATCTCGTCACAGCATTCTTCGACGTCGAGCAGGAGATGCGACGAAAGCAGGATATGGGCGTGACCACTGTCGCGAATCTCGCGTATCAACTTGATCATGCGCAGACGCGCCGGGGGATCGAGTCCGTTTGTCGGTTCGTCAAGAAAGATCAGCTTTGGACCATGAACGATGGCCTGCGCGAGCTTGGCGAGTTGCTTCATTCCCAGCGAGTATGTTTCGAGCCGCCGATAGCGCGCCTCGCCCAGTCCAACGTAGAAAAGCGCCTCGTGTGCCCTTTCCAGAGCAGCCTCGGGAGGCAGTCCAGAGAGTTCACCCATCAAGCGAACGAAGTGAACCGCGCTCATCTTTGCGATGAACGAATCGCGCTCGGGCATGTAGCCAATCAACGACTTGATCTGTTTGGCTTCATGAGCAATGTCGTGGCCGAATATTTTGGCGGTGCCGGCGGAGGCTTGATGAAATCCGAGCAAAGTGTGAATCAGTGTCGTCTTTCCGGCTCCGTTTGGACCGAGTAGACCAATGGCTTTACCGCGCAGATCGCCGCGAAGATTTTTCAGAATTTGCCGGCGGCCAAAAGATACGCTGAGACCGTGCAGGTCGATCACCGGCGGCTCCGTGTAAGCCGTTTGAGCTTTGATCGGTTCCTCAGGAACCGAAGCGGGGAGTGCCATACTGTTCTTATAGCGCCGTGTCCTGATAATTCCAAACGAATCCGAGTCCGAAGACCGTACCCATTAGTAGAAATGCGACAATGCATGCTAACGCATCGGAGGGCGCTAAAGTTCTGCCAATCGCAAGAATCTCGATCAGGAACACAGGTATATTGAGTACGACGGCTGAGGCGAGCGGAAACAGCAGCACTGGCTTGCAACCACCGATGCGTTGGCGCAACCAGAACAGCGAAGGTGCATAGGCCAACGAGAACAGCAGCGCTGCCATGATCAGGGATGTGACTGTGGCGTTGAGACCCTGTCCATCCACGACGAAAAACTTGGATAGGAGGAACAGCAAGCCAAACAACCACGAGACGAGTGAGATGGAGACGAGCTTCATTTGGTGCTTTGTGCCGGTACGTTGTCGTTGGGTCTTAGCATTTGTCATTTTCCATTTGACATTTTGTTTGGGACGTAAAGTTCAAAAAACTAAAAGGCTTCAGCGAGACAAAATGAAAAATGTCAAATGGAAAATGACAAATGCTTTTCAAAGACCCAACGACAAATAACCAAGACCTAACCCTTACTTCTTCCCAGCCATTCCTCGATTGATGATGCTCTGCATCTCGAGGGCGTTGGGCATTCCAAGGATCGTTGCCGGTCCCAACCCGAATGGTCCACCTTCAGTGTTGGCTGCGAACGTGATGCTGTCGCCTTGCGCATAAGCGTACGCAAGTGTCGGCGGCATGTCTGTCGCGATTGCGTTCAGGGCCTGCCGGGGTCCACTTGGAAGCTTGGCCGAACTCGCAAGCCCAGCCGGCACGAGCCCGCCAATGTCGTGATAGAAGACTGCCGAGAAGTTTGCGTTACCATCGGCCGGCAAGCCCGCAGTGAACTTTGCCGAACGCAGTAGCGACAAACCACTTTCACGCGATCTCAAAGACCTCTCAACGAGTGCCCTGCTCGGACCAACGATCAGGTATCCGTTGGCATACGTGTAGTTCACTTCCAAAAACCCGAAGTCGGTCGATTTTAGCGTGTAGTAGATGCGACCACCGATGTCCGTCTGCTCCCAGGCCAGGCCACCTTTGCCAAACCTCGCGGCTTCTTTGT
>Ga0256867_10000969_pt1 | contig 11844 bp, 12 predicted proteins | sample RVTome_15_FD_185939 | JGI IMG/M metagenome (GOLD analysis project Ga0256867, IMG submission 185939) | Soil microbial communities from uranium-contaminated site in the Upper Colorado River Basin, Wyoming, United States - RVT150D86 (HiSeq) ... | reverse complement strand
GGACGGCACGGTTCACGCCGCGTGTGCGCGCCAGCGCCGTCACCAACCTCGATGTTGTGCGTGACCTCTCGTGGACAGCAACGAACGTGACCTCTCCGAGCGTGGTATTGATAGATGCCCGGCCGGTTGATGAATACACAGGGGCTAAACCGGGCGATGGCGTGCCGCGCGGCGGCCACATCCCCGGGGCGGCAAATGTCTTCTGGATGCAGAATGTCGTGAGCAGGGAGAATCCGGCGCTACGATCTGAAGCGAAGTTGCGCAAACTCTATGAAGAGGCCGGCGCGCTGAACGGTCGCACAATCGTGACTTACTGTCGTACCGGCGGCCAGGCGTCGCACACATATTTCACGCTCAAATACCTCGGCTATGACGTTGTGATGTATGACGGGTCGTTCTTCGAATGGAGCAACACGGAAGGTACACCGGTCGTTGCGGGACGAGAGCGGAAGTGACGCTTGAGAGTTCTTGTTTTCTTGAGAGAGTTTCCCGCAAAGGCGCAAAGGCGCAAAGTAAGTCGTTGCTACACAAAGGCTCAAATGGAATCGCCTTCCATTTGGGGTTTTTGTGCCTTGGTGGTATAAACGCGGCACCCAAGGAGGACAAAAATATGATGAGTTTCATTTGGTGGTTGATCATCGGGTTAATCGCGGGTGCACTCGCTCGTCTAATCATGCCGGGAAGGGATGCCATGGGCATCATTGCGACGATAATTTTGGGAATCGTCGGCTCCATCCTCGGTGGCCTGGTGAGTTGGGCGATCTGGGGAGCTGAAACCGAAGGGTTCCGCCCGGCCGGTCTCCTGCTTTCGATAGTCGGCGCGATCGTCGTGCTCTGGATTTATCGAATGGTTAGGGCGCGCAGTACCGTCTAAGCAGTGTCTGGAATTTAGTGCCTGAACTGCCGGACATCGTTGTTTATATCGAGGCTCTCGAGAAGCGAATCCAAGGCAGTGTTCTCGACCGGGTGCGCATCGCAAATCCTTTTCTGTTGCGCACGGCCGTGCCGCCTCTGTCCAGCGTTGAAGGCAAAAAGATTGTCGAGCTGCGCAGGCTTGGCAAAAGGATCTGCTTCGGGCTCGAAGGAGATCTGTGGTTAGTTCTGCACCTGATGATTGCCGGCAGGTTGCACTGGTATGGCGATCGTGGCAAAGCTGCAAAGCCACGCGGACTAGCCGTGTTTGACTCAAGCAGCGGCAGCCTCGTCCTGACCGAGGCTGGTTCACAGAAACGTGCGTCGCTTCACGTGGTCCAGGGCGAGGCTGGTCTCGAGAATCTCAATCCCGGCGGCCTTGAGATATTTGAAGCGACAACGGGTCAGTTTGCTCATGCCATCCGCGCGAAGAACCACACGTTAAAACGTGCACTTACCGATCCACGCATTCTGAGTGGTATCGGCAACGCGTATTCGGACGAGATTCTCTTCGAAGCGAGGCTATCTCCATTTACACTCTCACAAAAACTTACCGATAAAGAAGTCCAGGAACTCTTCGACGCTATAAAAAGAACACTGACTGATTGGGTGGAGCGTTTTCGTTCAGAATCCCGCGATCGTTTCCCGGAGAAAGTGACAGCGTTTCGTCCGGACATGGCGACCCATGGTAAGTATGGACAACCGTGTCCACGCTGCGGAAGTAAGATCCAACGAATCCGTTATGGCTCTAATGAAACCAACTACTGTCCGACATGTCAGACCGGCGGAAAGCTCCTCGCCGATCGAGCCCTCTCACGACTTTTGAAAGACGACTGGCCACGCACCCCCGAAGAACTCGAGAACTTAACGAGGTCTTGAAGTAAGCAACTGACTAAATCGAGCAAATCTTTCGTTTTACAGCACGGAGTGGCCTTTGATCTTGGGAGTCGCTAAAGTTTCGCGGATGCGTTTTGAATGGGATGAGAAGAAAGCTGCACGGAATCTCGCAAAGCATGGTATCTCATTCGAAGAAGCTGTAACCGTTTTTGGTGACCCGCTCTCTGATACCTTTCCTGATCCTGACCATTCCCTAAACGAGCACCGCTTTATTATCATAGGGGCGTCAGAGTCAGGTAGGATTCTGGTGGTCGCACACACAGACGACGAAGACAGTTCGCTTTATCAGCGCTCGTGAAGCCGCATTTGGAGAAAGAAAGTCTTATGAAGAAAACTGATGAAAATGAAGATGACTTGCGGCCGGAGTATGATTTCTCTCAAATGAAAGGCGTGCGAGGGAAATATGTTTCGCGGTATCGCCAAGGCACAAACTTAGTGCTCCTTGATGCAGACGTGGCAGCCGCTTTTCCCGATGCAAAAGCCGTCAATGACGCGTTGCGTTTGCTGCTGCAAGAAAGGCAGAGACCACATCAACGCTAATTCCGTCACCCGTCCTCATGTTGGACAGTTCCCGGCCTGTATAACTCATCACTCCCAACATCGAAAATCCGATCGCACCTTCGCCAACTGGATAAATCGCAACGAGACGCGTCGCTTTTTGCCAAGCCCTGCCTCCATCGCGATGCTTCCCGACACTAATCCCGGCACGCGCATCTGTTGCTTCACAGGCGTGAGGCCTTTGCCAAACATCTTTCGCATCGTCGTGTAAAACCAGCGCAGGTGCCATGACGCCTCACTTTTCTCTAAACCAGAAATCCGATTCATCGATCAACCTTCTGTCCGGAGTTTGAAAGATGTCTGGTCGTTTGCTCGGTGACGCTCATCCCGGCAGGAATAAATTCACTCGTGTCGGCCGTGCGCAAGCCACGAGGATTTACGCCTTCTTCCAAACTCTTCGCCCGCTTCTGATCTCGCTCTGCAATCTCGACAAGCTTCTTGCTTACAACCAGGCCATTAATGATGAGCGCCAGGCCAATCATGAAAGGAATGATCCCCGCAATCCAGATACGACTGATTATTTCCGCAGCGGTCCGGTCAACATTACCGACAATTCCTTGCATAAAGACAAACAGAAAGATAGTCAGACCGACGCCGATGCTGCTGAGGATCACGCCGGCCTTGATTTCCTTGTAACGTTTCACCTCGGGAGTAATCCCCATCCGGCGTTCCATCTCCAGCTTCCGTAGTTCGGCAGCCTCGCCTGACATGAACATCTCTGCAACCCAGGTATCGCCCCAGTCGAATTTCTTCTCCGGCTCGCGGAGATCAATTGCCTCACGAACAGCTTGCAGGTTCGCCCCGCAAAACGTACAAAACCTTATGTCGTCACTTTGATTCGACGCACAGCGCGGACACAACATAGGCCAGCTCCTTTGTTACGGCCACAGATTATCGCGGATAACACTAATCAGAACATATCTGTATCATCTGAGTCCATCTGTGGCTAAAATTACGATATGAAGCCCCGCCCAGTTCAAAGCATTGCGCATTATCGGATTATCGAACCGATCGGTGCCGGTGGCATGGGCGCAGTTTACAAAGCTTACGACAACAAACTTCAGCGTGTGATAGCGCTGAAGCTGCTCCCATCTGAGTATGTCTCGCAACAGGACCGTCGTCGCCGCTTCTTTCAGGAAGCGCGTGCTGCTTCCGCTCTGAATCATCCACACATTCTCACAGTTTACGAAGTCGGTGAGGACGAGGGCAGGCCCTACATCGCAATGGAGTACGTCGAAGGGGAAACGCTTCGTCAGAAAATCAAGAACAACGGATTGCAAGTCAGAGAAGCGCTCGACATCGCGATTCAGATCGCTGCCGGTCTCTCCCGCGCGCATGAACTCGGAATCATCCATCGGGATCTGAAACCCGAAAACCTCATGCTCAGTCGCGATGGCTACGCCAAAATTCTCGACTTCGGTCTCGCAAAACTTGTCGCAGAACGTGATCGGGCTCTTGTTGCCGACAGCGAACAGAAAACTCTGATCCGTGGCGTCGAAACTGAATCCGGCACGCTAATGGGAACCGTCAACTACATGGCGCCGGAACAGTTGTTGGGCCAACGCGTCGATCGCCGTTGCGATGTCTTTTCTTTTGGGGTTGTCTTATGCGAAATGCTGACGGGCACAGCTCCATTTGTCCACGACAATCGCATCGACACGATGCATGCCATTCTTCACAGAGAACCTCAACTTCCCGGCGGCAGTCGACCCGAGCTTCCATTTGATCTGCAAAGAATCCTCGCGAAGACACTCGCGAAAACACCGAAGGATCGTTATCAAACCGTCGCGGAGCTGGCTGCGGAACTCAAGATAATCAAACGAGATCTGGATCTTGGAAAGACTCTGCCCGTCGCTCCTAAAACGCGATTGGTTTTGAAGCGCATCGGCGCAGGATCGCGGTACATCGACTACGAGAAGGAGCTAAACGAAGCGCAATTCAAAGCTGTAACAACTACCGAAGGTCCACTACTAATCGTCGCAGGCGCGGGCACAGGGAAAACAAGAACGTTGGTTTATCGTGTTGCACGCCTCGTAGAAATGGGAGCGAAGCCTGAATCGATTCTCTTGCTCACCTTCACACGTCGAGCAGCGGCGAGCATGCTTACTCGTGCCGCAGCTTTGGCTGACGCACGTTGCCAGCGAGTTTCAGGCGGCACGTTTCATTCTTTGGGCCACTCGGTGTTGCGAAAGTTTGCCGACCAGGCCGGCGTGCAGCGAAACTTTACCGTGTTGGACCAGGGTGACACTGAAGACTTGATCGATCTGCTTCGTCGCCAGATCCGAATCACGAAAGCGCAGCACTTTCCGCGTAAGCGAACCATAGCAGCGATCTTCAGCATGATGGTCAACAAGGTCCAGTCGCTTAAACAAGTGCTCAACCACGAGTACCCGCAGTTCGTCGACGAACGCCGGAACCTCGAAACCTTATTCAAAGCCTTCGAGGAGTTTAAGCGAAGCCGGCACATGCTGACCTACGACGATCTCCTTGTCCGGTTGCGTGAAGCGCTCGAAGCAAGCGCCGAAATGCGAGAGCAACTCTCCGACCAGTATCGCTACACAATGGTTGACGAGTATCAGGACACCAACAGGCTTCAGGCGCAAATTGTAAAGCTAATGACCGAGCGACATGACAACGTGGCCGTGGTAGGCGACGAGTTCCAGTCGATCTATTCGTTTCGCGGAGCGAGTCACCGAAACATGCTCGAGTTTCCGAAGCTCTTTCCGTCAGCGCAGATCATTAAGCTCGAAGAGAATTTTCGCAGCACTCAACCGATCCTCGACGTCGCCAACGCCATCATCGCCGACGTGAAAGAGAGTTTTAAAAAACGGCTCTATTCGCGGATCGAAGGCGGAGAAACACCTGTTGTGGTCAGCGCACGTGATGAAAATGAACAGTCGAGGTTTGTCGCGCAACGGATCGCTGATTTGCGTGATGAAGGTGTGCCGCTCAGTGAAATTGCGGTGCTCTTTCGTTCGAGCTCACATTCGTTCGATTTGGAGATCGAGATGGGCAAGCAGGGCATTCCCTTCCGCAAGTTTGGTGGGATTCGATTTGCCGAGTCGGCCCACATTAAAGATGCGCTCGCGTTCCTGCGTGTGGTGGTCAAGCCTTCTGACACGCTTTCATGGTTTCGCGCACTCAAGTTGATCGATCATATCGGCGACGCTACTGTCTATCAGATACTGGAACATCTTGGAGTTGAACAAAAGGAATTCCGATCGGCGAGAAGTAAATCGGGACTATTCAAGAAACTTCTTCGCTTCCCTGCTCGAGCCGCTTACAAAGCTCAACTGATCCGGCTGGCGCGCTTGTTCGTCACGATGGTGGAGTGCAAAACGCCCGGCGAACAGTTATCAGCGGTGTTGCGTTTCTACCGACCGCTTTTGAAAAGCAAGTACGATGACGTGCAACGCCGAGGCCGCGATCTGGAACACCTGCAATCGATCGCCAAACGTTATAAGACGCCGGCAAAGTTGCTCGATGATATTGCGCTCGATCCCACCGAAGCAGTTCAGGAAAACACGGCACGCCGCAGCAGCGGTTTTGTCACACTTTCGACCGTTCACTCGGCGAAAGGTCTCGAGTGGGATAGTCTATTCGTGATCTGGATGACCGATGGCTGGTTTCCATCGAATAGGTTTCAGGATGAGTTTGATGATTTCGAAGAGGAGCGCCGCCTGCTTTACGTCGCCACGACACGCGCTAAGAAGCAGTTGCACTTCGTCTATCCCGCGGTTGACGTTTACAGAGGACCGGAAACTGTTGGCACGCCAACGCTCTCGCGCTTCCTTGAGCCCATACCACCGTCAATCCTTCCGCATGCGTCGTTGCTGGAGTGAGTGAGTTTTCTCTGCGTAACCTCTGCGTCCTCTGCGCCTCTGCGGTGAAGAGAGATGAAAACATGTTCACCGCAGAGGCGCAGAGGACGCAGAGGCGCAGAGGACGCAGAGGTTACGCAGAGATTGTATTTGAATTTGTTCTCCCTCTGCCTTATTCTCTCGCGCAATTGCGCACTACTATGACTCTCGGTACCGAATGGCTCATCGATGCAAGCGGATGCGACGCGGCGGCGCTTGCGGACCTCGATCGATTGCGTGCAGTTTTCGATCGCGTCATCAGCGATTTAGACCTCCACGTCCTCGGTCAGATCGCGTGGCATCAATTCGATCATCCGAGCGGTGTGAGTGGTCTGGCCTTACTTTCGGAATCGCATCTCACCTGCCACACCTATCCCGAATTTCGAGCGGCCACGTTCAACTTGTACTGTTGTCGTAACCGGGCCGCATGGGACTGGGAAATAACGCTGAAAGAAATGCTCGGCGCAACTGAAGTGCAAGTTCGTGTGTTCGCGCGAATGATTCGCGAAGACGTGCACGCGCTGGCAGGAGCCGCTAAATGAGTGCGCTCGTGGCGAACTGCCCAGCGTGCGGAGCGCCGGTTGAATTCAAGAGCGGGCAATCGATTGTCGTCATCTGCTCATACTGCCGTTCAGCAGTCGCACGAACCGATCGCGAACTGAAAGATCTAGGCAAGGTCGCTGAGCTTGTCGAAACTGGCTCTCCATTGGATGTCGGTTTACGCGGTAAGTGGAAAGATGTTCCGTTTGAATTAACAGGCCGCGCGCAACTCGGACACGAGATGGGTGGGCAGTGGGACGAGTGGTACGCAACCTTCTCAAACGGATGGCTCGGCTGGTTGGCCGAAGCTCAAGGCCGGTTCTATCTCACTTTCCAATATTCAATTCCGGAAGGCGTGCAACTACCGCCGTTTGATCAACTACAACTCGGACAAGCGGTGCCCGGTCTTCCCTGGCCCACGCCATTGATGGTTGCGGAAACTGGAAGAGCAACTGCACTCGGCGCCAAGGGCGAGATTCCCTACTTATTAACGCCTGGCGAAACCTACTACTACGCAGATCTTTCCGGTGTGGACGGGACTTTTGGAACACTCGATTACAACCAATCGCCGCCACTCGTCTTTCTGGGCCAACAAGTCACCCTTGAAGAACTCGGAATCACCACTACGCGCGCGCCGGAAAGGGAAGAGCGGCGTGTGGGCGCCGCGCACGTTAGTTGTCCAAACTGTGCGGGACCTTTGGAACTGCGCGCACCTGATAAAACCGAACGAGTGACTTGTCCCAACTGCAATTCATTGCTCGATGTCAACCAGGGAAAGCTGCAGTTTCTGAAAGCGCTCGAGAAGCCATGGTTTCAGCCCGTAATTCCGATTGGATCGGTTGGCGAAGTTCCCGAAGGAAAGATGACAGCGATCGGCGCGATGGCTCGCAGCGTAACCATCGAGGGCACTCAGTACTTTTGGGGCGAGTATCTTCTCTACAATCCGCAAGTCGGTTTCCGATGGCTGGTCCATAGCGACAATCATTGGAATTACGTCCGGGCTGTTCCGCCGGGAGAGGTTGTTGAATCGGACAAGTCTGTAAGTTATCGCGGCAAGCATTATCGAATTTTTCAGGATGCGCAGGCGAAGGTTGAGGTCGTACTGGGTGAGTTTTATTGGAAGGTCGAAACCGGAGAAGCGGTGCGTGGCGTCGATTATGTTGCTGCGCCTTACATGCTCTCAAAGGAAGTATCAACTGTTTATATATCCGATTCCGGTGGCGCCGGTAAGAAAAGGCGTGCGACGGGTGAGATCAACTGGTCGCTCGGAACCTATGTAACAGTTCCTCAAATCCAAAAGGCATTCTCGGTCAGCGGGCTTCCGCGTCCTTCGACCGTTGCGCCAAATCAACCTTACAAACATTGGTGGGTATACAAATACTGGCTTGCCTTCATCATCGTTACGCTGTTGGCGGGTTTTCTCACTTTGGTAGGGTCGGGTTTGAGCAAGGAAGTGTTTTCTCAAACTGTCACCCTTGCGCCGTTGCTAACCGCGGATGGCACGCAGGTCTTTTTCAGCGACCCTTTTGAGCTGGAAGAGAGGCGCAACATCCGGATCGTCGGTGAGTCGCCGGTGCGAAATACCTGGGTTTACCTCGAAGGAGATCTGATCAACGACGAAACAGGCGTGGTGCAGTCGTTTCCGATCGAGATCTCTTATTACCAGGGAGTCGAGGATGGCGAGTCGTGGTCTGAAGGTGGACAAAAGGATTCGGCTTACACTTCGGCGATGCCCGCTGGTAGATACATTCTGCGCCTGGAGGGTCAGTGGGAGAAGTGGCAACAGCCCGCGGTGGTGGCGATCAAAGTTGAACAGAACGTTATGTATGGTTTGAACCTGCTGCTGGCGCTGATCGCGCTGTCGATTGGTCCAATCGTGATGATTATTTACCACATCGGCTTCGAACGAAGGCGATGGTCGGAGAGTATGTTTAGCGGCGGTGGCGACGATGATTAATAGTTTTATTGGAAATCGGCAATCTAAGGAGACTTTCATATGCTCAAAACACTCTACGCGATCTTCGCCATCTGCGTTGTGAGTCTGTATAGCGTGGCGGCGATTTTGGGTTGGGAGATCGGCGGAGGTTCACGCCGGCAGTTGCCACCGGATGCTCGGCAGAACGGCTACCGATCGTTCCACTTCTGGCACTACGGCTTACGCGGAGGAAAATAATGCTGACTGATTCAATTGCCTTGACCGCGCTCTTCGGATTGGTGGTCCCACTCGAAAGCCTGCTGCCCATACTCGTCACGACACTGGTCTTCGTCGTGTTGGGCCTCATCGTCTTTGCGCTTGCTTTCCTGGTTATCGGGAAAGCAACACCCTTTTCCGTCCGGAAAGAGATCGAAGAAGATCACAACGTCGCGCTTGCTATCGTGATCGCTTCGGTGATCCTCGGCAGCGCATTGATCATCGCCGCAGCCATTCACGGGTAGGAAGATCTCTGTGCAACCTCTGTGTTCTCTGTGTCTCTGTGGTGGCAGCGTTCAGCAAAGTGAACCACAGAGACACAGAGAACACAGAGGTTGCACAAAGAAGATTTGCATACATACCCCCCACAAGGCGACATGAAACGCCCGCCGTTACTCTTTCTAAATGTTCTCATTGTCGCTACCTGCGGACTGATCTACGAACTTCTTGCGGGCACCCTCGCCAGCTACGTCCTGGGCGACTCAGTAACACAGTTTTCACTAATAATCGGTATCTACCTTTCTGCAATGGGAGTCGGTTCCTGGCTCTCGCGCTTCATCGACAAAGCACTTGCGCGGCGGTTCGTCGACATCGAATTGGCCGTTGCTATGCTCGGCGGTTTCTCTGCTCCCCTCTTATTTATAACCTTCTCGCGCGTCAGTTACTTCTACGCAGTACTCTACTCCGTCGTCTTCGCAATCGGCGTATTCGTAGGACTTGAAATACCGCTGCTGCTTCGCATCCTGAAAGACAAGATCGAATTCAAGGAGCTCGTCTCACGTGTGCTCGCCCTGGACTATATCGGCGCGTTGCTAGCCTCGATCCTGTTCCCAATTCTCTTTGTGCCGCGTCTTGGTCTCATTCGCACCTCGCTGATCTTTGGAATGTTGAATGCCGCCGTAGCCTTGTGGGGTACGTGGTTGCTGCGGCCGCTGATAAAAGGTCGCATCGTTGGACTGCGGGTGAAGGCAGTGTTGGTTTTGGCCCTGTTGCTTATCGGTCTAGTCAAGGCAAACACCCTCACATCTCTTGCTGAAGACGAGATGTTTGCTGATGAGATCGTTTACACCAAAGACACCCCGTATCAGCGCATAGTCATTACGCGAGGGCGCGCAGGGTTTCAGTTGTTTCTGAATGGCAACTTGCAGTTCAGCTCGACTGACGAGTATCGCTATCACGAAGCACTCGTTCATCCGGCGATGCTGCTGGCAAATAATCCACGACGTGTTTTGGTATTGGGCGGCGGTGACGGCCTCGCCATACGAGAGATTCTCAAATATCCATCAGTCGAACGGGTCACACTCGTCGATCTCGATCCGGAGATGACCAAACTCTCGAGTCGCTTTCCATTGCTCGCGGAGTTGAACCAGCAAGCATTTAACGACCCACGTGTGCAGGTTGTTAATGAGGACGCTTTTATTTGGGTAGAAGAGACAACAGAACCTCTTTACGACGCCGCGATTTTAGACTTCCCCGATCCAAACACCTTTGCGCTCGGAAAGCTCTACACCACGCGCTTTTACCGTTTGCTGCGATCCCGACTAACGGAGAATGCCGCGGTGGCAGTGCAATCGACGTCGCCAATGTTTGCGCGTAATTCTTACTGGTGCATCATCAGAACACTCGAAGCAGCAGGTTTTGTAGTCAGGCCTTACTACACTGCCGTGCCAAGCTTTGGGCTCTGGGGCTATGCGCTTGCGCGATCGTCTGCGTTTGAAGTTCCTCGAAATCCTCCGCCGGATTTAAAGTTTCTGGACGATCAGACACTCTTGGCGATGTTTATCCTTTCGAAAGATATTGAACCGGTTCCGGTTGAAATTAACCGTCTCGACAACCAGGTGCTGGTTCGATATTACGAGAGTGAATGGAAACGGTTTGAATGAAAACTTCGACAAGTCCGGTTATCGAGCAATCAACAGAACCATTATTATTTTCCATTTTCCATTTGCCAATTCTCATTTGTCATTTGGTTCAGGATAACGTTAGGGCTACCTGAACTTCGCCTGCAAACAAAATGACAAATGAGAAATGGCAAATGGTAAATGACTAGTAGAATGACCTCCTTCAATCGCCGCGAAATTCTCGCCGCCTTCCTTGGCCTTCCGGTTGCGCTCGCCGCCTGTCGTCGCAACGAAATACCGGAGCTTCCTCCAGGCGAGATCGTCGGTACTTCGGATGTCTTTGGACATCGGTTGCGCGATGGACTGCGCGTCGAAGTTCCCTCCGACGCATGGACCAACGTCAGTATCGTAATCGTCGGTGGCGGCGTTGCCGGTCTCACGGCGGCCTGGCGTTTACGAAATGCCGGACTCAACGATTTTGTTCTGGCCGAACTCGAGAGCGCTCCGGGAGGAACGTCGCGGTCCGGGTCGAATCGCTCTATATCATTTCCGTGGGGCGCGCATTACATCCCCGCGCCAATGAAAGAGAACGCTGCGCTCGTTTCGCTTCTTCACGAAATGGGTGTGATCGAAGGAAAAGACAAAGATGGTGAACCGATTATTGGCGAGCAATTTCTTTGTCGCGATCCGGAAGAACGTGTTTTCTACAAGGGCCGTTGGTACGAAGGACTCTACCTCCACGCCGGCGAAAGGGAAGACGACAAACAGCAATTCCAGAAGTTTAATGCCGAGGTGGACCGTTTGGTTTCGTGGCGCGATGGACGAGGCCGCCGAGCGTTCACTCTTCCCGTTTCGGCGTGTTCCGACGACGCTGAGGTCACGACGCTCGACCGCACTTCGATTAGTGACTGGATGAACCAGCGTGGTCTCCTGAGTCCTCGTCTGCGCTGGTGGGTCGATTACGCCTGTCGAGACGACTACGGAATGACACTCGACCAAACCAGCGCCTGGGCCGGTTTGTTTTACTTCTGTTCGCGAGTGCCGA
>Ga0256867_10000968_pt1 | contig 11846 bp, 10 predicted proteins | sample RVTome_15_FD_185939 | JGI IMG/M metagenome (GOLD analysis project Ga0256867, IMG submission 185939) | Soil microbial communities from uranium-contaminated site in the Upper Colorado River Basin, Wyoming, United States - RVT150D86 (HiSeq) ... | reverse complement strand
CATCATGCTGGCCACCGGCGGAGTGTTCCTCTTCTACCTGATCTCGATCGGTCTCAGTCTCTTCGGCGTCGACATGCCGTTCATCTGGGATGGTGGACCGGTCAGCATCCTGATCAGTTTGCTGATCGTCGGGGTGGCCTCCTTCAACCTCTTGCTCGACTTCGACATCATCGAGCGAGGCATCAAGGAAGGGGCGCCGGGCTGGATGTCCTGGTTTGCCGCCTTCGGCCTGATGGTGACCGTCGTCTGGCTCTACCTCGAGATCCTGCGCCTACTCGCCCTGACCCGGGACTGATCGTCCCTACATGTGGGCGATGATGGCGTCACCGAACTCCGAGGTCTTCACCTTCGTTGCGCCTTCCATCTGCCGCTCGAAGTCGTAGGTGACTGTCTTGGCCCGGATCGCGCCCTCGAGGCCCTCGATGATGCGGTCGGCGGCCTCGTTCCACCCCAGGTAGCGGAACATCATCTCGCCGGAGAGGATCACCGAGCCCGGGTTCACCTTGTCCTGATTGGCGTATTTGGGCGCCGTCCCATGGGTGGCCTCGAACACGGCAACACCGGTGTCGTAGTTGATGTTGCCTCCGGGGGCGATGCCAATCCCACCGACCTGGGCGGCCAGGGCATCCGAGATGTAGTCGCCGTTGAGGTTGGTGGTGGCGATGACGTCGTAGTTGCGGGGTCGGGTGAGGACCTGTTGAAGCATGGCGTCGGCGATGACGTCCTGCACTAGCAGCTTGTCCCCAGGATCGCCACTACTGTCCTCCCAGGAAACGGCGACATCGGAGAACTCCTCTCTGACCAGCTCATACCCCCAGGAGCGGAAGGCCCCCTCGGTGAACTTCATGATGTTGCCCTTGTGGACCAGAGTCACCGACTTCCTGTTGTTCTGGAGGGCATGTCGGATGGCGGCCCTGATGAGACGTTTCGATCCGGTTTCCGATATCGGCTTGATGCCGATGCCGGAGTCCTCCCGGATGTCCCAGTCGTAGGTCTCCTTCAGGAAAGCGAGGAGCCGCTTCGCCTCTTCGGTGCCCTGCTCCACCTCCTTCCCGGCATAGACATCCTCGGTGTTCTCCCGGAAGATCACCATGTCGACGGCCCCGGGGTCCTTCACCGGGGAGGGCACTCCTTCGAACCAGCGGACGGGCCGGACGCAGGCGTAGAGGTCCATGATCTGACGGAGCGCGACGTTGAGTGAGCGAATCCCACCGCCGACCGGGGTGGTCAGCGGGCCTTTGATCCCTACCAGGTGCTCCTGGAAGGCGGACACGGTCTCGTCGGGAAGCCAGCTCCCGGTCTCGTCGAACGCCTTCTCCCCGGCCAGGACCTCCTGCCAGGCCACGGCACGATCAGATGCGTAGGCCTTTTCGACTGCGGCGTCGAAGACACGGACGGCTGCGGCCCAGATGTCGGGGCCGATGCCGTCGCCCTCGATGAAGGGAATGACGGGATCGTCGGGGACATTGAGACCGTCCGGTCCCAAGCTGATGGTGGTGCCCACGGCTGTTGACTCCTGAGGGTGGCTTCGGGGCCACGGACACTAGCCAGATCGAGATTCACACACTTTCAGCAACGTTTCCCTGGGCTGACACCCGTTCTGTGAGGGTTTGTGGCGCGTCACGCGCCGTTGACCTTCACAGAACGGTCAGGCAACCCCTCTCCGTGCCTGCGCGGCACGAATGGTGTTGACGAGGAGCATGGCGCGGGTCATCGGTCCGACTCCCCCGGGGACCGGGGTGATGGCGCCGGCCACGTCCTTGACGGCATCGAAGTCGACGTCGCCCACCAGACCGGAGTCGGTGCGGTTCACTCCGACGTCGATCACGGTGGCACCGGGCTTGACGTGATCGGGCCGGATGAGGTCGGGCGACCCGGCCGCCGCCACCAGGATGTCGGCCTCCCTGGTCAACGAGGCGAGATCGGACGTGCGGGAGTGGGCGACGGATACCGTGGCGTCGGCGCCACGCTCGGAGAGGATCATCGCCAGTGGCCGACCAACCAGGAACGACCGGCCTACGATCACCGCCCGGCGGCCCACGGTCTCGATGCCGTAGTGATCCAGGATGCGCATGATCCCGCTCGGGGTGCACGGGCGGAGCCCGGGACGTCCCAACACGAGCCGACCCAAGCTGAAAGGATGCAGCCCATCGACGTCTTTGGCTGGATCGATGTGCTCGACCGTGGCCTCGCCATCGAGATCGCCGGGCAGCGGGAGTTGCACGAGGATCCCGTCGACGTCCTCGTCCTGGTTGAGGGACTCGACGACGGCGAGCAACTCGTCCTGGATGATCGTCGCCGGAGGCTCGTGGTGGATGGAGCGGATCCCAACCTCCTCGGCATCACGCCGCTTTCCCCTGACGTAGGAATGTGACGCCGGGTCGTCACCGACGAGAACCGTCGCCAGCCCCGGCTGGTAGTCGAGCCCCGCCACCGCCGCGGCGACCTCCTCCTTGACCGCCGCAGCCACCACCTTCCCGTCGAGGATTCGTGCGCTCATCAGTGCCTGAAGTGTCGCCGGTGGGTGAAAACGAGGGCGATGCCGTGCTCGTCGGCCGCCGCGATCACCTCTTGGTCGTTGCGGGAGCCGCCGGGCTCGGCCACGGCGGTGACCCCGGCGGCGGAGAGAGTGTCGAGACCGTCGCGAAAGGGGAAGAAGGCGTCTGAGGCTACCACGCCCCCCCGAGCGCGTTCCCCGGCCTTGGCCACGGCCCGCTCCGCGGCACCGACCCGGGACTGATCGCCGGCACCGACCCCGACGGTTTGGGGGCCATTGGCGATCACGATCGCGTTCGACTTGGTGTGGGCGGCGACGATCCAGGCAAATTGGAGGGCCTCGGTCTCTTCGACCGTGGGGGTTCGGTTGGAGACGACCTCCCAACCCTCGAGAGCCACCTCGTCGCGACGCTGCGCCAGGAACCCGCCATCGATTCGGCGGTAGTCGAGATCGTTTCCTGCAGTTGGTGGCGCAATCAGAACTCGCAGGTTTTGCTTCGCCGCCAGCATCTCCGCGGCATCGTCTTCGATCTCGCTGGCAATGACCACCTCGATGAACAGCCCGCCCATCGTCTCGGCGGTCACCGTGTCGATGGCCCCGTTGATGGCGACCACACCGCCGAATGCGGCCAGTGAGTCCCCGTCCCATGCCCGGTTGAAGGCGTCGGAGATCGACCCGCCGCGGGCGGCGCCGGCGGCGTTGGTGTGCTTGACGACGGCCACGGTGCCCGCGCCGAGGTCGGTGACCAGACGCCATGCCGCCTCGGTGTCGGCGTAGTTGTTGAACGACATCTCTTTGCCCTGGAGCTGGACGGCGTCTGCCCACCAGGCCGAAGCGCTCTCATCCCGGTAGATGGCGGCCTCCTGGTGTGGGTTCTCGCCATAGCGAAGCTCGCCCCGGTGGCGCAGGGGGAGGACGACGTCATCGCCGATCCAACCCACGATCGCGGCGTCGTAGCTGGCGGTCGCGAAGAAGGCATCGGCGGCGAGACGTCGCCGGAGACGTCGGTCGAGCCCTCCGGATTCGACTGCGGTGGCGACCTCGTCGTATTGATCGGGAGACACGACCACTCCGACGAACCGGTGATTCTTGGCGGCGGCGCGCAGCATGGCCGAACCCCCGATGTCGATCTTCTCGATGATCTCCGATTCCGTTGCGCCCGGCTGGGCGGCGGTCTCACGGAAGGGGTAGAGATTGCAGACGACCAGGTCGAATCGCCCTATGTCATGGGCGGCGAGGTCGGCATCGTCCTCATCGCCGCGCGCCAGGATGCCACCGTGGATCTTGGGGTGGAGTGTCTTCACACGCCCGCCCAGCATCTCCGGGGAGCCGGTTACGGACTCGACCGACAGCACCTCGATGCCGGCGTCGGACAAAGCAGACGCGGTTCCGCCCGAGGACACGATCTCATAGCCGACGGCGACGAGCCGCTTCACGAAGGGGACCAGGCCCTCCTTGTCGTAGACGCTGACCAACGCCCTCACTGGAAAACCACCGTCCTCCCCACCACGGTCAGCCGGCCTTGGACGAACGACTCCACGATCGCCGGGTAGAGGCGATGCTCCTCGATCTTGATCCGCGTATGCAGTGTCTCGACCGTGTCATCGGCATAGACCTCTACAGGGACCTGGGCGATGATCGGCCCGTGGTCCACCTCCTCGTCGACGAAGTGGACCGTGACGCCGGTGAGCTTGACCGAGTGCTCCAGGGCGCTCTCCACGGCGTTGGCTCCCGGGAACGCCGGGAGCAGCGAGGGGTGGACGTTGATGATCCGATGGGGGAAGCGATTGATGAACCCCGGGGCGAGAATCCTCATGAACCCGGCGAGCACCACGCCCTTGGCGCCGGAGCCCTCGATTGCGTCACCGACGGCAGCGGAGAAGGCATCACGATCCGGGTGTTCCTCCCATTCGACGACCACCGTGGGGATGCCCGCCGCCTTGGCCCGCTCCAGCGCCCCGGCACCGGGAAGATCGGAAACGACGACTGCCAGGTGGGGCCTGATTGCGGGAGTGTCGACGAGCGCCTGGAGATTGCTCCCGGAGCCGGATGCGAGAACTGCGATGTCGATGAGAGCCTCCGGACGCGAGCGGCGGCAGTGTAGGACACACCGAACGGGGGTGTGATTCGGGTTGGCTGCCTCTAGCATCGAGAAAGTGAGCGCATTCACAAACGTGGCTGCCGCCGACTGGGAGACCTGGGTAGAGGAGAGAGACGCCACCATCCTCGACGTGCGACAGCCCGACGAGTGGGATCTGGGGACACTTCCCGGCGCGGTTCTCATCTCCCAAGGTGAGATCGTCGAGCGCTTCGAGGAGCTGCCCAAGGACCGGCCGGTCCTCTGTGTCTGCCGGTCGGGCGGGCGCAGCGCCAACGTCGCCACATTCCTCTCCTTCAACGGCTACGACGTTGCCAACATGGTCGGCGGCATGAAGGCGCTGGGGATGCAGGATTGAGCCCCGTCATCGAGACGATCCGCACCGAGGGTCTCGGGGACTCCACTTACGTCATGGTTCTCGAGGGCCTGGCGATCGTCATCGACCCCCAACGTGACATCGACCGATTCGAACAGGTGCTCGACGATGTCGGGGCGAGTCTGCGTCTCGTTTTGGAGACCCATCTCCACAACGACTACCTATCCGGTGGGCGAGTCCTGGCCCGCAAGCTCGATGCCGAGTTGGTCATGCCCGCCAGTGCCGCCCCGGTCTTTCGGCATCGCCCGGCATTCCACATGGAGGACATGATCGTCGGCGACATGACGATCCGGCCGCTCCACACCCCGGGTCACACGCCGGAACACACCTCGTATCTGATCCTCGTCGACGGCAGGGAGACGGCATTGTTCTCGGGAGGGAGTCTGTTGGTGGGCTCCGCGGGACGCTCCGACCTGTTGGGCGAAGAGCGGGCCGAGACCCTCGCCCGGCTCCAATACGGCTCGGTGAATCGTCTCGCTTCACTACCCGAGCCCGTTGCGCTGTACCCGACGCACGGTGCAGGGAGCTTCTGCACCACCACCGGGGTGACCGACTATGCCTCCACGATCGGCCGGGAGAAAGCCACCAACCCCGTTCTCGCCTATGAGGACGAGGAAGCATTCATCAAGGGACAGCTCTCCAACCTGGTGCGGTATCCCACCTATTACCGCCATATGGGCCCGGCCAACGTGATCGGTGTGCCCGAAGCCAACCTCGACGTGGCGATGGTCGACCGAGTAGTCACCGGGACGACGGTGATCGACGCCCGGCCCCGGGAGGCATACGCGCGAGGACATCTCCCCGGTTCCATCTCTCTCGAGCTCCAGGAGAGTTTCGGCACGTGGGTGGGATGGTTGACTCCGCACAACACGCCCCTGACCCTGGTGCTCGACGAGGATCAGGACACCGACCAGGCGATGCGGCAACTCGTCAGGATCGGCTACGACGACGTGCGCGGCGTCATGCGCCCCAACCAGCGTGACTTCACGGCGTCGTTCCGCACGGTCGACACGACAGAGTTCGCCGCTGCGGTAGCGCGAGGAGTCCAGGTCCTCGACGTGCGAGCCGCTCAGGAATGGGAGACCGGGACCATTGAAGGCTCCATCCTCTCGTATCTGCCTGATGTGGCCCGAGAGACACCGCTCGAGCTCGACCCCAGCCAGCCGGTGTGGGTGATTTGCGCCAGCGGCTTTCGCGCCGCCGCCGCGGCCGGCTTCCTGCAGGATCGAGGTCTCGATCCCGTGGCCCTGGTCACGGCTGGTGCAACCGAAGTCCTCGCCCTGACGTCTAACTCGAGATGACCGAGTCGACCCGAAAGGCTCCGGGCTGGCTTCTCCCGGTCGGGCTGGGAGTGGTGGTGATCGTCCTGGTGACGATCGCCCTCACCCGCGGGCCCGTGGATCTCGATCCTGACTCGCCTGAAGGCACCGTGCAGCAATACCTCCTCGCAATCAACGAGGACCGTTGGGACGACGCGGTCGAGGTGATCCACCCCGATTGGCTCGGTGCATGTGAGGGAGACGATGTCGCTCCATTCGCACCCGAAGACTTCACAGCCGAGCTGGGAGCCCCAGGTGGCGGATTCCCCGGAAGGATGGTCGAGGAGGAGTTCGAGGTGATCGGCGGCGAGGATCCGACCGAACCACTTCCGCAAGGCGAGGCCACCGTCGAGGTGACGATCATTCACAACGACGGGGGTGGCCTCGGATCGACCTGGACCGAACCGGCGTTCTTCGAGCTGGCCGACGACGACGAGTTCTGGTGGATCGTCAACGACCCCTGGCCCCACTTCATCTGGAACTGTCGGGAGGGCTGATGGTTGGTCTCGCCATCCCACTGTTGCTCGTCCTGATCGCCATCGTCATGGTCATCGTGATCGCCATCCAGAGGTCGATGAACAAGGGCGAGGACAAAGGCGGGGGAGCCGACATCGTCGCCTACCTGGTGCTGGCACTCGCCATGGGAGTGGCGGGATTCGCCCTCGCCTCCCTGGCCGCTACGGCCTTCCCCGGGGACCGCTTCGTCTTCGACCCCACCGAGAGCCTGGCCACCTCGCTGGCGTCCCTCGCGGTCTCCGTCCCTTTCGTCATCTACTTCTGGCGGCGGCAGGCGGATCGAAGAACCGTCTATCCGGCCTCGACAGGCTGGACCCTCTATCTGTCCATCATCGAACTGGTCTTCGTGACCGCCTTGGTGGTGTCCGCGGTCATGTTCCTCAATGGACTGCTCGAAGAGGCCAGCACCTCGTCCTGGACCGGGACTGTGGTTTTCGGCGCGATCGTGGTCTTCCACGAGATTGCGTCTTGGCGCACTCCACCTCGCTCCGACGCCGGCGAGCTGCAGCGGGTAATCGGGTCGGCTCTCGGCCTGATCGCCACCACCGCGGGTCTGGCCGGGACCCTGACCGCCCTGTTCAGTGGTCTCTTCGACACCATGGACTTCGGCTACCACCCATGGCTGGCGATGTTGATCGTCGGTACGCCGGTGTGGGCTTATCGCTGGCTCCGACCGTGGCCTCCAAACCCGTCGCTTCCCCGGCAAGTCTGGACGGTCGTCGTCTCCATAGGCTCACTGGCCGTGGCGTTGGGGGCGGCCACGACCCTGCTCGTGTTGAGCCTTCAATACGTCCTCACCGAGACACCACCGGCCGGCCAGCATTTCGAGGCCGTGGCGATTCCGATCGCCCTCGCCCTGGCCACGCTCCCGGTCTGGGTGATCCATCGGCGGAGTCTCGATGACGAGGGCAGCACCGCCCGTGTCTACGAATACGCCCTGGCCGCCCTGGGTGTGGCAACGGGCGTGGCCGGCGCAATCGCTCTGACCGTCACCGCCTTCAACCGCGACCTCATCGTCGGCGGCGATGCCGGCGATGTCATCGCTCTCGCCATGGCCATGGTCACGGGTCTCGTCGTCTGGCAGCTCTTCACCCGCAAGGCCGGCCAAGCCGAGACCGCAGGCGAGGGTGCGCTCTGGCCCCGGAGGCTGTATCACCTCGGCATGGGGATCGTGTTCGCCTTGATCGCGGCGGCTGCCCTCATCAGCACCCTGTTCCTCCTCCTACGTCGCATCCTCGACGGCGAGGCCACGGACAGCCTCCTCACCCCCATTACCGTCCTCGTCTACACCGGTCTCGCCGCCTGGTATCTGTTGGCTACGTTCGCCCGCGACCGGGCCGCGGCCCAGCCCGAGGAGGTGATAGAGCCTTTCGAGGTGACGATCATCACCTCACATCCGGGGATGGTGGCCGCCCGCTTCCCGAAGCAGGCTCGTCTCCAGGTGATCTACCGCGGAGACGACGCCGGGCCCATCGACGACGACATGGCGGACGCCATCGTCGCCGCGGTTGGTCATCGGCCCTCGTTGGTCTGGGTCGATGGCGAAGGGTTCCGGGTGGCACCCCGGCGCACCCCGGCCTGATTACGCCAATCGACCTCGTTCTGGGAGCATCTTCGCGGTGAGGTGGCTCTCGTACCGCATCTTCAAGGCACTCGGCTGGCGTGTCCAAGGTCAGCTACCCGATATCCCCAAGATGGTCATCGTTGGCGCCCCCCACACCTCCAACTGGGACTTCTTCCTGTTCCTCGCCGCGATCGAGCACTTCTCGATCAAGGTCAGGTTCCTCGGGAAGCACACCCTCTTCCGCTGGCCGTTCGGGTTCATGTTCCGCAAGGTGGGTGGGATCCCTGTCGATCGCGACCGACCGGGGGGCATCGTTCGCCAGGTGAAGGCCGCTTTCGACGCCGAGGAGCGGATGATCCTGGTCGTGGCGCCCGAGGGGACCCGAAGAGCTGCGCCGAGTTGGAAGTCCGGGTTCGTCGAGATCGCCGAAGGCGCCGGTATCCCCGTGGTGGTTGCTGGAGTCGATGGAGCCAACAAGGTGATCAGCGTCACCCCACCACTCGAGGTCGGGGGTGACCGGAGTGCCTTCATGGACGAGGTCCGTCTATTCCTCGCGGACAAGCACGGCGTCAACCCGAAGGGCAAGGGCCCCGTGGTCCTCGCCAGGGAGTCGGCGGTCTCATGACTTCTCAGCCAGCCTCCTGAAGTCGTCGCTCATGCCACCGGAGCCGCTCCCGTAGCGGACCACCGCCTTGCCGTACTTATCACGCACCTGGTCGACACTGTCCTCGAGGCTGCTTCGCTTCAAGGCGAGGTTGCTCCCCGACCGCAAGACGTCCCCGTCGCCCAGGTCGAACTCGAGCTGACGATGGGCGGCGGTGGTGAGATTGGAGACACTCAGGCCGATGAGTGTCACGGTCCCACCCGGGTGGTCGGCGATGGCCCGGTCGACGAGGACCATGCCCAGGTTGGCGAGAGCCGCGGTGGACCCGGTGGGTGCCGACAGGGTGTGGCTCCTCGTCACCGAACGTGGGCCGGGAAGGCGGAGCCGCATGGTGACAGTCGCTCCCATCCGGTCCTTGGCGCGGAGCCGGCGGCCGACCCGGTCGGCGAGACCCAGGACGACAACCGCCATCTCGTCGCGATCGGTCAGCCCGCGCCCCAGCGCCTGCTGACTTCCCACCGAGCCGGCGCGACGGCCACCACGGACCGGACGGGGATCGAGATTCCAGGACAGCGATCGCATGGCACCGGCCGCCGCCGGGCCCAGTAGCGGCGTGAGGGACGCCGAGGAGATCTCGGCCAGCTCGCCGATGGTCCCGATCCCGAGGCGGTGCAGTCTCCCTGCGGTCACCTTTCCCACGCCCCAGAGAGCCTCCACCGGAAGCGGGTGGAGGAAGTCCAGCTCCGCACCGACCTCCACCACGACCAGCCCGTCGGGCTTGGCTCGCGCCGAGGCGATCTTGGAGAGGAACTTGGTCGATGCCACACCGATGGAGATGGGGAGCCCCACCTCATTGCGCACCCGACTCCTGATGTTGCGCGCTATTTCCGAAGGCGTTCCGATGAGGTGGGTGGTCCCCGACACGTCGAGGAAGGCCTCGTCCACCGAGATCTGCTCCACCCACGGCGTGGCGTCGTCGAGGATCGCCATGACCTGGTCGGAGCAATCGAGGTAACGATCGAAGTTGCCGTCGACCGTCACCGCGTGGGGGCACAAGGCGAGGGCATCCCGGGTGGACATTGGCGCCCTGACCCCATAGGCCCGCGCCTCGTAGGAGGCGGCGACCACGATGCCCCCGCCCACCAGGACCGGCTTGCCCCGCAGCGACGGGTCGAGGAGCTGCTCCACGGAGGCGTAAAAGGCGTCGAGATCGGCGTGGAGGATGGTGGGCTCCATTCCCGAATCATCGATCCCGTGTGGGACAAATTCCGGTTGGGGTCAGCCGGCCGCCCGCTTCAGCTGGGCGCGGTCGACCTTCCCCAAGTGGGTCTGCGGCAACGCGTCGACGAAGAACACCTGACGGGGGTGCTTGAAGGCCTCTAGCCGGGCGAGGACCCAATCGGTCAGCTCGGCCTCGCTCACCTCGGCGCGGCGCACCACGAAGGCCACCGGGTGGGCGAGGCCCACCTCGTCCGTCACGGCGACCACGGCACATTCCTCGACGGCCGGATGATCGAGCAGCGCCGACTCGACTTCCTGAGGGCGAAACCACTTGCCCTTGACCTTGATGGCGTCGTCGGCCCGCCCCCGATGGGTCACATAACCGTCGACGTCGATCGAGACCAGGTCCCCTCCTGCGAACCATTCGCCCCGAAACGCCTCCGCGGTCTGTTCGGGATCGCCCACATAGCCCAATCCGAGCGAGTCTCCCCGGACCCAGAGCCGGCCCACATCTCCGGGCGCCACCTCGTGACCATCCTCGTCGCGGACGGCGATCTCGAACCCTGGAACGACTTTGCCCAATGTGCCCGGTCTCACGTCGCCGATGACGTTGGTGACGAAGACATGCCACATCTCGGCTGTCCCGAGACCGTCGAGGAGTTCGACCCCGAAGGTCTCCTTCCAGCGGCGATACAGCGTCTCGGGAAGCGCCTCACCGGCCGAGGTGGTGAAGCGGAGGCTCGAGAGGTCGCGCCGGTCCGCGTCAGGGGCCGCGAGCATCTGGTTGATCGCCGAGGGGACGTTCACCAGCACCGTAGGACGGTGACGCTCGATGCGATCGAACAACACCTCGGGTGTGGGGTGCTCGGCGAATAGAACCGTCGAGGCCCCCACCGAGAATGGAAAGAGCAGGTTGGAGCCCGTCGCATACCCGAAATACAGCTTGGGGACCGACATCGTGATGTCGGACGCCTTCAGGCCCAGTGAGCCCTGCCCGTAGAGCCGGGTGGTGTTGACGAGGCTCCTGTGGGTCTGTGCCACCGCCTTGGGATGCCCGGTGGTACCACCTGAGAAGAGCCAAATCGCCGGGTCCTCGGGCCTGGTCCGGGTCGGGTCTTCGTCGTGCCCTTCAGAACTGATGCCACCCGGGTCGACGACCTCAGGCACCCATGCCCCCACTGAGTCCTGGAAGTGGCCGAGATGGTCGACGTGAACCACGGCGGCGACGGCGCGGGACAGGTCGACGATCGCTCCCATCGCCTCCGCGGTGAGTCCCGGGTTGAGCATGACCACCACCGCTCCCAGTCGCATGGTGGCAAACAGCGAGGCGACGAATTCGGGCCCGTCGGGCATCACCAGCAACACGTGGGCACCTTTTTCGACCCCGCGAGCCCGAAGAGCCGAGGCGAAACCCGCGGCCAAGGTGTCGATGTCGGTGTAAGTGAGGGCCCGATCGTCGAGACGAAGGGCCACCCGATCCCCGTGGCCCTCCTCTATTCGGTCGCCCAGGAAATACGTGTAGGCGTTGAGCTCGGTGGGCCAATCGAACACGAGATCGGACGCTAGCGGTACGGTGCCGTCCATGGAGATCGTGTTGGTGACCGGTCCCTCGTCGGGCATCGGTCGTGCCACGGCGATCGAGTTGGGCCGT
>Ga0256867_10000964_pt1 | contig 11861 bp, 12 predicted proteins | sample RVTome_15_FD_185939 | JGI IMG/M metagenome (GOLD analysis project Ga0256867, IMG submission 185939) | Soil microbial communities from uranium-contaminated site in the Upper Colorado River Basin, Wyoming, United States - RVT150D86 (HiSeq) ... | reverse complement strand
CAGCCTGTCCCGGCGGATGATCGGTAGCACGGCACGTAGTCAAACAGCTCCATATCGAGATGCTCCGTGGCGCCCGTGACCACAATCCAATTGCGCATCTCCGAGCTACCCGAATTCATTTTTTCGCGAGGTAATTGCGACAGCTTAACAAGGCTCTTCTCGCGCATGCCGTCCAAGACCATGTGGTCGAGTTCTTCGTCTACCACGAAGTGGCTCATGCCACCCGTAGCCAGGATGCCGACCCTTGCCTTGATGGGCCAGGCTTCAATGGCGCTGCGCAGCGTGCGCCCCAGATCATAGCAGCGCTTGGGCGTCGGCTGATTGGGCGGGTAATAGGTGTTGACCATGATGGGCACGGTGGGAATCAGTTTGTGTTGCATCAACCGATGGTAGACGAAGCCAAAGGCATGGCCAATGCCGCCTTGTGACTGGCCCCCTCGGTTGGGATCGAGAAAACTGGAACGGCCCACATCGAACTCTGCTTCCACCAGGTATTCAATCAGGTGCTTACCCAAACCGGAATGCGTCGGAACCGTGCGGTCATCAAGCGAATACTCGAGGAGCGGGCGATTGCCCGTCGACGCATCCGCTCCCCGGCCTTTGACCACGACCTCGTCGCCCCAATAAATGCAGAAACCCGGCATGTTATCGTCTCGCAGATATTCCTGCTGGTCGTCGCCCACCATCACCAAAATATCCAGATCTGCCTTGTACAACGCCTTGGCGACGTTGGCGATGCCCTTTTGGTTGCGCTCATGGCGCTCCCGAAATTTCTCGGGCGTAATCTCTTTGGCAATGCGCGCCACATCGGTCCGATTCAGGAGGCCGTCGTAGTCGGACACGATACCATCCGTACCAATCAGCGCGGGATTGGATTTGTCCCGCTCGCCCCGCGCTGCCCACAAATCGGGAAGCGTACTCAACTGGGGACTGTGGGAAGTGCCGAGACCCAAGACCATTTGCGCCATTGTCGTTCTCCTCCGACGCTGGGCTCTTGACGAGCCTGATTTGCCTACAGTCGTCTGTATTTATCCCAATAGTATCACACCCTGCTCCATGTCAGTGAGCCACATGTGGTGCATTGGCATTTATCCCGTCTCTCTCCGCCTAACGCCACATTGACGATGCGGATGTCCATCACCGATACAAATGAACCTAAGACCACGGTGCCGGCAATCACCCACTTACCGGCTGGCGCCCGTGTGGCTGGGAGCGTCTGCTGCATACCCTCTCTCGACTTGATCGGCCCTTGATTTGGTTGCAATCATGGCCTCTCAGCTTATAACGTTGCCATGAATAATACTAGTGTTGCGAGCTCAGAAGACACAGCACACGGTGCCGAAGCTTGTTATAATACCGTCCGAAGCCTCGGCGAGAGAGGAGACACCATAGAGAGTTGAGCATTGTACGGTAGATGGCCTGCCGGGAAATCTTGACGGTGGCATCCGGCTCCAGCAAGGTCGTTGAGGTGCAGATCACTTCCAGTGTCTGCAGGGCAAAGAGTAACGGCCACATACAACTCAAGCGCAGTCGCATCGGCCGCCTGGGAAGCTGAGCAATGTATTCCCGTGCATGATCCAGGTGCTCCAGGGTGTCGCGGACGAGGCGGTGTAGAATCGGCTGCATCCGCTCTTGAGCGCCCGGCTGACGAAGGTCTAAGACATCGAGTTGATGCGCCTGGAGATACGTCTCGGGCAGATAACAACGTCCTAGGCGGAGATCCGGTCCGAGATCCTTCAGGACATTGGTCAGTTGTAATCCCTTGCCAAATCGCATACCGAGAGTCCGCATATGGTCGAGGTCGAGGCGTTGCAGCCTGGGCACATGGGCGGCGTGAATATTCGTCCAGAAGGCGCCGACCACACCGGCCACATAATACGTATAGCGATCCAGCGCGTCTGCATCGGGGAGCGCCTGGGGGGCGTTGCTGTCCTCAGTTGGAAACTGCGTTAAATCCATCTCCATGCCTTGGGTGAGCGTGATCACTAACTCCTGTATAAGGAGCTGATCCGTTTCCGGCAACTCAGCATAGATCTGAAAACACTCGGGCAAGTGATGCATTAATTGACGCTCGCCTGCACTGCCCTGGTGCGGGATGAAGTGATCTCGAAGTTGCAGGAGTTCCTGTCGATCCGAACCGGCTTGAAAATGCTGGCGGAACGTCTTGAGGCTTTGTAAGCGTTCGGCGTACGGCAGCATCCGAGTATCGGCGATGGTGTCGGCTGCACGGCAAAACAGGTAGGCCAGGCTCACTTGATCGCGTGCGGCTCGCGGCAGCACGATCAGACTGAGATAAAAGGAACGAGACACCCGTTTCAAGATTTGACGGAGCAAGAGGCGCCGGGTCTGAGCGCTCAGCCTCTGGGTGGCCGTAAGCTGGGTGGGAGGTGAAGAAGACGGCCGCATCGCATAGGTCTTAATACTGGATGAGGGAAAATAAGTTATGCCCCTGAAGGCGGTCACGCCCGTTGAGAAACGTTAATTCAATGAGAAAAGCGAGTTCGTGAATCTTGCCCTGCAGCGCGTTGATGAGCTCGATCACCGCGCTCATCGTGCCGCCGGTAGCGAGAACATCATCCACCAGAATCACCCGCGCACCGGGGGGCAACGCATCCCGGTGAATTTCTAACGTGTCACTGCCATATTCCAGCTCATAGGTGGCTTGGAGGGTATCGGCCGGAAGTTTGCCTGGCTTGCGAACCATAACAAACCCGGTATTGAGCTTTGCTGCCAGAGCCGCGCCCACGACAAAGCCTCGCGCTTCCACGCCGACGACATAATCAATAGGTTGGTCACGATAGCGTTCGGCTAAGAGATGAATGGTTTGGTTAAAGGCGTCCGGGTGACCCAACAGCGGCGTAATGTCTTTAAACAGGATTCCTGGAGCCGGAAAATCGGGAATATCCCGAATTTGCGCCTTGATCATCTCAAGCATCGCCACCGTCCTTTCTGGCTCACCTGTGTGGGTTAGGCATCCTCCCTTGCCTGCGCTGGAGGCACTAGGACAATACCCGGGCCACGCGATGATTAGGGGATAAAAATTGCCATGGAGAGACGGGCACCGTTTTGCGCCGGACTTCAAAATGCAGGTGATAGCCCGTCGCCCGTCCACTGCGGCCCACGCTGGCGATGATATCGCCGCGCTGCACGCTCTGATCCGCTCGCACCAGGTTTTCGTGATTGTGGGCGTAGACAGTTACCAGATTATCCGCGTGCTGGATAATCACCAACCGCCCGTAGCCGCCAGGTCCCCAATCGCTGAAAATCACACGGCCATCTGCGGCAGCACGGATCGGTGTGCCTTTAGAGGCCGAAATATCAATACCGTCATGGCGCCGTGGACCACGCGATTGAAACTGACGCGTGATGGTACCCTGCAACGGCCACGCAAAGAGAGCAGTTTGCTCCTCGTCGGCCGCATGAGAGTCAGCAGACGGGCGGGATACGGAAGTCTGCGGCTGAGAGCGGGACGCCTCCGGATCACACGGGCAGCGGCTAGCCACGTGCAGTGTCCGCTTAGCGCCCGGGATGAAGAGCTTTTGACCGCTGCGGATGATAGCCGATTTCGACAGCCGATTCGTCCGTCTTAAGTCATGCAGATCGATCTCGTAAACTTGGGCAATGCTCCACAGCGTTTGCCCCGGTTGCACGCGGTGATAAATACCCCCTGCTGCCGAGCGGCGCGCAGCATCACCCCCGTGACAACTCATCAGCAAAACGGTGCAGGGGAAGAGAACGGACAGACATGGGAGCAGTCGTCGCAGTCGTACCGGCATGCGAGACCTGTCATTGTGCCTGCAGGTACTCGACGGTCTTTGCAACAGCCTGTAGAGGGGTTTCAACAACCAACACATCCCTGGCAATCGCCCAGGTTCCCAGGCCGACCACGCGGCGTCCCATCTTCAGGGCCAGGGCAATTTCAGACAGAGTACCATATTCCCCGGCAATGGCGATTAGGACTTCCGATGCGCGCGCCACGACGGCATTGCGGGCATCGCTCAACCCGGTGGCGAGTGGCACATCCACATAGGGATTAGCCTCCGCCGGTTCAGCCCCCGGAAGCAAGCCAATGGTCAACCCACCCGCTTGCTTTGCACCGCGCGAAGCAGCTTCCATGACGCCGCCCCGTCCTCCGGTGAGCACCACAACATGCTGTTCTGCTAAGCGGCGTCCGACTTCCTCTGCAATGCGCGCAGTAGGCTCGTCGCATGTTGCTGAACCGATAACCCCTACAATGCGCATTGCCATAGGAAAACCGCAGTCGAAAAGAGTCGGGGCGAGAAGATTTGAACTTCCGACCTCCTGCTCCCGAAGCAGGCGCGCTACCAAGCTGCGCTACGCCCCGTCAAGTTAAGATTATCCACTCTAAGGCCCAACCGTGCAATGTGACGGGCGAACTCGACTCGATTGCCACACCACCCAAATCCAACCACAGATAGAATCGGGGCGAGAGGATTTGAACCTCCGACTCCTTGCACCCCATGCAAGTGCGCTACCAGGCTGCGCCACGCCCCGGTTAAGTGGTTGGCTCGCGGTCCAACAGGTCCAACAGCTCGTACACATGCTCTTTCAGATGGGCCAGAGCCTGCGGCAAACTCGCGGTCTGCATACCATCGACATCGAGGGCACCCCGGAGCTGCTGTCGGGTCAGCATCTTGCGAGCTCCCGAGATGGTGTAACGCTCATTGTACAGGAGGTTTTGAATCTCGACAATAGCTTCAATGTCCGCACGGGCATAAATTCGCTGCCCGGAAGGATTTTTTTTCGGTTTTAACGTGGGGAATTCGGACTCCCAATACCGCAACACGTGCGGTTTAACGCCCACCAGTTTCGCCACTTCTCCGATTTTAAAAAACGGTTTGGCGGCTAAGATAGCAGACAAGCTCGCCGGTTTTACTTGCTCGTGTTGGTCTGTCACGGTAATTACTATGAGCCGACGCGCTAATGCCGTGCGGCTGGGATTAAGGACTGTATCCAGCAGATTCGCACTGGTAATACTATAGCTGAATCGAAGGGAAATAATCAACAATCGTTAGGTGACGCCCGCCCGTTTAGGCAGACAAGACAATTATTTTTTGCGGAAGTGGAGACGTACAGGTGTGCCAGCCAAACTGAAGGACTGCCGCAATTGATTCTCCAAATAACGTTGATAATGGTGCGCCACGCCAGTGGGACGATTGACAAAACACAAGAAGGTCGGGGGCTGTACAAACGTTTGCAACATAAACGTGAATTTAACGGCTTTGCCCCGATACAATGGCGCCGGGCGGCGCTCGGTCACCGTTCGCAAAAACGTATTCAGATCAGCGGTCGGCACCCTTAAGGTCGCGGCTTCGATCACCTGGTCAATTAGCGGGAACAATTTGACCACGCGTTGTCCCGACAGAGCCGACAAACTAATGATCGGCGCATGCGATAAAAACGGCATGGCATCGGCAATTTGCTGAACAAAATGCTTATACGTATCCGTTTCCTTGTCAATCGCGTCCCATTTATTCACCGCAATCACACACGCTTTGCCCTGGCGCTCAATGTACGTGGCAATGCGCACATCTTGCTCCACCACACCCGCTGTGGCGTCGAGCATGAGCACCGCGACTTCACACCGCTGGATGCGCTTGAGCGACATGCCAACCGAGGCTTTCTCCAGCGTTTCCCCAATGCGGCGAGGCTTGCGCATGCCCGCCGTATCGACTAGGGTGTACAGGCGTTTGTTGACCCGCACCCGGCTATCAATCGCATCCCGGGTGGTGCCGGGTGTGGCGTCGACCAATAGACGCTCTTCTCCGAGAATGCGATTGACCAGCGATGATTTACCGACATTCGGCCGTCCTACGATCGCCACCTGAATACTCATCGGCGCATCCGGCGCGTCGGAGGCTCGCGGCAGGGCCTCCAGAACGCCGTCGAGCAAGTCGCCCACCCCGCGGCCGTGCTCAGCGGAAATCAGGTGCGGTTCGTCGAACCCCAGTTGATACAAGCCGCCAACCTCCACCTCCTGGCCCGGCGCATCCACTTTATTGGCCAGCAGTAGAATCGGCTTATCGGCCTTGCGCAACCGGGCTACGACGTCTTGATCCGCGGCGGTCACGCCTTCGCGCGCGTTGACCATGAACAAAATCAGATCGGCCTCCGCCATGGCGTATTCCGCCTGGGCGCGCACGGCATTCATCAATTCGCTGGTCTGATCGGACACAATGCCACCCGTATCGACCAGGCGGAAGCTGCGGCCGAGCCACTCGGCTTCCCCGTAATGGCGGTCACGCGTCACGCCAGCCGTTTCGTTCACCAGGGCCGTTTGGCTTCCAACCAGGCGGTTGAATAGCGTTGATTTTCCCACGTTGGGCCGTCCGATAATGGCGACAGTTGGCAACGCCACGACGTTGTTCCTATAAAAACAGGCTCCATGAGGAACCCCATCTGTACTGATGCAGGTGATAGACCTTAAGCATTATACTTGATTGGCAACTGCAAGTTAAGCGGATTTGGCCATGTCGCGATGCTGGCAAGTGACCGTATAGCCGAGCTGACTCAGGTAGTGCGACACCGCTTCGCTCGTCGCCACCGACCGATGCTGCCCACCCGTACAGCCAATACTCACGGTTAAATAGGCTTTGCCTTCTTGCTCATACAACGGCATGAGCACAGCTAAAAACGTCTGCAAATGCTGTAAAAAGTTCTGTCCGGTGGCGTTCGATAAGACGTAGTGGGCCACCCGCGTTTCTTGTCCGGTGGCGGCGCGCAACTCGGGGACAAAATGCGGGTTGGGCAGAAACCGGACGTCGAACACCAAATCCGTATTGACCGGCACGCCATATTTAAAGCCGAACGACTGCACCGATATGTGCATGCGCCCGCTACGATCTTCGGTGCGATAGGATTCCTGAATCAGCGTGCGCAACTCGTGCACGTTAAGATCGGATGTATCCAGCACGCGGGTAGCCCGCTGACGCAATCCCTGGAGGAGATCACGCTCCATCCCAATGCCCCCCAGGACGGAACCATCGGTGGCCAGTGGGTGCTTGCGGCGGGTTTCGCTGTAGCGCCGCACCAAAACCTCATCCTGGGCCTCCAAAAAGAGAATTTCGACGTGATGGTCTTCTTCCTCCAGGCGGTCCAAAACATCGGTCAGACCTTCAAAAAACGCGCCTTCCCGGACATCAATCCCCAGAGCAACCCGCTCCGTTTGACTTTGCACGAGGAGGTCCGCAAAGGTCGGAATCAGGGCGGTCGGCAAGTTGTCCACACAGTAAAAGCCGAGATCTTCACAGGCTTTAATCGCCACGCTTTTGCCCGCCCCGGAAAGACCGCTAACAATGAGCACGTACATGGTTGAAGTTCCTGGACAAACGACACCCTCATGTTTCCGGAGGAAAGATGTGAATTGGTGAGTACGATTACGTATCGAACAGGCGCTTGCGGCGGCTGGCAGGTGGGATGCGAAGCTCTTGGCGATATTTGGCAACCGTGCGCCGGGCGATCTTGATCTCTTGTTTTTCCAGCATATCCACCAGTTGCTGGTCCGTGAGTGGCTTGTGCGAATCCTCTGCCGCTACGGCTTTACGAATGATTTCCTTCACACTCACAGAGGACGTTGAGTCGCCACCGCCAAACGAATCCAATCCGCTGTGAAAAAAGAATTTTAGCTCAAAGACCCCTTGCGGCGTGTGAATGTATTTGTTCGTGGTCACGCGGCTGACGGTCGATTCGTGCATGCCGATGTCGTCCGCCACGTCTTTGAGCACCAGGGGTTTTAAGGCGGACAGGCCCTTATCGAGAAATTCGTGCTGGAATTTACACAGACTGACCGACACTTTTAACAGCGTCTGACGCCGTTGCTCGATACTCTTCATGAGCCAGACGGCGGAGCGGAATTTCTCCTCCAGATACTCGCGGGTATCGCCCTGCATGCTGTCGCCGCGGCGCAAAATGCCCTGATATAACGAATTGATCCGCAGCTTGGGCATGCCATCGTCGTTGAGCCCGATTTGGTAGTCATCGCCGATCTTGACCACCACGACATCCGGCACGATGTATTCGACGCGGTCGGCATTATAGCGGTCACCCGGTTTGGGATCGAGTTCTCGAATGAGTTTAACCGCCGCAATCACCTCTTCCAAGGTCACGCCGAGTTCTTTCGCCATACGCTGGAAATAGCGCTCATCGAGCCGCTCCAAATAGGTCTCGACGATGCGTCCGGCGAGCGAGTCTTGCATGTCGAGCTGACCGAGCTGAATCAGCAAGCACTCTTGCAAGTCCCGAGCGCCAATGCCAGCAGGATCAAACGACTGAATCGCCGCCAACATGTGGTGCACCAACTCGATATCGGCCCCCAGGGCCTCGGCGACCTCTTCCAGCGACCCTTGCAGATAGCCATTGTCGTCGATATTGCCGATTAAATAGGCGCCGATTTCTTTTTCCGCATCGGAATGGGCGGCTAGAGAAAGCTGCCACAATAGATAGTCGGTCAAGGAGGTTTCGTTTTTGAGGGTAGCCTCCAGGGACGGGATTTCCTTCCCTGTATCCATGGGAAACCCGGGATCATCTGCACTATCCTGCAGGTAGACCTCCCAGTCGACGTCGAGATCCGGCGGCGACGCTTCCTCAGTTTCCTGCACCAACCCATCTTCAACCGCATCGGTACCCGCTTCCTCGTCTTGGGCTGCAGCATCTTCCAGGAATGGATTTTCCAACATTTCCTGGTGGACTTTCTGGACCAGTTCAAGACGAGATAAAGGCAGCAGTTTGATAGCCTGCTGCAGCATCGCCGTCATGACGAGCTTCTGAGCTGTTTTAAGTTGGATTTTCACTTCGAGAGGCACAATTAGACCTCATCTTGGTTCATTGCCATCAGCGGAGAGCGAAAAGCTTTCTCCTAAGTATATTTCCTTCACCTCACGACTTTCAACTAATTCCTGGGGGGAACCGCTGTGCAAAATGCGTCCGTCGTGCATGATGTAAGCTCGGTCGGTAATTTCCAAGGTCTCACGCACACGATGATCGGTGATAAAAATTCCAATCCCCTGTTGTTTCAAACGAAATATAAAACTTTGAATTTCCTGAACCATAATTGGATCGATGCCGGTAAAAGGTTCATCGAGTAAAATATAACGGGGGGAAGTGGCCAACAAACGAGCTAATTCGACGCGACGACGTTCTCCGCCCGACAATGCATAGCCTTTTGCCCGGCGCAATTTCGTCAAGTTAAATTCTTCCAATAGGGCGTCGGTGCGGTGTTGACGTTGCTGCCGGCTCAAGGAATGGGTTTCTAAAATCGCCAGAATATTTTCCTCGACCGTCATTTTTCGGAACACGGACGGTTCTTGGGGCAAATACCCAATTCCCAGCCGCGCCCGCTGATGCATCGCCAATGATGTCAGCGCCTGACCATCGAGGTAAACCGTACCGGCATCCGGCCGGATGAGCCCGACCACAATGTAAAACGTCGTGGTTTTACCGGCGCCGTTGGGTCCCAATAAGCCCACGATTTCGCCCGCACTAACCTGCAGGCTCACTTCCTGCACCACGGGCCGCCCACGGTAGGTTTTCGCGACTGCTTCTGTCGTCAACATCGCCTTGCCTATGGTTTGGGTGAGGTGGCCGCAGTGGGCGAGGCCGACGTGGATTGACGCGGATGAAACAAGACCCGGGCCTGTTTCACCACCAGCTTTTCGGTTGCCAAATAGACGACCATTTCGTCACCGGTCAGCTCGTTTTGCTCGACCGGATCCCAGGCTCGCGGCTGTCCCGTCAACACCAGTTTTTGCTCGGCATCAAAGTACTCTGCCCGCTCCGCCTGCACGCGGCGCCCACCCTGCTGCATGCGAACATTGCCAGTGGCGACGATGCGCTCGACCCGATCCCTTTGGGCATCGTTAATAACCCGTAAACGATCACACTTCAGGGTCATGTCACACCGGCGTACGTGCACGTTGTTCTCGAAGACAAATGTATGCGTCTTGCTATCAAACGTCATCTGATCTGCCGTCACGTCAAGCTCTTGTCCGGGGCCTTTACAGTCTTGTACCGGTGCCTGTGTCCCAAAGGGTTGGGTGCGCTGCGGCTTCTGGCCATTGGCGCCCAGACACAGCAAAGCGAGCGCAATAAGGCCGCAGTAGACGATCCGGCGGCCGATGCGATCCATCAGTTTTGGTCCGCTTGCCGCGGACCCGTTCGGAGTTGAAAGGACGCGTGTACATCCCGCTGCAGACTGAAGCGCTGCTGATCAACATGACTGCGCAATCCCGTGCCGGTAACGCGTACTGCCGGACCCTGAATTTGTACGGGCTCATCTGTTCTCAACATGCGGCTTTCAGCCTGCCAATCCAGCGCCTCCGTGCGAATTGTATAGCCAGCTTGATGTTGCAGGTGCACATCTCCCTGTACGGCAATATTCCCGCTGGTACGGTTCACCTGACCCTGATCGGCTTTGAGCCAAAGTAGGGTTTTGTGATCCCGAAACATCTCGGCCTGTACCCCTTGAGCAACTGCCGTTTGCGTGGCCTCATATAACGCGGCTTCGTCTGCGTAGACTTCCCAGGCTGGGCTCGCTTGCGCTTGTTCGATTAACAGAGCGCCGATTAAACGGCTTTGGGGTTCATCGGCAGGCGCGGGGGAAGGGGCGCTCACGCGCTGGGGCGTTGGAGGCGCAGAACCTCCGCAGCTCACCACAATCGCGCCGATCCCGATCAGGATGAGTATGGTGAAAGCGTACCAGCGCAGGCTTGCAAGCCGCATACTTGCATGACTCCTATGGCGTGAACAGTCAGGACCCAAACGGAGTTAAATGCATCTCTTTTGCAGGTCTCTAGCCTCTGGAAAAACGATGTCGCTCATTTTGTCCAGGAACTTAAGTAGTGAGCATGAGAAGGATGCATGGCCGTCCATTCGATGCAACGTTGCTCAGCCGCTGTAATCTCAATGCACAGATCCAACCGCGCTACCGGCAGAATTGCCGGAAATTTATCGGCCCATTCTACGATCATCACCCCGCCGGCTTCGAGATAGTCTTCGAAGCCAATATCCCACACTTCGTCATCATGAGACAGCCGGTAGAAATCAAAATGATATAATGGCAACCGGCCATGGTACTCTTGCATCAAGGTGAATGTTGGACTGCGGACATAATAATCCTGACCGACCCCTACTCCCTCTGCAAACCCCTGAATCAATGTCGTTTTACCGGCTCCCAAAGGACCATTGCAGGCCACGAAATCTCCACATCGCGCGAGCTGGCCCAGGATCCGACCTAGCGCCTGAGTGGCCTCTGCATTGGCGCTCTGGAGGCGTTCGGTTAGGTGGGTCGTCATACTGCCACCTGCCTCAGCGTCTGTACTGCATAGGGGATTTCGCCGATCAGATCCGAGGCGATCAAACCGGAACCTCCCAAGCGGTCACGGACTCGATCACCCGCCAGACCATGGAGATAAACGCCGCACTGCGCGGCTTGTAACGGCGTCAGATTCTGGCACAGCAGCGCTCCAATCAGGCCCGTCAACACATCACCCGTGCCCGCCGTGGCCATCGCTGCATTGCCGGTCGGGTTGATCCAGCGGTGTCCATCCGGCGCATAAATCACCGTGCCTGCCCCTTTTAACACCACATAGACGCCGTAATCGCGGGCGAAGTCTTGGGCGATGTTGAGCCGTTGAGATTGTACCTCGGCCGTTGTGACGCCCAGCAAACGCGACAGTTCTCCCGGGTGCGGCGTCATGATCACCGGTGCCTGACACGTCTTCAACACCGCAGGGTCATCGGCCACACAGTTGAGACCATCAGCATCCAGGACGACCGGCACCCTCGTGCGCTGCAGTAACGCGTGCACGCACGTCACCGTTTCGGGATGCGTGCCCAATCCGGGA
>Ga0256867_10000963_pt1 | contig 11864 bp, 6 predicted proteins | sample RVTome_15_FD_185939 | JGI IMG/M metagenome (GOLD analysis project Ga0256867, IMG submission 185939) | Soil microbial communities from uranium-contaminated site in the Upper Colorado River Basin, Wyoming, United States - RVT150D86 (HiSeq) ... | reverse complement strand
GCGTTGATGGCGCGTCTAGGACTGATGCGTCACGTGCAGTTTATTACGGCTCAGCCGCAGGATGTCTTGGCCCAGTACTATGCAGCCGCCGATGTATTGGTGATGCCGTCGCATTACGAATCCTTTGGCATGGTGGTGTTGGAAGCAATGGCGTGTGGAACGCCGGTCGTTGCTTCACGGGTGGGGGGCATGGCCTCTACCGTGCTCGATGGTCAGACGGGGTTTCTGGCACCGGTGGGCGACGCGCCCGCGTTTGCCGAGGCGGTGCAAAAGGTCTTGGCCACCCCCTCCACGTGGCAGGCGATGAGCCAAGCTGGGCAGCGTCGCGCCCAGGCCTTCACATGGCCCCGTATTGTAGAGCGTACGCAGCAGCTCTATCATCAGTTGTTGCGTCAGGACATGGCGACGAAAGGGCAACCTGCTGTAGCGGAAGCAGCACCGAGCGTGCGGTCCGTACCGTGTACAGGGGTTTCCTGCTCGGTCTGAAGCGTCGGTATCATAGCCTATGCGAGTGACGTTTTGGGGTACCCGTGGGTCGATCCCCTCACCTGGCCCACAAACCGCGTACTATGGAGGGAATACCTCTTGTGTTGAGGTGCGCCTGAACGATGGCACCCTGCTCATCTTCGATGCTGGCACTGGTATCCGGGTGCTTGGCGGCACCTTGATGGCGGTGCCCGGACCGCTTGATGCCCACCTGTTTTTGACCCATATGCATTGGGATCATATCCAGGGGCTCCCCTTCTTTGTCCCGGCGTTCATGGAAAGCACGTCTCTGTGCATTCTGGGGCCTGAAGAGGCGCATCATTCCCTCGAACAGGTTTTGTGTGATCAGATGCGCCGCCCGTACTATCCGATTCCGATGCACGCAATGGCGGCTAAAATGCATTTTAATCCGCTCACCGAGGGCAGTGTGTTTCGCTTGCCTGGCGCAACGATTGAAGTCACGGCCATGAATCATCCGGGCCAGACCCTAGGGTTTCGCCTCAGTGCGGAAGACAAAGTACTGGTTTATGCGACCGACAACGAGCCGTTTGGCGCTGACCCGGTAACGCAGCACTTGGTGCAGCCCTCGCGGTTGCTGGATTTGGCGGCGGATGCCGATTTGCTCATTCAGGATGCGCAGTACACCCCGGTGGAATATCCGCAACGCCTCGGTTGGGGGCATTCGACTTATATAGATGCCTTATATCTGGCCCAACAAGCCCGGGTCAAGCAATTGGCCTTGTATCATCACGATCCCGCCCATTCCGATGCCGAGATCGATCAGGTCATGGCTCAATGCCGATCCTGGCTGCACAAAAAACAGGCGACGTTCACCTGTTTTGCCGCCGCCGAGGGCAAGAGCATCGTGTTATGAGGCTGGCTGCGGGGTTATGAGGCGCTGTATGGGCATAATGACAGGATGAACTGCGCCACCTGATCGGCACCGTTCGGACCTTGACGCATGGCGCGGGGCAAGGCGAGGAGTTGGGGCAAACAGGCGAGCCATTGGCCGGTGTTAAACCGCGCTGGCTCGATCTGTAATCCCGATATGTGTTGCTTGATGTAGGCTGCCAGGGCAGGCGCTTCGCGAAAATCTTCGCGTAAGATATAGCCAAACGGGATGCCGGCAGCATACACCTCCGACACCGTGCTATAGCCGACCTTCCCGACGACGGCATCCGCCGCATAGACCAGATCCGGATGGAAAAACTCAGAGCGGTGCGGCAGCAATATCACATTTCCCTGCTGCTGCCGCTGGGCTGCGCCGCCGGGGATGACAAACACCAGGTCCGGATACCCCATGAGCTGCTCTACAAACGGATACTGCCCCGGAATGCCACCCATCGTGAGCATCACGACCCGGGCGTCGGACGGTACCCCTAAGCGTGAACGCGTTGCAGCCGCATGGGCCATCGCTTTGCGGTAGACCGGGGCGGTCGTCAGGGCGGCAGGATGGACGGCGCAAATCGGTTCGGTCTGGATGCGGTAATCGGCGGCGCAAAAAATATCATGCAGATAGCGGATATGCGGACGCATGCCTCGATATGCCTTGGCCAGGGGCTGATAGATCCAATCCCAGGTAAAATTTTCTACCAAGATCGACGGCACCCCGGCGGCCTCCGCGACCACGATGCCCATCGGCGCAATATCACACATCACCAGGCTGCAGTCCAAGGCGCGGATCTGCTGCGCCAGAGCATCGATCAGGGTCGGATCAAATGGTAAAAAGGCGTCTAGACGTTGGCAGGTGGCATCGAGATCCGCTTCGAGGGCGGAGTGTTGCACCATACCCAGGTCGGTCAGGACCTCGTGATACTCGAACGCGCCACGGAGGGAATCGCGGAAGAACCACTCTGGCACTTGGGTAAACAGGTCAAAGCGGATAGCGGGATGGCGCTCCTGCAGGGCGGCCATAATGGCCGCGGCGCGCGCCGCATGGCCAAAGCCGTGCGGCGAAATAAAATAGGCGATGCGGAGCGCGTCACTGGCGTCATGTGTAGGGGAGGAACAGCTCATCGGCACCCAAATCGTGGTCAACTCTCCTCTCCCCTGCCCTCTCCCCCAAAGGGGCGAGGGAGAAGAGAGGGAAAACGTTTGGCTGGAACCTCAGCTTGTGGGATGCAGCGACAAAGCATCTGACATTTGGGCAGACATCAAGCGTTCCAGATGCTTCGCCACCGTCTCTTTGGTCTCGGTCACCCGCGCCATCTTGATGTCCTCGTAGCCGCGTATAGCATCTGGAGCATTGGCGATCAGGAGCGCCACGGCGTGGTTCTCGGCAGTAAGCCGCATCAACACCTGCTCCAGGGTCTCCCGGTACCACGCGATGAGCTGACGTTCCTCACGCCGCACCTTGGCGTAGCCAAAGACGTCGAACGGGGTGCCCCGCAAGCGTTTCAACTTGCACAGTAGCGCCAACGGCCCGTTAAACCAGGGACCGAGTTTTAATTTGCGCGTCATGCCCATGGCACGCAGGATCGGTGGATGCAGATGGTAAGACACTTTAACCGGCTTATCGAACATCTCATCAAGCTGGTCGCGCCAGGCCGGTTTCAGGTGTAGACGCGCCACTTCATATTCATCTTTATACGCCATCAGTTTGTAAAGATACTGAATCACCGCATGGGTGAGTTCCGTATGACCCGGCGCGGCATCCGCTTCGCGCTGGGCCACGTCGAGCACGACATCCACGTACTGCGTGGCATAACGGACATCTTGGTAGGCGATCAACTCGCCGATACGAATCGCCAAGCGGCGTTGGGCATCGTCATCCAAGTGACGGCACCGCTCCAATTGCTGCTGATACGCCTCGGCCGCGGCAGCGGATTGCGCCGTGAGTTCGTGCAACATCGACGCTCGCTCATCGTCGAGCGTGCGCGCCCGGGGAACGGCGATCTCCAGCACGGCGCCGGGATGGTGCACATAGCGGCGGCCATAGCGGAAGGCTTGCTGATTCGCCGTTACCGACACGCCATTGAGTTCGATCGCCGCTTCAATACTGTCGGCCTTGAGCGGGATGAGCCCCGCTTGATACGCGATGCCGACGAGGAACATATTCGTATTCATATGATCCCCGAACAGACCCTCGGCAATCGTGCCCGCATCGACATAGCGATTGAGCTCGCCATGGGTATGCGGATCGATATGGCGCTGAATTGCATCTGCAGTGGGGAACAGAATCGAGTTGTCACGAATCATTTCCCCGGTGGGATTAGGCGTCGTATTCACCACGGCTGCGGTGCGGTCCGGATGCGTACGGTCGAGATTCGCCGGCGACATGCCACCGAGGGCGTCCAGCACCAGATAGAGATCAGCCGCACCCATGCCGACTTTATTCGACGCCACCGTGTCACCCTCGGTGATCACCATATTCGAGAGCACCGCGCCGCCTTTTTGCGCCAATCCGGTTTGATCCAGATTGAGCAGTTTCTTGCCTTCCATCAATGCCGCATAGCACAGCAAGGCATTCACCGTCACCACGCCAGTACCGCCAACGCCGGGTACGTAAATCGAATAGCTGCCATGAATCGCTACTTTATTATCCGGCTCCGGCGTGGCCGTGGCCTCCAATACCGGCGGTTTTTTCGGCGTTAGTCCGGTCCCCGCCTCGACCTCTACCGTCATAAACGACGGACAATCACCGTCGAGACAGGCGTAATCCTGATTACACGAGGACTGGTGAATCCGGGTTTTCAGGCCGAATTCCGTCTCCACCGGATGCAGCGACATGCAATTGCTGACTTCGCCGCAATTGCCACAGCCTTCACACACGGCCTCATTAATGATCGCAAACACGTTGGGCTCCGCCTGTATGCCGCGCTTGCGTTGTCGGCGTTTCTCCGCCGCGCACTGCTGGTCGTGGATCAGCACGGTGACGCCTGGGGTCTGTTCCAACTCGCGCATCGCGTCAAACAATTTATCGCGGGCGTATAGGGTCACGATGGAGGGAAATCGCACCTTGCGCCACGGCGCGGGATCTTCCGAGACCACGATGATTTTCTTCACGCCTTCGGCGGCCAGACTCTGCGTCAGGGTAGGAATGGGCATGCCGCCCTGCGCCTGTTGGCCGCCGGTCATGGCCACGGCACGGTTGTAGAGTAGTTTGAAGGTGATGTTGACGCCGGCCGCGACACAGGCCCGCACGGCCTGACTGCCGGAGTGAAAATAGGTGCCGTCGCCAAGATTCTGAAACACGTGCTGTTTTTCGGTAAACGCCGCAGCCCCTACCCACGGCAAGCCTTCGCCCCCCATCTGCGAGAGATAACTGGTGTGGCGCATGGGCTGATCAATCAGACCGCCCATGCCGTGGCAGCCGATGCCGCCGCCGGTCATCTGCTCCTCTAACATGCGGGTCGAGCGGCTATGCGGGCAGCCAGAGCAGTAGTTCGGCTTGCGGACTAAAACCGCGTCGTATGCCCGGTCCCGAATGTCGTCGAGCATGGCTAAACGTGCGGCAATACTCGAGATCTCACCCAGCGCTAGCAAGTGGGGTCCGAGCACGGTGGTGATCATATCCGCATCGAGTTCACCGTGCATGGGCAACAGCGGCGCCCCGGTTTCGTCTTCTTTGCCGATCAGACGCGGGTGGTTGGGCATGCCATAGAGGCAATCGCGCACTTGCGACTCGACAAAGCTGCGCTTTTCTTCCACGACAATAATCTGTTCCAAGCCTTGGGCAAAGCGTCGGACGATCTCGGCGTCCAGCGGATAGGTCAGGCCAAGGCGTAACACCCGCACCCCCAGGCGCTGCAACGCGTCCCGATCCAAGCCCATATCGAGCAAGGACTGACGCAGGTCGGCGTAGCTTTTGCCGGCGCTGATCAGTCCGAGGCGATCGTCTCCCGTGTGTTCTTCGATCACATTCAATGTGTTGGCGCGCGCATAGGCCCGCACCGCTTCATGCCGCTCGTAAAAGAGGAAGCGTTCCATTTCGATCGTGCCCGGCGGCAGAAAGGTCACATCCTGAATTTTGTGGAACGGCTTGCCGTCAATCGTGACCTCCGGAATGACGATCTGGGGCCGATCCGGCGACACCTCCACCACGCTGCCCCCATCGCACAAATTGGTCACGAGTTTCAGCGCCACCCAACATCCACTGAGCCGCGACATCGCAAACGCGTGCAGGCCAAACTCCAGAAATTCCTGAATATTAGACGGGTATAAAATCGGGATACCGGCACTGACATAGCCGAAATCACTCTGGTGCGGCAGCGTTGAGCTTTTGCTATTGGGATCATCCCCACCCAGAATCACCGCCCCACAATTGGGGCCGGTGCCGCCAAAATTGGCGTGTTTGAACACATCGCCGCAGCGGTCCACGCCTGGCCCTTTGCCGTACCAAATGCCGTTCACCCCGTCGAACTTGGGGCCGGGAAACATCTGAAAAATCTGACTGCCCATCACCGCCGTGGCCCCGAGTTCTTCATTGACGGCGGGCAGGTGCACGATATCGTGTTCGCGGAGCAACCGCCCCACGCGGGCCAGGGTCAAATCATACCCGGCCAATGGCGAGCCTTCGTACCCGGAGATGAGCGTGCCCGTGCGCATCTTGTGACGGGTATCGCGGCGATGCTGATCGACCGGCAACCGCACCAGCGCCTGAATACCCGTCAAATAGACCTGTCCTTCGGTCAGGATATATTTGTCATCCAGAGTCACGGTCATGGAGGACCCCTCCGAGCGTCTAGCGTTGTCGACCCCAACGCGTTAGGTGATACGTGAACCCGGCCCGGCGAACCCGATAGCAGACTCGATGCACTCCCCCTATCACGGTAGCTGGGCCTGCTTGAATGGGATGGTGCCTCGCATCGGGGCATCGACGGGCTATCAGCCAGAAACGTTCAGATCGCCATACTTCGATTAGACGGTTGGACATTCATTTACTATGTTTAGTATACCATGCGACGAGCACCACGACGTGCTGCATGGACTGCAATCTGGCAAAAGTATAGCGTGAGGTCCCACAAGGGGCAAATCAATCGGGTACAGGCCGGCAGCGGTCTGACGTCGGTTTCAATGCCGGCAGTAGAGCTATGCAACCCGATGAACCGATGCACTATTTGCGGTACACAGGACGCGTCCGGTTAAGCGCGAGGATTCATGCGTTTGACGGTCAATTCCGAAATGTTTATGATGTGGCGCTTGCAGCACCCGAGCGGTCGTGACAAGCGTCCGGTATGGGGCAGTGGATAATACCGGTTTTTGTCCACGTCGATTCCGATGAATGCAAACACCGGTTCTAGGACAAGAGGAGCGCGGTATGACCCAGGTGTGCATCAGCGGTGTGGGGGCTTATGCCCCTTCGGAGCGACGCACGAATCAGGACCTGGCGGCACAATTAGGGGTGACGGAAGACCACATCGTCAAGCTCACCGGCATCCAGGAACGGCGGGTTGCCGCCCCCGAGGAAGCCACCTCTGACATGGCGTTACAGGCAGCGCAGGGGGCGTTGCAAAACGCTGGTTTGGCTCCCGGCGACGTCGATGGCCTGCTGGTGGCCACCGCCACGGCCGATTATCAGACCCCAGCGGTCGCCAACTTGCTGCAACATCGCTTGGGATTGCGGCCCGTGCCGGCGTACGATCTCAATGCCGGCTGTACCGGATCGCTCTACGCGCTCATTACCGGGGCCGGTCTCATTCGAGCGGGGCTATTTCGCACCGTGCTCGTGGTGGGAGCCGAACTGGTCACCCGCATCGTCGATGCGCAAGACACGGATACCGCGCTCGTCTTTGGAGATGCCGCCGGCGCCGTGGTGCTGCAACGCGACGAGGGTCACACCAAAGGGATGCGCCTGTTGTCGCATACCTGGGCGAGTGACGGCAGCAAAGCCGAGGTCATTCAAGTCCCGGCCGGTGGTTCGCGGACCCCGGCAAGCCATACAACGGTCGAGAATCGACAACATTTCATCCAGATGAACGGTGGCAGTGTGTACCGCTTTGCGGTGCGCACGTTACCGCAATTGGTCACGGACGTGTTGCAACAAGCGGGCCGTTCGCTGGACGATTTAAAATTGCTCATCCCGCATCAGGCCAACTGGCGCATCATTGAGGCGGCCATGCGCAAACTCTCTCTGGCGCGGGATCGCGTCATGGTCAACATCGAGAGATACGGCAATACCTCATCGGCTTCCGTGCTCCTAGCTCTCCATGAAGCATGCCGGGAGCGCCGTCTGCAGCCGGGCGATACCTGCGTGTTGGCCTCATTTGGAGCAGGACTGACATGGGCCGCCGTGGCGCTGGAAATGGTCGGCTGAGCCGCTGTTGCATAGAATCTTGACAGAGTCTCGGAAGGTATTGAAAAAGAAGGTGCCGGAGGTCGGAATCGAACCGACACGAGGTTACCCTCACGGGATTTTGAGTCCCGCGCGTCTACCAGTTCCACCACTCCGGCACGGCAAATAAAACAATGAATGATGAGACTTCCCACCTCCGGGCAATACTCCATTCTGGCGCCAAATTTGTGCCGCCAGTGTGCCCGTGTTGTGCCATAGGATAGCATGCGCTGGGGTAGCGTGTCCAGAGGCCGGCGTACGACCGTCTCTCGCGTCCGTGCGTGACGTGATCCCTCTCCTCTCTTCTCGTGTATCAGTGAGATCCCCCCAGCTTTCCAACCGTGAGGTTGTGACCATGGAACTCGTGGGCAAATCTCTCAAGTAGTGTTGCTATTTTGCGATAAGTCAATCCTAGAAAAATCAATCTGCAATAGACATTTTGTGCAATGGTGTCGTTAGATAGCAACACTATATAGGCATCGATACAGGTTTACCCACCCATTTTTCATGACAACTCATTGTAGAGTAAGGGATAAACATGAATGGCATAAAAATTGCCTAATTTACATAATTTGGGGTTGTTTGTCTGAGGGAGGGCTTCATTTGATTGGTTAGGTGATAATCTGATGGCTGCAATGCATTCCGTAGGTCGTTTTTGTAGGAGGTATTTTTTTGGTAGATACCAGAGGCGAACCATCATGCAGGAGCAGCAGCGCATGGAGCTCCACGTCGCGTGCTGCTCTCGCGATATTGACAGCAGAGCTGCAACGACACACTGGCGAGCAGAGCCGTTCTTGAATTTTGGCGTTGCTCTGGCGCAAGTCTGCGCTTGGTCTCCTCTCCTTGTGATGAGTTTCCTGCTTCTCCTTTCGCTTGCTCCTGATCTTCAGGCGGCAGCCATCACCCTGGCATGGGATGATCCGAATAATGACCCCGCAGAAGTCGGCATGTATACGGTCTACTACTGGCAATCCGACTGGGAGATGCCGGCGAGTGAAAGCGCCGGGCTGAATCTGACCCATACCCTAGCCGATCTTGAACCGGGCCAGCCCTATGAATTTGCGGTCACGGTGGGCGACCCCACCGGCACGCAGGAGAGCGCGTACTCAAACATTGTCACCGCCATGTTACCCACAGCCAGTTTCTCTGCTGCTGCGGACGTCAATGCGCCACTCACTGTTACCTTTACAGATGGGTCTAGCGGGATCATTACCAACTGGGACTGGGACTTCGGCGATGGCAACACGAGCACGGCACAGAACCCCACACATACCTACAGCACGGCCGGGCTCTATACGGTGACCTTGAGCGTCAGGGGGTCAGAGGGTTCGGATGCCACGACCACGCCCCTCACGGTGCAGGACGTGGCCAACCAACCGCCGACGGCGAACGCAGGCTCAGACCAGACGGTGGGGGTCAACACCCCGGTCACCCTCAATGGCTCAGGCAGTAGTGATCCCGAGGGCAATCCGCTCACCTATAGCTGGGACTTCGGCGACGGAACCCCGGTGGAAACCGGGGTAACGGCGACCCATACCTACACCAGTATCGGTACTTACACCGTCACTTTAACCGTGCATGACGGGAACTTGAACCACACCGATACGGCCATCATCACCGTCGGGGATGTGGCTAACCAAGCTCCGATGGCAAATGCAGGCTCAGACCAGACGGTGGGGGTCAACACCCCGGTCACCCTCAATGGCTCAGGCAGTAGTGATCCCGAGGACGATCCGCTCACCTATAGCTGGAGCTTTGGCGACAATACGTCCGGGACGGGTGAAATCGTGAACCATATCTATACCAGTGGGGGCATTTTCATCGTGACCTTGACGGTGAACGACGGCTACCAGGACGCCACCGACACGATCCAGGTCACCGTCGAGAGTGGGGGTGGGGGTGGAGGTGGGAGTGGTTCCGATGCGGACAACGATGGCCGTCCCGATGCGACCGACAACTGCCCGACGGTCGCCAACCCCGACCAGCGCGATAGCAACCAGGATGGCCACGGCGATGCCTGTGTCTCACCCAATGCGACTATTGCCGCCGATGTGGTGCTGGGCTATGGGGTGATCATCGGTTCCGGGGTGACGATCTCGAGTGGGGGGAGGCTGGGCGACAACGTGGAGGTCGAGGACGGAGTGTTCCTCGACCGCAATGTCACCGTCGGCGACCGCAGTGTGATCCGACGGGGCAGCCGCCTCCTGTTCCGAGCCGCGGTGGGAGTAGATGCCGAGATTGGGGCGACGGTCGTCCTAGCCCGAGATGCAGCCCTCGACAATGGCGTCAGCCTCGGCGACCGCACGGTGGTTCGGCACGGCGCCCGGATTGGCACGGACACCACCATCGGCCAGGAGTGTGATATCGGACGCGATGTCCAGATTGGCGAGCGCGTCCGCATCGAGGACCGCGTGGTGGTCCGGCAAGGTGCTCGGATTGGCACGGACACCACCATCGGCCAGGAGTGCGATATCGGGCGCGATAGCCAGATTGGCGAGGGAGTCCGCATCGGGGATCGCGAGGTGGTGCCAGCGCAGACTGTCATCCCGGACGATACCATCTTCCCCAATGATGGGACAGGGCTGTAAGAGGCTCGTGCGCGTCTTTGGCAGATGCGTACGAGCCTGGAGTTCCTTTCACCGGATTTCAAGATCATAACCCGGTCATCGCATGATGATGTGAGCGGGTTGCTGGTAGTAACCTCTGGGGTGAGGTCCGTACCTGCCGCCAGCTTCGCGTCATCGCTGAGCCCATCAGTAGCGGTATCGGCCAGGCACGGATCGGTGCCGCACACGTCGTGCTCGACGTCATCGGGCAGGCCATCTCCCTCCGTATCATCACCTCAATTTGTTGTGTTTGAAAGCGATGTGATTTGTCCGGCTAAGGCGGCAGTTGTGACTCGTGGGTTGTCGGATCACGCGGTTGCCCAAGCCCGCTACGGAGCCAGGTGCTGAGGCGGGCTGATGATTCAGCATTGGCAGGCGGAGATCACCAGCCCCACAAACCTGAGGCAAACACCTCATATTAATAGATGTAGCAATTTTGATGCCTATTTGTGTTTGGCCCTGTAATTTCATATATTACCTTGACCGTGTGGACGGTGGCTCCCGCGTGTTGGCTCAGATAGTGTCGCCTTTTCACGACATAATTCGGCTTAGCTCTCCTTAGATCTTGATTTAAAGTGAGTTATACTGTCTCTAAAAAGAGACAAAAGTGTACTCGGAGTCGTATTGGCAGGGTATCCCTCCCAGTCAGGCGGCAGTGGTTCGACCGTTTTTGAAGTCTGACACCATGCAGAGCAAGGTTTTCCCCTGTACAATAAACAAAATCCTTACGGAATCCCCACGGAATCCCCACACAATCTTTATACTTCTAATGTTCGAAAATGGTATAGTGTTATCTTCATACTTGAGAAATGACAGGCTCTGGGAGTTAAAAAATTCCCAAGGTACTAGGTGTGTCTAGCTGAGGCTGTCAGACTGTAGTCAGTATCTTCATAGATATTTCCTATAAATCATGTAGAGAAATATGTAAAACTACTTATGAGGATAAGTAGTTTTACTACGCAGACAGGACGTCAGGACACGGTATGAACTATATTGAACAGGTGAATCAGGAGTGGAAGTCGACGGTGGATGCCCTCTCCCAGGTAGTGTGTCTCCTCGACGACAGGGGGAGGATTCTCAGAGCCAATCGTGCTCTTGAACGCTGGAAACTCGGACCGGTGCCCGAGGTGAAGGGGTGGCCGGTGCATGCGCTGTTCCATCCTGCTTGTGCGGTCTCAGAGTGTCCGCTTGAGCTGTTCTGGCATCAGGCATTAGAGGAGAGCAAACGCGGCCATGTCTCGGTGTGGGAAGGGGAAGATAGTGTTCTCGGACGCTTCCTGAGTATCGAGGTTTGACCGACAGCGCGGACGGAGGCGTCGGCCGCCTCTAACGTTGCGGTCACCGTGATTGCCGACATTACCCCGCGCCGGCGAGCTGAGCAGGCACTGCGACACAGCGAAAAGCGGTATCGGGCTCTCGTTGACAACAGTCAAGGGTTGATCTGCACCCACGACCTGAACGGTACCCTGTTGTCGGTCAATCCGGCGACGGTCGACATG
>Ga0256867_10000961_pt1 | contig 11874 bp, 10 predicted proteins | sample RVTome_15_FD_185939 | JGI IMG/M metagenome (GOLD analysis project Ga0256867, IMG submission 185939) | Soil microbial communities from uranium-contaminated site in the Upper Colorado River Basin, Wyoming, United States - RVT150D86 (HiSeq) ... | reverse complement strand
TGCTTAAATTCATCCGGCCTGGGACTCTCGAGCAGTTGCTCGTCCTGGGTCGTCCCGGCTAGCTGCCGGCCAGTCCGCTTTTCGTTTTTCTCCATTTCAGACCTGTGCTGATCCGTGTAATCCGTGACTCAAATACCCATGATGTTATAGCCGCAATCGACGTAGATCACTTCGCCGGTAATACCGGAAGACATCGGACTACAAAGGAAAACCGCAGTGTTTCCGACCTCGCGTGCCTCTACGTTTCTTCCGAGTGGAGCGCGCTCTGCATGGTGTTTCAGCATGGTGCTGAAATCAGCAACGCCTCGAGCTGAAAGTGTTTGAATTGGACCAGCACTGATAGCGTTGATGCGAATGTTCCGCGGTCCAAGATCTTTTGCGAGGTAACGAGTACTTGCTTCAAGTGCCGCTTTCGCGACACCCATGACGTTATAACCAGCGACAACTTTTTCAGCTCCGTAATAAGACATCGAAACAATGCTGCCACCTTCGGTCATCAGTGGTGCTGCGGCCCGAGCAAGTTGTGGCAGGGAATAAGCACTGATCTCCAAAGCCGTGAGAAAAGCTTCGCGAGTGGTATCGAGATATTCACCGCCCAGCGCCTCACGCGGTGCGAAGGCGATGCTGTGAATCAGAAAATCGAGTCGCCCAAACTTCCGGCCCACTTGCCTGAATGCCTCGTCGACCTCTTCCTGTTTCGTCACGTCACAAGACAAAAGTAACGATCCGGGCATCGCATCGTCCGTCAGACTTTCGACATTTTCTTTCAGGCGGTCGCCCTGATAGGTGAATGCGAGGTTTGCCCCTGCTTCGTGAAGTGCCTGAGCAGTGGCCCAGGCGATCGAGCGCTTATTTGCAACTCCGAAGATGATTCCGTTCTTGTTTTTGAGCATGAATGAAACTGTTCTTTGAAAAACTTAAGTGAAACTTCTTCTCTGTGCAATCTCTGTGTCCTCTGTGTCTCTGTGGTGGTTTTACTGCGAAACAAATCAACCACAGAGACCCAGAGGACACAGAGGTTGCACAGAGGTCCTAAGCTGCTGCACTCTCGGGTGCATTTATGAGCGCTTTGTATTCGCCGCTTTCTACCCACTGCAGAATCTCCGACACGCGCCAGACAGGAAAAGGATGGCTCATACCCGAAGTGATCACGTCTGCCCAGAACCGATCGAGCGCCTTTTCGTCGTAGTTCTTTTGAAAGTCGCGTGCCTGTGCGAGAAATTGATCGTAATCGACTCGAGAGGCAAAAGTGCCGCCGCTCAATTTCATCATGGTGCGCCCAATAACGTTGGCGTCCTGAGTAACGAGCAAGGCAGCGCGATCGCATGACAATTCAGCACGCCTGGCCCATGAGAGCAATGCCGCGCGCATGCTCATCGTAAGAATCTCTTTTACGATAAACGTGAGTGGCGAGGCCAGCACCGCACTCTTCGCCAGAAACTCGATCAAGCGAGCGGCTGTCAGATAAAGAACGTGTTCAGCGTGAATGTGCCCCACTTCATGTGCCACAACCGCCAGCACCTCTTCGTCGTTCAGTCTCTCAATCAGTTGTGAGTAGAGCACGATGACCGGACGTTCAACGCCGCCGGTGAATGCATTGACCACGGGATTCTGTTGCACAAAGAGATCCGGCATATCGACGCCGAGAGTCGTGCAGGCAATCTGAAGTTTGGCGTAAAGATCCGGACACTGGGTCGGCGTAACTTTAACGGCACTTGCTGTGAAGATAACGCGAATTGCCGACTCGCCCGTCACCGCAAGAAGTTTCTTAAGCGCCGAGTCGATCCCCGGAATCGCTTTCAGGGTCGCTAGTGCGCGACGGTCAGCCGGGTGAATGTACTGGTCTTTGTTGAGGCTTGCGAACTTCTTGTGTGACCCATCCGACAAGGGCAGCCGGCAACGGCCACAGCGTGGTTCGCCGTTGTCCGAGCGGACCTGATTACGCTGACCGCAATAACGGCAGCGGATTGATGGAATGTTGTTAATTAGATCTTCATTATCAGCCATGTTCAATGCTCACTTCTTGAAAAGTGTGCCACCGAGTATCGGCTATCGGTGGGTCTGTGACAAGTGGTAACGTTCTCTGTGCAACCTCTGTGTTCTCTGTGTCTCTGTGGTTGTTCATTCTCTAAAAAAGGCCACCACAGAGGCACAGAGAACACAGAGGTTGCACAGAGAAAACCTTAGTCAGTGCTTGAAATGCCGGACGCCTGTAAAGACCATTGCCAGACCATGCTCGTTCGCGGCAGCGATCACTTCGTCGTCTCGGACTGAACCGCCCGGTTGTATGACGGCGGTGATTCCGTGCCGTGCAGCTTCGTCGATACCATCGCGAAACGGGAAGAACGCGTCAGAGGCAAGCACTGAACCTGCCACCGGTGACTGTGCGCGCATCGCTCCGATCTTCACGGAATCAACGCGCGACATCTGTCCCGCTCCGACGCCTACTGTCTGGTCCGCACGCGCATAGACGATGGCGTTCGATTTTGTGTGCTTGCAAACGATCCAACCGAAAAGCAATGCGCGAATTTCTTCTTCGCTGGGCTGCCTTTCGGTTACAACGTTGAGTTCATTGCGACTAACCCTGTGGTCGTCCCTTGTTTGGACCAGCATGCCACCGCCAATCTGTTTGAACTCGACGCCGCTGGCTTGTTCAGTGGAACTCATTCGAATAACACGCAGGTTCTTTTTGGCTCGAAGGAGTTCCAGCGCGCCTGGATCGTAATCGAACGCGATCGCCACCTCTGTAAATATCTTCGTCACTTCCCGAGCAGCAGCCGCGTCGACATTGCAGTTGAAAGCGACGATTCCTCCGAACGCCGAAACCGGATCTGTAGCCAGTGCTTTCTGGTAAGCCTCAACCGGCGTCACTCCCAGGCCGACGCCGGCAGGGTTAGTGTGTTTGATTATTGCGCAAGCTGTTTGGTCAAAGTCGCGAACAAGTTGCCATGCCGCCTCTGCATCGACGTAATTGTTGAACGACATCTCCTTGCCGGAGAGAACCTCCGCGTTGGCGATTCCCGTGCCCGTGGAGGTCCGATACAGAGCTGCTTTCTGGTGAGGATTCTCGCCATATCTCAAATCCGCGATCTTTTTCATGGTCCAGGTCAAACGATCAGGTAACGGACCACCGGAACCCGCGAGGTAGGAACTGACCATCAAGTCGTATTGTGCGGTCTGCTCAAATGCCTTTTGAGCCAGGCGGTTTCTGGTGTTGAGTGACAGCGCACCGTCGTGTTCGTTTAATTCATTGATGACTTCGGAATACTGGGCGGCCGCCACAACAACGGCAACATCACGAGCGTTCTTGGCGGCTGAACGAACCATTGCCGGTCCACCAATATCGATTTGTTCGATGGCCTCTTCTCGCGTCACTCCTTCGCGTTTGATTGTTTCCGCGAATGGGTAGAGGTTCACAACAACCAGATCGATTGGCTGGATTCCATGCTCTTGTAGCGCCGCGACGTGGTCCGGGTTATCGCGAATTGCGAGCAGGCCTCCGTGCACACGTGGATGGAGCGTCTTCACGCGTCCGTCCATCATCTCCGGAAAGCCCGTGATTTCCGAGATGTCGCGCACGGCAATGCCGGCGTCTTGCAAAGTTTTTGCCGTTCCGCCGGTACTGATGATTTCCACGTCGAAGCGGCTAAGCGCCTGGGCGAAGTCCGATATTCCCGTTTTGTCGGAAACACTTATCAATGCTCGTCGAACACGTCGGAGGTGAAGGTCGCTTTTTTCAGTCATGAGAATTAGCTATCTAGGAAGTTTCTCCGAGCCTGGGGGCAGATCGATCGTGAACTCATGCTTGCGCGAGTAGCCCTTCCGACCCACAGAATATTCGATACCGTTAGGTTTCAGGCTCACTGAGAAAACGTGTTTGCGGTTGTCGCGCGACGATTCGGAGATATAGAAACCCAAAAGGTACTGGCTTTTCAAATCCTCTTCGATTGCCTGGAAGATTGGCGTCAGATCGTTTTCCTTTGGGAGGAGTGCCGATTTCGCGTCGCCGACGAGAAAATATTTTCCTCCGGTCTTCTCCGCCAGGTCCTTGAAGCCTTTTGTTGGACCACGCACGGCGAGTCGTCCGTCGCGTGGTTCGAAGAGAGGTAAATGGATCACGTAGAAGGAGACACGCTTTTCCAGTGCCGCGTCGATGACGCTGTCAGGGTTAGTCCTGCTGCGATTGTCCAGACCATCACTGATGAGCACGACTATACGACGCTCAGCCCGTACGCGAGGTAGATCGTCAAACGCTCTGACCGACTTTGCGGCCGCGTCAAATATCGCAGTCTGTTGATTAGGCCCTGCTGAGAATCTGAAGGCGGCTTGCGCGGCCGATGGATCCCTGGTAAAGGGAACTACAAGGGATGAAGTGCCGGAGAAACGAAGAACGGCGACAGCGGACCGTTCGCCAAACTGAGAGAAAAGAGCAAGGGCGGCTTTCTGTTGTTGCGAAACGATCTCACGCAGACTTCCGGACTGGTCCAACGCAAACATCAGAGCGACGCGGTCTGCGCCGGGAGAAAAATACAAACCGGTGGTCACCTGATCCTTATCTTTTAGTAAGAGATCCTGATCCGTTAGACCAGCAACCGCCTGGCCTTTCTTGTCTCGGATGCGTATGGGAAAGAGGAGCAGGTCAGTATTAACGCGCACGACCTCATCATCATCGCTTGCCTGCTGGGCTGAGGCCGGATTAGGCGTGACGTAAAGACAGACGAGTAAGAGAACAAGGGTGATCCGGCGCAGCATCAGCCGGTCGGTTATACGAAAAAACCGCCGAGTAGCAGGATACTCAGAATGACGATGATCGTGATGACGATGATCTTGACCAAACTCACGGCTAAATCCTCAGTTTTTGGGGGCCAAGAGCGGAATTAACTGGGCAACGAAGCAAGCTGTATTCTAGAAGTGCCTGCCTGGTCTGTCAAACAAAGCCGCTGGCGTTAAGTTGGCATACGTTCCGATTCTGTTCTCAGTTCGCATAATCTGTGTAATCTGTGGCTAAAAAAACCGCAACGTATACGTCACGCGGAACCCGCGGCCCATTTCGGGCGCAAACTCCTTGATGAACGAGAGATGGTTGCGATAGAGCCGATCTCCGATGTTGAAGAAATTGAAAGAAATGATGTGAGCCGCATGTTGCTGGGCCAGCAAGTAAGAGCCGGAAAGGTTAAAGACCGCGTAGCCGGCTGTCGTCGTTTCCGTTGGAAAGAGGCGGTCCTGGTGATTCGCCATAACGACTTCCGGATTCAGAAGTAAGCCCTTGAATCTGAACTCGAATCCGGCGCGACCGCGTAAGGGCGGGATTCGTGGCAGCGGAGTGCTGTCGGATGTGAGTTCGGCATTCACGTAATCAAGTCGGAGGTTGAGCCAGATGGCTGGGTGCAGTGCTGCGTCCAGTCGCGCTTCAGTTCCAGCATAGCGAGTGTTTCCTTGTGCGTACTCCGCGACGGTGAGGCCATCTTCGATATCTCCGGTCGGGGCCAGGAAGACGAAGTCTTTGATGTGATAAGAGAAGCCGTTTGCTTCAAAGCGCACTCGCTTTGAGGAATGTCGTACTCCAAAATCGAGACCGTTTCCGAGTTCACGTTTGAGGTTTGAATCGCCGATTTCAAATGCGAGATTACCAGGGTGCGGTCCAAGATTGTACAACTCCTCCAGTGCGGGCGCGCGGTAGGAATGAGAGAAATTGGCAACTAAGGCGCCGCCGTTCCATGTGCGAACACGAATGCCGGCTGCGCCGGAGAATCCTGTGAAGTTTCTATCGGGAAGAATTCCACGCGCATCTGTCGGCTCCGGCTTATAACGATTAGTCTCGAGTCGCCCGCCGAATTGCAATGCTATCCGGTCGAAGTCGACAGTTTCGAGCCCGAACAATGCAAAAGCATTTTGCTTAGTCGGAGGTGCAAGCGCTTCTTCACCTGACGCTGAGAAGTCGCGATGCAGTCCCCAGAAACCAAAGCGACCTGAAAGGTTGCCCTTTTTTCGTTGATCGAAAACTCCCTGATAGAGGAGAGTGTTGTTCTTGAACGCGGTGCCAATTTCGCCCGTCAGAGATTCTATTTCCGCGTGCTTGTAGTTATTGTATTGGACCGAAAAGGTTCCGGCGTCTATGAATTCACCGGTCTCGCGAAACCCTCCACGAAACTCGACGCTGTGACGGCGAGGATTCAGCTCGACGATCTCAGCCTCCTCCTCTGCCGGATCGAAGGGAATCCCATAGCGTCTTTTGTTGAAGTTGTAATTGAAGCTGAAAAAACCCTTTGTTGGATAGTACCCAAACCCGGCTGCTGCACTACCCTCACGCGAAAACGAGTTTTCGACCCGACCAATGGGCGTGTTGTAGTCGCCAGATCTTTGGCCGCCGCCATTTGCCCACATCAACCATCGATCCGTGCCGTATTCGATACCGCCGCTTCCTCCACCCTGAGTTCCGTTCGTGCTGCCAACGCCCGTCAGATAACCATTGAGTCCTTTGTGCGGCGAGTCGTGGCCGGAAACGGTGTTGACTACGCCACCGATCGCGTTGCTTCCATACAGAAGTGTTGCGGGACCTTTTACAATTTCGACTCTTTCAACCGTCAATACGTCGACAGGTTCCGCATGATCGCCCGATTGAAAACCAAGTCCGCCAATGCGGTTGCCGTCCTGCAGGACTAGCACACGATCACCATCAAAACCTCGAATGACAGGCCGTGCGGTTCCCGGTCCAAAGCTTCGCTTCGCAATTCCGAGTTCACCGTCAAGCGCTTCACCGAGTGAAACAGGACTCTTCCTCGCGAGCTCGATCGAACCCAGTACCTCGACGGATTGAATTGAGCTGCTAACCGCCTGCTCACTGCCGGTCGCTGTAATCGTAACTTCCTCACGCACTCCGGTAAGTTCGATCTGAAAGTCAACTGTGGTTTCACCAATTGCTAGATCCACAGTCCGAACAACGTCTGGAACGCGATCCAAATGCGCCACGACGTCATATCTTCCTGGTGGTAAATCCTGAAACTCGTAGGTACCGTTGTTGTTGGTATCCGCGGTCCGTTTCAACTGCAGAATGGTGATCAGAGCGTTGTGAATTGGTTTGCCACTGCCGCCGAGCGTTACCGTCCCGCGCAATGTTGCTGTTCCAGTTGTTTGACCTAATGCCGGCAAACTGAACAAAGTGAGAGCTATGAAGGCGAGAGAAACCCGCACACGTGCGGTCGAAGTGTTTAATATTTGACTACGAGTCATTGTTCTTATCTCCTAAAAAGGGTCCCAAATTGATTGACCTTTGGAACATTCAAATCGCGCCTGTTTTGTTAGGCGAAAGATTGAATGGACGCTGCGCAGACGCTTGCAAGCGGCGTCTGTCGGGAAGGCATTCCCGATTGACGAGTTGTTTAGGAGATAAAAGGAGGAGCGCGTCCGGCTGTCGGTCCAGCTCTTTGAGAATGGACGTCGGGCGGAATCTCAGCACTAATGTTGAGTTGTAATTGGCTCGGAGGATCAACGAGCCGGAAGGCAACCAGGGTTGTCGTGAAGTTTTGGTGCAACTGACAGATAAGACAGTCGCTGCAACCGGTCTTGCTACTGACAGGTGAGTTTGTTTGCTCCGATTCGACCAGCGAAGCCGCGCCACTGCCGGGCAGAACGCGGCCATGACGGTGAGCGGCCTCAACCGTCGTTCCGTACAGGATGAAGACGACGAGCAACAGACCGAGCCAACGCTTAAACGCGGCGCTTCGATTCTGAAATGCGCGGATCAACATGCCGGTCACTGTCGGATGTGTTAGAGTCAGGGAGCTTCGGAATTGTACTTACAAGTGCACGTAAAGCGCAATCCAGGGTCGTAATTTCAGAGAATAACCTTACCTACTTGTTTTTGTGAGAAAGTTTCCCGCAAAGGCGCAAAGGCGCAAAGAGAGCTCCTGGTTTTCTTTGCGCCTTTGCGCCTTTGCGGGAAATTGCTTTGTAAGGACACTGGGACTGCCGATCATCTTTCTGTGCGTTGGTGATGTCGTTGCACAGTCAACGGCGCGGATCACAGTCTCCATCGCTTCGCCAGCCGAGATCAGTGTTGTGGCAGAGATGTCGCCAACCCGCTTTTGGTCCTTTCGAAATGCATACGCGGGAGCTCTTGACATAGCGGAGCGGGTCGAGGAGTTTCGAGCATTTGGAGATTCTGGTCACGATGCGCGGGTCAGAAAGAGTGCGGTTGGCGAATTTCGATCGGAGCTCGATGCGACCAAAATCAGTTACACCGTGAAGCTTTCAGAGCCTCGCGCGGCGGATCTACCCCACGTTAGTTGGCTTGTTGGAGATCGCGGCTTTCTTATGTTGGCGGATCTTGTGCCGCTGGACATCGAAGGTCTTTCTGCCGAGTTTGTATTGCCCACCGGATGGACTGTTGAATCGTCAATTGCGCCTGATTCTAATGGGCGGTTCGAAGTGTTAGCGCCTGAGAAGTCAGTATTCTTCGTCGGGCGCTCACTTCGTAAAGCGTCAAAGAGTGTCGAGGGAATGATGCTTGAGACCGTTCTTAGCGGAACGTGGCGTTTCAAGGACGACGACGCGCTGAAGACCGCCACCAGAGTAATGAAGAAATATCTGGCGCTGACCGGATTTCGATTGCCTGGTAAGTCGCTGATCATGATTGCGCCAGCTCCGGTCTCATTGGGAAACTCGACGTGGAAAGCTGAGACAAGAGGATCGACGGTCGTTTTACTGATGGACCGGAGTGGTGGTATCGAGAACTGGAAAGCACAACTCGATGTCAGTTTCGCGCACGAGATCCTGCATCTCTGGGTTCCCAACTCGCTGAAGTTGGAGGGTGATTACGATTGGTTCTTCGAAGGTTTCACTTTATACGTGGCATTACGCACAGTCTTGGATTTTAAGGTCATAGACTTCAAAGAGTTTTTGAACACTTTGGCGCGTGTGTACGATACCTATCTTTCTCATCCTGATGACCTGTCGTTAGTAGAAGCTTCAGAGAGACGCTGGACCAGCCCGGTTACTAATGTGTACGTCAAAGGAATGCTGGTAGCGTTCTTGTACGACTTGATGGTCAGAAAAGAATCCGCTGGTAAAACAACACTTGCGGATCGTTATCGAGCCCTCTTTAACGGCGGAGTCGCTGACAACTCAGACGGAAATGAAGCTATAATCAGCTTGCTGGGTTCATCTCCGGCTATTAGTGACTTCACGAAGTCTTACATTGAAAACAGTGGAGAGATCAAACTCCAACAGCTCCTTCCGGAGTATGGGCTTCAACTGGATTCGAGTGGTAAGAAGTCTCGGCTAAGGGTTGGCAGAAAACTTAGTGATGACCAGAAGCAGTTGCTCCGCTCGCTTGGCTATTGAAATTGAAGGATTTACCAATGAGATTTAGCAAGACCATATTTGTTTTCGTTCTTCTTTTGCTGTCGCTTGGTTGTCAAACGCTGGCAAACAGAAGCAGCACGGGTGTTGTGGTGGCTCGTCGCGCACAAATTCGCAGCTCGACGGCCGTCGTTGCGGCTGACCTTTTGCAGGTTAACCGGGGCGACGTTTTGGACATACTCGATTCGACAGATGTTTCCGATCCCAGCGATAACACTCGAAAGGAAAGGTGGTTGCGAGTAAAAGCTCGAGACGGTGATGCAACTGAGGGCTGGATCGAATCGCGTAACGTAATGCCCGAAGAGGTGCTTGAGGAGTCGAAAAAGCTGGCGGCGGAAGATGAAGGCGTTCCGGCCCAGGCTACCGGGCAGCTTCGGGCGAGTTCCAACCTTCGTCTCACGCCCGATCGCGGCGGGAACGAAAACATCATGATGCGACTCGACAGTGGATCGAGTTTCGACATCGTCGGTTGGAAGCGTGTGCCGAAACCGAAAGCGTCGGAGACCATCGAGAGTGACGTCGCTCCAAAAGCCGGAAGTGCACAGCAGGGCAGTGCAAGGCCAGGGCAGCAGGGAGAGGAAGCCAGGGAACTTGAAGAAGCGAATGAGCTCTGGTACAAGGTGAGACTTTCTGCCTCGGCATCGCCGGCGCCGGCAGGTTGGATCTATGGCAAACAAGTCGAACTCGCGGTGCCCAGCGATATCATTTTTTATCGCACGGGTCGTGAGTTTGTTGCATGGCAGCGTCTTGACGGAGAGAGCAAGAGTGCGACTGATAAGGACGCCGGTCGAGAAGGAAAGCCGGGAAGTTGGCTGATACTCGAGAAGAGCAGTTCTAACAAACCGCATACTCTCGATGAGCCGGATTTCGATCGCATCTACGTTCTTGGTTATGACAAACGCAACCAGGAACACTATACGGCCTATCGTAGCCCTAACTTGAAGGGGTTTCTGCCCGCGAGAATTGAAGGCCAGGGCGATAGTAAGACTTTCACTCTGCGTCTCCAGGAGGAAGAAGGTGGGCCAGTGAAAGATGTTCGATACAGTATTTATAAGGACGCGCGTGGCGTCCTGAGAGTTAACGCGCCGAGCGTCGCCCCCAGAGACAGGCGGCGGCGATAAATTTGCAGGGGTGGCCCTCCGTGGCCACCCCTACAACTAACATATGGACCATCCAATCGTCATCGGCGTTGGCGGGTTTACTTCTGACGTTGGAAAGACGACGTTGCTGTGCGAACTGCTGCGAGCGTTTCCAGGCTGGGAGGCAATTAAGACCACTCGCGGCCACTATCGCTCTTGCGGCAAAGATCCAGAAGCGTGTTGTGTGAGCCATCTTTTGAATGAAGAACCTTTGGTTCGTTCGGGTCGAAAGGAGACTTACGAAGCAGGGAAGGACACGGGACGTTACTGGGATTCCGGTGCGGTCAACGTTCACTGGTTGATCGCGACTGACACCCAGATTGAGAGGGGAATCCACGAGGCTCTCGCAAGAGTGAAATCACCTGGCGTGTTTGTTGAAGGCAATAGCTTCTCTCAGTTTGTTCACACAGACTATTTTGTGATGGTCCGCCAGGCAGGCAATAAGAAGATCAAGAACTCCGCACGGCGCATTCTAAATAAGGCAACAGCCATCTACGTTTCGGACGCCGCCGATAGCGCGGTGCCATCTTTAGATGGACCACAAATTCCAGTCTTCACTCAATCGGACTTGCCGGCGTTGATCGATCATCTACGCACCCCAGGGAGGTTCGCAGATGGAGACGCTTGACGTCCTGCTGAAAGAATGCGAGCGGCTGCACGGACACATGTGTGCCGGACAGTTGCTTGGGGCGCGCATGGCCCTGCTCGGTTGCCGGTTAATTGACGTGAATGATCCTCGTGGATCAGATCGAAAGAAGTTAATCGTGTGGGTCGAGATTGATCGTTGCATGACCGATGCGATCAGTGCGGTGACCGGTGTGCGGCTGGGAAAGCGAAGCTTGAAGTATGTTGACTACGGGAAAGTGGCCGCGACGTTCTTGAATACTGAACTTAATCGCGCGGTGCGTATTGTAGCCTTGGAGAGTTCAAGGGTGTTGGCTAATGAGCGTTTTTCTCATATACCAGAGAAGCGTCAGCGTCAGTTTCGCACGTACTCGGAAGCAACGGACGACGAGTTGTTCAAAACAGAGTTGGTGTCCGTTGAATTGAGTGATTTTGACGCGCCCGGCAGTCCGCGATCCCGGGTGATTTGTGCGGTTTGTGGAGAAGGGATCAACGACGGACGTGAAGTCGCTGGAGTGGATGGTGCAGTTCTTTGTAGAGCGTGCAGTCAGGGGACTTATTACTCAAAACAGCGGACAACCTGAGAGCCCAAAGCGCATCTAACACTCGCCTTGAAAACGTGGGCCTCACGCAAGCAAATGATTTAATCATTGTGGAACGTGGTGGGTATTGACAAGAAGACTTTTGTCCCTATAATGCCGATTCCTCGTTACGAGGGCATCAAGGGGTTGAAAAAAACAGGAAATTAAAC
>Ga0256867_10000960_pt1 | contig 11878 bp, 10 predicted proteins | sample RVTome_15_FD_185939 | JGI IMG/M metagenome (GOLD analysis project Ga0256867, IMG submission 185939) | Soil microbial communities from uranium-contaminated site in the Upper Colorado River Basin, Wyoming, United States - RVT150D86 (HiSeq) ... | reverse complement strand
CACCGATCCCTGGGTGTCGAAGAACGGCCCGGCGCTCTCGACCTCCTCACCGGACACCGCCAGCGGGCCCAACACCAGATCCTCACCAGGGTTCCCGGGGAGAACCAACCCCTCCTCGCCCTCGGGCACCGCGCCCTCCGGGAACGAGGCGAGGACAGGATGAAAGGTGAGCTGGGCGGTGCGGCCAATCGCCTCCACGGCTTGGTCAGGGTCTTCGAGACCGGGGAGCTCCACGATGATCCGACGCTCTCCGGACACCTGCAGGGTGGGCTCGGCCACGCCGATGGCGTCGACCCGGCGGCGGAGGACTTCGAGGGTGCGGGCGGTCACCTCGGCGTCGACCTCCACCTCAGCGGTGTCCTGGGCCTCGAGCACGATCTGGGTGCCGCCTCGTAGGTCGAGACCGAGACGGATCGGGGTCTGGTATACGGCGTAGGCCGAGGCGCCGACCACCACCAGCGTGAAGAAGAGCCTCCACATCGACACTTTCACGAGAACGTCACCTCGAAGGAGCGGGAACCAGGGGCAGGCTAACGCTCGGTCCGCCGAGCACACATCTCCTCGCCTGTCCCCGGGTAGGCCGCGAGGCACCGCCTACCCCCTCGGTAGGCTTCGGCGCACCATGCTGGAGAGCCCATTCACCCAAATGGCGCTAGTGATGCTGGCGGCGACAGCGATTGGCGTTCTCGCACTCCTGCTCCGGCAGCCCCTGATCGTGGCCTTTATCGCCGTCGGCGTGTTGGTGGGTCCTGCCGGCATGGGTTGGATGACCGTTGGCACCGAGTTCGAGCTGCTCGCCAACCTCGGTATCGCGGTGTTGTTGTTCCTGGTCGGGCTGAAGCTCGACCCCTCGCTGATCCGGACCACGGGGCCGGTGGCGCTGGCCACCGGTTTGGGTCAGGTGGCGTTCACCTCGGTGGTGGGGTTCGGGATTTGCATGGCGTTGGGCCTGGAGTTGGTCCCGGCGATCTATGTGGCCCTGGCCCTGACATTCTCCTCGACGATCATCGTGATCAAGCTCCTGTCGGACAAACGCGAGCTGGAGGAGTTGCACGGCCGGATCGCGGTCGGCTTCCTCATCGTCCAGGACGTCGTGGTGGTCTTGGCGCTGATCGTGATCACCGCACTCGGCGATACCGCCCTGGGAGGGGTGGGCTCCCGACTCCTCCTCGTGGTCCTCCGGGGCATCGCCTACCTCGCTGTCCTGCTGGCGCTGATGCGTTGGGTGCTGCCGCCGCTAGTGGGGCGGATCGCCCGGAACCGTGAGCTGTTGGTCCTCTTCGGGGTGTCCTGGGCGATCATCCTGGCTGCCACCGGGGAGACGCTTGGTTTCTCGGTCGAGGTGGGCGCCTTTCTCGCCGGCTTCTCACTGGCTTCCACCCCGTACCGCGAGGCCCTCGCGTCGCGTCTCGTCAGCCTGAGAGATTTTCTGCTACTGTTCTTCTTCATCGATCTGGGCATGAGGCTCCAGCTCGATCTCATCGGCGACCGGGTGGGTGAAGCGTTGGCCCTCTCGCTGTTCGTCCTCATCGGGAACCCGCTCATCGTGATGGCGATCATGGGGGCGATGAGGTACCGGAAGCGGACCTCATTCCTCGCCGGTCTCACGGTCGCCCAGATCTCGGAGTTCTCCCTGATTCTGGCTGCGCTGGGTCTCCGTGTCGGTCACATCGACGAGTCGACGCTCGGTCTGGTGACCATGGTGGGTCTGATCACTATCGGGCTCTCCACCTATCTCATCCTCTATTCGAAACCCATTTACGAGCGGATGGCCCGGTTCCTCTCGCTGTTCGAGCGACAGCACCTCCACCCAGGGGAGCAGCACCATGCGCCCTCCGAGGGCAACGTCGACTTGATCCTCTACGGAGGCGGGCGTCACGGAGCGGCCATCGCCGAAGGCCTAGACAAGAGCGGATGGCGGGTGGTGGTGGTGGACCTCGATCCGGAGGCTCTGGAGAGTTGTCGTCGCCAGGGGCTCGAGGTGATCTACGGGGACGCAGAAGACCCCGAGTTCGTCCTCTCACTCCCCTTCGACCAGGCTCGTTGGGTAGTGAGCACTGTTCCCGGGCTCGACATCAACCTCGCTCTTCTTCACGGGCTCAGAGCAGCCGGGTATCGGGAGAAGGTGGCCGTCACCGCCCACACCCCCCTCGAGGCATCACGGCTCCGAGATGAAGACGTCGACGTGGTGATCGCTCCCTTCGCCGTCGCGGCCGACCACCTGGTCAGCACTCTCATGTCGTCGGGCGCCGCGGCAGAGCCGGCTGTCGGAGACGGTGCGGGGTAACCCCTCGAGCTCGATGCTGATCCCCGGGTGGCGAGCCTGTCTGCCTACGGCAGAATTGTGAGACCGCGATTGACATTGCTCTCCTCCGACGAGACGCCGTTTTTCCATTACGGCCAGGACGTCGTCTCTGACGGTGGGTCACGCACTCTTTCAGATTTCCTGGCGACGGTCCCCATCCGCCCCGTGGACCAATGCGACCCAACCCGTGAGTTCGCTTTCGTGACCCATGACGGCATCGGGTCGGCACCGGGCGGTCGAGAGGAGGCGGCCCTAGCCGATCTGGCTCGGCCACGACTGGGGTGCCGGTATAGCCATGCCCGACCTGGTGGCTCGACTGCGTGACCGCGTAGAGGAGATTGCCGCCACGTGTGTTTGGAGGACCAACTTGGACGGATCCCAACACTAAAAAGGCCAGTGCAAGGGATTTCGGTGGTGGGCCCGCGTGGACTTGAACCACGGACCTCATCCTTATCAGGGATGCGCTTGACGCTGAGATAGGACGTCTTTACCTGGGGATACGCCCCCGACCCCGACACTTGTTGCACAGACGTTGCACAGGCCATGGGTCTTCCTCGCTCCGTGCCGAGTATCGAGGCAGACCGTCGCTGTCACAAGCTGATTGCCTCCAACCGGGCGGCCAAGTGAAACGGAAGCTCACCCGGCGGCCAGGCGACCATGAGACGACGCTGAACTGTCGATCTCCGGTTTTCAGACCAACGCTCAAGTCTCATCAGATCGCTGTGATCGCGACTACGCGGCCCAAGCCTCACTTCAGCTCCGGTTTGTTGAACAGTTGGTGAACAGCGGTTTCACCGTCCGGACGGAAATCCTGCGAGCGATTCGTGTATCAGCATCGGCATCGTCACGGGTCTCCGGTCGAGTCAGCGTCAGCTCGAACGCCATTCGTTCACACATACGATGTGGGATGACCAACCGGGAGACCAAGATGGCTGAACCCCTCCGAGCGCAACGCATGCAGAAGACCTCGCCGACTACCTCAACGAGAACATCCTCGATAGCGACGAGCTCACCGGCTACGACATCCTTGATGCTCTGGCCAGCCTCGGCATCACACTGGTAGAGGATCTCATCGCAGACAGCACGCTCACCTACTACGAGTCGCTTCCCAAGCCGGACGAAGAGTCCTGACCCAGTTCCTCACCCCGGCCCCTTTTCCCGACCTCAATGGGGTATCAGCACCGTCACAGACGTGAGTTCTCGAACCGCTCGGGAATGCCGGTTATGGGAGGGTAATGGTGGTCGAATAGAGGGGGGAGGCCGCGTGATCTGTGCTTGTGCCGTTACTGCTGATTCACCTTGAGCCGCCGACGCTTGCAAGGATGTCATCGGACTGTGGCGGCAGGAGGTGCTCGAGCCGCTGCAGTGATCGTCGCCGACGCTCAGGACTCGGGTAGTCCCAGTGATCGCAATGATTCCGACAGGTGAGCCTGTCCCGCCGGGTCACGGTAGGCCTCGATCTGCTCGAGCATGGCGATGCTGATCTCGGGGACCTCTTCCTGGGCGGCGGCAAGTGCCAGGCGGGCCTCATCGTCTTTCCCCAACCGGTGCTGGGCGGCAGCGAGGTACAACCTGCTGACCACGGTGTGCACCGCTGCAGCCTGGAGTGCAACTACTGACTCTTGGTAGCGGTGGGCGCCATACAGCGAGGAGCCGTGGAACCATGCATACCAGGCCGGGTGGTTTGGGTTGAGTTTCATCCCCAGCTCCATCGACTGGACACCCTCTTCGGCCATCCCCAGCCGGTTGGCGGTGGAAGCCCAGTTGGCGCGGACGTCGGCGAGGCTCGGATTGAGTTCGATGGCGCGGCGGTACTCGGCTTCGGTGCGCTCGTACTCGCCCTGTGCCATGTGCAGCTCGCCGCGCAGCCAATGCACTTCGGAGTCGAGATCGTCGAGCTCGGCGGCGCGTTTGGCCGCCTTCCACGCCTCGCGGAGCGAAATCTCGGGTGTCTCGGTCCAGCCCCAAAACACCTCGAACAGCCATGTCCACGCCAGCGCCACATGGGCACGAGCGAACGCTGGGCGGTGCTCAAGAACCTGGAGGAGGGTCTGCCTCGCTTCGATGTTGGTTTCCGGCATGAAGCGGTGCTTCAGCTCGAGGCCGCGCATGTAGGCCTCATAGTCGCCGAGCGACCCGGGGTCTTGGGCGACGGTCCGCTTCTTCTCGGTCAACACCAGGACGCCGTGGTAGCCGCTGAGCTGGGCCACGATGTCATCGGTGATCTCGTCGATCACGCCGAACACGTCTTCGACGTCGCGGTCGTACTTCTCGGCCCAGAGGTGGCCTCCCGTCGACCCGTCGATGAGCTGGGCGGTGAGGCGCGCTCGGTCCCCTGACCATCGCACGCTCCCCTCCAGGACGTAGCGAACGCCAAGCTTGGCGGCGACGGTGGTGATGTCCACCGGGGAGTCCTTGTATACGAACGTCGAGTTGCGGGCAATCACAAATAGGTCTCTGCATCGGGAGAGCCCGGTGATCAAGTCCTCGACTAGCCCGTCAGCGAACGCATCCCGTTGGGGGTCGCCAATGGTCTCGAAGGGGAGCACGGCGATCGACGGCCGGTCGGGCTTCGACTCGGTCCTGATCGGCGGGAAGTCCTCCATCAATCCATCGCCTGTCACCTGATACAAGCGCTCGGGACGGCTCAATCCGCGGAGATAGTGGTCACCGAGGTCGCGGTAGCCAAGCAGGTCTGCGGCCTCGTCAACCAGCTCCCTGGTAGCCGCCGAGACGAGGATCTGGCCCCCATGCCCCGCGGCCTCGATGCGAGCCGCCTTGTTTGGTGCGGAGCCGAGGTAGTCGCCGTTCACCAGCTGCCCCGATCCCGTGTGGATGCCCATCCGTACCGTGAAATCGGCGATCGCCGCCTCCCACGCCTCGGCGCCAAGCGTTCGCTGTGACTCGACCGCCGCCGAGACCGCCTCGGTTGGGTTGGCGAACACCGCCATGAACCCATCCCCTGTCTTTTTGACGACCTCTCCGGATTGGGATGCGATGGCCTTCTCGATGATCTCATCATGTCGGCGCATCGCCGGCTCCATGACGTCACCGGCCATGTCCCACTTGGTGGAGCTACCGACGACGTCAGTGAAGAGAAACGTGACGACACCGCTCGGAAGCGTCATGCTGTCCTCCCGACAACTGCTCGATCCTACCGTGGACCACGCTCCCCAGCCAGTGGGACCCCGCTGATCGCGACAGGGTAGTGGTGTCATCGGAACATGACGGCGTGAAGCGCCGTCGTCTCCGGTATAGTGCAAGGGGAGGATCCGCCTCCTGCGTCCAGCGAACTCGGCGCGAACCACCACGTGTAGTAACCACGCACCGAACACCCAGTTTGGGCGATAACACGCATCTCCTTGCATGCTCCTGAACGGCACGTATCGAGTGCTCGGGGTAGATTCGACCGAGTCCTGAGGCAGGATGAATTGGATGACCCACCCAAACGTCGCCCTCGTCGCCAAGGCCTACCAGGCCCTGAACCAGCGGGACCTTGACGGCTTCATATCAGCTTTCGCCGATGATGCCGTGTTGTACGGCGCCGACGGGCAGATCGAGGGTAAGGAAGCCATCTTGTCGGGCATCCGCCAACTCATCGGGCTATCAGAGAACAGTCTCGAAATCGATGTCCATGACATCCTGGCAAACGACGCCCACACGGTTGTCCTTCAGACCACCAAGGCGCAGTTGGGCGAAAGTCATCTTGAAGATCGGGTGGTGTACGTGTTTCACATGAACGAGGTCGGGCTGATTCGAGATGCCTATTTCACCGGTGACCCCAGAGTCCAAGAAGAGTTCTACGGGCTTACCTGAACCACGCATATCAATCAATATGGGGCCATACCGCCCATATCGGGGACCGCCCGGTATCGGCACGACTGCGCTCTTTGAGAGTCGGTGGAAAGGCCGGGCGCGATGCCTGGACCCGTCACCGCGATATGCCTTGTCATGAGTGTGGTTGAGGCAGGTCGCTGGTCGGTGGGACTGGCGTACACGCAGGAGCGGCCGTCGCCGCACCCAGCCCGCCGGTGGGTGCAACCGAACTACGGTTCTCGAGGTGAGGGAGACCCTACCGAAGACCACCGAGCAGGTCCGGGCCGCCGAGGTGATCGCTTCGTTGTGCCTGGCCACCGACCTCGCGATGGGGTTCCCTTTCGAGCATGGGCTCCACGCCACGTTGGTCACCATGCGGCTCTGCAAGGCCCTCGAAGCCGACCAGGAGACGCTGTCGCGCACCTATTACGCCTGCCTCCTCATGTATGCGGGCTGCACCGTCGAGGGGGAAGTGCGATCGGAGATCTTCGGGGGCAGCCTGACCGAGCACCACACGCACCGGCAGTTCGGCTCCCGGGTCGAGAGTCTCTCCGGAGTCGTCGGGGCTGTGCCATCTCCGGATGCAACCCTCCCCCACCGAGCGTGGGAGGTAGTCACCAGGCTGCCTCGGGCAGCCCGGTTCATTAGCGGGCATTTCGCCCCGTTGTGCGAGGTCGCGGGAATGCTCGCCGAGCGTCTTGGGGTGCCGAAGTCGATTCACGAGATGTTCCCGGTGCTCACTGAGCGTTGGGACGGCAAGAGCGTCCTCAAACGCGCCAGTGGCGATGAGATCCCGCTGCCGTTGCGCATCATCCACGTGGGCCGGGACGCCGCATACCAGCGACTGATCGGTGCCGACGCCTACGTGAAGGAGGTGATTCGGTCCAGATCGGGAAAGGCCTTCGACCCAGAGGTGGTGTCCATATTCCTGGACAACGCCGACGAGGTGCTGGGGCCGACCGAACCTCCGACCACCGCGTGGGAGGACGTCCTCGACGCCGAGCCGCAGCCGCAGCTGATGCTGCATGGGCCAGCAATCGACCGAGCCTTGAGGGCGATGGGTGCGTTCTCAGACCTGGTCTCCCCCTACCTCTCCGGGCACTCCTCGGGCGTAGCCGACCTGGCCGCGACTGCGGCCGAGCTGCACGGGTTCGCCGACGACGAGGTGAAGGCGATTCGGCGCGCCGGTTTCGTGCACGACATTGGGAGAACGGCCGTCTCATCGCGAGTCTGGAACAAGCCGGGATCTCTGAACGCCGACGAGCGCGAGCAAGCGAGGCTTCACCCCTATCACACCGAGCGCGTGCTGTCCCGGTCACCGTTTCTCGCCGAGATCGGCTCGATCGCCATGGCCCACCATGAGCGTTTGGACGGGTCCGGTTACCACCGGGCTCTTGACGTCACGTCCCTGTCGCCGGCCTCCCGGCTGCTGGCGGCGGCGGACGCCTTCCAGTCCAAGATCGAGCCGCGCCCTTATCGGGAAGCACTATCTCCGGAGAAGGCGACCTCGACTCTGGCCGACAAAGCCAAACAGGGCGGATTCGACCCGGCAATGGTCATGGCAATCGCCGAGGCCGCCGGGCAGAAGCCCCCCACGATCGAGCGTCCCGGCGGTTTGACCAAGCGCGAACTGGAAGTGTTTGGTCTATTGGCCCGGGGCCACCAGACCAAGCAGATCGCCCGTCATCTCGAGATCTCGCCGAAAACAGTCGACCGTCACATCCAGAACAGCTATCGCAAGTTGGGGGTGTCATCGCGGGCGGCCGCCACCCTGTTTGCCGCCGAGAACGGGTTGGTCTCCAGATAAGCCACTCCCATATGGGGAGTATTCCGTATTCACAGTCCGGGGCTCTGTCCTTACCTTCGAGACATGCGAGAAGGCATGGAGGTAGTGACATGAACGGAGGACCAGAGCGATTGAACACCTTGGTCATCGGGGGAGGTCAGGCCGGTTTGGCCGTGGGGTATCTCCTAACCCAGGCGGGAGTGCCATTCCTCATCGTCGACGCCAACCAGAGGACTGGTGACGCCTGGAGAAACCGATGGGACTCCCTGCGGTTATTCACCCCCAACCGATTCAACTCGCTGCCGGGCATGACCATCCCCGGTGAGGATTGGGGCTTCCCCACCAAGGATGAGCTCGCCGACTACCTCGAGTCGTACGCCGAGCACTTCGAGCTGCCCATCCGTCATGGGGTGAGGGTGGACCATCTCACCCACGACGGCAATCGTTTCTTGGCCACCTCCGGTGACACGTGTTTCGAAGCCGACAACGTGATCGTGGCCATGGCGTCATATCAGGTACCGAAGAGACCTGGCTTCGCCAATGAATTGGACTCGCGGATCGTCCAACTCCATGTCGAGGACTACAAGAACCCGGGCCAGCTCGAGGAAGGTGATGTTCTCGTCGTTGGTTTAGGCAACTCAGGCGCCGAAATCGCCAAGGAGTTGGCCAAGGAGCGACGGGTTTGGCTCTCGGGTAAGCCCAGCGCGGTCCAGCCCTTCCGACCGGAACGTCTCTCCGGGAGGATCCTCATGCCGTTCGTCGGGCCGGTGATCCTAAACCGCGTGCTCACCAGCAGTACGCCGATGGGCAGGAGGTTCCACTCCAAGATGCGTCACAAAGCGATGCCCCTTGTTCGAGTGAAGCCGAAGGACCTGGTCGCCGTCGGAGTGCAGCGAGTAGGTCGGACAACGGGTGTCGTCGACGGCTACCCGCAGCTGGAGGATGGGACTGTTCTCGAAGTGCCCAACGTGGTTTGGAGCACCGGCTTCGCTCCCGGCTTCTCCTGGCTCGATCTCCCGGTGTTCGATGAGGCAGGTGACGTCATCCACAACCGGGGCGTGGTCGACCAGGTACCCGGTCTCTACTTCGTGGGTTTGAAGTTCCTCTACTCGGTGCTGTCGGCCACGTTGTTCGCCATCGGCCGAGACGCCGGCTACGTAGTCGATCACCTCGTCGAGCGGCAACAGGAGAACGAGCGGTCTCAGCTGGTGTCCTGAGGCGAAGGTGTGGGGCATGATCTTCTCAGGCCACTGCTACTTCCAGATCATCTCGCCCTCGTCGTCGAGCTTGCCCGTCGGATCGAGGCCGAGCTTGGCGGCAACTGCATTTGATGCGGTGTGATCATGGTGGATGTGGATCGACAGCCGGGCTATTCCTTGGCTCGCCTGCCAGTCACACATCGACCCAAGACGATGTGACGGCGAACCAAGTGTCGGTGTTGGTAGCCGACGGCGTCGGCGGATTCTTCGAGGTCACTGCGGTCGGGATGAGCCGAGATGAGGTGCTGGCGGTCGCGGAAGGTGTGCAGAGAGTCTCAGTCGAGGACTTCCTTGACTCAAGCATGGGGACTTCGACTCCCAGATTGGAGGTATCGAAAACAGGTTCTGGGCTGTCGTTGCCTCTGACCGCCAGTGGGTCTTTAAGGAGGACGACTTCACCTTGGCCGACATCGGTAGGGCTGATCTGATCGGCTGCGGGAAGGTTTACCAGGATCAAAGGGAGCACAACAGCACCGATGGCGGCGGCGACCCCGACTCCGGCGATCAATCTGTTTCTCACTGGGTGAGGTTCTGGAGCTCTCACCGGTAGCAGCTGACTGGAGGCTCGCCGTACCTCTTCGCCGGCCTGGTTGAGATGGTCCTCAAGCGTCTTCATGGGTACCTCCTCGTGAATTCAGCCGCCGGCTGAGGGTGTCTCGGGCTCGACGCAGATGAGCGTTGACTGTGGTCTTGGAGAATTCAAGGATCTCGGCGATCTCGGACATGGAGAGCTGGTCGTAATAGTGCAAGGCCGTGACTTGGGCCTGTCGCTTGGGTAGACGGCGGACTTCTCGCCATATCCACTCGCTTTCCGCTGCGACTTCAGGAAGCTGCCAAACCTCCCTGTCCAAAGCTAAACGGGCCAAGCCGCGAGCCTCAGATATGCGTCGGCGTACCACCGACACGGACCGGTTGGCAAGGACACGACGAACCCAGGCTCCCGGGTTGTCCATACGGCTCACCACATCCCGGTTCTGGTATGCAGCCAACAGGGCGTCCTGGACGAGATCATCCGCAGCGGTACGGCTGCCGCAGAGCGTGTATGCCAGTCCTAGCAGCCGTTTTCCATCCCGATGGACATACGACTCGAACGGCTCGCCCCCACGCACCTCGGGAGTATCAGGATCACCAGGCAGAATCGACAATCTCTTCCGGTCCATCACCACCGTCCATACAAGTAACACGTTCGAGACCACCGAACGTGGACAGGTTTTCATTCTCCCCAGGAGTCGTAGCGCTTGTAGAGCGCAGAACAACTGATCCCGAGCGATAACACACGCAGCCGGAAGCCGAGCAGATCGGCATGCCTGAAGAGCGGGAGCCTGTCAAGGGGGTGTTCTCCCTGGTGGGCGTCCGAGTCCGGGTGCGGGTGATTGCAACCGGGTTCGGTCGTGGTGGGTCCGGAGTTGTAGTGCGGATTGCGGTGTGCTCGGCCATGCCTTCGCCACGCCCTCTTCGGCTGGAGGTGTGGCATGGTGCTTTTCGGCCTAGGTCGAGGCTGGGCTCAATCACATGAGTCGGCCACGCCAACGTATGGGGGCCATGCCGATCTCGAGCTCGCAGTCACCCGACCGCGTCCGCCAGTCACGTGGCCTCGGGCGGAACGAGGCTCCGGATCTGGCCGTCGCGTATCCCGTAGTAGACCATCGTGAGGAGTTTGCGGGCCGCCGCCACTCGACCCTTGTTCTTTCCCCGGCGTTCAGCAACCCGCCGGTAATGGTGCTTGATGGGGTCGTCGCCGTGGTTTTTAGATATGGCTTCGACCGCAGCCCAGCGGACCAACCCTGACCCTTGTTTGGTGATCGACCCTCGATGCACCGTGGTGTCGGACTCCCGGTGACGAGGGGTGAGTCCGGCCCAGGAGCAGACCTGTTTGGCTGACCGGAACCGGGTGACGTCGCCGAGTTCGGCGCAAAAGACGGCGGCGAACACCGGGCCGACCCCGTTGAGCTGTTGGATCGTCTCATATCCCTCGTCACCTTTGAACACTTCGGCGATGCGAGCATCCAGCTTGGTGATCTCGGTGTCGTAGAGCTTGATCAGCCGACGCAGCGACCTCACCCTGGTCTCATACGCCTCCGCCATTTCGGTTTCGTCCAGCCAGACGCTCCCTCCCGGCCCCCACAGATGGTTGATCGGCGCCAGCAATCCTTCTTTGCCCAGCACTGCATGCACCTGAGCTTTCAACCCGGCCCGCAGCTGAGAGAGTTTGCGGCGGTAGCGGACAAGCTCGCGCTGGTGGCGGATGCTCTCCGGTGCGATCCACGCCTCGGGCAGCCGGCCCATCCGCAGCAGGTCCGCCAGGAGTCGGGCGTCGACACGGTCAGTCTTAACCCGCCGGTTCTCAAACCCTTTGATCCCAAGAGGATGCGCCAGATGAACACGGCCTCCCGCTTCGGTGATCACATCAGCAGCCCAATACCACCCCCACGTCGCCTCCAACACCACCTCAGGCGCCGGGCCCACCTTCTCGATCTCGAGACCAAGCGTCAACGGGTCGTTGTCGATGCGTTTCGTCCACAGTTCGGTGCCATCAGCATCCAAGACCACGATCACCGACCGACGGCGATGCAGATCCACACCCACGTAACGTGTCATCCGGGGCCTCCTTGCTCTCAACAGAGATGACAAGGCCCGAGTCTCGTCTCGGGTCAAAGAGCGAGGAGGTCCCCGCTCTTCACGGCATCACATAGGCGGGCACCGCCACTGGAC
>Ga0256867_10000959_pt1 | contig 11879 bp, 10 predicted proteins | sample RVTome_15_FD_185939 | JGI IMG/M metagenome (GOLD analysis project Ga0256867, IMG submission 185939) | Soil microbial communities from uranium-contaminated site in the Upper Colorado River Basin, Wyoming, United States - RVT150D86 (HiSeq) ... | reverse complement strand
CGGATAGGCACGTCCTCTTGGCTCGGGGTGGTCAGCGCTGCCGGGGAGCCGAGCTGTTGAGCTGGTGGCCGACCGCCAAATTCCCACGCGTAGGCTGCACGGACCGCCCTATCCGCTCGGCTCCTAACTGTCCTCGTACTTGAAGGACACCGACAGCTTCGTGCGGTAGGTAAGGGAACCGTCCTCACCAACGTCGAGGTCCTGCCGGACGACCTCAGCCACGCGCAGGTCGCGCAGAGTCTCGCGGGCCTTGGCCACCGCCGAGGACGCCGCATCCTCCCAGGACGTGGTGCTGGTGCCGATGATCTCGATCACCTTGTAGACGCTCATCGCTACAACCCTCCCGAGGCCGCTACCTGTGCACCACGACCCTACGCCGGTCGACCGGCGCGAGCTGGTCGAGTGCTCGGACTAGGCGCGTCGCATCCGGCCGGTCGGTGCGGGACAGAACCACGGGTGCCATCGGACGGCCGGCCCGGTGGTCCGAGGGTGACACGCTGTCGGCATGCTTGACCATCTGGGAATCCAATGCGCCGACATGACGGCGAGCGCCGCGTTCTACGACGCCGTGCTCGAGCCGCTCGGCGCACGTCGCCTCATGGACTTCGGCGTGGCCATCGGCTACGGCGTCGCACCGAAACCCGACTTCTGGATCGGCGAGTTCAACTCCGGCGACGGATTCCGTGAATCACACATCGCCTTCGCCGCCTCGGACCGAGCCACCGTTCGCGCCTTTTTCGACGCCGCGGTGAACGCTGGCGCCGAGGTGCTGCACGAACCGCGTCTCTGGCCCGAGTATCACGACGACTACTACGGCGCGTTCGTACGGGATCCGGACGGCAACAACGTCGAGGCCGTCAGCCACACGCCCGAACCGGCCTGACGCCGTCCTTCAGGACGCCGACGCGCGGTTGGGTCGGAGCGCGGCCAGCGAAGGCGAACCAGGCTCGCCGCGCTGCCGGAGCATTCAGCTGCTTGCGACGCGTTCCTGTCCGGGAGCCTGGCGGAGGATCTCGGCCGAGGGCTCGACCGAGGCCAGATCGCCGCTAACGAGGAGGCATCGGGTCACGCCAGTGGTCGCCGTCAGCCTCGTGGCCGGGCTGACGTGCACACTCGCCCCGGTCGCCACGGCACTTCGTGCCCTCACCGAGGTCCGGAGTGGAAGAAACGATGGGACCTAGGCAAGCGAACCAGTATGTCGTGGTTGGGAACCATCGACGGGACGATCGAGGCCTCGAGCCTGGTCCGGTTGGCGGTGGAAAGCCGACAGGCGCGTGCCACGGAGTGGCACAGCCACGGCACGCCTCACTGGGTGACAACGACGGCGGAAGGATCACGATGGCCTTACGGCTCCAGGTCGACGGGCTGCTGAACGCGGCCGAGCAAGTGGTCAGGGACGGCGAGGGCACCCCGAGCGCGCTAGCGTTGTCCAACGACTCGAGTGCAGATGCGAAACCGATCGGTGCGCTCAAGCCCGGGCCCGGTCCCGCCGAGACTCGGCGTCAGCGGGGTGTTCGATGACGACCCACGCCATTGACAGCGGCGAGCACGAGTGGGGCGTCGACAGCGCCGTCACCACCTTGTTCGACTTCGACTACGAGGCTGGGCGAGACCAGCTCCTGCGCCTCTACGACAAAGGCACCCACAACCAATGGATCGGCTCCGAGCGGATTGACTGGTCGACCGAGATCGACCCGGACAACCCGACGGGCCTGCCCGACGAGTTCATCGCCATCTACGGCACGCCGTGGTGGGACAAGATGAACGACGCCGAGAAGGGTGAGCTGCGGCGGCACCTCGAGGCGTGGCGGTTCAGCCAGTTCATGCACGGCGAGCAGGGCGCGCTGATGTGTGCAGCCAAGATCGTGCAGACGGTGCCGGACCTCGATTCGAAGTTCTACGCCGCGACCCAGACCATCGACGAGGCCCGTCATGTCGAGGTCTACAGCCGCTACTTGCATGACAAGATCGGGCTGGTCTACCCGCTCAACCAGAACCTGCGGTCCCTGCTCGACGACGTCATCTCCGACAGCCGCTGGGACCTGACCTACCTGGGGATGCAGGTGCTCATCGAGGGTTTGGCACTGGCCGCCTTCGGGGTCATCCGCCAGCAGGCGACCGATCCTTTGGCCAGGGCCATCAACACCTATGTCATGCAGGACGAGGCCCGCCACGTGATGTTCGGCCGGCTGGCGCTGCGCGACTACTACCCGCAGCTCACCCAGCCCGAGCGCAACGAACGCGAGGAGTTCTGCGTGGACGCCTGCTACCGGATGCGCGACCGCTTCCTCGGCGAGGAGGTCTGGTCGACCCTGGGCCTGCCCCGGGAGGTCGCCGACTACGTCGACAACAGCGAGGTGCTGCGCCAGTTCCGCAGCTTCCTGTTCCTGCGGATCGTGCCGATCCTGCGTGACATCGGCCTCTGGGGTGCCAAGGTGCAGAAGGCGTTCGCCGACATGGGCGTGCTGGCCTTCGCCGACGCCGACATCGACGCCGCCATGGCCGAGGACGAAGCGGCCGGCGACGAGCTCGACGCCCGCATGGCCCGCGTCAAGTCGGTGGCTGCCGAGGCCTGACAAGAAGGAGGCCCTGCGCGCACTCAAGCGGCGCATCAGCGACGTCATCTACCGACGGCTCCTCGTCGACGCCGACCGCATCACGCGATGAGAAGGTCCCGGAGAGCACCCAGGAACGTCCCTGTCGTCCAGCGTGACTGGCTCACATCCTGAACGCCGGCGCTTCGGACCAAGCCACTCCCGGACCCACCGCCAACCGTAGGCCCACTCACCCGGGCCTGCCTCGACGCGCCCACCGACCAGCTCCACCTAGCTCTTGACTCAAGGAGGACTCGTTCCGGGTGAACATGACTGCGCCCAGAACGTCATGCTGCCCGCCGCTCGCCAGCACTCACTGCGCCGGCCGGACGTGCCAAACCGCCACGAACAGAACGAGCTCGCGCCGCGTCGTTCTGCGCTGAGGATCGGATGGGCGAGGGCCGCTCGGTTCGAATCCTCTTTGTGTCAAGGGCGGGTTTCAGGGTCGGTGGGGCGCGTCGAATGCGGCGCTCGGCGTTTCTCGAGCGGCAGGGGTTCTATGGTCGTGCTGGGTCCGGGAGTGACTTATCCGAAGAGTCGGCTGTCGTGGGGTGCGAGGCCGGCCACGCTGGATTCACGAGTCGTCCCCGCGTTGTCCTCCCGGGCCCACGGTGGCCGGCGGCGGTGAGACTGGGGTTGGGCCGGGCGTGGCGGTCAGCCGTGGTCTCGGGTGTCGGCGAGAAGCTGCCGGTAGATGACGTCGCTGATGCGCCGCTTGAGGGCCCGCAGCGCTTCCTTCTTCGTCTTGCCCTCGGCCAGCTTGCGTGCGTAGTAGAGGCGGCTGGGGTGATCGTGGGCGATCTGGGTGAGGGCTGCGGTGTGGATGGCGTGGTTGAGCTGCCGGTCGCCTCGGGGGTTGAGCCGGTGGCGGGCCTTGGGGCCCGAGGAGGCTTCGGTGGGGGCGGTGCCGTTGTGGCGGGCGTAGTGCCCGGCGGTCGGGAACCGGCGGATGTCGCCGCTATGTCCGAGGATGATGGCGGCGCCGATCGGTCCGACGCCGTACACGTCGATGACCGTCGTCTTGGATGCATCGACGGCGGTGACGGTCCGGGCCCGGATGTCGACGAGGCCTGGTCCAGGGTTTCGAGCTCGGTGACGTACTGGCGGCAGGTGGCGACCCGCTCAGCGATGATCGGGTCACCGATAGCCACGCCGGCCAGGAGTTTCACGGCTCTGCCGGTGCTGAGGGACCGACCGGTGCCGCCCTCGATGAGCAGGCACAGCAGGGCATGGAGGCGACACACGCTGCGGGTGCGTTGGGCGGTGAGCTGGTGGTAGCGGTCCGCCAGCAGCCGCAACACGACGCGGTGCTCGCCCTCGGCGCCCACGCTGTTCAACGTGGCGTTGCGGACAGCGACGATGGCAGCGGAGCGGGCGTCGTTGGGGTCGGTCTTATCGATCCGGCCGTTGCCCATCAACCGGACCCGGGCGGAGAGCTTGGGGGGTACATCGACGACGTGCTCGCCCGCTCCGACGAGCTGCTGGGCCAGGAGCGCACCCATGCCGGTGGCGCCCTCGATCGCCCACCGGCGGGGCTCGAACCGAGCGGCCCACTCCAAGAGCCGTGCGCGTTGATGACGGTCGGCGGTAACACGTAGCTCGCCGACGACGGCCTCCGAGGCGTCGACGGCAGTGGCGGTGTGGGAACCCTTGTGAGGGTCGATCCCGATGGTGATCACGCTGTGCTCCAAGCCTGAGGTGCAATGGGTGGCGCCCCCGGCGGACAGACCTGATGTGGGGACATGGTTGCCGTTCCTCTTTCGAGCCACCCCGGTGGCAGAACCCGACGGACGGTCGCTTCGCTCGAAAGCCAACAACCGTCGTGGCAGGGCATTCAGGAGACACGCCCGCCGGGAACCTCGACGCTACGAACCCGTCGCGCCGTGCATCCCATCCTCCATCAGGAGCAATCGGTGCGGGTGCAGGACTCCGTGACCATCTACCCGTAAGGCCTGTCCGCGAGCACGTCGCGCGTGACAGATGGCCGAATCGGTACGTCCCCCTTTGTCGTCACACCCCTGGTTCTCCGGTTCTGCTGGCGCTGATCTCGGCGCGAGTGCGTTGGTTGACCGTGATGGTCGCGATCGTCGGCTGCCGTCGTCAGTCCCTGGGGAAGTGTCACAGGCGGAGGCGCCATCTTGTCTCTGTAGGGTGACCGAGACGAGTCAGGAGTTGCCGTGAAGGTTTTCGTTGCCGGGGCTTCGGGTGCGCTGGGCGTGCAGTTGGTCCCCAAGCTGGTCGCCGCTGGCCATGAGGTTGTGGGCATGACCAGGACCGCGTCGAAGCAGGATGGGTTGCGGGCGTTGGGGGCGCGGCCGGTTGTCGCCGACGCTCTCGATCCCGAGGCCGTGGCGAGGGTGGTGGGCGAGGCCGAGCCGGAGGTGATCGTGCATCAGCTCACGGCGCTGTCCGGGAAGATGAGCATCCGTGATGCGCGGCACCCCGACCGCTCCTCCATGGCGAAAATGACCAACCGGCTGCGGACCGAGGCGACGGACCATCTCTTGGCCGCCGGCCGCGCCGTGGGGGCACGGCGCTTCGTGGCGCAGAGCTTCGGGGCTTTCCGATACGCCCGCACCGGCGGGCCGGTGCAGACCGAGGCCGAGCCCCTCGATCCCAACCCGCCGGGGGCGCTGCGGCCAGTAGTGGAGGCGCTCCTCTATCTGGAGGAGGCGGTGACCACGATCGAGTGGGGCGAGGGTCTCGCGTTGCGCTACGGCGGCTTCTACGGTCCGGGGACCGGGATCAGCCTGGATCCGGATGCGGTGATGGCGGCGCCGATCCGCAAGCGTCGGTTCCCGATCGTCGGCGACGGTGGGGGCGTCTGGTCACACGTCCACATCGAAGACGCCGCGGCGGCGACCGCCATCGCGGTCGAGCGCGGCCAGCCGGGTGTCTACTACATCGTCGACGACGAGCCCGCGCCCGTGCGGGAGTGGCTGCCGGTGCTGGCGAGCGCGCTGGATGCCAAGCCACCAAGGCGCATCCCACGCTGGCTGGGGCGGCTGGCGGCCGGGGAGATGGCAACGCTCATGATGACCGACGTGCGTGGTGCCTCGAACGCCAAGGCCAAGCGCGAGCTCGGCTGGCAGCTCCACTATCCGAGCTGGCGGCTGGGCGTCACCAAAGGGCTCGGCTGAAACCATGTCCGGGGTGCCGAACTTGGAGGAGCAGCTCATCGAACGCTCCTAGTTGCAGCGGCCGCACCGAACTGCCTGATGGAGGATGTGGGCGGGGCGTTGAGCGTGTGCTCGTAGCGTCCTGGGGTCTTGGTCGGCTGGCTCTCGAACTGCCTGCTGCTCGCGTGTCGGGTTGGCTTCCGAACGAAGCGCCAGCCGGCCAGGGTTCGGTCACGGCGTGGCTCGAAAGAGGCGAGCAGCACCTGCATCAGGAGTGCCCGTCGTGACGCTCACACGCGTCAACGAGGAGGACTTCCAGGACGGTGATCATCGGTGTCGACCCGCACAAGTCGACCCATACGGTGGTGGCGATCGACCGCGACGAGCGGCCGCTGGCCCGGCTGCGACTGGTGGCTGAGCGGTGTCAGACTCAGCGGTTGTTGGCCTGGGCGGAACCGCTGGGCAGGGAGCGGACCTGGGCGGTGGAGTCCGCTGGGGGGCTGGGCAAGCTGGTGGCTCAGCAGCTCCTCGAGGCGGGTGAGCACGTCGTTGATGTGCCCCCGACCCTGGCCGCGAGGGTGCGGCTGCTGGGCTCGACCAAGGCGTCGAAGAACGACCCGAACGACGCGCTGGCCACGGCCATCGCCGGGTTGGGGCACTGCGGGCTGCGGGCGGTGCGGGTGGAGGACCACACCGCGGTGCTTCGGATGCTGATCGACCGCTACGACGATCTGGTGGCCTTGCGTACCCACGCCGCCTGTCGGCTGCATGTGGCACTGCGAGAGCTCATCGCCGGCGGCGCGCCCCGCCGTTTGGGGGCTAGCCGGGCAACCAAGCTGCTGGGCAACATCGATCCGCAGGGTGCTGCTGGGCTCGAACGCAAGCGTCTCGCAGTGGAGCTGCTGGCCGACCTGCGTCGCCTCGACCGCGACATCGCCACCGCCAAGCGCCGCGTCAGCGACGCCGTCACCGCGTCGGGCACGTCGCTGCTGGAGCTACATGGTGTCGGCCCGATCGTCGCGGGGTTCATCCTGGGCCACGTCGGCGACCCGGCCCGGTTCGCGACGCCGGAGCGGTTCGCGTCCTACAACGGCACCGCCCCCATCGAAGCCTCCAGCGGTCCCCGCAAACGCCACCGGCTCAACCCCCGAGGTAACCGCAAGCTGAACCACGCCCTCCACCTGGCCGCGGTCACCCAGGTCCGCCACGACACGCCGGGTCGCGCCTACTACCAGCGCAAGATCGCCGAAGGGAAGTCGAAGAAGGAGGCGCTGCGCGCTCTGAAGCGTCGGATCAGCGACGCGGTCTGGCGCCAGCTCCAGGTCGACCTCGGTCGCCGCTGACAAGGCAGGCCCGGGAGGACAATCAGGGACGACTCTTTAATCCAGCGTGGCCGGCTGAACCCTGAACACCGGCACTTCGCAACAAGTCACTCCCGGACCCGATCACCACGCTACGCCCGCGCCCACGGCGCTGCTTCAACGCGCCCCCGCACACCCTCTTGACACAAAGAGGCTTCGATCTCGCGCTACGACGCTCGCCAGTAGGGGTCGGGCCGGAGCGCCCTGCCGGCCTTTCGGCCGGTGGGTTTCTCTGGCCCGCCCTCCGAACCGGACGTGCGACTTCCACCGCATCCGGCTCTCCACGAACCTAAGCGACAGACGACGTTGACCTTCATGCCGCACTCGACCAGGGCGTCGGTATGGCTGCCCCCCGATAGCGGTATCGAGTGGTCGACACCGCTGCCGGGTTGAACAGCGTCACCTGCCCCTCCGCCGGCCACCACCCCAGAGGGAGGCATCGCCGTCGGAACTGCTTCCAGTTGAGCCCGGGATGCTTGCGACGCAGCCATCGGATGACCCGATGCCACGTGAAGTGACTCAGGTAGGAGAAGGCTTTGCTTGAGACCCCGGGCCGGAAGTAGTTGGTCCAGCCCCGCAACAGCGGGTTGAGCCGATACAGCGGGGCGCTGAGCGGCAGGTTCGTTCCCTGCCGGGTGATCGTGCGCACCTTGGCGACGATGGAGGCCAAGGCCTTCTTCGACGGGTAGGTGTACACGTATCGTTTGGTCCCGCCTCGCCTCTGGTGGCGCTGGATACGCCAGCCCAGGAAGTCGAAGCCCTCGTCGATGTGGGCGACCCTCGTCTTGGCTTCTGATAGGCGAAGGCCCCTCGGGGCGAGCACCGCCGCCCCTTCCGAGCGCACGCTCTGGGCGTGGTCATGGTGTCGGGATGGATCCAAGGGCGAGATCGGCGATTACTTCCGGATGATCGCGGCCGCCGGTTTCACCGTGGTCGGCGTGGAGTACGCGCTGGCGCCAGGCGCGAGGTACCCCACGCCGATTCGCCAGGTGACGGCCGCGATCGACGGGCTCCCCGAGCTCGACCCCGACACGCTTTGGAGACGGCGAGCTGACCCAGACAGTCATCGCGTTGCACCGCCAACAGGCCCGGCTGGCCGCCGCCGTAACCCGATGACCGCCGCCGCGGACGCCCGCCGGGTGTGGGCCGACGACGGTTCCCGGTCCTGGCGGCGTGGATGGCGCACCGCCGCCGCCTCGCCGCCGGTCACCCCCGCGCCGAAGTGTGGCTGGGCCGCCGACTGCGCACCATGCCCACCACGGCCTACCCCGACGTTCGCTTCGACGACTACGTGCGTCCCACGGCACGCACGGTTGTTCGGCCGCTCGTCGCAAGGCGCCTCGGCGAACCCGCCGTCGCTGTCACCACCGCGGCCCAGCGCAGCCGCGGCCACCAGGACAGCCCGCCCTCGCGGAGGTTCGCGTACTCTGTCCACCGGCGGTGAGGGTGGCCGGCGGCCCCGTGATCCACGCATGCCGCAAGCGGCGCGGTGGGGGCACCGGAGCATCCGGTCCTTCGGTTCTATATCGCCGGTGACAACCAGGCTGGGTGAGAGGAGCAGGGACGTGGAAGCGGTCGTTGGCATCGACATCGGCGGCTCGGGCATCAAGGGGGCACCCGTCGACCTCGCCGCCGGCGAGTTCGCGGCGCCGCGCGTGAGGATCCCCACGCCCTCGCCGGCGACACCCGAACGGGTCGCGGACGTGGTGGCCGAGGTCCTCGCGGAGCTCGACGCGCCGGGCCCGATCGGCCTCACGCTCCCGGCGGTCGTGCGCAGCGGGATCGTCGAGACGGCGTCCAACATCGACGAAGGGTGGATCGGGACGCACGCCGTCGAGCTGTTCCAGCGCGCCACGGCTCGCCCCGTCGCCGTCGTCAACGACGCCGACGCCGCCGGTCTGGCGGAGATGTGCTTCGGGGCCGGGCGAACGCGCTCAGGCGTGGTCGCCGTCATCACCCTCGGCACCGGGATCGGCAGCGCAGTCTTCGTCGACGGCACGCTGGTTCCGAACACCGAGCTGGGCCACCTTCCGCTGCACGACGAGGCCGCCGAGAACTGGGCTGCCGAGTCCGTCCGTGAGGAGGACGACCTCACGTGGAAGCGCTGGGCGCACCGCCTGCAGCGGTACCTGGAGCTGGTCGAGCGCGTCCTGTGGCCGGAGCTGATCATCATCGGCGGCGGTGTGAGCAAGAAGTCCGACAAGTTCCTGCCCCGCATCCACATCCGCACCGAGCTGGTGCCCGCCGAGCTGCACAACGACGCCGGCATCGTCGGTGCTGCGCTCGTCGCTCCGGGGCCGGTCCCGGCGGCGCACCTGGTGCCCGCACCGCCAACGGACCAACCACCATCGACCTGACCCCACGGAGCCACCATGACCGGCACCGATCTGGACACCCTGTCCATCAACACCATCCGTGGCCTGAGCATGGACGCAGTCCAGCGGGCGCGCTCCGGCCATCCCGGCACCCCGATGGGGATCGCCCCCGTCGCCTGCACCCTGTGGCAGCGGTTCCTGCGCTTCGATCCCTCCGATCCGATCTGGCCGAACCGCGACCGGTTCGTGCTCTCCGAGGGCCACGCATCGGCGCTGCTCTGGTCGCTGCTCCACCTGAGCGGCGTGCAGGCGGTCGATCCGGACTACGAGATCCTCGGTCGCCCTGCCGTCACGCTCGACGACCTGAAGACGTTCCGCCAGCTCGACTCCCGCTGCCCCGGACACCCCGAGTACCGGTGGACGAGCGGGGTCGAGGCGACGACGGGGCCGCTGGGCCAGGGCGTGGCGACGTCGGTCGGCATGGCGATCGCCGGCCAGTGGCTGGCCGCCAACTACAACCGCGACGAGCTCGATCTGTTCGACTTCGACGTTTACGCCCTCGCCGGCGATGGCTGCATGATGGAGGGCATCGCGTCGGAGGCCGCGTCGCTGGCGGGGCACCAGCGGCTGTCGAACCTCTGCTGGATCTACGACTCCAACCGGGTCACGATCGAGGGCCACACCGACATCACGTTCACCGAGGACGTCGCGGCTCGCTTCCTGGCCTACGGGTGGAACGTGACCATCGTCGCCGATGCCAACGACATCGATCTGGTGACCGCGTCGTTCCACACGTTCAAGGCCGAGACCGAGCGTCCCACCCTGGTGCTGGTTCACAGCCACATCGGCTACGGCTCGCCGGTCGAGGACTCGCCGAAGGCCCACGGCGAGCCGCTCGGGCCCGAGGCCGTCGAGGCCACCAAACGGTTCCTGGGCATGCCGCCCGACGCTGACTTCTACGTCCCCGACGGCGTCTACGAGCACTTCGAACAGGGCATCGGTGCCCGCGGGAACCAGGCCCACGCCACGTGGGAAGCGACGATGGACAAGTACCGCCGCACACATCCGGAGCTGGCCGACGAGGTCGATCGCATGCAGCGCCGCCAACTCCCGGTCGGGTGGGAGGCCATGTTGCCCTCCTTTCCTGCCGATCCGGCAGGGATCGCCACCCGCGACTCGTCGGGGCAGGTGCTGAACGCGCTCGCCACGGCCATCCCCTGGCTGCTGGGAGGCTCCGCCGACCTGGCACCGTCAACGAAGACGCACCTGGCGTTCCCCGGCGCCGGCACGTTCCAGCCCGACGAGCGGGCGGGCCGCAACTTCCACCTCGGCATCCGCGAGCATGCGGTGGCGGCCATCACCAACGGCATGTCGCTCACCAAGCTGCGCCCCTTCTGGTCCGGCTTCCTGATCTTCTCCGACTACGCCCGCGGTGCGATCCGCCTTTCGGCCCTGATGGAGCTCCCCGTCGTGCACGTGTTCACGCACGACTCGATCGGCGTCGGCGAAGACGGCCCCACCCACCAGCCCGTCGAGCAGCTCGCATCCTTGCGGGCGATCCCGGGCCTGCTCGTCTTCCGCCCCGCCGACGCCAACGAGGTCGTGGAGACGTGGCGAACGGTCGCCCAGCTCCGCCACGAGCCGGCCGCCCTGATCCTGTCCCGCCAGCCACTCCCCACCCTCGACCGGACGCAGCTCGGCGCCGCGTCGGGGGTTGCACGCGGGGCGTACGTGCTGGCCGACCCTCCGTCGGGCGAGCCCGACCTGATCCTGCTGGCGACCGGTTCCGAGGTGTCGCTCGCCCTCGAGGCCCGCCGCGAGCTGGACGGCGAGGGGATTGCCGCGCGGGTCGTGAGCATGCCCTGCTGGGAGCTGTTCGACCGTCAGCCCGACGAGTACCGCCATCAGGTCCTGCCACCACGCGTACGGGCGAGGGTCGCCATCGAGCAGGCGTCCACGCTCGGCTGGGAGCGCTACGTCGGGGACGGCGGCGCCGTCGTCGGCATGCACACCTTCGGCGCCTCGGCGCCGCTCAAGCAGTTGCTGACGAAGTTCGGGTTCACCCCCGAGCGCGTAGTGCAGGTCGCCCGCGAGCGCGTGGCGGCCAGTCGGGAGGCGCAGTGAGACCCACCGAGGCACTGCACCAGCTCGGACAGAGCCTGTGGCTGGACAACATCACCCGCGAGATGCTGTCAACCGGCCAGCTGCGGCGCTACATCGACGACTACTCCGTCAGCGGCCTCACGTCGAACCCCTCGATTTTCGACCACGCGATCGCGTCCGGCGCCTACGACGACGCCATCCGCACCAAGGCGTCGCAGCGGCGGTCCGGCGAGGAGCTCTTCTTCGATCTGGCGATCGAGGACCTCCGGCGCGCCGCCGACCTGTTCCTGCCGATGCACGAGCGCACCGACGGCGTTGACGGTTGGGTCTCGCTCGAGGTCTCGCCGCTGCTGGCCCGCGACACTGACGGCACCATCGATACGGCGA
>Ga0256867_10000958_pt1 | contig 11888 bp, 14 predicted proteins | sample RVTome_15_FD_185939 | JGI IMG/M metagenome (GOLD analysis project Ga0256867, IMG submission 185939) | Soil microbial communities from uranium-contaminated site in the Upper Colorado River Basin, Wyoming, United States - RVT150D86 (HiSeq) ... | reverse complement strand
AGCGCCAATAACCAGGTCAATGGTCAAGGTAAATGTAAAACCGAAACCGAAAGACATAAGGGTGTTGCCGATGACGACGAGCGCCAGCGAGTTGACGCCGACCTGGGTAAGCAAACCCAGACCGACGGTCGCGAGCACCAGACCACCGGCCACGACAAAGGCTGGGCGAACCCGTTGCACGATCCGTGGCGCCAGGTTAGAGCCGATGACGAACGTAATAGCCCCAGGAACTGACCACAGACCGGCCTGCAGCGGCGACAGCCCCAACACCAGTTGTAGGTACTGGGCAATGAAGAGAAAGATGCCGAACACAGCGAAGATACCAAGCGTGTAGATAGCCAGGGAGACGCTGAAGGCGGGTATCCGGAACAGCCGCAGGTCAATCAGCGGATCAGCCAATCTGCGCTGCCTTTGGATGAAGGCGAAGCCGATAAACAGACCAACCCCAACCGACAACAGTGACAGCCAGCCCAGACCGTCCTCCGCGACCTGTTTGAGGCCGTAAATCACCAGCAGTACAGCCACCAGGGACATGCCCGCACTGAGCAGGTCAAACCGACCCGGGGTGGGGTCGCGGTGCTCTGGCAGCAGCAGTGGCCCTGTGACCAGCAGCACAACCATCACCGGTACGCCCAGCAAAAACACCGATCCCCAGCGGAAGTTTTCTAGAAGCAGTCCACCTACCAGAGGACCGATGGCGCTGCCCACCGAGAAACCGGAAACCCAGATTCCGATGGCGGCCGTTCGCTGGCTCGGGTCGAGGAACATGTTGCGGATCAAGGACATGGTAGAGGGCATGAGCGTGGCTCCGGCCACGCCAAGCAAAGCCCGTGCCGCGATCAACATCCCAGCACTGGTCGAAAAGGCGGCCAGTATCGAAGCAGCACCGAAGGCAGCGGCCCCTATCAGCAGCAGACGACGACGGCCGATCCGGTCGCCCAATGTGCCCATGGTGATCAAAGACCCGGCAATCAGGAAGCCGTAGATGTCTACAATCCATAGCAGTTGAGAACTGCTGGGCTGGAGGTCGGCACTCAGGGAGGGGACTGCCAGGTGCAGTACCGTTAGATCCATGGCGATGAGTAGCGTAGGTAGCATGAGGACGGCCAGTCCTATCCACTCGCGCCGCCCAGCTTTAGTTGGGGTTACTGTATTCATGAAAAGTCTCCTTGGTAAATAATCCACAGATTTCGCAGTTACAAAGAGTTACAGAGAGAAGACACGGAGATTCACAGAGAGATTGAAGAGGCTTGGTTAATCACGTGCCTTTTCAGTAGGACTCCATGTAATTGCAGATTGTACAGGGGGTTATGCGGCGGCGTGTTGATGGGTGATGTAAATTGATGGTCGAGCGTGAGCACACCCTCGCAAGCCGACAAAAAGATCATCCTCCACTTCGCGCCCGCCGTTGACCAGGCTCAACGCCCGATAATAGCTTTGCCTGGCCCACAAGCGGGTCTGATACGTGGGGAGCAGGGCTTTCAGCTTCTGATAGTCGGGCAACTGGGAGCGATGGCATTGAATCGCCTGCCAGACTTGCTCGCCATAAGCCGACGAGTCAATTCGGGTGGTAATGGCCCATTGCGGCCAGGCGATAAAGCGCCGCTCGACGCTATCTACCGGCATCACCAGGCGGCCAAAGGTAGCCTCGTAAAGTGCTTGCTCCGCTAGATCAAATGCTCGATAGTATAGTTTGGCCACCCGGTGGGGTGAATCCTTGGTCAGGCCAGAGTAACTAAGGTCGGCCGCGGCCATCACGGCGGTTGTGGTCAACTGGGAAATGGCAATGTGGTCAGGGTGGCCATACATGCCGTTGGGGTCAAAAGTTACCACCACCTCCGGGCGAACCCGGCGCAACTGGGTCACAATTCTGGCAACGGCCTCGGCGTGGTCGGCTCTATCCAACTCGCCGTCTTGATAGTCCAAAAAAGTGACCTCGCGCAGACCAAGTACCTGAGCCGCCGCCCGTAGCTCAGCTTCGCGTAGACGTCCCAGTGCTTGCGGTCCCGGATAATCGCCGGCTGGGCCGAACCATCCGCGCTCGCCGCGAGTCGCCATGACCAGATGGGTCTCGACTCCTAAGGCGGCATATTTGGCCAGAATACCCCCTATCGCCAGGGACTCATCGTCGGGATGGGCCAGCACAGCCATAAGTCTTAACGGTTTGTAATACATCGTTTACCTTTGCTGCTGCCAGTGAACTCCCTTGCAGGGTACCTGGCGCAGAGATAGCACAAATGTTCTATCAAATAGTGTACATCTGTTACTTCAAAAGGTCAAGGATATACTTCAAAATTTTAAGGTTCGGTATACTAACTTTACACCTATGAGCTGCATATTGTCGATGAGGTGCTTCAGGTGCAGATTGAAGCGGGAGAGATTTACGTTCAGCAGGGCGAGGCTCTGAAAGCAGATGTGGTTTTCCATACCGATATCGCTTCGTATCTGGAATTGCTGACAGGACAAATTCGGCCGGACGAGGCGATTGCCGAGGGACTGATTCAGATTGAGGGTGATCCTAATGCTTTGAGCCGGTTCCTGAATGTATGTGGGGTGCCAGGTTCCCCTCAGCAACTTCTCTCTTGACTCTACAAATCAACGGTGGGCAATCCTTCGGCAAACAGTATCAAGAATCCCTACGGTAAGTGTAATGCAAAACATCAGGTTCTTCAGGGTCTGATACAAGGAGTGGCTGAGGTGGCAGCAAAATACAGTGACGAGGAACTTGCCCACTTTGCCCTGGAGTGCTACTAGCGGTTGAGCCTGCGATATTTGTGCGTCGAGAGCGGCAGGAAGATGGTGATGAGAAGCGCCGGCCAGAGGATCGCCATCAGCAGGGAGTTCTGCGCGATCCAGGAATCTCCCTGCCAGCCGGGATTCATGAAGAGTTCTCGGACGGCTGAGGTGGTCGCGGAGAGCGGGTTCCACCGTGCAACTGCACCCAACCAACCCGGCATGGTAGACGGATCGACGAAGACATTTGACAGGAAGCTAATCGGCCAGACCAGGATCTGTATGGCCACGACCGACTCGGGTCCCTTGGCAATCAGCCCCATGTAGATACCTACCCAGAGCAAGGCAAACCGTAGGAGCAAGAGCAGCCCGATTGCGACAAGGGTCGCGCCCAAACCGTTGTTCCAGCGCCAACCCAAGAGAAGTCCCGCACCAATCATAATCGCCAGTCCCACGATGGAATTGAGCATGTCGGCGATGCTGCGACCAAGGACGACTGCTATCGCGCTCATCGGCATTGACCGGAATCGGTCAGTAATACCCTTGGCAGCATCGGTGGTGACAGCTATCATCGTTGTCTCCAAACCGAAGAGCATGGTCACAGCGAACATGCCGGGCATCAGAAACTCGAAGTAGCTGGCGCCGTCTGGCATTCTGATGGCGCCGCCAAAGAGCAGCCCGAACATCAGCACGATCATAATTGGGAAGACCCAACCCAGGATCACGGGTGCGGGTTGGAGCTGCCAATGTTGCAGGTCCCTTCGGGTAATCGTCCAGGCATCGGCGAGAGCCCAACCAAGGCGCGTTAAAGGGATGCTCGTTTCGGCGGCGGATTTTGTTGTTTGAATCGTGGTGCTCATGATGCTACCTCCAATGCATGATCGGCTCCTGCTGGCCGGTGAGGTGGATGAAGACTTCATCAAGCGTCGGCCGGCGAAGAGAGATGTCTTTGGGTTCGATCTGTGCCGCCGAGAGCGCCGTCGCCACGGTAACCAGAGCTCTGATCCGATCGGTAACGGGAACACTGATTCGCCTGGCCTCGACGTCAATGCCGATGTCGCCAGAGGCAACCTGTTGGACAATCTGTGCCACTGCGCCTGTATCATCGTCGGGGCTCAAAACGATGTCAAGCCGGTCCCCACCCAGAGCAGACTTGAGTTCATCAGGGGTGCCTTCAGCAATAACCCGTCCCGCCTTGAGCATGGAGATACGATTGGCCATCTGATCGGCCTCTTCAAGATACTGAGTCGTCAGCAACACCGTCGTGCCGATAGCCACCAGTGAGCGAATGGCGGTCCACACCTCGCGCCGGCCAGCCGGGTCGAGGCCAGTGGTCGGTTCATCCACGAGGAGCACGGGGGGTGAGACAATCAGACTGGCGGCTAAATCCAGGCGACGGCGCATGCCACCAGAGAAGTTGCTCACCGGCACCTGGCCAGCATCCATCAACGCGAACTGTTCCAGCAATTCATCAGCACGTCGCCGAGCCTGCCGGCTGGAGAGGTGGTGGAGTTGCCCGAACATCACCAAATTCTGTCGGCCGGTCAAAATCTCGTCAACCGCCGCATATTGACCTACAAGCCCGATGTTCTGGCGAACCTGTCGCGCCTGGGTTGTGACGTCGAACCCCGCTACGCTCGCCTGGCCATCGTCGAGTTCAAGCAGAGTGGACAGGATTTTCACGGCCGTGGTCTTACCCGCACCGTTGGGACCCAGAAGTCCACAGACGGCTCCAGGTCGCACCTCTAGATTAAACCCATTGAGTCCAGCCCCGTTCGTTGCCCCGGCATAATTTTTACGCACGCCACGAGCCAGAATTGCGAATTCTGTTTTTTTCACGTTCACTGTTCTCTCTCGATCCGCTTGCTTTCAGCAGTGCGCTATCCCGAGCCAAAAATCGTTTCAATCTTGCGTATACTGTGCCGTACGCTGTACAATCTGGCATGAAGCATACACTTTGACTAGAATGTTGTCAATCGAGAGAATTCCTATGAGTAAGAAAAAAGGTTCAGCCAGAGATGCGAGGCAAAGCATGGCTTTGCTGTGGGGCTCTCAGACCAACGCAGGTCGGTCAGGCCTGACGGTTAGAGCAATCGTGACGGCCGCTATGGACATCGCGGACGCTGATGGAGTGGATGCGCTCTCGATGCGGAATGTGGCCGAGCGACTAGGTGTAGGCACTATGTCGCTCTATACCTACGTCCCAGGCAAGATTGAACTCATCGACCTTATGCTCGATAGGGCCTACAGTGAGCTGTACGAGAGTGTCAAGGAACCCTCCCAGCAACCAGGGGAGTGGCGTGATGCACTCCGATTCATTGCACAACGCAATTGGGAGCTCTACCGTAGACACCCCTGGATGCTACAAGTCACAACCGGGCGTCCGATACTAGGTCCCCACGAAGCAATCAAATACGAAGCCGAGCTTCGCCCGCTCGACGGACTGGGACTTAGCGATGTGGAAATGGATGCCACTCTCACGCTCATCCTGACCCACGCTGAGGGATGCGCTCGCGCTCAAGCAGCCCTTGAGCGCACCCAACGCGACACGAACATGACAGATGCCGAATGGTGGGTCACTTACGCGCCACATCTAGACAAGCTCATCGACCCAGCCCTTTTCCCCGTTGCCACACGTGTCGGTACATCGGCCGGGCAGGAATACCAGGGCGCCTCCAGCCCGGAATATGCCTTTGCATTCGGGCTTGAACGCATTCTGGCCGGAATCTCTGAACTCATTTCACTTAAAAACAGCGAGTAAGGGAACATTGACTGTTGTCACCAAACAGGAGAGCAAGGTAAAAAGGGAGATTCCCGTCGTGATTCTCGAGCACATCTGACGGTGCAGTGATGAAGCCAACATTCTTCGCTACGCCATCCGAGCTCCGCGCCTGGCTTGAGCAGCATCACGACACGAGCCAGGAGTTGTTGATCGGCTATTACAAGAAGAGCTCCGGAAAGCCCAGTATCACCTGGCCCGAGTCGGTGGACGAGGCGCTGTGCTTCGGCTGGATTGATGGAGTGCGCAAGCGCATTGACGACGAGCGATACACGATTCGATTTACGCCGCGGAAGCCTCGGAGTGTTTGGAGTGCCAGGAACATCAAGCGGGCGAAGGAGCTCATCGAGCTGGGGCTGATGCGCCCGGCGGGGCTCAGGGCATTCGAGGCACGCACGGACGAGCAGTCGGCGATCTACGCTTACGAGCAGCGCCACGCCGCGACACTGGACGAAGAGTTCGAACGCCAGTTCCGCGCCAACAAGGAGGCCTGGGACTTCTTCCTGTCCAGACCGCCCTCGTACCGGAAAGCCGCCATCTACTGGGTCATGAGCGCCAAGAAGGAAGAGACCAGACGCAAGCGCCTCACTACGCTGATCGAAGACTCCAGGCAAGGCCGAACGGTGCCTCCGCTGACGTCTCCGCCGAAACGGCCGTGATCAAAGGGGACTGACCGCGTGGTTGGCGACGTGCGGAAATTCTTCCGCGCCGACCTCCTATCACACCGTCCTGGCCCGTGATCCGGGCTTCCGCTTGGCCGATCTCGACCGCTTTCTCGTCGAAGAGCGCCGGTCGGGTGATTTACATCGGCACATTCAGCTCTGATGATTCGTAACTTAATCAGGGATGGGAGTTTATAAGTAAATGATGAGAACCCGTCGATCTGTCATTTTGACGCTTCTCTGTCCGACGTTTGTATAGATATATAGAAGAAGTGGCGAATGACCCGCCCAGATGGTTTAACCAAAGGAAGGTGTATTATGATCTTGGTTACAGGCGGCACGGGCACGCTCGGCCGTCATGTCGTGCGCCGGCTCAGTGAGGCCGGACGCGATGTTCGCGTCCTCACGCGGCGGACTGGCAAGCATGAGAACGGCGTCCGCTTCATAACCGGGGATCTTCTTTCCGATGTTGGGATCGACGCGGCGGTCGCTGGCGTCGCGACCATTATCCACTGCGCAGGGAGCAACAAGGGTGATGAGGTAGCAACGCAGAACCTCGTTCATGCTGCTGCGCGCGCAGGCCGGCCGCATCTCGTCTACATCTCGGTGGTCGGCGCCGAGTGCATGCCGGTCTTTGGGCGGATCGACCGGATGATGTTCAGCTACTTCGACATGAAGCGGAAGGCCGAGCAGGTCATTGCTGGTTCCGGACTTCCCTGGACGACGATCCGGGCAACCCAATTCCACGACCTCATCTTCATGGTGGTGGAGACGCTGGCGAAATCGCCGATCGTGCCCGTTCCATCGGGTGTCGCGTTCCAGCCGGTGGACTCGGACGAGGTAGCCGCGCGTCTCGTCGAGCTCGCGCTGGGGCAGCCGTCGGGTCTCGTTTCCGACATTGCGGGACCGCGCGCGTACGGCACGGCCGAGCTGATCCGCGGATACCTGGAACGAACCCACCGGCGCCGGCTCCTGCTGCCGCTTTGGCTGCCGGGAAAGGCGGCTCGTGCGCTACGGGCCGGTGCGAATCTTGCTCCCGAGCACGCCGCCGGTACCAGGACGTGGGAGGAGTTCCTCGCAGATCGGTTGTCGCAATCTGAGCAGGTTCGCTGAAATGAACTCATGCAAGCCATAGACGAAGGAGAACAAGCTCATGAAGTACATGTTGTTGATTTACGCCAGCGCGTCTGAAGCGCCACAATATACGCCTGAAGAACGCCGGGCCGCTGTGCAAACCTGGCTTGCTTTTCGGACGGAAGCGGAAGCCGCCGGGGTGTTGGTGTCTAATGGTGCACTTCAGCCCGTCACGGCCGCGACAACGGTGCGCGTTCGCAATGGCAAGACGTTAATCACCGATGGCCCGTTCGCCGAAACACACGAGCAATTGGGCGGATATTTCCTGTTCGACTGCCAGGACCTCGACGAAGCGATTAGCTGGGCCGCGAAGATTCCCGGCGCCACGTACGGTTCGGTTGAGGTCCGCCCGGTGATAACTTACATGCAGGAATAGCAGCGGGAAGTAAGGGATGACCATGACCACGGCGGCACAGATCGAAGCGACCTTCCGCGAGGAACACGGGCGTATTCTGGCGGCGCTAATCAGCCGGCTTGGGGATTTCACGCTGGCGGAGGACGCGCTACAAGATGCGCTGGTTAATGCGCTGGAACGCTGGCAGATTGACGGCGTTCCGCGCAACCCTGGCGCGTGGTTGATGACCGTCGCTAAGCGCCGCGCCATTGACCGCCTGCGCCGCGCGGTGACGCTGGAGCGCAAAGCTGCCATCCTCGACTCCCTCGCCACCCAGGACGAAGCCGAGATGGATGACTCGATTCCCGATGAACGCTTGAAATTGATGTTCACCTGCTGCCATCCGGCGCTGGCGCTGGAAGCGCAGGTCGCGCTGACGCTGCACACGCTCGGCGGCTTATCGACGCAGGAGGTCGCGCGCGCCTTCCTCGTCCCGGTGCCGACGATGGCGCAGCGGCTGGCGCGGGCACGGAGCAAAATCCGTGACGCGGGCATCCCCTATCGCGTGCCGCCGGCCGACCTGCTGCCGGAACGGCTGGAGGCGCTGCTGGCGGTCATTTACCTGATCTTCAACGAAGGATACGTCGCCACAAGTGGTGCTGCCACCGGCGGCGATACGCTCACCCGGCACGAATTGTGCCAGGAAGCGATCCGTCTGGGCCGCGTGCTGGTCGCGCTGCTGCCGCAGAGCGCCGAGGCGCGCGGTCTGCTGGCGCTGATGCTGTTGCACGATTCGCGGCGCGAGACGCGGCTCAACGCGGCCGGCGAACTCGTCTTGCTCGCCGAACAGGATCGCAGCCGCTGGGATCAGGCAAAAATCCACGAAGGGATTGCGGTGCTGGACGAGGCGATCGCCCTGTACGATCCGGGACCCTATCAGGTGCAGGCGGCGATCAGCGCCCTGCACGCCGAAGCGCCGGCGGCCGCGGCGACCGACTGGCGCCAGATCGCAGCACTCTATGGCACGCTGGCGACGATGACGCCGTCGGTAGTGGTCGAAGTGAACCGGGCGGTGGCGGCAGCCATGGCCTGGGGCGCGCCGGCCGGTTTGCAGATGCTGCTGCGCCTTGACACTCAAGCGGCCGGCTTTTATCCCTATCACGCGGCGCGTGCCGATCTGCTGCGGCGCACGAACCAGCGCGAGGCGGCGGCCGATGCCTACGAGCGCGCGCTCGCCCTCTGCGGCAACAGCGCCGAGCGCGCTTATCTTCAACGGCGGCTTGACGAGATGCTCAATCTCGCCAGCTAACTAAAGAAGCTAAAGGAGAACGGAATGAGAAAGATCGTCGTTTCAGAAGCGGTAACAGTGGATGGCATCTTTGATGCGGAGACGATGGGCCAATGGGCTCAACCCTATACCAGTGATGAAAAGGATAAGCATATTCAAGAGCTTGTCGAGGTGGCCGATGCCTTGCTTTATGGGCGAACGACCTATGAATTGCAAGCACCGTACATATCTAGCTTAAAGAATAATGAATACGGAATCGCGGACAGGATGAACAGTATGCCCAAGTATGTCGTCGCTTCAAAGCCGCTAAAAGCCGAGTGGAATAACTCGACGGTCATTAAGGAAAATGTCCTGGAAGAGATCACTAAGCTGAAGCGGCAGCCCGGTCAGGACATCCTTATTATGGGCAGCGCCACACTCGTCGAGTCGCTAGCGCAAGCTGGCCTGATCGATGAATATAAGCTTCTCGTTTATCCCGCTATTATGGGGAGCGGAAAGCGCTTTTTCAAAAATGGGATGGGCCCGACCCGGCTGAAACTTGTCGCGAGCAAAGCGCTGAGCTCAGGAGTCGTTTTGTTGAGCTACGAGCCGGCAAAGTGACTGAATATTCGTTTCGGTCCGCAATCGAGGCAGATGCCTCGAAAGTGGCTGCACTCGTAAACGCTGCGTATGGGCACTACGTTGAGCGTATCGGGAGCCCGCCTCGTCCGATGAGTGACGATTACACCGAAGTCATTGGCAGTCGTCGCGTAACCGTCGCCGAAAGCCACGGAACCATTGTGGGGGTAATCGTCCTCACCGTTAACGACGAAGGCTTTCTTATTGACAACGTTGCTGTTCATCCCTCCCATCGCGGGAAAGGCCTTGGAAAGGCCCTCCTTGAGTTCGCCGAAGCTGAAGCCAGGCACGCGGGGTTCGATTCCATTTATCTGTACACACACGAGAAGATGACGGAGAACCTGGCGCTTTACTCAAGGATTGGATACGTCGAGTACGATCGGCGCTCCCAAGGGGATTTTTCTCTCGTCTACATGAGGAAACAGCTTGGATGAGATCGCCATGACAACGTTCCTGTCGGAGCAGGGTGGGTTAGTCGCTAGCCGGGAGCATGGCTTCACCGATCTCGATGGCAGCCAACCCGATGCCTGGCGTTACGTCGTCGAAGTTCAGGACGCAGGCAGGCAGGCTGATGTAACTGGTTATCACTAATCAATGACAGGACAATATAATGGAAGTTAGAGTCGCTGAAGAAGTGGAGATTGGTCATCTGGCAAAGCTCTGGTACGATGGCTGGCAGGATGCGCATGCGCAGATTGTGCCGGCGGAACTAGCCCGGCTCCGCACGCTGGAGAGTTTTAGGGATAGACTTCAGGCAACTCTTCCGAATGTGCGAGTAGTAGGTCCATCTGGCGCGCCCGTTGGATTTTGCATCGTTAGGGGCGACGAACTCTATCAACTCTACGTCGTGGCACAATCACGGGGTACGGGTGTCGCCGCCGCGTTGATTGCTGATGCCGAGGCGCGACTTTCTGAAAATGGCGCCGAGACCGCCTGGCTCGCATGCGCCATCGGAAACGAGCGAGCCGCGAAATTCTATGAGAAATGCGGGTGGCATCGAGCTGGGACCATGGTTAACCACTTGGAAACCACGAGCGGAACGTTTCTGCTGGAAGTCTGGCGTTATGAAAAATCTCTGACACGCCCAGCTTAGGCCTGACAGCCGCGAGGAATGCGCTAGATTGTTGCGCCACTAATGCGCGCAGCGGTGTCCACACTGTTGTGGCCGGCGGCGTGGGCCACTTCGCCGTCCAGCTCGCCCACCGTCGCGGCGCCCACGTCATTGGAACGGCATCGCCCGTGAACGTCGAAACCGCCCGCCAGCTCGGAGCCGACGAGTAGGAACACTTCACTCAAATAGAACAGATGTCTTGACTCTCAAGCAGCTTGAGGGTTTATGCTTCAATCAGAACTGAGGAATTGCCGCAGAGCGTAGCAAAGCAGGTAAAGATGATCAAGATAGGTGAATTCTCAAAGCTGGTGCAGGTTTCGGCTCCCACTCTCCGCTAGTACGATGAAATTGGCTTGCTGAAACCTGTGACGTCATCTTGAAGCAAGTCGAACCGCAGCTTGTCGCCTCAGTCCGGGCGATTCTCCCAACCACAGCGCGGTTGGTTCGCTGTTTGCTGAAGTTTACGAGGCGCTGGGTCCGCACGTGGGCGAAGCGCTGGGTCCGCATCCGGGCGAAGGCGGGCAAACGCTGGTGCTGTGGTATGACAACGAGTACAAAGAATGTGACGTCAGGGAAAGTACCAAAGGTAAAACAATTCAGAGAAAGCCTGGTTCGCTTCGAGTAATACTTAAGATGGCCGCGTCTCCGCAGGCGTGATCCCGACGGGTCGATACGCGGCACTCATATATACTGACGTTACAAAGGGCATAGAGGGGAATCGTGTGCTCATCGAGTGGGCAAAGGAGAAAGGCATCGAGTGGGATGCCTGGGACGCAGCGAACGGCCACGCCTTCCGTTCGCGCATCGAATCTTTCCTCACCGAGCCGGCAGACGAGCCGGATCAAGCCGAATGGGAAACAGAGGTTGCGATTCGGCTGGCAGATGATCAATCTCGTAGTCGTGGGCCATAAAGTCAACTATTCGCGGGCGGATAGAGAACATATCAGATAACCCCATCGATGGGCCGACTATTTCCGGACCTTATCCAAGTGGAAAGGGTTACAGTCGGTGGCTATGGTGCGGGCTACCCGGCAGGTGGGCGAGAAAGCGGCGTCGCCGTCCGGATGAATCGAACCGGCGGCTATGCCAGCGCCGGTAGCGCTGGCGGTAGCGGTTGGCCTCGGCGTCCTGGTCGGCCGGGTAGTATTGGTGGCGGTGGGCGCCTGTGTACTGGTTTTGGCCGGCCGGCGGGTTGCTGTTGCCCGGTTCGACTCGCCACTACTGCCCAG
>Ga0256867_10000956_pt1 | contig 11889 bp, 8 predicted proteins | sample RVTome_15_FD_185939 | JGI IMG/M metagenome (GOLD analysis project Ga0256867, IMG submission 185939) | Soil microbial communities from uranium-contaminated site in the Upper Colorado River Basin, Wyoming, United States - RVT150D86 (HiSeq) ... | reverse complement strand
CCACGGGCTTCTCGGCGCTGACAGCACTTCGCCGATTCCCATTTCCCCAACTCGCTGACAGAATGCTGTTCCGTAAATGCAATCTCTATCATGTAACAGATAACGCGGCGCGCTATCCCACGGAAACGCTTCCGCAATCTGCTGGGCCGTCCATTCAGCTGTCGGATGCGCCGTCACGTTGAAGTGAATGGCGTGACGTCGATGGTGGCCCAATACTACGAAGACAAACAACAAGCGAAAGCTGACTGTCGGCACGACCAAGAAATCAATCGCCACCAACTGCTTGACGTGGTTCTCAAGAAAAGTGCGCCAGGTTTGCGAGGGTGGCTTTCGTTGACGCACCATGTACTTGGCTACTGTTGCTTGAGAGATCTGTATTCCTAGTTTCAGCAATTCACCATGAATCCGTGGCGCACCCCATAATGGATTCGCGATGCTCATCCGCATGACTAACTCTCGTATTTCCCGGCTCACGCAAGGTCTACCGGACTTCCCTCCCCTACTCTTCCAACGCCAATATAATCGAAACCCCTTTCGCTGCCACGCAATCACTGTTTCCGGTTTGACGATGACCAGCGCTGAGCACCACTGCGCCCATACCCGCGAAAGTATCACCCAGAGCAAGCGGTCAGCACTTCTCAGGCCAGGACGCTTGGTAGTCTGTCGCTGCAGCACAGCAAGTTGATGACGAAGTGCGAGAATCTCGATTTGTATACTTGCTCGTGACCGTAAACACGAGCGCAGCATAGAAAGAAACGCCGATAGGACAGCTTTCATGGCCGCGCGAGGGTAGCAGTCCGATGCTCCTAACTTCAACGATTACACTGTGGACGGAGTTTCTTAGTAGAGACAGGGCCACGCCGCCTTGCCAAACTCACAGTGTACAATAACGCTGTAAACTATTGAAAAATAGAGATGGTTTCTATACGGCTGGATGCATTCGAAATTGCGGGCGGGTATTGCAACGAAAAGTATCCTTCGTAATGATTAATTAGCGTGTGACCTGTCCCCAGGAACTAGTCCAGACTTCTCCGTACGGCTTCAGTGTCAAAGCCGCAAATACTAACATTTCTCTGGTCCAGTTTTTCGGGGATGTGTCAATGTGTCAATACTAGAGATGGTTTGTATAACGCTGGCGCATAGGGAAATTGCGAGCGGGTATTTCAACCAAAAGTGTTCTGGTGTTTCCTCTGGACGTCGCACTCTTCCTTTAATATCTGAAATCCATCTAAGAATCCATACTTTGGTTTACAGTAGGTGAGTGCTTCGTTACCCCCAACCGACTTGTTCCTACTTAGCTCAGCAAGAGAGCATTACTCAGCTCGTAATGCGAGCGAAGGATCAATCTTTGTTGCGCGCCAGGCAGGTAGATAGCAAGCGATAAATGCTACAGCGACGAGCACTAATGCCACCAGAAGATAGATGCGCAGGTCAGTTGCCGTTTCTGTAAGCCCAAAAACCGAACTACCAATCAATCGAGTCAACGCTAACGAGCCGGCCAGTCCGAGTGCAAGACCAATCAATACATTACGCATACCCTGAGTGATAACCAACCTTAAAATGTTGTGAGTACTCGCTCCCACAGCCATCCTTACGCCGATCTCGCGCCTGCGTTGCTTTACCATGTAAGCCACAACGCTATAGATCCCAATCCCGACGAGTAGTAAAGCTGCGATCGCGAAGAGGCTTGATAAAACGGCTTGAAAACGCTGTTGCGCAGTGGCGGCGACGACGATCTCGTTCATCGTCTTCATGTTGTAAACAGGCTGGTCACTGTCGATCTGGTGCACCTCGACGCGTAGCGCTGTTGCATAGGTCTCGGGTTGACTCGCCGTCCGCACCAACACAACCATTGCCGGCATAGCCACGTATCCGTAGGCGAAGTAGAAAACAGGCGTCGCGTCTTGCTGCGAGTTGAGTGTATGCACGTCTCCAACGATGCCCACAACTGTGCCCACAGGATTGTTTGAGCCCGGACGAAAACGCTTACCAATTGCACTTTCGTTTGGCCAGTATCGACGTGCGAAGCTTTCACTAACTATGTATTCAAGCGGTTGACCAGATCTATACTGCGGAGCGAAATCTTGTCCCTGTAAGATGGGGATGCCCATCGTCTTGAAGTAGCCAGCGGTAACAGCGTGTGCCGCAGCCGACGATCGCGTTTCCGTGGTTGCAGCGTCGGCCCCTTCCAGCATGATCTCCATGGTCCAGTCGTTACTGGGGCCTGGCGCTTGTTCGACAGCCGCGGTATCCACGACTCCAGGAACCGTGCGCAACCGCTGAAGCAGTTGGTCAAAGAAATTAACCCGCTGCTCGCGCTTACCATACTTCGCTCCCGGCAAGCTGATCTGCATCGTGAAAACATTGTCCGCTGTAAAACCTAACGGCACAGCTTGCAACCGTGCTACCACGCTCACCAGTAAGCCCGCTCCGACCAGGACTGCTGCGGCCATGGTGACTTCGGCAACCACAAACGCGCTGCGTAGCCGATGCGTTACCCTGCCGCCATCGCTTCTGGCGCCTTCTTTCAGCTTGTCCGTGAGATTGACACGCGAAGCGAACCACGCTGGAGCTAGTCCAAAAATCAATCCGGTGAGTGTGGTAATGATGAAGGTAAAGACGAGTACGTAGCCGTCGATCCCAGACTCGCTCAGGCGCGCTATATTTTGCATGTTGGCAGCAGAGATCACTTTGGTCGCCCAGAAAGCCAACCCTAAACCGAGTAGCCCTCCCAAGCCTGCCAGCAAGAGACTCTCAATCAGTAATTGTCGTATCAAGCGGCTCGGAGACGCACCCAACGCAGCACGCATCGCCATTTCCTGTTGACGTTTTGTCGCGTCGGCCAGGAGCAGATTCGCGACGTTCACGCATGCAATCAACAGCAACAAGCCGACTGCTACAAACAATCCAAACATCGCGGTCCGGACTTCTGCCGGTACGATCCAGTCATAAAACGTCTTCATGCGCACGCGCCAGCCAGTGTTTGATTCCGCATGCTGTTGCTCCAGACGGTGGGCCACGGTGTTCATATCTGAAACCGCTTGATTGAAACTGACGCCCGGTTTGAGCCGTCCAAACACAGACAGATTGCGATTGGTGCGGTCAGCACGCCAGGGCTCTTTCTCGGGATCGATTACGAGTGGGACCCACATTTCTCTGTTTCCAGGGAATTGGAATCCCGCAGGCATAACGCCCACTACTGTGTAACTCTCGCCATTAAGCCGGATCGTTTGATTGATGATCGATCGATCCGCGCCGAATTGCCGCTGCCAGAGACCGTCGCTCAATAATGCGACTCGATTGTGCCCAGCCTTTTCTTCTTCCGGAAGGAAGCTCCGGCCCAATGCAGGAGCGACTCCCAACATCGGTATCAGGTTAGTGGTGATGCGCGCCGATGCGACTCGCTGCGGTTCACCCCAGCCTGTGATGTTGTAGGTCGCCATCTCCAATGCCGCGACGCCCTCGAAGACCGACTGTTGGCGTTGCCAATCTTGATAATTGGGAACCGAGACGGGAGCTTCAGGCTGACTCTTTCCCGGATTACTCTCCCAAAGCCGGACGAGCCGATCCGGATCGTTGTAAGGAAGCGGTTCTAAAAGTACCGCGTTGATGACTCCGAAAATCGTCGCATTAGCGCCAATAGCGAGTGCAACAGTAACAACTATAGCCACCGAAAATAGTGGGTGCTTCCGCAGGATACGGCCGGCATATCGCACGTCCCGTGATGCCCCTTCGAAGAATTTGAAAAACCTATTCATGAGGTCCTTTACTGGTGGGCCGTTGGCCAATACATACCAACCTGAGTTTTAAACATCTCCGCGTACACGCCGTCGTGTTTCATAAGTTGATCGTGTCGTCCTTCCTCGACAAGGCAGCCCCGGTCAAGTACCAATATCCGATCAACCAGCGGAGTAACGAATAGACGGTGCGAAATTACTATCGCTGTCTTATCCTGCGCCAGGTCCATTAGCTGCTCGAAGAGCGCCTTCTCTGTTTTTGCGTCCAGAGCGGCGGTAGGTTCGTCAAGGAACACGACGCTTGCATCTCTGACGAATCCTCGTGCTAATGCGATGCGCTGCCATTGTCCTCCGGATAGATCCGTCCCCTTCGAAAATTCCTTACCAAGCTGCGTGTCGTATCCTTGAGGCACGTGGCCGGCAATCTCGTCCACTCCCGCTAAACGAGCCGCGTTGAAGACAGCAGCATCACGATAATCGGAAGCAGGCCCTCCATTCAAGGCCAGAGCAATGTTCTCATAAAGCGTTAGCTTGAATTTCGAAAAGTCTTGAAATACAACGCCGAAGTTCTTTCTTAGCGTTAATACATCCCAGGCTTTGAGATCGATTCCACGAAAACTGATAGTTCCCCCATCGGGCTCAAGTAAGCGCAGCATCAGCTTCATAAGCGTGGTCTTACCCGCTCCGTTGAGTCCGACAATGGCAATCTTCTCCTTCGGCCTGATGCTAAAGGTTACGTTCTCGAGTGCTTTCTCATTCCGTCCGGGATAAGAATAGCTGACGTTATTTAGCACCCACTCCTGACTTCTCGAAGCAGCGGAGGCAGGGCTTTGGAGAGACTTCGTTACAACTGCCGGAGGCTGTTGGTCCAGGTAGTCAAAAAACTTCTCAACCGAAAGAATGCTCGCAGATAACGACGACGAGCTTTGGATTAACGATCGGATCGAACTTCCCGCGTAAAACACAGCGGCGCTATACATCACAACATCGCCAATGCCGATCGAGTTGGTGGTCGCCAGATAGATGATGTAAAGATAAGCTCCGCCAATGCCGACGGCAGCCAGCGATCCCCAGGCTATGGCGCTCTTCGTAGCGTTCCACCGTAGACGTCGAGATGTTTTGATAATCTCGTCCGCCGCCTGCTGATACTTATTGAGAAAGAAAGATCCGGTTCGATATACCCTGATTTCCTTGGCCGTGCTGGTTCCAAGCATCAACTCAAGAAAGTAGCCCATTTGACGATATACCGGACTTTGATACACCAGTGCCGCAAACGTGTTGGCGCGAACTTTCGGTTGCGTATATAGCAGCGGAATTGCAGGAAGCAGAACTATGACGGCTACTAGTGGATGATAATAAATGAGAATGATCGACAATCCGATGACAGCAACAAGATGATGAAAGAGATCGACGCTCCCAGTGAAACAAGTTTGCACCGAGCGTCCGCCCGTTGATGCTAAACGGATCTCATCTCTGGTCTGCGAAAGCGCATAAGCGGTGATCCCAACAGAGCTGGCGGTTTTCTCCATCAATAGCTGATCGGTAACGCGTACATTCTTGTCGTTGATCGTAACCAACTCAACGGCTGAAGAGCTGCTTATAATCCCGTGCAGGAGTGTTACAACGCCATAGGCAATTCCGAAGAGAAAGGCGTTAGGAAGCCAACTTACAAAATGCTGCTGGGGCGGTGAGAAAACTGAATTGATAACCGCCTTCGCGATCCACGCACTGATTGCGGGGTACAGACCGGCGAGAATGAGCGCAACTCCCCAGAGGATCCCATACCTCTGATATTTATAAAAAAACTTCCAGACCCGAACGACGATCTTCAGTTTGTTTAGCAATTCACCCATTGGCTCTAGAGAGTTGCAAATTCCTCTGATTGTCGAAAACGCTCTGCCTGTATCACAAACATCTCGTTGTAGACTCCGCCGAGACCCATCAAGCTTTCGTGATCTCCCAGTTCAATCACCCTTCCGTCTTCGATCACCGCGATGTGATCCGCGATGCGAACGGTGGACAAGCGATGCGATATGAGCAGCGACGTTTTGCCTTCAGTCATCTTCTTGAATCGAGCATAAATACGCGCCTCGGTAGCGATATCCAGGGATGCAGTAGGCTCATCCAGAATCAGTAGACCAGCATTACGGAAGAAAGCTCTCGCGAGCGCCAGTCGTTGCCATTGGCCACCGGATAATTCCCGCCCGCCTTCAAATTGGTTACCCAGCAGAGCGTCGATTCCCTGCGGCAACGGCTCGATGAAATCGGCTGCCCCCGCCGCTGCGGCAGATTCTGACACTTTATTGACTGCAAGAACATCGGGTGTCTCTCCCAGCGCGATGTTTTCTCTAATCGTTAATTGATATCGATTGAAGTCCTGGAAAATGATCCCGATAGAGTTTCGCAAGTCGTCGAGATTCAGCTGCCGAATGTCGACGCCGTCGAAATAAATCGTCCCCTTAGCCGGGTCATATAACCTGCACAAGAGCTTTACCAGAGTTGTTTTACCAGAACCATTTCTCCCGACGATCGCCAGAGACTTTCCTCTCGGTATTTCGAGATCGAGTCCTCTCAATACGTCTCGATCCGACCCGGGATATCTGAACCGTAAATTGGAAATCCTTACGCGGGGCGACAGGTAAGGCTTTCTCCGTACCTGAACGGTTGGCTCCACTGCCGTCAGATCTGGTTTCATGTGCAGCCAGGCTGCGAGTTCCTTCATCACGTAGATAACATCCTGGTGACCGGCGAGTGTCTGAGCTGTCCTTGCCATCTGCTGATGTATTACGACTATGGCGGTCATGAACAGGACCAACTGGCCCGGAGTGATTTCACCACGAAGTGCTTTTCCGATTGTCCAAAGATAAGGAAGGATAGCTCCGAGCGTCACCAGCACGCGGCTGAGAATCGAGCCTCTTATATGACGCTTTCTGATCGGTATAACGAGGTCCAGAATGCGTTTAAACGACTCGTTGTATTTGTTTATGAAAAAGCAGGAGAGGTTATAAAGTCTTACTTCCTTTGCATGTTCTTCATCGAGTACTACGGACCGAAAGTAGTCTTTTCTTCGTTCTTCATGTGCAGTTTCCCTGATGCCTTCATAAATCAGCCGGTGAGATGTTTTCTGCGTGATCACATCCGGTATTCCGGAGAGCAGGATTAGAAAAGGTATCAACGGGTGAAGGCCGAAAAGCAGCAGCACCATACAAAACGTCGTGACCGCAATGCCAGAGGTCTCGGTTACGAAGCGTAAGATGTTCATCGGGATGTACAAAGCCTCACGCTCGAGAAGTGATCTTTGGTTATGAAAGGCCGGGTTCTCAAAGTAATAGAGACCTTCCATGCGGATGGCCGAATTAATAATTTGCGTGTGTATATGTTTAGAGCCGCTCTCCGTCAGCATTTCGCTTAAATGGACCAGAACAACCTGACCGACATACTGGGCCACTAACAAGCAAAGATAAATACAACCAAAGAAGATGGGCACTGAAAGAGGTCCGACAAAGCGGGGAGAGTGGCTTTGTGAAAGGAGTGAATCGATAACGTTCTTGCCGGTATAGGCTAAGAGAGCTGGGACTTGTGCGATCAGGATATTAATGAGAAACGAGGCGGCAAAGAGGGAGCGACTGCCGGCGGACACAATACGAAGAATGCTGATTAAAGCAGGAGCACTCCGCGCAAGTTCCAGACATTTCGCGAAGAGTTGAGCAATCGTTGTCATTCGCTAAATGGCCCAAACCGCGCAAATTGTTCGATGGGAACTCGAGCCGGATTGCCCGGTCAAACGGTAGCGCTGTGAGCCTTATCCATCTCGGTTACACAGTACGTTCCCAGGCGTCGATCGCAAACAGAAAATAGCGCACATAACGCTTCTTCCGACCCAAAAAGCTCACCAATCTGGACCATCGAATTAATGCTTTGAGTTATGTCAGTCGCAGTCACATCGGGATTGATCTTTACGGGACCGATGCTGACGACCGGTCGACCGGAAACAGTCGCCAATCGTTCGGCATTCAGCTCCGTCGAACCGATCCAGCGAACCGAATTGGGTCGCATACGTAACAGTTGGCCTTGTAGTCTTTCCAAACGAGCCAGCAGCGCGCCCACACTTTTGGCATCCGCATAGACTATTTGTCCATACACTCTGAAAGTCTTAATACGCTCGCGGAATAAAGGTATGGTGAAGCCGTCGATAAGAACATGGCCCAGGATAACTAGCTTTGTGTTTTCGGGGAGTTGACTTAGAAAGCTGTCGTTGAATTCGATCTGGCCGATAAAGAGCGTTTCGTCAGGGTGGATGATAAGGTGAGACCGAACCTCAACTCTGGGCACTTCCATGAATGCTTCTACATTCTCAGTGCTCAAGACCACAGTCTTTACATTTTCCACTAAATCGATTTTTAAGATCGCTTCGGCTGATACCGATCTCAAGTCGAGGATTGGTATATGTCTGATAACGGTTCCCATGGTTTGCTCCCTTAGTCCTTAACCTTTCTGCTCGTGCCAAACCGATTATCTGTAAAGGGGAATACTACTTGGAATCTCTTTCATACGTTCGGAAACGGACAGGTCTCCGATCGCCACGAGCGGCGCTTGGTGATTGCTGCTCAAGTACTCCGGGCCGAGGATCGACTCACCAATCCAGCGAGCGTGCTCCGCAGGCACAATTGAGATTCCACCGGTTATGGTCTTCGCGATCGATTCGACCGCAGTCTTTGCTTCAACTGAACTGACGTACACCTGTCCAACCACAATCAATTCACGAAACACCTTCTCTATATGGTCCGGCTCCAAGCTCGTTAGAAAGAGTTGTCCCAATACGATCAGGCGAAGCGGTTCCTCCATAAACTCGAGTATCTCAGGCAACAATTCTGGTTGACCTGTATATACCCTGTATTCCTTAGGAGCGGTGAAAACTGCCTTCACATTCTTTGCTGGTACCTGAGACCACGCGTGTTCATTTTCGGGTGAGAGCAAGACAAGGCTGACCTCTTGGACTGACTCGATGTTTTGGATGGAGTCGACCGATACTTCACGCAAATCAAGCACCTTCAATAGCGTATACGAGGGTCTGCGTTTGGGCTGATCGGCGGTTGCAGATTGGCGCGATCCGCGTTGCTCCGCCGTGCTTCCCTGATTATTTTCAAGCTCCTTCATCCATTTGGGTTCGCCATCCTGTAGCACCGCAACGACCTTCCCTAAGACACGATTGAATTCAACCGGCGAGTCAGGTTCATGCGATACATCACCCTTTGTCGTAATCAGTGGAGGAGTGGAGGATGTGTCGAGCGCAACTATGCGATGGGCCACGTGTTTGTGAGATGCATCCGACCAAACAACGATGTCGCCAACAGTCAGCTCTTCCAATGAACTTTTCTTGACTAGTACTTTGTCGCCGGAAAACAGTACGGGAAACATACTTGCTCCAGTCACAGAGATAGCAAGCAGCGGACTCTCGCTCGACGAGCCGGATTTGATGGTTGCTTCCGGTGGCTCATGGGTCACAAACCACATCAGTCCTTTTGATTCGAACGATTTAATAGTCTCCGTAACGTCGGCTGTAATCGAGTCAAGATCTTCAATATCGAACTTACTGGAAAGCATGACGGCAATGTCTCTGGTGGTATTCGACCCATTGCAGGCCTTAAGAATGGCGTACGCCGTCGGATTCAACAGATGGAATGTTTGCGCTTTGGAATCAAATAAAATGATCTCAGATCCAGTCTCTTCGATTTGCAGGTTCTCAAATGCACAGAGTGGGTAATATGTGTTCATCGGCGCATCCTTGGAATAGGTGGCATGTGTTAGCAGTCGTAGGGGCTGCAAGATAACCGGAATAAGCCGGATGAAACCATCCGGCTTATTCCGGCGGTCTGTTATCAGCCAGCTAGATTACTGCGCCTGGCATTGACATTGACACTGACACTGACATCCTCCTCCTTCGCCCGGCTTTATCTCCTGTTGTAGGAGCATCGCAGTGATTTTGGCGTTTTCGAGTTCAGCTAATGTCAGACTGACAATAGTAGGTTTTTCGTAGTGCATAGTATTACCTCCTTTCCCTCGGGTTGCGGACAAATCTATCGGACCTTAATCATCCATCGATGCGGATGAATCCCATATCGGCAGCCATATCAACTCCTCACCATGCGGGTCTCCAATTCGCGCTCGCGCCGCCACTCTGCCCGCTCGCACATCGCTCCAGGTGTGCCTAATGTTGGCTCTAACCATCTGGCACCACCATCGCCGTATGTACTTATCAGCGTTTTGCGAGCGCGGTTCACACCCGCCACGACAGGAAAACTGTGCGAAACAGCCGCGACACCACCATGGAACTCCCTTGCGCACATTTGCGGCGCCTCGTTCAGTTACGTGAAAGCGTTTCGTCGACGAGTCGTACTTTCCTACGAAGTAATCGTCTTTCCGGGGATCTGTGGGAACACTAATTTCGGAACAAATACTCAGGTATCCATCAGGCGTAACAAATAATCCCCTTCCTTCTAACGAGTCGCAGTAGGAGCCCGTGCGGATCGCTAAGGGTTTTCCAGCCGAAGACACCATTCCGTGTCGCTTACCCTGCAAGCAAAGCTGGTGGGCCACCTCTTCAACCCGGCGAAACTGTTCGACAAATTCCAGGGCTCCGGGCATCTCAGTGTTCTGCCTTCCTACCTCCGAAAAATAGACTGGCTCGAATTGCATGTTGTATGACTTGCGGAGGTTGCCCCAGAAGAACGTCGCTATCTCCTCCATTCGATAGAGGGTCTCAGCGGTCACTGTCACTCTTATGGCTTTAATGTTCATATCAAGGGCGTCCATCTTGGACAGAAACGCCCAGGTCTTATCAAACGAGTTCTCGCCGGTTGCGGTAGGTCGTTGCGCGTTTTGGATTTCAGGAGGGCCGTCCATTGAGAGGGTGATTTCATCGATGTTATTCCGAAACCACTCGTAGTTTTCTGGATCGATCTGACCGTTGGTGATAGTGGCTACCAGAACGTCAACATTGCTCTTCTTTGCGCTCGCTCTTGCATACTCGACAATGGATGAAAAACTATCCCAGTACTCAGTCGGCTCGCCTCCGCCAAAGAAACGGATCACGAGCCGGCCGGTTCCTGACGTGATGCGATTCAGGACCGCATTCCTGGTTCCGAGGTCTATCGCAGCCTTAGCGATCTCCCAGGGGATAGCTCCAAACTTTTTAGGTTGAGCACCGGAGAAACAATAGTTGCATCCCAAGCTGCAATCGTTTGTGGGTAAGAAACAGATCGTCGAATCCAGCACTTCTCCCTGTGGCAAAGGATTCCCTTTCTCGAACGGTTGAAGCGGGTGCTGAAAATGGGTTGCGAAGCTCTCCTTCATCTTCTCAGTGAGAAGACGGTCATAACCGTTAGCCTGATGATCAATAAACTGTTTAGTGCGTTTGAGCTCGGGCGAGACCCACATCAAATGATAGCGCGGGAATAGTGCAGCCCAGTCACCTGTATTCAGACGAATGTTGAAGCCTTCTGAGAGATAAGGTAATCCGTTCGGTTGAAATGGTTCGTCGTATTTGACCCAGCGAGTTTCTTGCCGACTTGTGAGTTCCTGATTTGTACGAAAACGGTGAGCGATCTGAACTAGTTCCATTATGTCTAGCCTCTGAGTGACGAACAGATTTCCAGGGGGCGGCGAAAGTCAAATCTGGATAAGTTATTGAGGAAAAGCGGGGGAATAGTTGACGTGCGCAACGATATAGAAAAAGAGTTCAGGTGTCTGTCAGTAGGTGACTGTCACTAGCTGACTGTCACTGACTGACATAAGTTGGCGAGCCTGAGGGAATCAGGAATTGAGAGAATGTTCGAAGACCTCTTTGGTAATTCGATAGCAGTCGCAGCAGATGGTCTCCATGCCGGCGTGATCAAGTATCGCAATTTGTCCGCGGTGGTACTGGATGAGGCCGGCCTTTTGGAGTTTGTTTGCGGCCATTGTCACTCCAGTTCGACCGGTGCCTAGCACTTGCGAGAGAGATTCGTGGGTCAAGTGAAAGCTTCTTGATTGAACCTGCAGACTGCTGATAAGCAACCAACGACATAGACGCTTATCCACGGTGTGGAAGTGGTTGCAGACTCCTAATTGCGACATGTAGGTAGCAAGCGCGTGAGTATAACGGAGCAGCCGG
>Ga0256867_10000955_pt1 | contig 11896 bp, 10 predicted proteins | sample RVTome_15_FD_185939 | JGI IMG/M metagenome (GOLD analysis project Ga0256867, IMG submission 185939) | Soil microbial communities from uranium-contaminated site in the Upper Colorado River Basin, Wyoming, United States - RVT150D86 (HiSeq) ... | reverse complement strand
AACCGCAAACGACAACCCCTTTCGCGCCCGACCGGGCTGAATAATTGCTGTATTCAGCGTCACTCATGCGCCTTCGCCATCGCTCGCGAGCAACAGCGCTGCTGGCTCCAGCTGGACCAGACGCGAAGCCGGCCAATAGAGCCGGAGACCGTCCGCGCCCAACGCGACCTTACCTTCATGTAAGTCAAGAATAGCGTCGATCAAGGCAATTGGCAGCGCCGCCACTTGGTCGGGGCGAAAATCGCCCCAGGAGAGCAGCAAAGCGGCGCCCGATGCGTGGTGCGCCGGCCGCTCGACCGCGAGCAGCAACGGACCACCGGGCGGGCCATCGCCATGATAGAGTTCGATCAGGGCGGCGGCGACAGCCCCCAACCATGCCGCGTCGCCGCGCACGACCAGGCGCACGCCGCTGGGCGCGACCTGCATGACCGCGTCGTCTCCGAGCGTCGCCCTATGCGCATCGCGCAGCAGCTCGATCAGGTCGAACGTCTCGGCCGATCCGATCGTTGGCTTGGTACGCAAGCGGCAGAGCTCGAGCAGGACCTGCACCTGGCCCATCATCCCACGGCCGGCCGCCTGGATGTCGCCGAGGCAGGCGCGGGCCTGACTGGACAGCGGCCCGGCGGAGCCGTCGAGCAGCAGTTCGGTGTTGCCCAAGATGGCATTGAGCGGCGTCCTCAGGTCGTGGCCGAGGCGCGGCCAGCTCGCGGCCGGCATGCCGCCGCCCCGGGGTCCTGCTGTCCCGCCGTCGTTCTCGCCGTCGGGCCCGTCGGCGAGCCCCTCGCATGACCTGTTGCCCGGCCGCCGGTGATCTCGCGCGCGCCGCCGATCCGAGGCCGCGCAGCCGGCTTCGGCATGTCCTGCGATCTCTGAATTGCGATGCTTGAGCATGGCGAGGAGAGGGACCGTCGTTCTCGCCTCGGGCGCGGGCGTTGCTGGTCGTCCGAGCCTGAGACTTCTGGCACGGCTTACGGTAGAGTGCGGGAGTTAACGTCCTCCTAACGCATTGGTCGTCGGGGTTGACAACTGGGGCATCGCCGCTGCGGTATCGGGATGTGGGGCGGCAGTGAGGCGAGCTGATCGCGGCCGCTTCCGGCGCCCGCCGGTCAGGTCCTCGTGGAGCGGAAATGGAGCAGTATCGCTACCCGGCCACAACTCTGGTGCCCGACTATCTCCGCGTCGCGTTCGGCATGGCCATCACCGCCGGACCCCTGGTGGCGCTCGACCTGGCGCGGGGTGTCGCCGTGCTCCTCGCGGGACTGGCGCTGCTCTTTCTCTGGTTCGGCGTGCGCACCGCGCTGCGCCAGTTCAGCTGGGTCGAGCTTTCGGGCGCGGAGATCGCGCTTTGCGGGCCGATTCCCCGGCGCCTGTCGTGGCGCGATGTCCGCCGCATGCAGCTCGCCTACTACGCGCCGCGCCGGGCGCGTCAGGACGGCTGGCTGCAACTCACGCTGCGCGGCCCGAGCGGGCCCGCGATCCGGGTGGACTCGACCCTGGACGGCTTCGACGACGTACTGCGGCGGGCGACCGGTGCCGCCGCGCGCAACGAGCTGCCGCTCGACCCGGCGACGGAAGCCAATCTCGCCGCCCTGGGTCTCGCGACGGCAGCGGAGCGCAGCGCGGAGGACCTTGCGTTCAGGCGCTCGCCGCCTGCTCGGCGCCAGTTGGGTGAGCGCGAGCCCGGCGCGGCTCCCTGAGCCAGCCCAGCAGCTCATCGCCGCTCATCGCCGGCCCGAACCAATAGCCCTGAACCTGATCGCAGCCGAGCGCCCGCAGCGAGCGGAACGCGTCTTCGCTCTCGACGCCTTCGGCGACCACGCTGAGCCCGAGGCCCTTCGCGAGCTTGACCACCGAGCGCACGATCACGGCGGCACTGTCGTCGCGGGTCATGGCGACGACGAACGAGCGGTCGATTTTGAGCTCGTCGATCGGCAGCTGCTGCAGATAGGCGAGCGACGAGTAGCCGGTACCGAAGTCATCCAGCGACAGCTTGCAGCCAATCGCCGCGATTCGCTCCAGGACCTCGAGCGCCGCGGCCGGGTCGGCCATCAGCGCGCTCTCGGTGATCTCGAAGGTGAGGCGCTCGGGACGCTGCTCCCAGGACTGCAGCAGCCCGCGAATGACGTCGGGCAGCTCGGGGTCCTGTAGCGACTTGACCGAGAGATTGACTGCCACGCCAAAGTCGTGACCCTGACGGGTCCAGCGGCGCAACTCGCTCAATGCGGCCCTCATCACCCAGAGCGTGAGGGGCTTGATCAAGCCGGTCTGCTCGGCGCTGTGAATGAACTCGGCCGGCGGAATCGAACCCAGCTCGGGATGCTGCCAGCGGGTCAGGGCCTCGACGCCGGCGACCTCGGCGGTGCGGGCGTCGATCTTCGGCTGGAATTCCAGCGTCATCTGATCGTTCTCGATTGCGCGCCGCAATTGCCCGGTCAGGGTGAGCTGGCGGACGCTGTTGGTGTCGGCCTCGGCGCTGTAGACGACGAAGCCGGTCTGGCCGCGTTTGGCCGCGTACATCGCCACATCGGCATGCTGCAGGAGCTCGCGCCCGGTCTGGCCGTGCTCGGGGTAGAGCGCGACGCCGATGCTGGCACCGACTTCGAGAACCAGATCTTGAATCGCGAAGGGATGCTTCAGGGCATCGACCAGCCGCTCGGCGACCCGGCAGGCGGTCGCGAGGTCGGTCGGCCCCGGCAGGAGGACCGCGAACTCGTCGCCGCCGAGGCGGGCCACGGTGTCGATCTCGCGCAAGGGCCGTTGCAGGCGCGGACCGACCTCGGTCAGCAGCAGGTCGCCAACCTCATGTCCAAGGGTATCGTTGACGTCCTTGAAGCGGTCGAGATCGAGCAACAGCACTGCCATCGACAGGTCGCCGCGCTTGGCGGCGTTGATCGCCATCTCGATGCGGTCGTTGAGCAGGGTGCGATTGGGCAGCGCGGTGAGCGCATCGTGCAGCGCCAGGCGCTCGAGCTCGGCCTGCTGCGCCTTGCGCTCGGTGATGTCGCGCAGGATCGCGATCCCGACCCATTTCTCGTCGAGCCGGATGCGACTGAAGGTGGCTTCGACCGGAAAGCAGCGGCCGCTCTGGTCGCGGCCGCGCAGCTCGCGGCTGCTGCCGGCCTGCGCCAGAGCCTCGAGCGACAGGCCGTGATCGGGGGCGAGCAGCACCGTGAGCGGGCCACCCACGACCGCGCTCGCCGGCGCGCCGAAGATCCGCGCGGCCGCCCGATTGTAGGACAGGACCGTGCCGTGGTCGGCGAAGGTGATGATGGCGTCGAAGCTGCTGTCGACCAGCTGGCGCATCATGTCGTCCTTGGCCGGCAGAGCTCCGATGTGGCCGACCAGAGCCCCGGCCTGGCGCTCGACCCGCTGCAGCATGGCGACGCTGAAGGAGAGCAGGAGGCCAAGCAGCGGAGCGGCAGTATCGACCGCCACGGCCGCCGCCGGCTGCAGGATCGTGGCGACGATGAGGATCAGCGTGCTGCCCCCACCCAGCAGCATCAGGCCGCGCCGCCAGGGAAGGCGAAGGAACCATGGCCCGACCAGGAGGGTGAGCAGCCCGCTGGCAAGAACGACGGCGCCGCCATCGAGGCGGCGCAGGGCGCGATTCTGGATCAGGGTCTCGAAGGCCAGCGCCTGCAACAGCGGTCCCGGCAGGGCACGGTAGCGGGGCACGCTCCGCCAGTCGCCAAGCTCGATCGCTGCGGCGCCGATCAGGACCGACTTGCCCTCGACCATGGCCGGATCGAAGCGGCCCGCCAGGACATCGACGAAACTGAGCGTCGGGATCGTGGCCGGGTCGATGCTGAAGTCGATCAGCACCTCGCGCGCCGGGACACCGGGCGCGCCGACCAGCCAGGCCGGCATCGTCGGCACGGTCGTGCCGGACCAGTTCGAGGCGGTCTGAACCCGCCGGATCTGGCCCTCGGGGTCGGGGCGAACGTTGATCGAGGTCGCGCTGGCATGACGGCTGAAGCTGGGTAAGGGCGCGGTATCGAAGAGCTGATCGTGGACCCATTGCCGGTGCACGGCGAGCGCCACCCGGTCCGGCCCCGCGAGCGCGAGCGCGTCGGCGAAGGCGCGGTCGTCCTCCGGGGTCGACGACGAGCTGAAATCGATGTCGAACGCGATCCGGCGAGCGCCGGCTGCGAGCAGTCGGTTCAGGACCTCGGCATGGTAGCGGCGCGGCCACGGCCAGCTGTTGAGCGCCTGCAGGCTCGCCGGATCGATCGCCACGACCAGCAGTTCGCCCGAAGCGGAGCGCGCTTGCAGACGGGCGCGCAGATCGAGCAGGTCGCGCTCGATCGACTCGAGCCAGCCACTGAGGTAGAGCGCCGAGACCAGCAGCGCGACCAGCGCAAACGGCCGATAGCGCAGTATGGTCATCAACCCTGGGTCAGGCCACGCCGTCGTCTGCCGCGGCCGGTCGGGCGATTGAGCCATTGCTGGCGGAGGTTCTGGCCCAGCACCAATCCGGGTATGATCAGGATCGCCAGCCCGCCGACCGCGATCAGGAGGATGGTGAACAGGGACGTCTGGTGGTCGAGCCAGGTGCCGAGCCGGCCGTCGTCCCGGCGCGATGCGCGCGCCGCGCCCGAGCGCTCCCGGAGATCGATGGCATCGTGCTCGACCCCAGCCGGCGCGGCCACCGCCGATCCGACCGGTCCCTGCATTGCCGAGGACGCCGGCGGCGGCGGCAGGTGCCAGCGCACCGGTGCGGCGCGGTCGACGGTCGGCGGCAGACCGGCGAACTCGAGCCGGACCGCTTCGGCCTCCAACGCAGCCAGCTGCCGCAGGCCCTGGCCGGGACCCAGGCTCTGCGGCGCTGCGGCGCCACGGGTGGTCACGCTGACCCGGCCCTCGAGCACCAGAACGCTGTTCTGCTCGCGGTCGACCGCGACCTCGATGCTGGTGCCCTTGATGCCCAGGCTGAGCAGCGGCGTGCGGACCTCGACGTCGCGGTCGCGGCGCCGCTCCACATCGACCCGGATGCGGCCACGCTCGAGCCGTAGCCGCTGATCCTGGCCGACACTACGAGCGGGCAGGACCAGGCGACTGTAGGGCGCCACGACCAGGCGATCGCCGCCCACCACCAAGAGCACGTCGCCGGTCGGGCCGGCCTCGACCTCGCTGCGCGCGGGCAGCACCTGGCTGCGCGTGACGGGCTGCCATCGGACACTGCCCTGGCGGCGCCAGGCGGCGTCCCCCGCGGCCTGCAGCACCACCCAATCACCCTCGACCGAGGCCCGGCTGGTATCCAACGCTCCGGCCTGGGCGGCTGGCTCCGCGCCGGCCCCGTCGCCCGAATCGGCGAGCGCCCGGCTCGACGGCCCGATCACGGCGAGGCTCGCAAGCCAGCCGGCCAGCCCGATCGCCGCGGCGTGGCGCCACGGTCCGCCGACCGCGCCGGCGTGGCGGCCGGCCTGGTCGCGGCGCACGCGGCCCGGGTCAGATCGAGTGCGCATCGTTGGGCTGCTCCTGAGGTGGACGTGCGGCGGGAACGCCATCGACCATGCCCTCGGTGAGGCGATCGAACAGCGGCCGGCTGCCCCCGCTTGCCCCCTCCTCGGCCGCACGCTTGCCGGTCGGGTGCGGCCCGGCGGTCGAGCCCGCGTTCGCGGCGCCGGCGGGCGCGCGGTCGACCTCGGCGGCGTCGGCAGGGTTCAGGTCGTCGACCGCCGCGGGTGCTTCGATCGCGTCCCTGATCACCGCCCGACTGTCGGGTTCGCCGGTGACGTCGGCGGCAGACCGCTCCGCCCGACGCGTCCGCATGCCCGCGGCGCGATCCGGGTGGTTGGCGGTCGCGACGGCCGTCGCAATCGGCACCGTAGCTTCGCTGGCGGCGGTGCCCGAGCGGTTCGCAGCACTCCCCTCGATCGTCAGCGGCGGCGTCAGAGGCCGGCCTTCGCTCACGCCGACCTTGGGGTGCATGGCGGGCAGGATGGTCGGCTCGACCGCTTCCAACGGCGCGCCTTGCCCGCGACGAAACGCGAGCTCATCGCCGGGACCGCCGGCGTAGGCCGACTGCCCGGCCTCGAGCTCGATCTGGCGCCGACCGTCCGGCGTGGCGATCCGAACCTGGCCCCGCTCGACCGCCACCTCGGTCGCGGTCTGGCTGACCGTGACGTCGAACACCGTGCCCCGGACCTCGATCGCGAGAAACGGGGTCTCGACCACCATCATGTGCGCTGGCGCCTCGCCGATCCGATAGCGCAGCCAGCCGGCGTGCTGCTCCAGGATCGCTCCCGGTCCGACGGGCGGCAGGCTGAAGCGGCTGGCCGGACCGGCGCTGACATGGTCACCGTTCCGCGCCAGGATCACGCGGCCGCCAGCCCCGGTCGCAACCCGGCTGCCGCTGGGCAGCGTGGTTGCCGGTATCGCCGGCGACCAGCCGCTGGCACCCGGCGCCAGGTAGCGCGCGTCGCCCAGCCGCTCGACCACCCGCCAACCGTCCGCCAGGACTTCCGGCGCCGGCCTCGGGGTGGCGCCCTGGCAGCCAGCGAGCAGACCGGAACCGATCAGGATCAGCGCCAATCGAGAGAAAGCGGTTCGGGGGCAGAGCCCCTTGGCCAAATTCATGAAAGCACCCGCGCCCGCACGATCCGATCGTGCCGTGCCGTCACCTCAGCAAAGCGGGAAGCTGTTAATTTTAGGTGAATCGCCGCGGCCTGGCGGCCGTTTCAGCGGTTCAGCGCGCCTGCCTGCTGAACGCGGCCGCGGTGATGCCGGACTCGGGGGCCGAGGCGCCAATCATAACGACTCGCGAATCGCCTGATCGAGGATCGCCAGGCCCTGGTCGATCTCGGCCTCGGTCGCGGTCAGCGGCGGCGCGATCCGCCAGACGCTGGCCAGTCCGGGCAGCGAGACGATGTTCATCGACAGGCCGAGCTCCAGGCAGCGCCGGGTGATCCTCGCGCCGAGCTCGGGATTTGGTCGCCGGCTCTGCCGGTCAGTCACCAGCTCTACGCCCCACAGCAGACCGCGCCCGCGCACGTCGCCGATCACCTCGTAGCGCTGATGCAGATCGCGCAGGCCGGCTTCGAGGCGCCGGCCCAGCTCGAGCGCCCGCTCGGCCAGCCGCTCCCGGCGGAGCACCTCGAGGACCGCGAGGCCGACCGCGGCGGGCAGCGGGTCGGAGACATGCGAGGTGACGTGGACGAAGCCGCGCTCGTAGCAGGTCTCCTCGATCGCGGCGCTGGTCACCGTAGCGGCGAGCGGGACGCCGCCGCCCAGCGTCTTGGACAGGGCGAGAAAATCCGGCACCACGCCGTCCTGCTCGAAAGCGAAGTTGGCGCCAACCCGGCCGAACGCGGTCTGCGCCTCGTCCAGGATCAGGAGCATGCCGCGCGCGGCGCACAGCTCCTTCAGGCGCGGGAAGTAGCCCTGCGGCGGCACGATCACGCCGCCGGTCGAGAGGATCGGCTCGGCGATCGCGGCCGCCGGCTGGCCGGAGCTCTGCTGATCGATCAGCTCGAAGCCGACCTCGAGGCACGACAGATCGCAGGCGTCGGCGCAGTGCCGGATCGGACAGCGGTAGGCATTGGGCGCCGGGACCACCATGCTGCCGGGAATCGCCGGACCGTAGCCGCGCCGGCCGACCGAGTAGGTCGCCGCGCCGGCGCCGCCGGTCAGGCCGTGAAACGATGCCGTGAGGCCGACCACCTCGTGGCCGCCGCTGACCAGCTTGGCCATGCGGATCGCGGCCTCGTTGGCTTCGCTGCCGGTGTTGAGCAGGATCACCTTCTGCAGCTGGGGCGGCAGCAGCCCGGCCAGCTCGCGGCACAGGTCGACGACCTCCGGCGCGAGCAGCCAGCTGAACAGGTGGATCGCCCGCTCGCAGCTGCGCCGGATCGCGCCGACCACGGCCGGATGGTTGTGACCAAGGGTCGCGCACATCTGGCCCGAGGTGAAATCGAGGATCCGCCGGCCGTGGTCGTCGTAGACGTAGGACCCCTCGGCCCGCTCGACGAAGAACGGCGGAAAGTCGCCGATGTAGCGGATCATGTGGCGCTCGACGGCGGCCTCGAGCTGCCGCCGGCGGTCCTGCCAGTCATGCTCCAGCTCGCCTCGCTCCTCGCCGCCCATCATCGCCGCTGCCCCTCGCCGCTGATCCCGGTCACGCTAGGGGCGCCCGCGGTGCGCCGTCAATGGTCCCCGAACAGAACAGGGGCGGGCTTCCGCGCTGGACCGCTTCCAGCACGATGGCGCCGGCGGAGCGCAGCGCCGCGTCCGATTGCCCGACCCGGGCTCCTGTAGTATCAGCAGGCAGTGCTCTCATCTGCCGTGCCCGATGCCGCGCGGCGGCTGAGAGCGGCGGCGGCGCGAGCGGCCTGCGCAGGTCGCAGGAGAGAATGGCCAAGCGCATCCTGATCATCGTCCACCAGGAGCACTCGTCCCCGGGCCGGGTGGGCGAGCTGCTGGTCGAGCGCGGCTACAGCTTCGATCGCCGATGTCCTAACCTGTTCGATCCCCTGCCCGACGATCTCTCCGGTTATGCCGCGGCGATCGTGTTCGGCGGGCCGCAAAGCGCCAACGACGACGACCGGCCGGCGATCCGCCTGGAGCTGCGTTGGCTGGAGCGGGTCGCGCTGGCGAGCGAGGTGCCGCTGCTCGGCATCTGTCTCGGCGCCCAGATGATGGCGCGGGTGCTCGGCGCCAGGGTCGGCCGGCACCCCGAGAACCTGGTCGAGATCGGCTACCACCCGATCTTCCCGACCGCCGCCGGCGAGGCCTATTTCGACGGCCCGACCATGTTCTACCAGTGGCACAAAGAGACCTTCGAGATCCCCGCCGGTGCGGTCCATCTCGCCCACAATGACGCCTTCGATGCACAGATGTTCCGCTACGGCGATCACGCGTTCGGAATCGAGTTCCATCCCGAGATGACCCGCGCCATGATCGCGCGCTGGACGGGCTCCGAGCGCGGCGCGCCGATGCTGGACCTGCCGGGCGGCCAGCCGCGCGAGGCTCAGCTCGAGGGTTATCAGCGCTACGCCGAGGCCAGCGATCGCTGGCTGGCGCGGTTTCTCGACGAGCATTTCCTGCAAGCGCACGACTCCGGCAGCGAAGACCGCGCCGGAGAGTGCGCGTGACGGGAGTTCGGTCAGGCGGTCAGCCCACGCAGCGGCGCGCCCGCAGCCCGCCTCAGCGGCGCCGGCGCGCGGCTTCCTCGCGGGCCTGCGACCAGCCGTTCTGCCAGTCGAGATGGGCGCGCGTGTCCGAGGGGTGAGGATTGTCGGCGAGGCCATCGCCCTCGCCATAGGCCTCGTAGCCGGTCTGGTATTCGGAACGCGCCGGCTGCGGCACCTCGTGCGTCTCGTCGCGCCGACCCCTGGCGGCGCGAACCTGCTTGAACTGCAGCAGCACGGTCTCGTCGACCCCGTCCGGGTGGTCGGAGAGCACCTTGCGGCCCCGGGCGGTGATGCGAAAGCCGTTGGCGGCCGCCCGCTCGATCAGGCTTGCCCGGTCCAGCTTCGCCCTGACCGCCTCGAGCCGGCTGCGGACCTCGTCTTCGGGCACCAGCTGCTCGACCCCGGCGCAGGCGCGCAGCGACCGCAGGTGGTCGATGCAGGCATCGAGGGTCGCCGAGCGCGCGGCTGCGACCCGCAGGACGGCAAGCATGAGATCGGGCTCGTGCAGGAGATGTGGCTCGTCGCGTTCCATCATGGTCTCCGCTCGGGGCGACCCAGCCGGCGGATCACCCATCGCTTAGACACTTCCAACGCGACTGCCACCCGAGCGGTTCCATCGGTCCCGCCCGAGCGCGCCGATCGGCTAAGCGATCGCGACCCGTTCGGCGCGCGGCGTTTTGCCGTACATCTGGCGATAGCAGGTCGAGAAGTGCGAGGCCGAGACGAAGCCGCAGGCGAAGGCCACGTTCATGATCGGCATGGTGGTCTGATAGAGCAGATGGCGCGCCCGCTCGAGCCGGAGCTCGAGATAGTACTGCGCCGGGGTGCGGCCCAGATGCTTGCGGAACAGGCGCTCGAGCTGGCGCCGCGACAGGCCGACGTAGCGCGCCAGCATCTCCTGATCCAAAGGCTCCTCGACGTTGCTCTCCATCATCTCGATCGCGCCGATCAGCTTGGAGTGATGGATCCCGAGCCGGACCCGGTACGGCATGCGCTGGTGATCGTGCGGCTGGCGGATGCGATCAAGCAGGCACTGTTCCGAGACCTTGACCGCCAGCTCCTGGCCGTGATCGCGTGCGATCAAGTGCAGCATCAGATCGAGCGCGGCGGTGCCGCCGGAGCAGGTCAGCCGCTTGCGATCGACCTCGAACAGATCGGCGCTGACGTCGACCTCCGGGAACTCCTCCATGAAGCCCGGCAGGTTTTCCCAGTGGATGGTGCAGCGATGGCCGTCCAGAAGGCCCGCCCGCGCCAGCAGGTGCGCCCCCGTGCAGAGCGCGCCGAGCACGGCGCCCGAGCGGCCGGCACGGCGCAGCCAGGCAAACAGCTCGCGGTCGCTGATGCGCTCCGCGCCGAGCCCGCTGCAGACCAGGATGGTTGGCTGATTCTGCCCCGGCCCGACGTTGACCGCGGCGAGGCTCTGGTCGGTCGTGACCAGGCAGCCGTTGCTCGCCCGCACCAGGCCGCCGTCCTTGGACACGATCTGCCAGTCGTAAAGGGCGCGGTCGGCCATCCGATTGGCGATCCGCAACGGCTCGACCGCCGAGGCGAAGGCGATCATGGAAAAGTTCGGGACCAGCACGAAGGCAAACCGCTGCGGCAGCCGCGGCTGACCCGGCGGGCTGCTCGCGCGCGGCTCCTGCTGCCCATTGGCCCCGTTGGCTCGACCCATCGCGCCGGCTCCCTGAGGCTGTACCGGTACCGATGTCGCAAACCCGACATTGGCTTGTCAATATCGACCGGTCCTCGGCGTGGGCAACCCGGCCGGGCGGAGGTGCTGGGGGCCGGCGCCTCCGGACGGCCGCCGATGGTTGTGGGTCTAAGGGCCGCTGATTGTCTGCTCAGGGGTCGGTGCCCTGCGCTCTGGCCTGCACCGCCCGCTCGAGGGTGCGCAGGAGCTTCTGGCGGTTGAGCGGCTTTTCGAGGCGCGGCTGCCCTTTCAGCTCCGGCTCATTGAGCTGCCCGTCGCCATAGCCGGTCACGAGCACGAAGGGCACCCCGCGATCCTGCAGCGCCGCGGCTATTGGCGTCGCCCGCGTGCCCTTCAGGTTGACGTCCAGCACAGCGGCTGCCGGCCGGTGGTTATCGAGGACCGCCAGCGCCCGGTCGATGGTCGCGACGGGGCCCAGCACCCGGCAACCCCGCTGCTCGAGCAAAGCCTCGAGCTCCATCGCCAACAGAAATTCGTCCTCTACAACCAGGACGCAAAGCCCTTCCAGGTCCGCCCCATCGTCCACTCGGGTTCCTTTCGCGGGCCACGGCACCACGGCTAGGCCACTGGAAAGATCACCTCGCAGTGCAAACCGCCGGGAGCGTAGTCGAGTTCCACTTCGCCCTCCAACTCGTAGGTGCACGCGCGCTCGATCAATCGCGTGCCGAAGCCCTTCTCCGCGGGCGGCTCGACCGGAGGCCCCCCGGCCTCCTCCCAGCCTAGCCGGACGCGGCGGCCCTGCCTGCCATCCTCCACCTGCCAGGACAGATGGACCCGTCCCTCTGACTGCGACAGCGCGCCGTATTTGGCAGCGTTGGTACCGAGCTCGTGCAGGACCAGACTGAGCCCCAGCCCTTGGCGCGCCATGAGATGCAACGGGACGCCTTCGATCTCGACCACTTCCGGACGGTCGACCCGGTAGGGTTGGAGCGCCTGCTCCACCAACGACTTGAGATCGGCGCCGCGCCAATCCGCGTCGAGCACCAGGCTGTGTGCGCGCGCCAGCGCCGACAGCCGGCCCACGAACGTATCGCGAAATTCCTCGATCGAGCGG
>Ga0256867_10000954_pt1 | contig 11899 bp, 12 predicted proteins | sample RVTome_15_FD_185939 | JGI IMG/M metagenome (GOLD analysis project Ga0256867, IMG submission 185939) | Soil microbial communities from uranium-contaminated site in the Upper Colorado River Basin, Wyoming, United States - RVT150D86 (HiSeq) ... | reverse complement strand
AACGCCGCACCGTGCCAAGGCGCGATGGGGATCACTCAAGCGGCGCCCGATGACCTTGCGCTGAAGCCTCCGGGATCGATTAACAGGGGAAATTGGCAATGATCATGATTGACGGCCGAGCCACGCGCCGTCGCATCCGCGGGCGGAGGCTCTTTAGCGCACGATTCTGGCGGGGCGATCCGGCACGACGTTGGTCACCGCCGGCGAGTTTTGCAGAACGCGCAACGCATCCACGCCGACGCGCAGCGCGATGCCGGGTATGCTCTGATAAAGCCGCAGCACCCTGAATTGCGTGCCGCCGAGCTCCGCTAGGATGTAACTCTGGGCGCTCAAGATCGCTTTTCTTTGCAAAGCGATCAGCTCTTCGCTCAATTGATCTTCACGCTGCCAGGGAGTGCGTAGACCCGCCAGCACCAGGACCGTGCCATCGTTGGCCGCGCTCCGAAACAATTGCGAAGGGACCTTATCCGCCGAGGGAGTCTCCTCCTCAGCGGGCCGGTCAAGCAGTACGTTAGTCACGTTGGGCGAATGCGCCAACTCGGCCAGGGCCTCGGGGCCCACCTCGAGGGCAATTCCCGGGATGCGATCGTATTGGCGCGTGATCTTGTAAGATTTTCCTTGCAATTCGAAGAGCAGATTTCTCTGTATCGATGCGATCGCCTCGCGTTGCGCCTTGATTTGCTCCTCGCTCAGGTTGGATTCCATCTGCCAGGGAACCTTGAGGCCCACCAGAACAAGCACCATCCCCTCGGCGGCCGCGAGGTCGATCACTTCGGCGGGAATTTTAGCAATCGGCTGCGCCATTGCCGCAGTCGTGGCAAGAAGCAGCACGGCGGCGTCAAAACCCATCGCTCTCAGCCAACGAGATTTTGTTATTTTCATTTCTGCGTCCATCCCCGGTTAGTTTTGATGAACCTTGTTGGGGAGTTAAGCGACGTGCCGTACTGACGTGACTTCTATCCTAAACCTATTTACCCGCACCTGTCCAGAGCTTGTGAGCGCGAAGCTCACACCGAAGACTTGTCGCGGAAGTGTGGTTGTTTCGGCGGCGGTGTGATATGGACGGCGAGGAGGAGAAATTAAATTAAATGGAAGAGTTGACCAAGCGGTTGTTCATCGGTATCAAGATTACCAAGGCGCTGCAGAACGAACTGGACAGTCCGGCGCCGGGAACCAAGCACTATTTCGAAGGCGGCAACAGCGATTATCTTCAAATCATCGACTTGAACGATGAAAAGTTCATCGGTCGGTATCTCAAGGACGGATTTCCGGCCGCGAGTATCGGAGATGTCAGCCGCAATGTCTGCAGCATTGTCAAATTAATCGCCCGTGGCCGCCGCATCGAAGAAACCGAAGTTCGTATCTACTCGTGCTAGGCAAGGTGTGTAAGGCGAAGTCGGCGTCTCGGCCCGGGTCGAGGCAGTTCACACACCGGTCAGTTTCTTAAAAAAATCACCCCTTTTACGTCAAGGATGCAAACTCTGCAGGTGACGATGTGGATGTATGCGACCGCGCTCAAGCGCTCGTGGGAGTGCGTGCGCAAGAATTGGGTGGTGAGCTTTGCGCCGATCGCCTACGGCGCCATTTTGGCCGTGATCGCGTCGCTGGTCGCGCCGCTCGGCATCGTCGGCGGATTATTGTTCTCGCTCGCCAGCCAGGCGTGCGTCAGCTCCGGGCTCTTTTTGATCAAGAATTTAGTCGATGGCAACAAGGCCGACTTTAACGATTTTCTCAATGGCTTTACCGTCTATATCTGGGAGCTGCTTTTTATCGCATTCATCATATGGATACCCATGCGCGTCCTCGCCACGGTCTTGATGACGGTGCCCAACGGCGCGTTAATCTACTTTTTGATCAAGCTGGTCTTGTACATCGTGCTCAATCCGGTGCCAGAATTAATCTACCAGACTCGGACGTCGGGGCCGGAGCTGATCAGCGCGAGTTATCATTTCATCGTCGAGAATTGGCTCGAATGGCTGCTGCCCAACATCTTGCTGGCCGCCGCCGGCTATTTCTTACTGGGGTTGATCGAGCCGCTGCTGTTCGGCCTGCCGGGTTTCCTCTACCTTTTTATCTATTCATTCATCGTCGGACTCGGCCTCACCTATTTCATGACGTTTCGCGGTTTCTTGTTCGCGGAACTGCACGCTACGACCCGCCGCAGCCGGCTCTATCGCTACAGGGCGCAGAGCTGATGCTTGACCGATTGCGCCAGCAAACTTGACGTGTCGGGGCACTTATGGTGTCTTGGTGAGACGCCCTCCTAATGGAATATGAAGATTACCAGCGTTAAGGGGTTTGCCGATATTTTGCCCGGCGAAGTGGAGCTGTGGCAAACCATCGAAGCCGGCGCACGGCGAGTTTTTAGCGTCTATCATTTTTCGGAAATCCGTATACCGATCCTGGAAAAGACCGAGCTGTTCAGCCGCTCCATCGGCGAGACCACCGACATCGTCGAGAAGGAAATGTATACTTTCGAGGACAGGGAGCCGGGAGAACCCACTCTGTCCGGAGGTCCGGACGCGATGTCGGCTCGGCAAAGGCTCACTCTGCGACCGGAGGGCACGGCGGGGGTCGTGCGCGCCTATATCGAAGCGGAGATGTTTAAGACGGAGCCGGTGCGAAAGCTTTACTACCTGGGCCCGATGTTTCGCCGCGAGCGCCCGCAAAAGGGCAGGATGCGCCAGTTCCATCAGATCGGCGCCGAGGCGCTCGGGCGCGGCGATCCGTTCATCGACGCGGAAATTCTGTTGGTGCTGCACGACTTTTTGCGCGCGCTGGATTTGACCGAGCCGTCGCTGCAGATCAACTCCCTCGGTTGCGCCGAGTGCCGGCCCCGGTATCGCGAGACTCTTCTGGCGTTTCTAAGACAGCGGCAAGATTCACTCTGCCACAATTGCCGCCGCCGCATGGAACGCAATCCCTTGCGCGCTCTCGATTGCAAGGAGCCCGGCTGCATTCAGGCCACCAAAGACGCGCCGTCGATCCTCGATTCCCTCTGTGCCGGATGCCGCGAGCATTTCGCAACCGTGCAACGCTTGCTGGGCGAAACCAGGATCGATTTTACCCTCAACCCACGGATGGTCCGCGGGCTCGACTACTATGGCCGCACGACCTTCGAATGGACGACGGCCAGGTTGGGGTCCCAAAGCGCGGTGGCGGCGGGCGGACGCTACGACGGTCTGGTGCAAGCACTTGGCGGTCCGGCGATTCCGGGCGTCGGCTTCGCGATCGGCATCGAGCGCATCGCCATGCTTTTAAAAATGCAGCAGCGGCCGGCGGCCGAAGGCCCGGCGATCTACGTTGTCTGGGTCGGCGAGCGGGCGCGCGACTGGGCCTTTCCGATGGTGCACCGGTTGCGTCAAAAAGGCCTGGCCGTGGAAATGGAAGGCGAGGTGCGCAGCTTGAAGAGCCAGATGCGCCGCGCCGACAAGCTCAAGGCGGTATCGGTTTTGATCGTCGGCGACGATGAATTGACTCGAGGCGCGGCGGTGCTGCGCGACATGGCGAGCAAGCGGCAGGAAGAAATCAAATTGGATACTCTGGAGGCTGAGTTGACGGGAGGAAGGCAAGTTAATGGGGACGGAGCGGGTTTTTAGCGATCAGCTGGGCGATTGGCAACGCACTTCCTACTGCGGCGAACCGCGGGCGAGCTCCGTGGGAAGCGACATGACCTTGGCCGGATGGGTGCACAGCCGCCGTGACCACGGCGGTGTCATCTTTGTCGATCTGCGCGATCGCAGCGGCATCTGTCAAGTCGTCTTTCGTCCGGAAGTCGATCCGGCCTCGCACGAGAGGGCCAAGCAGCTACGCGCCGAAGATGTCATCGCGGTGCGCGGCACGTTGGCAAAACGGTCGCCCGAAACAGTTAATCCGGAGCTCGCCACCGGCGAGGTCGAGCTGGTTAGTCAAGAGCTGCGCTTGTTAAACGCCTCAGCGGTGCCGCCGTTTCCGATCGAGGATGAGACCGACGCCAACGAAAACACCCGGCTCAAGTACCGCTATCTCGATTTGCGCCGGCCGCAAAGTCTCGGCCATCTGTTACTGCGCTACCGCATGACCAAACTGATTCGCGATTATCTCGACGGCCGCGGCTTTATCGAGGTCGAAACTCCGGTCTTGACCAAGAGCACGCCGGAAGGCGCGCGCGACTATCTGGTCCCCAGCCGGATCTATCACGGCAAGTTTTACGCGCTGCCCCAGTCGCCGCAGCTGTTCAAGCAGATCCTGATGGTCGGCGGGCTCGACCGCTATTTTCAGATCGTCAAATGTTTCCGCGACGAAGATCTGCGCGCCGATCGCCAGCCCGAGTTCACCCAGCTCGACATGGAGCTCTCGTTCGTCCAGCCCGAAGACGTGATGCGAGTCGTCGAGGGCATGATCGCTTTGCTCTTCGAAGAATTGAAGGGGCTCGACCTCAAGCGTCCGTTCCAACGTTTGACCTACGAGGAGGCGATGAACCGCTTCGGCTCCGATAAACCGGACATGCGCTTCGGATTGGAAATCCGCGATCTCACACCGGTGTTGCGAAGCAGCCAGTTCAAGGTGTTCGCCGGGGCGATCCAAAAAGGCGGCGTGGTCAAAGGCATCCGCGTTCCGCAAGGCGGTGAAATGTCGCGCAAAGATCTGGACGACATGACCCCGTTCGCGGCGACGTTTGGCGCCAAGGGAATCGCCTGGACGAAGATTACCGCCGAAGGTTGGCAGTCGCCGATCGCCAAATTTCTGTCGGCGGAAGAACAAAAAGCGATCGAGCAAATCGCCGAAGGGCGAGTGGGCGATGTGATCTTGTTTTCGGCGGACACGGCGAAGACCGTCCACGATGCGCTGGGAAATTTACGCCTCCACCTGGGAGAAAAACTCGGTCTCATTCCGGAGAACTCCTACGCGCCGGTCTGGGTGGTCGAGTTCCCACTGATGGAATTTGATCCTCAGGAAAAGCGCTACGTCGCCTTGCATCATCCGTTTACCGCGCCGCTGGACGAAGATCTGCCACTACTCGAAAGCGAACCGGTCAAGGCGCGCTCGAAAGCCTACGATCTGGCGCTCAACGGCATGGAAATCGGCGGCGGCAGCATCCGTATCCATCAAGTCGAGTTACAGAAAAAGATCCTCGGGCTGATGGGTATCGGCGCCGAGGAGGCGCAAGCCAAGTTCGGGTTCTTGCTGGAGGCCTTGAGCTTCGGTGCGCCGCCGCACGGCGGCATCGCTTTCGGCATCGATCGCCTGGCGATGTTATTGAGCGGCGCTAAATCGCTGCGAGACGTGATTGCCTTTCCGAAGAGCCAGCGCGCCGTCTGCATGTTGACGGATGCGCCGTCGACGGTGGATTCGCGCCAGCTGCGGGAACTCGGGATTCGCACTTCCGTATCTGAAAGGTAGCCGAAGAGTGCTGACATGAGCTATCCTGCCATTCCCGTATCCTATCGCACGGTAAAACTATTCGCGCTTTTCTTGTTGATAACCGCCTGCGGCTTCGCTTCCGGCAACCTCCAGAGCCGGCATTCTTCGGATTTGGAGACTCGCCGGATCAGAAGAATCGCAGTGGTGCCGCCGAGCGTGCTCGGCAGCCAAGCTCCGGTAAAAATCCCCCCCGGAACGACCCCGGGCCCGGAGAACGCCGAGCGAGATGCCTCCGAGATGCTGGCGCGGACGATTTACTCGGTGATGGCTGCTATGCCCCATTGGCAGATCATCTCCGAGAGCGAGGTGCGCGAAGTGGCCCAAACGCTGCCGCCGGCGAGCGAAACGATACGCCTCAGACAGATCGGCCAAATGGTCTACGCCGACGCCGTGATCACCGGCCGAATGCAGCGCTTTCGCGAGCGCGTGGGCGACGAGTGGGGCGCCAAAAGTCCGGCTTCCGTCGCCTTTGTCCTGGAGCTCGTCGACGTCCGCCGCGGTGACTTGATCTGGTCAGCGCGATTTGATGAAACGCAAAAATCGCTGAGCGAAAACATCTTCGCCATCGGCGATATCCGGCAGCGCGGTGTGCGCTGGCTCAGCGCCGAACAGCTCACCCGCGAAGGCGTCAAGAAAGCCATCGGCCAGCTGCACCAAATCCTCGCCCGCGGGTCCGCCTCATGAGTCAGGCCTCCATCCGGCTTTCCGCTCTTGAATTTTTGAGCCGCGCTTGCAACTCCGGGTCGATTTCCAGCGGCTTGTTTAGCCGCTCGCTGACAAGCTTGCCAATGTCGGTCAGTTTGCGAAGACTGCCGCGGTCAAGCAGGACGTTCTCGCCGTTTTGGAGCGTGAGGCGAAGGGCGGGCACCGGGAAACTTTCGGCGGCGGTGGAGCCGCCGATGGCAAAGCCGCTATAGACCTGGTCGGCTCCCAGGGCGACCTTGGCGACCTCGTCGTAACTCGCCGCGAGCACCGTGCTGCGATACAGGCTTTGACGGCGCAGCGTCAGTTGCCGCAAGTCATTGTCGACTTCGATGGTTCGGCGTTGGGTTATGAGAAACGCCGAGACGCCGAAGAGAACCAGATTCATCAGCGGAAAATACCAGAGCGAGCCCGCCGGTCCGACAAAGCCACGCAAGCGCAGCGCTTCAACAATCGGCACCGACACGAACAGCAGCAGCGTGGCGATCCCCAGGCAAAGAAACGCCGGAAAGCGAGCGCCCTGCCAGCGCAGCAGGAGCTTGCGCGGTGTTTGTTCCACGGGAATAAAACCCAGGCGATTGCCGATCGCCTCGAACTCTTGCGGATCGCCGATCATGACCGATGGTAAGGCTTGGCCCAAGGCACGGGGAGATTGAGGTTCAATGTTTTAAACTTTTTCTATCGCGGTAAAAATCGCGAAACCGATACTCTTTCAAGTGAATGAGATTTTGGTAGGAGCCGAAGCGCTGGGCCGGATCGTCGACTTCGTCGAGCAAATCGCGCTGCTCGCTCTCGGTTTCGAAAACGCGAATTTTTTTGTAGGTGGTGGAACGCTCCGCCGGTATCCGCCCCATGTCGCGGATCAGGCTGCGGAACTGTGAGGGTTTCATCAACTGGCCGTGGGAGGCGCCGGCGGCGGTCGAGATGCTCTCGTTGATTAATGTGCCGCCGAAATCGTTGGCGCCGGCGAGCAGCGCGATCTGCGAAAGCTTCGGGCCTTCCTTCACCCAGGAGACTTGCAGGTTGGGAATATGGTTGTTCAAAAACAAGCGTGACACGGCGTACATTTTCATGACCTCGGCCCCGCTCGGGCCGCGGCGCAGGCCGGGAAGAGGTTTGCGGTGAAACATCGGCGCTTCTTCATAAATGAAACTGAGCGGCACGAATTCGGTGATGCCGCCTGTGCGTCGTTGAATTTGCCTCAGGATGTCGAGATGAACCGCCTTGTCATGCGCGCTTTCGATGTGGCCATACATGATCGTTGACGTCGTCGGAATTTTAAGCTCATGGGCGGTTTGAATGAGATCGATCCATTGCGCCGCGCTGATTCGGCCCGGAGATATCCGCTGGCGGATCCCGTCGACCAACACTTCCGCCGAAGTTCCCGGCAGGCTTCCCACACCCGCTTCCTTGAGGGCTGCGAGATAGTCGCGAACGGTGACCCCGGCGAGGGTCGTGCCGTAGAGCACTTCCTCCGGTGAAAAGCCGTGGATATGGATTTCGGGCAGCGCGTCTTTAAGAGCCCGGCAAAGATGGACATACTGCCAACCATCCATGCCCGGCGCCAGGCCGGCTTGCACGCAGACTTCCGTGGCTCCCAACTCGTAAGCTTCGCGGGCGCGACGGACGATTTCTTCGTCGGGAAGAAAATAGCCTTCCTCGGCCAGATGGCCCCGACTGAAAGCGCAGAAGCCGCAGGCTTTGACGCACACGTTGGTGAAATTAATGTTGCGATTGATCACGTAGGTGACCACGTCGCCGACCGTACGGGCGCGCAGGTGATCGGCCGCGGCGATCATGGCCGGAAGCTCCGCGCCTTCGGCGTCGAAAAGAGCGGCGGCCTCATCGACGGTCATGTCCCGGCCGGACAAAGCGCGGTCTAGGATGGCCGCGGTGTGCGGTGAGGTTAGCGCGAGCTGTCGTTCGAGGGAGTCTTGCAAGTGGGAAAAATTCATGGCGCGACTCTAACTTGTCGGCAAGGCAAACTCAACGCGGTTTATTCGTCGCCCGACGCGCGCATCCAGTAGCGGGCGAATTCCTGAAGGAACGACAACGTCGAAAAATCGCGCATGCGATCGAGATAGACTTGACCGTTGAGATGATCGAATTCATGCTGAATGACACGGGCATGAAAGCCGTTGGCGATGTAATCCAGTTCTTGGCCATGGCGATCCCACGCCCGCACCCGGATGCCCATGTAACGCGGCACCTTGCCGCGCAAATCGGGAATGCTCAGGCAGCCTTCCCAGTCTTCCTCCATGGCGTCTGACAACGGTGTGATTTTCGGATTGACCAGGACGGTCAGTGGAACTTCGGGCTTATTCGGATAACGAGGATTGTCCGCCACTTCCAAAACTGCGATCTGTTTCGATTCGTGCACTTGGTCTGCGGCGAGTCCGACGCCGTCGTATTCTTTCATCGTCTCGATCATGTCATCGATGAATTTCTGCATCGACGGTGATTGTAGCTCCCGCTCGTTCAAACCGCGGGCCACTTTGCGCAACACCGGATGGCCCAGACGCGCGACTTTCAGTATCGACATATGAAAATTTTTCTAGCACAGGGCATCACGTGGAGAAAGAGCCGACCTCTACCTTGACATCGAAGACCTAAGGAGTCTATATTCAAAGTAAGCGAAGATGCCGAAAAAGCTCAAGGAAAGAAGCGAGCGAAGTTCGCTGATGAACGTGGGCCGGCGCGTCGACTACGCGGTCCGTGCCCTGTCTTATCTGGCCGGCCAGCCGGCGGGTAAGATTGTCAGCCGGGCCGATATTGAAAAGAGCCAGGATATTCCCTCCTTCTATCTGTCGAAGATCATGAAGGATCTGGTCGCCGGGGGCCTGGTACAGTCGCACATCGGCTCCAAAGGTGGATTTACTCTGGCCAAGGGCGCGGCTGCCATTTCGATCAAAGACGTATACGAAACCGTAGAGCGGCCGCTGGTCTTGATGGAGTGTCTCGAGAAAGGCGTCAGCTATTGTTCGTTTTGTACGGTGTGTCTGCAAAAATCAGTTTGGGAAAAGGCGCAAGAGGTGCTGAGTCAATTTCTCGCCGGTGTAACCATCGCGGAAATCGCCGATCAGCACGGGCTTAAGGAACGGCTCACCAAGATGCCGTTGCAAAAAGCCATCTAACTAAAAGGGGTGTCAAAAGTATCATGTTGGATATCCGTGGGCTCAAGGCAACGGCGGGCAACAAAGAAATACTCCGCGGCATCGATCTCCAGGTCGGCGCAGGTGAAGTGCACGCCATCATGGGACCTAATGGTTCCGGGAAGAGCACGCTGGCGCATGTGCTGGCCGGACGGGAAAATTACCAAGTCACCGGCGGTGAGGTCATCTACCAGGGACAGGATCTTTTGGCGATGAGCCCGGAGACCCGCGCGCGCGAAGGCATCTTTCTCGCGTTTCAATATCCGGTCGAAATTCCCGGCGTGAGCACGACCTACTTTCTCAAGGCTGCTCTCAACGCGACGCGCAAACACCGTGGTTTGGATGAGCTCGACGCCATGGAGTTTCTCGCGCTCATTAAAGACAAAATGAAACTCGTGGAGATGGATCAGGCGCTACTCAATCGGCCGCTTAATGAAGGCTTTTCCGGCGGTGAGAAAAAACGTAACGAGATATTACAGATGGCGGTTTTGGACCCGACTTTGGCGCTGCTCGATGAGACGGATTCGGGATTGGATATTGATGCGTTGCGCATCGTCGCCGGCGGCGTCAATGCGCTCCGCGGAAAAGATCGCGCCATGATTGTGATTACGCACTACCAGCGTCTGCTGGAGTACATCGTTCCCGATTTTATCCACGTTCTTTACGATGGCCGGATCGTCAAATCCGGCACCAAAGAGCTGGCGCTCGAGTTGGAAAGCAAAGGCTACGATTGGATCAGGAGCGAAGCCGCTGCAGCTTATTAAGCGCTAGGTTCAAATATGTCTGTGAATGAAAGCACGGGGCGCTTTATCGCGGCCTTTAACGAACAGCGTCTGGCGGGGAAGGACGGTGTGCCGTCTTGGTTCGATGAGCTGCGTCAAGCGGGCATGGCGAGTTTTGCCGAGCTCGGTTTTCCGACGACCCGGAACGAGGAGTGGAAGTATACCAACGTTGAGGCCGCAGTTTCGCTCCCGTTCGGGCACGCCAACGGCGAAGCGAAAAGTTTCGGCACGGCGGATATTCTCGCCAACACCTTTGTAGAAACCAGCGCGCCGCGCCTGGTTTTCCTAAACGGAGTGTATGCGCCGGAATTGTCCTCTACGCAGGGCTTGCCGAGCGGCGTGCGCTTGGCGCGCTTGGCTGAGTTGAGCGCCCGGGATGACAGCGTTTTGGCATCGCAAATTGGGCGCTATGTCGATCTCAGACGCAACGCTTTCGTTGCGCTCAATACGGCGTTTATGCGCGACGGCGCAGTGGTCGTCATTCCACCCGGCTGTCGATTAGCGGTACCGATCTATCTGGTTTACGCCTCCGGGGCGCTCGATCGGCCGGTTATTTCCTATCCGCGCACCTTGATCTTATTGGGCGCCGACAGCGAGGTGAAGATCGTCGAGAGCTATGCCGGGTTAAATGGCGGAAATTATTTGTGCAATGCCGTAACCGAACTGGTCGGCGACGCCGCTTCAATAGGCCATCATTGTCGTCTGCAAAGAGAGGGAGAGGCGGCATTCCACGTGGGCACGTTGACGGCGCACTTGGGGCGCGGGTCTCGTTTGACCGCCAATGCAGTGACTTTGAGTGGCGCGTTGGTACGCAACAACGTGCACGTCTTGCTCAACGGCGAGGGCGCCGAATGCGTACTCAACGGTCTGTACATCGGCGCCGACAAGCAGCACATCGACAATTTTACTGAAATCGAGCATGCCAAGCCGAGAGCGACGAGCTCAGAGCTGTACAAGGGTGTACTCGATGGCGCGGCGCGTGGAGTCTTCAACGGCAAAATCGTCGTCCATAAGGATGCCCAGAAATCGGATGCCCGCCAGACGAATAGAAATTTGCTGTTGTCGCCTGACGCGGTGGTGAACACCAAACCGCAGCTTGAGATCTACGCTGATGACGTCAAGTGCAGCCACGGCTCGACCATTGGCCAGTTGGATCCGGATGCCTTGTTTTATCTGCGATCGCGCGGGCTTGGGGCCGACGAGGCGCAAAGTCTTTTAAGCTTTGCTTTTGCGAGCGATATCGTTGGCCGGCTCAAAATCGATTCCTTGCGCCAGCGGCTGGACGATTATCTGGTGGGGAAGTTTCGCAGGATCTGAGTTTGTTTATGCAGGCCTTTTCGCAAAAAGCCACGGCGGTCAAAGGTTTCGATGTGACGCGCATCCGCGCGGATTTTCCGATTCTCGCGCAGCAAATCCGCGGCAAGCCGCTGGTGTACCTGGATAACGGCGCGACCAGCCAGAAGCCGCAGGCGGTGATCGACGCGCTCGATCGTTATTACCGCACGGAAAATTCGAACATTCACCGCGGTGTGCATTCGTTGAGCGAGCGCGCCACCGCGGACTACGAAGCGGCGCGCGAGAAGGTGCGCGGTTTTATCAACGCCGAATCGGACCAGGAAATCATTTTCGTGCGCGGCACGACCGAAGCCATCAATGTGGTGGCGCAAAGCTACGGCCGGAGTTTTTTAACGGCCGGCGACGAGATTGTCGTGTCGGCCATGGAGCATCACTCCAACATTGTGCCCTGGCAGATGGTCTGCGAGCAGGTCGGCGCGCGGCTGCGCGTGATCCCGATCAACCACGACGGCGAGATCGTCATGGAAGAATACGGCCGCTTGCTGAACGATCGCACAAAATTCG
>Ga0256867_10000953_pt1 | contig 11909 bp, 10 predicted proteins | sample RVTome_15_FD_185939 | JGI IMG/M metagenome (GOLD analysis project Ga0256867, IMG submission 185939) | Soil microbial communities from uranium-contaminated site in the Upper Colorado River Basin, Wyoming, United States - RVT150D86 (HiSeq) ... | reverse complement strand
CAGGGCGAGGCCCAACGTGGTCTTGCCGGAGCCGCTCTCGCCGACCACGCCGACCGTCTGGCCGCGGCGGATCACGACGTCGACGCCGTCGACCGCCTTGACGTGGCCGACCGTCCGGCGCAGCAGACCGCGCTGGATCGGGAAGTGCACCTTGACGTGATCCCCGGCCATGACGACCGGGGCGTCGGGCGCGCGCGCCAGCGGCTTGCCCTTGGGCTCGGCCGCCAGCAGATGCCGGGTGTAGAGGTGCTGCGGGCGCTCGAAGACCTCGGCGACCGGCCCGCTTTCGACGATCTGCCCCTCGGTCATCACACAGACCCGGTCCGCGATCTTGCGCACGATCGTGAGGTCGTGAGTGATCAGCAGCATCGCCATGCCGAGGCGGCGCTGCAGGTCGCGGAGCAGGGTCAGGATCTGGGCCTGGATGGTGACGTCGAGCGCGGTGGTCGGCTCGTCCGCGATCAAAAGATCCGGCTCGTTGGCCAGCGCGGTCGCGATCATCACCCGCTGGCGCTGACCGCCCGACAGCTGATGGGGATAGGCGCCAAGACGCTCCTCCGCCTCCTGGAGGCGCACCAGATGCAGCAGTTCGAGGGCGCGGGCGCGCGCCTCCGCCCGGCTCATGCCCCGGTGCAGCATCAGGGTCTCGCCGATCTGCCGGTCGATGGTGTGCAGCGGATTGAGCGAGGTCATCGGCTCCTGGAAAATGATGCCGACGCGGTCACCGCGCACCTGCCGCAGCGTCGCCTCGTCGGCGCCGATCAGCTCGCGGCCGTCCAGGCGGATGCTGCCGCTCGGGTGCCAGGCCTTGGGATAGGGCAGCAGCTGCAGCAGCGACAGCGCGGTCACCGACTTGCCCGAGCCGCTCTCGCCGACCAACGCCAGGGTCTCGCCTTTCTCGATGTGGAACGAGACCCGACGGACCGCTTCGAGCGTGCCGCCTTCGACCTTGAAGTTGACAGAGAGGTCCTTGACCTCGACCAGGCTCATGGCGTGCGTCCGCTCAGCGGAAGGTCTTGCGTGGGTCGAAGGCGTCGCGCACCGCCTCGCCGATGAACACCAGCAGCGACAGCATCACCGCCATGACCACGAAGCCACTGATCCCGAGCCAGGGCGCCTGCAGATTGTTCTTGCCCTGGGCGAGCAGCTCGCCCAGCGACGGCGAGCCCGGCGGCAGGCCGAAGCCCAGGAAATCCAGCCCGGTCAGGCTGGTAATGCCGCCGATCAGGATGAACGGCATGAAGGTGAGCGTCGCGACCATCGCGTTCGGCAGGATGTGCCGCAGCATGATGGTGAAGTGGCCGACGCCGAGCGCGCGCGCGGCGCGCACGAAGTCGAAGTTGCGGGCGCGCAGGAACTCCGCCCGAACCACGCCCACGAGCGCGGTCCAGCTGAACAGGAGCAGGAGACCAAGCAGCCACCAGAAGTTGGGCGTCACCACGCTCGCGAGAATGATCAGCAGGAAGAGGGTCGGCATCGAGGTCCAGATCTCGATGAAGCGCTGGAACAAAAGGTCGATCCAGCCGCCGTAGTAGCCCTGCACGGCGCCGGCGATCACGCCGACAATGGAGCTCAGGATGGTCAGCGCCAGGCCAAACAGGACCGAGATGCGAAAGCCGTAGATGACGCGGGCGAGCACGTCGCGCGCCTGATCGTCGGTGCCGAGCAGGTTCTGCCACGTCGGCGGCGACGGTGCCGGTCCCGGCAGATCGAGGATCACGGTGTCGTAGCTGTACGGGATCGGCGGCCAGAGCATCCAGCCCTGGTCGTTGATCAGCTCGGCCACGAAGGGATCGCGATACTCGGCCTCGGTCGGAAAGTCGCCGCCGAAGGTGGTCTCCGGATAGGCCTCGGCGAAGGGAAAGTACAAGCGGTTGTCGAACCAGATCAGGAACGGCTTGTCGTTGGCGATGAACTCCGCGCCCAGGCTGAGCACGAACAAAACGAGGAACATGTACAGCGACAGATAACCGCGTCGGTTGGCCCGGAAGTTGGCGAGACGGCGCTGGTTGATCGGATTGAGGCGCAGCGGCACGCCGAGCAGGCGCTCGCGCGTGCGGGGCCGCGGCTCGGCGAGCGTTGCCATCAGACCTCGCGGCTCTCGAAGTCGATCCGCGGATCGATGGCGACGTACATAAGGTCCGAAATCAGCTGCATGATCAGACCGAGCATGCCGAAGAAATAGAGCGAGGCGAACATCACCGGGTAGTCCCGTTTGAGCGCCGCCTCGAAGCCCAGGAGCCCCAGCCCGTCGAGCGAGAAGATGATCTCGATCAGCATGGCGCCGGTGAACAGGATGCCGACGAAGGCACCCGGGAAACCGGCAATGACGATCAGCATGCCGTTTCGGAACACATGCCCGTAGAGGACGCGGCGCTCGCTCAGCCCCTTGGCGCGGGCGGTCATGACGTACTGCTTGTTGATCTCCTCGAGGAAGGAGTTCTTGGTCAGCATGGTCATGCCGGCGAACGCACCAATGACCAGCGAGATCAACGGCAAGGTCAGGTGCCAAAAGTAGTCGAGGATCTTGTCCGGCCAGGACAGCTGGTCCCAGTTGTCCGAGACCAGGCCACGCAGCGGAAACCAGTCGAGGAAGCTGCCGCCCGCGAACAGCACGATGAGCAGGATCGCGAACAGAAAGCCGGGGATGGCATTGCCGACGATGACCACGGCGCTGGTCCAGACGTCGAAGCGCGAGCCATCCCTTACCGCCTTGCGGATCCCGAGCGGGATCGAGATCAGGTAGGTGAGGAGCGTGGTCCAGATGCCGAGCGAGATCGACACCGGCATCTTCTCCAGAACCAAATCGACCACGGTCTGGTCGCGGAAATAGCTGGTGCCGAAATCGAACCGCAGATATTGCCCCATCATCTGGAAGAAGCGCTCGTGCAGCGGCTTGTCGAAGCCGTACATGCGCTCGATTTCCTTGACGAACTCGGGGTCGAGGCCGCGCGCGCCACGGTAGCGGCCGGTCACGTCCTCGCCGCCTGCCCTGGCCTCGGCCCCGGCCGCGAGGTCACCGGTGGCGGTGCCGCTCACCCGTGCCGTGACGTCGGGCGCGCCCCCTTGGGTCAGCTGCTGGATCAATTGTTCGACCGGTCCGCCGGGCGCCGACTGGATGACCAGGAAATTGATCACCATGATCCCGAACAGGGTCGGGATGACCAGCAGCAGGCGGCGGACGATGTAGGCCAGCATGGGCCGGCGCTCACTCGACCGTTTCGGCTTTGGCGCCCCCCTCCTCGGTCTTGCGCCGCTCCACCGCCGCCACCTTGACCGGATCGACCCACCAACTGAACAGCGGCAGGCCATAGGGCGGCGTGGTCGCCGGCCGGTCGAACTTGTTCCAGTAGGCGACCCGGAAGATGCGGCTGTGCCAGTGCGGGATGACGTAGTGGCCCCACAGCAGCACGCGATCGAGCGCGCGGGTCGCGGTCACGAGGTCCTCACGGGTCGGGGCCTCGATGATCCGCTCGATCAGGTGGTCGACCACCGGATCCTTGATGCCGATGGTGTTGCGGCTGCCGTGAATGGCGGCTGCCTCGCTGCCCCAGAAGTCACGCTGCTCGTTGCCCGGCGACAGGCTCTGGCCGAAGCTTTCCACCGTCATGTCGAAATCGAAGTCGTTCATCCGGTTCTGATACTGCGCTGGATCGACCGCGCGCACGGTCGCCGCGATGCCAAGCCGCTCGAGGTTCTTGACGAACGGCAGGGTGTGGCGCTCGAACGACGGCCCGTTGAGGAGAATCTCGAAGCGGAATGGCTGACCCTCTGCATTGACCAGCCTGCCATCCTCGACACTCCAGCCGGCCTCGCGCAGCAGCCCGAGCGCGGTGCGCAGATTCTGCCTGATCCCGCCTTCGCCCTCGGTCGCGGGCGCCTGATAGACCTCCGTGAACACCTCCTCCGGCAGCTGATCGCGGAACGGCTCGAGCAGCTCGAGCTCGGCCGCGCCCGGCAGGCCCTCCGCGGCCAGCTCGGTATTGGAGAAATAGCTCTCCGTCCGGTCATACTGGCCGTACATGATGGTGCGGTTGGTCCACTCGAAGTCGAACGCAGAGGCCAGCGCCCGGCGCACCTTGGGGTCCTGAAACAGCGGCCGCCGGATATTGAACGCGAAGCCTTGCATGCCGGTGCCGAGCTCGTGCGGGATCTCCTCCTTGACGATCCAGCCGGCATCGAACATCGGGCCGGTGTACGCGGTCGCCCAGAACTTGGAGGTATTCTCCATCCGAATGTCATAGGCGCCGGCCTTGAAGGCTTCGAGGGCAACGTTGGCGTCGCGGTAGTACTCGTAGCGGAGTTCCTCGAAATTGTAGGTGCCGCGATTGACGGGCAGATCGGCGCCCCAGTAATCGCCGACTCTCTCGTAAACGACAGTGCGGCCGGGCTCGAACGACTTGATGCGATAGGGCCCGCTGCCGAGTGGCGGCTGCAACGTCGTCTTGTCGAACTCGCGGCCTTCGAAGTCGTGCTTGGGCAGGATCGGCAGCTGGCCAATGATCAGCGGCAGCTCGCGATTGGTGGTCTCATCGAAAGTGAACTTGACGCGGCGTTCTCCCGCCGGCTCGACCGATTTGACGTTCTTGTAGTAGTAGCGATAGAAGGGCGCGCCTTTGTCGCGCAGGGTCTCGAGGCTCCAGATCACGTCCTCGACCGTCACCGGCCTGCCGTCGTGCCAGCGCGCCTCCGGCCTGAGCGTGAACGCAACCCAGGACCGGTCCTCCGGAATCTCGACGGTTTCGGCCTGGAGCCCATATTCGGAGAACGGCTCGTCCAGCGATTGCGTGGTCAGGCTTTCATAGAGCGCCGTGACCCCGGCCGCCGGGTTCCCTTTAATGATGTAGGGATTGAAGCTGTCGAACGTACCGATCACCGAGAAGGTGACGGTCCCGCCCTTGGGCGCGTTCGGATTGACGTACTCGAAATGCTCGAAGTCGGGACCGTACTTGAGGTCGCCATGCATCGCCATGCCGTGCGCCGGTGCCGCCTCTTGCGCTTGCGGCCAGGACGGCGCAGCCAGGCTGAGCGTGACCGCTAGACACATCGGTAGGCCAAGACGCATCGTCATAACGGGTCGTCCTCGGGACTCAGTTACCTAACTGGTGGTGGCAATATAGAGACCGTGCGCCACCGATCCTAGATCGATGACGGATCTTTAATGACTGCTCGACGCGAGCAATTTCAGCACGCGCTCGTGCACCCGCGGATCCCCGGCGGCGACCACCCGGCCATCGGAAGCGGCGTTCAGCGGGCGCCCCTGCCAGTCGGTCATGACGCCGCCCGCCCCTTCGATCACCGGCACCAGCGCCATGAAGTCGTGCGCGTCCAGATCGGCCTCGACGACGAGATCGGCAAAGCCCATCGCCAAGAGGCCGTAGGCGTAGCAGTCGCCGCCGAACAGCGGGTAGCGGACCGCGCTTTGCACGCGCTCGAACGCCGCCCGCTCGGAACCGGCTGCGAACATCAGCGGCGAGGTCGCGTACAGCACGGCGAGCTCGAGCCCGGAGCAGGGCCGCACCCGGATCGGAGCGCCGTTCCAGCTGCTGCTTTCACCGGCAAGGCCCACCCACCGCTCGCCGAGGATGCACTGGTCGATGATCCCGAGAACCGGCCTGCCAGCGCGGCTTAGACCCACGAGAGTGCCGAACAGCGGCCGTCCCGTGATGAAAGACTTGGTGCCGTCGATCGGGTCCAGATGCCAGACGAACTCCGCACCCTCGCCTTCGGCGCCGAACTCCTCGCCCTCGATGCCATGGTCGGGATAACGCGCCCGAATCAGATCTCGCATCGCGCGTTCGGCTTCCCGATCGGCGATCGTGACCGGGCTGGCATCGAGCTTGCTCTCGACCGGGACGGCCGCCCGGTAGTAGCGCCTCACCACCCCTGCTGCCACGTCGGCCAGTTGCTGCGCGAAGGCTGCGAGCTCGGCGGCGACGGGCGCCACAGCGGACAAGGATCGGCCCAGGGGCGAGCGGATCAGCCGCCTTCGGGCAGCGGTTCCGGGCTGTCCGACAGCGAGCGGAGATAGGCGATGATGTCGGCCAGCTCCTCCGGCTTCTTCACGCCGGCGAAGGCCATCTTGTTACCGGGCGCCCATTCCTTCGGATTGGTCAGGTAGGCGTGCAGCTTGTCATAGTCCCAGCTGCCGTCCTTCTCCGTCAGCGCGTCCGAGTAGCGGAAGTCTGGCGCCGAGGCGATGTCCCGTCCGAGCACGCCCCAGAGCGGCGGGCCGAGCTTGGCCGCGCCGCCCTGCTCGAAGCTGTGACAGACGGCGCACTTCTTCGCCGTCTTCTCGCCCGCTGCCGGGTCGGCGGCGGCGAGTAGCGCGTGAAAGTCACCCTGCTCACCCCCGGCGGCGGCTGCCGCCGGCTCGCTCGCCGCTTCCGCCTCCGGCTGCACGGCCGCGACCTCCCGCTCACCGCCATCTTGCGCCGACTCCTCCGCGCCCTCTTGCGCAGGCTGCTCGGCGGCTGCGGTCTGTTCCCCGGCCGCCGCGGTCTCTGCCTCTGGCTCGGGCAACGGCGGGGCATCGGGAGAGATCGAGCGCAGGTAGAGGAGCAGGTCCGCCCGATCCTCCGGCTTCTTGACCCCGGCGAAGGCCATCTTGGTGCCCGGCGCCCACCCCTTGGGGTCGCCCAGGAAGGCGTGCAGGTTCTCATAGTCCCAGACGCCTTCCTTCTCGAGCAGGGCGTTCGAGTACGCGAAACCCTCGACCGAGGCGATGTCACGGCCGACGACGCCCCAGAGCGCCGGACCGATCTTGTTCCCACCGCCCTCCTCGAAGGTGTGACAGGCGACGCATTTCCTGGCCTGGGTCTGGCCCTCCTCGACGCTGGCATTGGCCAGCAACACGGCCAAGCTGACCGCAGGCTCCTCAGTGCCCTCCTCGGCACCTTCCTCGGTAGCCGTGACCGCGATCTGATAGGCGCTCTCTTCCGGGATGTGCGGCCGGTAGACGATGCGCGAGATCACCCCGGAGCCCGAGGCGATGATCCCCGCCGTGAGGACCGCGGCCAACATCTTGTTAACTTCGAGCGAAGATGCCATAGCAGGCAGGTTCCGTCCTGATGAGCCCGGATTGGCGGAATTCGACCCTGGCAAATTACCACGTGTAGCGCCGCATGACAGGACGCTCGCGGCGCCCACCTACGCGGCAGTTTGTCTCGTTACCGGCCCAGGCGATCGCCCAAGAGGGTTGGCGCATTTGTCCATCTTCGTCAAGCCGGCTGCCCTCGCTTCGTCCAGCGGGACCATCGTCATGATCCCCGCCCGCCTGGCTTCGACCCGACTGCCGGGCAAGCCGCTGGCCGAGATCGGTGGCGTGCCGATGATCGTTCAGGTGTGGCGACGGGCTTGCGCCGCCGAGGCCGGCCCGGTGGTGGTCGCCTGTGCCGAAGCGGCGATCGCCGACGCCGTGACCGCCCATGGCGGCGACGCGGTCCTGACCGAACCGGAGCTGCCGTCGGGCACCGATCGCATCTACCAGGCTTTGACCGGGCTCGACCCGGAGCGGAGGTTCGATCGGGTGATCAACCTCCAGGGCGACCTGCCGACGCTGCAGCCAGCGGTGATCCGCGCGGTGCTCGAGCCGCTGGACCGTCTCGGCAGCGACATCGGCACGCTCGCCGTGGCGACCGAGGACCCGGAGGAGAAGGCCGATCCCAGCGTCGTCAAGGCGATCGTCGCCTTCGACCGGGAGCGCCGGCACCTGGGCCGCGGCCTCTACTTCACGCGTGCGACCGCGCCGAGTGGTGCTGGGCCGGTGTACCACCACATCGGGATCTACGCCTACCGCCGGAGCGTGCTGGAGCGTTTCGCGGCCCTGCCGCCCAGTCCTTTGGAGCAGCGCGAGCGGCTTGAGCAGCTGCGCGCCCTCGAGGCGGGCATGAGCATCGGCGTGGCGCTCGTTGACACGGTTCCGCTCGGCGTCGATACTCCGGAGGACTTGGCGCGCGCCCGAGCGATGTTTGCTGCGCCGGAACAAAAGACACCAACATAGCGACCGAGCCTCGAGGAATGGATCAGGCGGCCGACGCGAGCAGGGTTGAGAACGCGTCGGCGGTCGAGCCGACCCCGCGAATCGTCTTTCAGGGCCAGCGTGGCGCCTATTCGCATCTCGCCTGCCGCCAGGTCTGCCCGCGCTACGAGGCCCTGCCCGCGGACTCGTTCGAGGAGGCGTTCGCCGCCGTGCGCGACGGCCGCGCGGATCGGGCGATGATCCCGATCGAGAATTCGATCGCCGGTCGGGTCGCCGACATCCATCACCTGATGCCGCACTGCGGCCTGCACATCATCGGCGAGCATTTCTCGCGGGTGAACCACCATCTCGTCGCGGTGCCGGGCGCACGGCTCGAGGGCATCAAGGCGATCCATTCGCACGTCCACGCCCTCAACCAGTGTCGGCGGCTGCTGCGCGAGCTGGCGATCATCCCCAAGGTCCACGCCGACACCGCGGGCGCGGCGGCGGAGGTGGCAGACGCCGGCCGCACCGATCAGGCGGCGATCGCCTCGCGCCTGGCAGCCGAAATCTACGGCCTCGAGATCCTGCGCTCCGACATCGAGGACGCCGAGCACAACACCACCCGGTTCATCATCCTGGCGCGCGAGCCGCGTGAGCCGCCGCCTTACGAAGGTCCGGTGATCACCAGCTTTCTGTTTCAGGTGCGCAACGTGCCGGCGGCGCTCTACAAGGCGCTCGGCGGCTTCGCCACCAACGGCGTCAACATGGTCAAGCTCGAGAGCTATGTCGACGCGGGCTTCAACCAGGCGCAGTTCTACGCCGAGATCGTCGGTCATCCGGAACAGGAGCCGGTCAAGAACGCCTTCGAGGAGCTCGCCTTCTTCTCGCACGAGGTCGAGCGCCTCGGCGTCTACCCTGCGCATCCCTTCCGCTTCCGCAGCGCCTAGCTGTCGTTTCCACGAACGTTGTTCAGGTGCTCAAGCATGGGCTCCCTCCTGGTTGAGGTTGACCGGTCGTGGGTGATGGCAGGTCGGGACGGAGGAACGGTCTTGTCGGTCGAACCGAGGAACGCCGGTGGGCACAGGCGGGTGGCGGGCGGCTGATGGGCCAAAGCGGCGTGCGGCCGGGCGGTGTTGTAATGGTCGAGCCAAGGGGCCAGCGCGGCGGTGCGGTCGTGCGAGGTGGCAAAGGGGCGCGCATAGGCCCACTCGCGCAGGCTGGTCTGGATGAAGCGCTCCGCCTTGCCGTTGGTGCGCGGCGTGTAGGGCCGGGTGCGGATGTGGCGCAGCGCCAGCGCGCCGCAGGCGGTGCGCCAGCGATGGCTGCGGTACGCCGAGCCATTGTCGGTCATGACCCCTCGACGGTCACGCCGTGGCGCGCGAACCAGCCGACGGCGCGCTCCAGGAACGGCACCGCGCTGCCCTTGCGCTCGTCCGGCAGCACCTCGCCATAGGCCAGGCGCGAGGCATCGTCGATGCAGACGTGCACCGCCTCCCAGCCGGCGCCGCGCGTGCGGTCGCGCCGGTCGCCGGTGATGCGATGGCCGACCGCCGCGATGCGACCCAGCTTCTTGGTGTCAATGTGGATCAGCTCGCCCGGCCGCGCGCGCTGGTAGCGCACGACCGGCGATCTCGGCTCGAGCGCGGCCAGCTTGCCGAGCCCGCGGCGGCGCAGAATGCCGCCGACCGTCGAGACTCGCATGCCCAGCTGGCGCGCGATCGCCGGGCCGCTCAGGCGCCGGCGCCGCCAGCGCTCGATCGCAGCCACGCGCTCGGGCGACACCCTGTGGCGACAGCGCTGCGGCGCCGAGCTGCGGTCGATCAGCCCTGCCGCCCCGCCGGCGCGGTAGCGCGCGAGCCAGCGGTACGCTTGGCGTTCCGACAGTCCCGCCGCCCCGGCTGCCGACCGGACCGTCCAGCTCTGGCCCGTCACCCGCTGCACCAGCAGGAGTCGACCTTGCGGCGTCAAGCGCGCATTGTGCATGTTCATCCGGGGCATCTCCCGATCAGTGCTGACAGTGTCGCAACCGACAGCCTGACCGGGCTTCCCCGGATGAACAACCTTCATAGCAACCACACCTAGCCCGCGCGTAGTTGCTCGCATCGCCTGCTGCGGGAGAGTTTGTCGCCCAGCCCCGGCGCAGGCCGAACGGGCGACTCCGGCGCGCGGATTCCCAGGGTCGCATGGACCAACCCGAGAAATAACCAGCAGGGGTTAACGTCTGGTTAACGCGCCGTCACGAATTGTTGAGCAAATTCCTACGATCGTGTAGATTGGCGCCGAGGGGTCAGCCAGCGGCCCTGTCTTTCCCGCCTGCTTCCGGCAGGCTGCCAGCGAGGCAATCACCATGACCGACCAACGCGCCCTGTCGCGCGCATGCGCGCGACAGGGCATGAGAGCTGCGCGCGGACGCCCGCGCCAGACCGCGGCAGCAGCGCGCGGACAGAAGCCAGCCAGCGCAACGGGGCGAAGTCGCGCGGGCCCAAGACCGCCGAAGGCAAGGCGCGCTCAGCGCAGAACGCGCTGAAGCACGGCCTGCGGGCGCAGAAGCTCGTGCTGCTCGCCGACGAGGACATGGCGGAGTTTCAGGCGCTCGAGGAGGCGCTGCGCGCCGAGCTGGCGCCCGAGGGCGCATTGCAAGAGCTCCTCCTCGCGCGCGTGGCTTTGGCGGCCTGGCGCATGCTGCGGGCGGATCGGATGGAGATCGAGCTGCTCGATCCGCATGTCGGCCTCGACGCTTGGGGGCAGCCAGGCGGTCTTGGCCTCGCCCTGATCCGGGATGGCCATGGGCCGCGAGCGTTCGCTACGCTGCTGCGCTACCGCGGCGCGGTGCAGGCCGAGTTCTGGCGCGCGCTGCGCGCGCTGTCTGCGCTCCAGGCCGAGACTCCGGTTCCGATCGAGCTCACGGCCGCCGCCGCCCTTCCTTTGCAGGTTCCAAGGAGCAGACCCGCCGAGCCTGCACGTACCGCAGGTTGCCCGTCTCCAAACGAACCCGAGCCGGGATGCAGTCCAAACGAATCCGAGCAACGCCGCAATCTTCACGAGTCCTCCGGGGCACCGGAGCCCCAACGAACCCGAGCGATGCGGGGATCTACACGAGGCTCCGGGGCGCTGGAATCCAAACGAACCCGAGCGACGCTGGAATCTGCACGAGGCCCCGGGCGCTGGACTCCAAACGAACCCGAAAATGCGCGGGGATCGGGGCGAGAGGGGGCAGATGCAGCACGTCAGAACCGGAAGAGCGGGGTGATGCTGCGGCCGCAGACAGACCGGATGACGTAGCTGGTGCCCCGATAAACCTCGCCGGTCCCGGGCGGTAGCGGTTATCGGCTCGGTCGATCGTCCCTTTCGGGAGCGAGCCGAGCGGCACCTTCAGGATCGGCGATCGCGAGGACGCGGGACACGCTGCTGGTGCAGCGCCGCATCCGCCCGATTCCACACTCCTTGCCGGGCTCGACCCGGCAATCCAGTCCCTTCTGGATCCCGGATCAGGTCGATCAAGTGCAGGGAGGACAGTTGGGCGAATCCATCGGCGTCGGGTGCCCTAGCTCGGCGCGACCACGGCATCGAGCTCGTCGTCGAGGCTGAGCAGGGTGGCATTGCCGCCGACCGCGGTGGTGTTGATGCTCACCGTACGCTCGGTCGCGAACCGCGGCAGATAGTGCGGACCACCGGCTTTGGGTCCGGTCCCGGACAGACGCTCGCCGCCGAACGGCTGGACGCCGACCACGGCGCCGATGATGTTGCGGTTGACATAGATGTTGCCGGCCCGCGCCCGCTCCAGCACGCGTTCGATCGTCTGGTCGATCCGGCTGTGGATGCCCAGCGTCAGGCCATAGCCGGTAGCGTTGATGGCGTCGATCATCTGCTCGAGGCGATCCCCGGCAAAGCGGACGACATGCAGGATGGGCCCGAAGACCTCGCCGTCGAGCTGCTCGATGCTCTC
>Ga0256867_10000951_pt1 | contig 11914 bp, 10 predicted proteins | sample RVTome_15_FD_185939 | JGI IMG/M metagenome (GOLD analysis project Ga0256867, IMG submission 185939) | Soil microbial communities from uranium-contaminated site in the Upper Colorado River Basin, Wyoming, United States - RVT150D86 (HiSeq) ... | reverse complement strand
CGGCGACGTCGAGGCGGAGACGGCCGCCCGCGAGGCCAAGCGCGCGGCTCGCGCCAAACGTGCCGCCGCCAAGAAGAAGGACACGGCGACGAAGAAGTCGGCGGCCAGGAAGAAGAAGTCGACGGCCAGGAAAAAGAAGTCGACGGCGGGGAAGAAGAAGTCGACGGCCAAGAAGAAGGCGAGTGTCAAGGCGACCGCCAAGAAGGAAGGCTCGGTTAAGGCGACGACGGCCGCGGCGACGTCGGCCGATGCTCCGGAGGCCTGACGCGACGTGGCTTCGGTCGCCGACGAGGTCGCGGAGCTCCGCGGGACCCGTGCGGCGACCCTGAAGGATCTGCTGACCCAGCCGGCGTTCTCGCGTCTGCTCGCGGCGATGACCGTTTCTTCGCTCGGCGACTGGGTCGGGTTCGTGGCTGTGACTTCGCTCGTCGCCCGGATCTCGGGATCGAACGCAGGACTCGCCGTGGGCGGCGTGATGATCGTTCGGATCTTGCCGGCGGTGCTGTTCGGCCCGATCGCCGGCGTGCTGGTCGACCGGTTCGATCGCAAGAAGGTCATGATCGCGTCGGATCTGGCACGGGGCGCGCTGTTCGCCGCCATGGCGTTCATGTCGCAGCTCTGGATGATCTACCTGTTCTCCTTCGTGAAGGAAGGGCTGTCGCTCCTATGGACGCCGGCCCGCGACGCGTCGCTGCCGAACATGGTTCCGCGGCGGCAGCTGGCGAACGCCAACGCGATCTCGCTCGTGAGCACGTACGCGACGCTGCCGCTCGGCGGGGGTGTCTTCGCGGTGCTGGCAGCGTTCAGCGATTGGATCTCCGCCCGCGTGCCATGGGTCGTCGGGCGGCCCGAGTCGTTCGCGCTCCTGCTCGATGCGTCGTCGTTCGCGTTCTCGGCGCTGATGGTCAGCCGCATCGCCTTCCCCCCACGAGCGGCGGGGGCGGAAGGCTCGAGGCTCGATCTCACCAGGGTCTGGCGTGACATCGTCGACGGCGTCCGCTTCCTGCGTGAGGACTCGATCGCATCGGCGATGACGGCCGGGATCGTGGTCGCGTTCGCTGCGGTCGGCGCGGTGCTGGCGATGGGCCCGATCTTCGTCACGACGCTCGATGCCGGCACCGCCGCTTGGGGGGTGATCGTGACCGCGTTCGGCGTGGGCATGGCTCTCGGGATGGCCTCGACGAACCAGATCGCGAGGTTCATCGATCGCGGACGCACGTTCGTATGGGCGCTCGTGGCCGCGGGGGCCACGTTGTTCGTGCTCGCCTCGATGCCTAACCTCTCGCTGGCTGCCGTCGTGACCGTCTGGCTCGGTGCGTTCTGCGGCCTCGCCTGGGTGAGCGGTTACACGCTGCTGCAGGAGAACGTCGAGGACGAGTTCCGAGGGCGCACGTTCGCCTCGCTCACCACCCTGTCGCGCATGGGCCTGTTCCTGAGCCTCGCGTCGTTCCCTATCCTGTCGACCGTCTATGGCGACTACGAGTTCTTCATCGGGGGGCAGCGGTTCGACCTCTCTGGCACCCGCCTCGCCCTGTGGACCGCGGGAGCGCTCGCGGTCGTCGCCGGCCTCAACACCCGCCGGCTGCTCGGGCGACATCGTCTCTCGCGGCCTCGGACCCTCGAGCTCGTGCCGAAGCTGAAGCGGCCGCCGGCCACCGGGCTGTTCATCGCGTTCGAGGGCGTGGAAGGCGCCGGAAAGGGCACCCAGATCCGCCTCACCGAGGAGTACCTGCGCGGTCGGATCTCGCAGGAGGTGCTCGTGACCCGGGAGCCCGGGGGCACCGAGATGGGCGAGAGGATCCGCGAGGTGTTGCTCGACCCGAAGACCGGCAAGCTCGACGCGCGAAGCGAGGCCCTGCTCTTCGCGGCGGCCCGCGCGCAGACCGTCGCCAACGTGATCCGCCCGGCGCTCGCCGAGGGCAAGATCGTGATCTGCGACCGGTACGTCGACTCGTCGCTCGCGTATCAGGGATGGGGCCGCGGCCTGGGGGAGCAGGACGTGCTGACGCTGAACGTCTGGGCCACCCAGGGACTCTTCCCCGACCTCGTGATCCTGCTGCACCTCGAGCCGGAACGTGGGCTCCTGCGCTCGACCGAGGCGCCCGACCGCATGGAGCTCGAGGGGCAGGACTTCCACGCAAAGGTCGCCGACGCCTACCTGAGGATCGCGGAGGAGCATCCCGAGCGGTTCGTGCTGATCGACGCCGATCAGCCTCCGGCGGAGGTCTTCGACGACGTCCGCGCCGCGGTCGACAAGGTGCTCGAAGGGTTCGAACACTCCAACGGTAGTGAGGCCGGGCCACCGACGTAGTGCGGTGGCCCGTCGAGCTGGAGCGCTCGGCCGGGAGCGTCATGATCGTGGAACTCGACGGGTCCCACCCACTCGGTAAGCTCACGTCGACGATGGCGTTCCCGGTCCTTCAGCATGTGCCCGGCCAGCCACACGCCATGGCGTTCCTCCAGGGAGCGGCTGATCGCCCGCACCACGCGTACGTGTTCGCCGGCCCCGAGGGAAGCGGCAAGTCGCTGGCCGCGCGTGCGTTCGCGGCGGCGTTGCTCTGCCGGCAGGGCGGGTGCGGCGAGTGCCGCGACTGCCGCCTCGCTCTGAAGGAGCAGCATCCCAACGAGTTCATCGTCGAACCGGAGGGCCGCGACATCCACGTGAACACCATCCGTGAGGAGGTCTGGACCCCGGTCTCTCGCACCGCGCCCGAGCTCGGTCGCAAGATCTTCGTGATCAGGGAAGCCGACCGGCTCTCGCCGGCCGCGGCCGACACGTTGCTGAAGGTGCTCGAGGAGCCCCCCGCCGACGCGGTGTTCCTGTTGATGTCGGCACGAGCGCACGAGCTCCCCGAGACGATCCGTTCGAGGTGTCACACCGTCACCTTCACCGCGCTGTCCGAGTCGTTCGTCGTCGACGTGCTCGAAAGCGAGGGGGTCGACCCGACGCGTGCACACCTCGCGGCCCGGCTCACCGGGGGCAACCTGGGTCGGGCCCGGCGCCTCGCCGTCGCCGACGACGGGCTCGCGTTCCGCGACGCCGCGATCGAGGCGCTCGAGCTCGCCGAGCGCGGCCCTGCCGAGGCGCTCGAGGCGGCCGACAGGGTTGTCGCCGCGGCGTCCGGATACAAGAAGGCGATGAAGGCCGAGCTCGACCAGGAGCTCGCTCCCTTCCTCGATGAGAAGGGCCGTCCCGAAGACGCCTACCGAGGCGCGATCCGGCGCATCGAGATCCGGTTCCAGCGACGGGAACGCCGCGCCGAGCGTGACTACGTCGACTGGGTGTTGCTGGCTGCATCGGCGCTGCTGCGCGACCGCATCGCCGTGCAGGTCGGCGCCGTCCGCCACGACCTGATGAACCCGGATCGACAACCGGAGGATGGCTTCTCGGCCGTGCGTGCTTCCCGTGGGTTCGCGGGCGTCGAAGCGGCCCGCGCCGAGCTCGCCGAGGACCTGAACCTGAATACGAAGCTCGTGCTCGAAGGCGCGTTCCTCTGCGTGGCCGAGATCGCCGATTGAGCACCACCCGAGAAGTGGTGCTGGCATCACTGGCGTCGGTCGCGCCCCGTGGGACGCTTCGAGGTGGAGGCCACTGCCACATGACCGTTCGAGTCCTCATCGTCGATGATCAGGCGCCGTTCCGCATGGCGGCGCGCATGGTCGTGGAAGCCACAGATGGGTTCGACGTCGTCGGGGAGGCGGAGACGGGTGAGGACTCGGTCACGATGGCCGCGGACCTGACCCCCGACCTCGTGCTGATGGACGTGAACCTGCCCGGTATCGACGGTCTCGACGCGACCCGGCAGATCCTCGCGGGCGGCGACGGCGCGGTCGTCGTGCTGCTGCTTTCCACATACGAGGAAGAGGAGTATGCGCCGAGAGCTGCCGAGTGCGGTGCTGCGGCCTACATCCCCAAGGCGGTCTTCGGCCCCGACCGGCTCGACGATGCCTGGGCGCAGGCCACGGGCGGGAGCTGATCCCTCACCCCGGTTCGATCAGATCGGAACCGAGCCTCGCACCGTCGTTCCCGATCCGGGGCGGCTCTCGACCGTCAGCTCACCCCCGATCGCGTCGAGTCGGTCGGCCATACCTTGAAGCCCGGACCCTCTTGCCACGACCTTGGGGTCGAACCCCGTCCCGTCATCGCTGACCGCGAACTCGAGCGATCCGTTCCGCTGAGCCAGCCGGATCGTCGCGCTCGATGCCGAGGCGTACTTCGCCACGTTCTGCAGCGCCTCGAGGCAGGAGAAGTACACGGCCGCCTCGACGTCCTGACCGTAGCGACCGACGCCGTCCGACGTCACGGCCACCGGGGTCGGGGACTTCCTCGCCTGCGCCTCGAGCGCCGCCTCGAGCCCGCGATCGGCGAGCAGCGGTGGATAGATGCCGCGCGCGAGATCGCGGAGATCGTCGATCGCGGATCTCGTCTCCTCCTGCAGCTGTGACATCATCTCGTGCGCCTTCACCGGGTCTCGATCCATCAGCGAATCGGCGAGTCGCAGCTTCACTCCGAGCGCCACGAGTTGCTGTTGCGCCCCGTCGTGGATGTTGCGCTCGAGGCGACGACGCTCCTCGTCCTGCGCCGCGACCAGCCGTTGGCGCGACGCTCGCAGCTCTTCGATCAAGCGAACGTTCCGCAGCACGAGCCCTGCCTGCGCCGCGAGATCTCGCATCAATCGGCGTCGCTCGGTCCCCACCGGATCGTCCGCGCGTGAGGACACCGAGAGTGCGCCCAACAGCACACCGTGGTGCCGCACCTCGACGGCGACATCCGCATCCGGTAGCTCGGGCAGGTCGTCGCCGGACGCGAGCACCGTCGCCGTCGGAGGCGCGTCCCTCGGCCATGCCGCCGCCGGCCGGAACGTTTCGTCCACCCGCAGCCAGACGCGCGCCTCGGCAGCTCGAACGCTCTCGCCGAGCACCGCGGCCATGCGAGGCAGCACGTCGTCGGTGGCGTAGGCGTCGGAGAGCCGCTCGGAGAACTCGGCGAGAGCTTCGTACGGGGTCGCTCGACGGCCGTACACCAGCCGGTCGGCGATGAGGTTCGCCAGCCGCCAGAGCGCTACGACGATCGCGCCGATCACGAGACCGGTGAGACCGAGCGCGATGGGCGAGTCCCTCGCCAGGTCGGTCAACGGACCGGTGATCACGAGCAGCACGGCGAAGCCGGCGAGCATGATCAGGGCGACCGTGATCCCGAAGATCACCGCCTTCTTGAACACCAGGTCGAGGTCGTAGAGGCGATACCGGAAGATCGCGACGGCCGTCGCCAGCGGGATGCCCACCACGACGGTGATGACGAGCAGCACCATGAGGATGTTCGCGGCGACCGCCGCGAACCCCGCCTCCCGATTGCCGCTCGTGACGCCGGCGGCGATGGTCAGCACCAGGAGCACACCGCCGATCTCCCCCACGGCGCCGAGCCAGCGGATCTGCTGACGTTCCTCGGACCCGGCGCTCCGAGCCCGAACGATCAGCGAGCCGAGCGCGACGAAGCCACTCACGAGGAGCAGTACGCCGGCGACGGCCAGCACGACGCCGAGGCCCGGCTCGAGCCTCTCGACGCCCAGGGGGTTCGTCACCACGATCCCCTCGATCCCGTCCCATCGGTACGGCAGCAGGGCGAACCCCACGACGGTCACCACCAGCGACACCACGTACACGCGCCACGGCGTCCGCCATCGGCGCGACGGGAGCGTGCCGGTCGGGAAGAGGAAGAAGACGGCGGGCAGCAGCCCGATACAGAGGAAGAACGGCCACTGGGCGAGCCAGTTCGCCAGTCCGACGAAGGCGAGCGGGCGCTGCTGCTCGATCGCGGCGTCGACCCAGTTCTGGGCAGGCACCGACACCGCGAAGGAAGACGCGATGCCGAGGAAGACCCACCCCACCGGGTTGCCGGTCCGCGACGCTATCAGCGCGCCGACCACCGCGAATGCGACGCCGCCGAGCAGGCCGGGGACGATGATCGGAGTGTCCTCGGCGTCGAACACGGCGTCGGTCGAGACCTTGATCGCGAACGACGCCGCCATCAGCGCGATGCTGAGCCCGGCGATCGTCCAGGCGGTGATCGCGCGGTGTCGCCCGCGACCGGTCACGGCAGGGCCCCGAGCGGCACGAGGCCCGAAACCGAGGTGCCCGAGCCGGGCCGGCTGTCGACGTGCAGGGATCCGCCGAGCGCCTCGAGCCGGTCGGCCATGCCCTGCAGCCCGGTCCCGGTGCCGCCGGCTCCCGGATCGAAGCCGCGTCCATCGTCGATGACGCGGAAGACCAGGGAGCCGTTCTTTCGGCCGAGCGAGACCGTGGCTCCGGAGGCGGCCGCGTACTTCGCCGTGTTGTTCAGCGCCTCCAACACGCAGAAGTAGACCGTGGCCTCGATCTCCTGCGGGTAGCGACCGATCCCGCCCGGCTCGACCGTCACCGGGATCGCCGCCTTCCGCGCCTGGGCCCCGAGCGCGGCCGCGAGTCCCTGGTCGGCGAGGAGGGGCGGGTAGATGCCTCGGGCGAGGTCGCGCAGATCGTCGAGCGTCTCGGCGGAGGCGCCGGTGAGCGATTCGAGCAGCTCGCCCACCTTCGCCGGGTCGCGGTCGACCATCGTGCGGGCGAGCTTCAGCTGGACCTGGAGCGCCACGAGCTGCTGCTGGACGCCGTCGTGGATGTTCCGTTCCAATCGGCGGCGCTCCTCGTCCTGGGCGGCCACGAGCCGCTGCCGCGAGGCACGGAGCTCCTCGATCAGCCGGACGTTTCGCAACACGAGGCCCGCTTGTGCAGCGAGATCGGCGATCAACGTCTCGCGCACCGGGGTCAACGGATCGTCGGCGGGCATGTCGACCGACAGCGCTCCTAGGTGATCACCTTGATGGACCACATCGACCGCGTCGTCGGGCGCGTCGGTCGGACCTTCCGCCGCATCGGGCCAGACGGCCGCGGGCCGGAGCCGATCCCCGACGCGCAGCCACACCGTCGCGCGGTCGGCGCCCGTCCCCTGTCCCAGCACGGCGGCCATCCTCGGCAACACGTCGTCGGCGGAGTAAGTCTCGCCCACGCGCTCCGAGAACGAGGTCAGCACCTCGTACGGCGTGGCTCGTCTCCCGTAGACGATGCGATCGGCGAGCCGTCTCGCCGGACCCCGGAGCCACGTGAAGACCGCAGCGAGCAGGGTCGCGAGGGCCACGACGAGCCAGAAGTCGGTGCCGCTGTCGGCGCCCAGTATCAAGAGAGGGATGCCGATCACCACGGCTACCGCGACGAGGATCATCGCCGCGAACAGCGCCGTGAACCGCACGGTCTTCTTGATCACGAGGTCCAGGTCCCACAAGCCGTGACGGAAGATCGCGATGAGGTACGCGGCAGGAACCCCGATGGCGATCGTGGCTGCCATCAGCCCGAAGAACGTGGGGAACCACAGATCCACGGTCGGGTCCGACGCGCCCGTGGCTTCGAGGAGGCTCCCCCCGACGAACGTGACGATGAACAGACTGACCGCGATCGTTGTGACGAAGCGGAGCCACCGTAGCTGCTGGCGTTCCTCGCCGGTCGCTCGCTTGAAGCGGCTACGCACCGCGAACACGGTCGCGATCGCGATCATGACCGCCGAGGTCGCGCCGACCGCGGTGGCGGCGCCGGCGACGCCCGAGAGGGCGCCCACGCCCAGCGGGTTGACGTAGACGATCCCGTAGTCGACGAGGTTGTTGATCGCCCCAGGCTCGACGAACACCGTCACCGCCGCGAACGCGACTGCGGCGAAGTACAGACGCAGTCCCCAGCGCCATCGCGCGGTGGGGGGTCGGCCGTCCGGGAACAGGAGCCACAGCAGAGGCACGAAGGCGACCACGAGGATCGCGAACTCGGCGACCAGAGCCCAAACGTCGAGGAACGGCACCGAGCCGGGGTTCACCTTGACGCCCAGGAAGACCAGAGCGACCGTGAGGAACTCGAGGATCAGCCCGAACCCGATGATCTGGAAGATCCACCCCGCCAGGTTGTCGGGCTGGCGCGACGCGATCATCCCGCCTGTCGCCAGCCACCCCAGGCTGACGAGGAGCGCCACCAGGGCAGTCGGACTGACGGGGCTCGGCGTGAGCGGATCCCCGCCCGCCCGCTCCTCGAGCAGGTAGCAGTACACGGATGGAGCGTCCCCGAGCGCCGCATCGGCGACCTCACCCTGGCACTCGTCGTCCAAGTTGCCGGCCGCCCGCTCGATCGTCCCCCGGTCCTCGGGCGGGAAGACGGCGATGACGCCGGGCTCGGCGTCGGCGTAGGCCCCGAAGGCGATCGCACCCGTTGCCACGACCATGACCACGGCGACGCCGAGGAGCGATCGGGACGCCAGCTTCGCGCCGCTCGGGCTCATGCCGTCGGCTCCAACTGTTTGGCGGCGACGCGGCCCATGACGGTCGTTCCTCGCCCCGGTCCGTTGTCGACGGAGAGCGAACCGCCGAGGGCGGCGATCCGACCGGCCATGATCTGCATGCCCTCGCCGTCCGCGGTCACCACCGGGTCGAACCCTCCGCAGTCGGATGAAGCGAGCCACCCGATGCGGGTGCCGTCCGCGACTCGATGAGTGCCCCCAGACGGGCGAAGAATACCGAGCCCGCGACGGAGACCACCGCGAGCGGGGGATCATCGGCGTCGTTCTGCTCGGACATACACATGCCGATCGCTCCCGCGACGATCAGGGCGACTGAGATCCACGCGGCCGGCCAGGCGAGGTGCGGTGGGAGCAGGCCGACCTTCGGCGCTTCCATGGCCGGATGGTGACATCCGGGGCCGAGCTGGTCCACGGGGCGGACCACACCTTGCGACTTCGGGAACATCCCCGTCACCGGCGTGCTGGCATCACCGCCCTCTCGCATGGCCGCGCCGTCGCCGATGGACCTCCCGGGCCCTACGGTGGCCTCGAAAGCACGAGGAGGTCTCACCTTGACGACGATCTTGGTCGGAACCGACACATCCGCAGCCGCCGACCTCGCCCGTGTCGCCGCGCGTTTCCCTGGCTTGGCGACGCGCACGCGCGTGGAATCGGGCGACGCCGCAGCGCCCTGCAGCGTCTACATCGCGGATACGAGGCTCGCGCAGTGAGATCAGGCGTCCATGTGTTCGACCCAGTCGGCGCGCCAGTCGGGGGCCGGGAAGGACTCCGACCAGTAGGCGGTCTCCTTGGCGATCTTCCCGTGGCGCATCTCGAAGATGAAGACCGCCCGGTACACCGCGTCGGCGCCGTAATCGAGCGTGGCTTCCGCGACCCACAGAGTGCCCTCGCCGACGATCCGGCGTGGGGTGATCGTGGGCAGCTGGGGGAAGGCGTTGTACACGAGCCGCCGGTTGTCGCCGCCCACGATGCGTTCCCCCGACTGGGGCCACTCCATCACAGCATCCTCGTGGAAGAGATCGTCCATCCCGGCCACGTCGCCTGCGTTGAGCGTGGCCACCAAGGCTTCAACCGTCGCCCGTCCACTCATCGCACCCTCCGTCGGTCGCGGCCGCGCGATCGAGCGCGAGCCTCGGATATGGGCGCCGAGAGCCTACGCCTGTTCGGATTCCCGGAGGAAGGCCAGCACGGCCATGACGCGCCGGTGCACGGCGGGCTCCTCGGTCAGGTCGAGCTTGTGGAAGAGCGAGTTGATGTGCTTCTCGACCGCGCGCTCGCTGAGGAACAGCGACTTCGCGATCGCGGCGTTGTTCTCGCCCTGGGCCATGTGGCCCAGCACTTCTCGCTCGCGGTCGGTGAGCGCGGCGAGCGGGGAATGCGCCATGCGGTCCTTGGCCGCCACGAGCGCCTCGACGACCTTCGGGTCGAGCACGCTGCCGCCGCGGGCGACCTCGTTCAGCGCCCGAACGACTTCGTCGACGTCGGCGACTCGCTCCTTCAGCAGGTAGCCGAGCCCGGCAGCGCCGTCCTTCAACAGCTCGTACACGTACTCCTCGTCGGCGAACTGCGAGAGCACGACGACACCGACGTCGGGGTGATCGGCCCTGATCGCCTTGGCCGCACGGATCCCTTCGTCGGTGCCGGTGGGGGGCATGCGGATGTCGGTGAGCACGGCGTCGGGGGATCGGGCCTCGACCGCCGTGAGCAGCTCGTCGTAGGCTTCGGCGGTGCCGACGACCTCGACGTCGTCGACACTCGAGAGGAGTGCCACGGTGCCCTCGCGCACGAGGTAGTTGTCCTCCGCGAACACCACTCGCAACATGCGCGGATGGTACACGGGCACCCCCCGGCGGGAGGTCGAGCTGCGTGATCATCACTGTGGTGTTGGGCGAGGACAACGTGCTCGTTCGCGAGGGGGTGCGGGCGTTGCTCGACTCCTACGACGACATCGAGGTCGTGGGCGTCGCCGAGGACGGTCCGTCGTTGTTGACCGCGGCCGCCGAGCACGTGCCCGACGTGGTCGTGACCGACATCAAGATGCCGCCGAGCTTCCAGCTCGAGGGCATCGACTGTGCGCACGCGATCCGCGAGCAGCACCCCGACACCGGTGTGGTGGTGCTCTCGGCCCACGACGACGAGGAGTACGCGCTGGCGCTGCTCGGACGGGGGCACAGTGGTCTCGCATACCTGTTGAAGGACCGCATCGCCCAGGGCGACGAGCTGGCCCGCGCGATCCGCGAGGTGAACGCCGGGGGCAGCACGGTCGATCCCACGATCGCCGAGCGGCTGTCGGGACGCGGCGACGCGGCGGAACGCGACCGGGAGCTGCTGGACATGATGGCCAAGGGCCTCGGGTACGCGGAGATCGCCGAGGCACTCGGCACGACCCAGGAAGCGGTCGACCGCCAGGTGACGGAACTGTTCCGCGGGATGGCCGGTGACGGTGGAGGCGGCGCAGGTCTCGTCGACGAGTTCAAACGGATGCATGCAGCCGTGGTCGAGCAGGCGACATCGAGGAACACCCTTGCGAGCTTCGTGCCCCAGCAGCTCGTCGATCGGCTCGCCTCCCACCCGGACGCTGCGATCGAGCCGCAGGAGGTCGAGGTGACCGTGCTGTTCAGCGACATCCGCGGGTTCTCGACGATCGCCGAACGGCTCGAGGCTCGCGATGTCGCCGCCGTCGTCGGTCGGCACCTGTCGGCGATGGCCGAGGTCGTGACCGCGCACGGCGGCACGATCGACAAGTTCCAAGGGGATGCGGTGATGGCGGTCTTCGGGGCTCCCGAGCCGCTCCCGCTTCACGCCGAACGCGCCCTCAGGTGTGCCATCGCGATGCAGGCTCGCCAGGAGGAGCTGAACGCCGCCGGATGGAGCGTCGACGGCATGGCTTCGATGGGGGTCGGCATCGGTGTCAACACGGGACCGGTGATCGCCGGCACGATCGGAGGCGGCGGCCGTCTCGAGTACACGGTCGTCGGCGATGCCGTGAACGTGGCATCGCGGCTGCAGAACGAGGCCGAGGGCGGCGAGATCGTGGCCACCGCGAGCACCGTTGCCGCCGCTCCGTCGGTGCCCTGTGAGTCGATCGGGATCCGTCACGTGAAGGGCCGCGAGGAGGCAGTCGAGGTCTTCCGCGTCACCGAGGACCCACGATGACGCCGACCGAGCGGCAACTGCTGCGGCTTCGGTGGGTTGCCGCCGTCATCGTGGCCGTCGGCGCGGTGGCGACGATCGCGTTGGAGGTCGCGGCCGGGCGCGCCGACGAGGCGGTGTTCACGATCCTGCTCCTGTCGTTCCCGGCGGTCGGCTTCTTCGTACTCAGCCGACGGCCCGGCGCCCGCCTCGCGTGGTTGATGGTCGCGATGGGGGTCGGCCTCGCGATCCTCGGCCCGGTGACCGCCTACGGGGCCTACGCGGTTACGCACGACCTGCCCCTCGGCCCGCTCGCGCTCGCCCTGGGCGGCCCCGGGTGGGTCCCGTTCATCGCGATCTCCGGGTTCCTCCTGCTGCTGTTCCCCGACGGACACCTGCCTTCTCGAAGGTGGC
>Ga0256867_10000950_pt1 | contig 11916 bp, 11 predicted proteins | sample RVTome_15_FD_185939 | JGI IMG/M metagenome (GOLD analysis project Ga0256867, IMG submission 185939) | Soil microbial communities from uranium-contaminated site in the Upper Colorado River Basin, Wyoming, United States - RVT150D86 (HiSeq) ... | reverse complement strand
CGAAGCGTGGCTTCATACTCTTGCCGCGCCGATGGGTGGTTGAACGCAGCTTTGCCTGGGCGGCACGCTTTCGGCGCCTGGCGCGGGACTACGAACGTCTCGCCGAAACGCTCGCCGGCTTCCACTACCTCGCCTTCGCTTGCCTTATGCTTCACAAAATCATCCCAATCATCGCAAGTGCATAACAGGCTCTAGTCCATCCGTACATCACCCTTGGCCACCAGTACGGCACGAAACAGGCGCTTGTTGCAGTTTCGCTACAGCGCCCTTTGATTCTTCTTCACTGAAGCCGTTGCGCGGCTTCAGTCAACTGTCGCCCCGGACTCCCTGACCACCTTCGCCCACTTCGCGATTTCCGCCCGCACGAACCGCGCGAAGTCTTCCGGCGACTGCGCGCCGGGCTCTGCGCCGAGCTTGCCGAGCTGTTCCTTCATGTCCTGCGTCTCCAGGATGGCGGCGATGTCCCCGTTCACCTTCGCGACGAGGTTCTTCGGCAATGCGCCGGGCGCGAAAACGCCGTACCAGGAAGTCACGTCGAATCCCGGCAGGCCGGCCTCGCTCACCGTCGGAACATCCGGCATCAGCATCAAGTTCGAAATGCTACATCTGCCGGAACAGGTGCGAATACGGCTGGCTCACCTGAAGCGCTTCCTTGCGGCCCTTGAGCTTGACGATCAGGCGCCCGGCAAGATCGCGCGAGACGGTGCTGATCGCATTGACATTGACGATCGTGGAGCGGTGAATCTGCCAGAAGAGATTCGGATCGAGCTCTTCGAGGAGCTCCTTGAGTGATTTCCGGATCAATGATTCTCCGCCAGTCGTGACCACCCGCGTATATTTGGTGTCTGATTGAAAGTAGCAGACCTCGTCCACCGTGATCAGCTTCACGTCGGTCCCCATCGATGCATTGATCCAGCGCAGATGGGAATGCTTCGGGGCGGACATCCTGGCGAGGACGCCTAACAGATTTTCCAGATTCGCGGGCGCCGCGTTGAGGCGGCTCTTGACGCGCGCACAGGCAGCGGCCAAGCGCTCGGCACTCAAGGGCTTCATGACGTAATCCACTGCCCCTTCCTCGAATGCCGCTACTGCATATTGGGTGTAGGCAGTCACGAATACCACGTGATGGCGATTGCTGGCCTGGCGCGCGATTTCCAGTCCCGTGAGCCCGGGCATCTGAATGTCGAGGAACAGGACGTCGGGATCGTGGCGCTGGAGCGCCTTGATCGCCTGAAAACCGTCCTCGGCGGCCGCGACGATCATGAGCTCGGGCCAGACAGTGGCCAGCAGCTCCCGCAATTGCGCGCGCAGGACCGGCTCGTCCTCGGCGATGATCGCAGTGGGAGCATTCATGGCAGGGCCCTTGTCCGCGCGTATCGGCGCCGCTAGCCCTTCCACTTGTCCGGCGCCTTCAGCTCGACGTGCAGCACCCGGGAGTTGGTCTTGCCGACATTTTCGACCTTGTGGGTCACAGCCTCGCTCCAGAACACTTCGCCGTCCTTCCTCTGCACCGCTTTCGCGGGCGAACCGGGTCTGCTCGCCAGGCTCCTCCAGCCGTTCATCACGATGGTCAGATGCGCGGGATGCGAGTGCATGCCTTCGCCGCATATCCCCATGCCGGGACGGCTGATGAATTCGAGCACGCGCACCCGGTCGTTTTCGAAGACGACGCGATAGGCCCGGGGCATCACCCTGGCGGGATCCTGCGCCGCCGCTCCGGAAGCAATGAATTGCGCGGCCAAGCCACCCAGGCCGGCGAGCATGAGTTTTCTGCGGCTGCTTATGGGTTTCTTCACTTTCCCCCCTTCAATCGAGTCAAGATGCCTGCTCCTGCATTGCAGTCAATGCCGGGCGTGGTTCGATACGAATCGGCGCGCCCCGAGCCTCCGCAGCCGAGTCGCGAATCCCAGCCACGGCGCTTCGAAGACGGGTGATCACCTCGTCGAGCAGCCGATCCGCCGCTGCGGGATCGGTCTCGTACAGTCCTTCGAGCCTGGTGAGCGTCGAAAAAAGGGAATCCGGATCGACCTTCGCCTCCAACGAACCGAGCGTCACTTCCGCCAGCCGCTGCTGCAATGTTGCGCGCGCGAGCTCGGCCGCGCGCAGCACAGCGACCATGCGTGCGCGCCGTCGTAGCGACGCGTGCACGGCCGCGCCAAGCCCGCCGAAGAAAAACAGCAACCAGCCGTGGTAGAAAACCCTCCCGACCCACGGGACAGGCTGCCCCACATGATCGACAAACAGCTTGAGCCCGAGCTGATCGCGCAGAACGTAATCGGTGAAGACATTCCATACCAGCGCAGCGGAAAACGCACCGGCCGCGACAGTGAGCGCAAGCTCCCAGGCGCGCAGTTCTCTGGGCTTCATCCGGTACTCGACAAAGCCGACTGCCAGGGCAAGCAAAACGCATTCTCCGCCCCACGTCATCAGCAATGACACAAACGAATCCAGGCCCAGTTCGCCCCGCACGGACACAAGCGGAAAGTAGTAGGCGAATTCGAGCGCCACAATCACTATCCACAGCAAAATGCCAAACGCCGCACGGGTCACCCAGAATCGTCCTGGCGACGGGGTTAAGGCCGGCGTGGCCGTTGCGTTCGCCACCATCGCCTAGGCCTTCGGGGCGTTTCTAATAGGCACGGCAACCGTGGCGCGGATGCCGCGTGGCGCGTTCGCCTCGAATTCAAGATTCGCTGCGTTCCCGTACAGCGCGGCGAGCCGCGCCCGCAGGTTCGCGACTCCCGCTCCGGTGCCCCCGCTCGCCCTCAGCCCTGCCCCGGTGTCCGCGACGCTGACTTTGAGCCGGCCGCCTTGGACGCGCGCACCGATCTCGATCGTGCCGCCCTCGGGCAGGGGGTTGAGTCCGTGCTTTATGGCGTTCTCCGTCAGCGTGGAGAGCGCGAGCGGGGGAAACGGGAGCCCGGCCAGATCCTCGGGAACGTCGTAGCAGACCTTGAGCCGCTCTCCCATGCGCACCTGCAGCACGTCGAGGTACGCCCGCGCGAGATCGACCTCGTGCCTGAGCGTCGTCTCGTCATGCCTCATCTGCGGCAGCGCAGTGCGCAGGTACTTGACGAAATTCGCCAGCATCTCCCGCCCGCGCCCGGGCTCGGTGCGATAGAGTTGTTGCACGTTGGCGAGCGTATTGAAGAGAAAATGCGGCTCGATCTGCGCTCGCAGCGCCTGCAGGCGCGCTTCCGCCATTTGCTGGTCGAGCCGGATCCGCCGCAACTCGCTCTCATGCGTTCGGGCCGCCGTCTCCACAGCCTGGCGTTGAAGGACGAAAAAGCATGAGACCAGGCCGGCAACGACAAGCCATCGCGCCACCCTGGAGAGCAGAATACCCGCTACGGACATGCTGGGCGGCAGTGGCAGGCGCAGCATCAGCAGTGCTTCGCCGACAAGCGCACCCAGTGCGATCAAGGTCACCAGCAACACCATTTTCCAGGCGGTCGAACGTGCCGGAATGAGAACGGCGGCCGCGGCGCCGGCGAAGATACAGCCGCCGACGATGAGCTGGTCTGCCAGGTGCTCGAGCCAGCCGAGCAGAATGTCGGGCAGGGGCCAGGCACCGTACAACCCGAACTGGAAAAGCAACTGGGTGGACAGCACGAAGACGACCGATAGTGCCAGCAGTCCGCCACGCCAGAGCGACGACCACGACGCCCATTGCGGGGCCATCGAGCCGGGAGCGCTGCCGAGAGATTCCTCCATAAGGGGACCGAGCTAACTTGCCAACGCCCCGCCGCGGGTGACCATGGAGCGCGCCGGCGGACTCGCCGGCGCGCTTCCTCGGGGCATCATGCCAGACGCACCTGCCCAAGACCAGCTGACTGCGTAATTCTCCCTACGGAGCAACGGGCTCGAACCCTTTTGCCTTGAGAACCGCCCTGGCACCCGGCGAAGTAAGATGCTTGATCAGGTCTCTTGCAGCATTCGGCTGCGCGGACGCCGCGCCAACGCCTGCTGTGAGCTGAACATAGTTCTGCAGCTCCGGCGGGAACGGACCGACCGTTTCAATTCCCTCGACGTCCACAAAAACCGTGCTGGGCGCGAAGCCGAGCTCGGCCTCACCGGCGACGAGGGTCGGCGCAACGAGTTCCACGGTCTTCAACGGCTTGGTCCTGGCCTTGACCTGCTCGGAGATCCCCAGCTGGTCGAGGACCTTGGCAAGATGAACGCCGATCGCGCCTTCGGGAGGATAGGTAAGCATGGATGCGTCGAGCAATGCGCGCTTGAACGCGTCGACCGATCCGATATCAGGCTTCGGTGCTCCTGCCCGCACGGCCACGGCCATGCCGACGCGGGCAATCGCGGCCCTCGTGGCGCCGTCAATCTTCCCCTGCTTGGTGGCGCTGTTCAGAAGCCCCGCGGGAACGATCGCGAGGTCGAATGGCTCGCCGCTGGCGAGCCCCTTCTTCAGTGCGCCGAGTATCCCGTACTGGATCACGAGCTTGTGGCCGGTCATGCTCTCGAACTGCGGACCGAGCTCCGCAAGCGCTGGCGACAGTGCGGCGCCCGCAAGGACCTTGACCTCGGCGGCCTCTGCCGCGAAACCCGCCAGCAACAACAGCGCAAGTCCGATTCTCTTCAACTCGATCAATGAACGTACTTTCACGGCTTTCTCCTTTTGACTAAATGAAATGGCGGATCTTCGGCGAAACCTGCCGCAGAACGCCTCCCCTTTCGGCCGCGTCACCGCAGCCGCGTAGGGAGTGCGACGGCGCATGTGGTCATCCCGCGGACGAGCTCGGCCAAGATGGCTTACGGGAGCTTGGCCGGGGTCGAAAACGGTTTGTTCGCGTCCACCACGAACATGATGAGCGCGGTCAGCTCGGTCGTGCCGCCGTTGGAGACCTCCATTGGCGTGTCGGCAGGATGTCCATTCATCGTGTGACCGGCCTCGACATGATTCACGCCACGCGAAGTCCTTTGGCCCAGCCGGCCGGCGACCACGTAGAAGGCTTCCGAGCCAGGATGGGTATGCACCTTCGTCTTGGCTCCGGGCGGCCCGTAACCGTGGTTGACACGCAGCAGATACTCGCTCGCGGTGATCGGGGGCAGGGGCCCGATCTCGGCAACTTTGTTGCCGCCGGGCGTTGCCCCGCCCTTGGGACCGAGCGTGAAGAGCCACGCTTTGCCCGCGACTTCGGCAGCCAGCGACGTCGCCTCTTCATGACTTACCGTATCCGGATTCCAGCGACCGGGTCCGATGGCGGACTGCGCCTGCGCCAGCGTGGGGAAATTCTCGACCCGCCAATACAACAGGCCAGCAGGCAATTGCTTGACCTTCTTCGAGGCCACCGGCTTGACGACGTAGACCCCGTCCCCCGCCGTTGCGGGTTGCAGCGTGCATAACCCCCACGCCAGTGCCGTAACCATACCGATGAGAAATTGCTTCACGGGAACACCTCCTTTGCGTTGCGTGTTGTCGACCTTGCTGTCTTAGGCCTGCCTGTTGCACGATTAAAGTTGCAGGCAAGCCCCTGCTACCCGCGGAAAACTAGCAAGACGTGGAGCCGGCAACCATCGGTATGCGACGAACCCAAAAAATGGACGACGACCCCGGCACAAATCGCGATGAACATGCGTAGCTGATGGGGTAGAATCCCGCCACCACACAGCAAATCGACGAGCCGCCATGGACCAAACACCCCGCGCTGATCAGCTAGCACGCAACGTCAAGCGTATTTCTCACCTCGACCTGCCGGGTGCCGGCCAGGTCTACGTCGCGGGGAAGTACGCCTACGTCGGGCACATCACCAACAAGGAAGGACTGGGCACCAGCATCCTCGATATCGCGGACCCGAAGAAGCCGAAGCTTCTGGCGCAGATCCCCGTGGGCGATGCGAACTCGCACAGCCACAAGGCACGCGTCATCGGCGACATCATGATCGTGAACGTCGAGCAGAATATGACGGGGATCGGGCGCAAGGCGGACGAGCTGCCGAAGCTCCGCGCCGCGCTCCGCGACAGTCTCGGGCGCGATCCGACCAATGCAGAGCTCGCAGCCAAGCTGGGCGTGAAGGAATCGGATATCCCGGCCGTCGGCGCCTCGGAGAAGGCGCGCTACGATCAGGGAGGGTTCAAGATCTACGACGTTTCAGATCGAAACAAGCCCAAGCTCATCACTCATCAGAAGACTCACGGACGCGGTGTTCACCGCTTCGACATGGACGCGAACTACGCCTACATCTCGACCGAAATGCCGGGCTACGTCGGCAACATCCTCGTCGTCTACGACATCCGCAATCCATCCAAACCCGAAGAAGTCTCGCGCTGGTGGCTGCCGGGGCAGCACACGGCCGGGGGCGAGAAGCCGACGTGGTCGGGTCGCCAGCACCGCCTGCACCATGCGCTGCGAATCGGCGACCGCTTGTGGGCCGGCTGCTGGCACGGCGGCGTGCGCGTCATCGACGCCTCCGACATCCGCAAGCCGCGCACGATCGGCGAATACAACTACCACCCGCCGTTCCCCGAGCCTTCGCACACGTTCATGGGTCTCACGAAGCCGGTCGCGGGGCGGCAGATCGCGGTCGCCATAGACGAAGAGGACCACGCGCACAGCGCCGAAGAGATGGCGAAGCGCCGCGGCCGGCCTCACGGCTGCCTCTGGGTATTTGATGTCAGCGAGCTGCCGAAGATCCAGCCGCTTGCGATCTACGAAGTGAGCGAGCTTGATTCACCCTGGAGCCGCGCCGCGCCGGGACGCTTTGGCGCGCACCAGTTCCAGGAGCACATGAAAGGCGGCGACACGCTCATGTACTGCGCCTGGTTCGCAGGCGGGCTGCGCATCGTCGACATTGCCGACCCCACTGCTCCGCAGGAAGTGGGCTGCTACATTCCGCAGCCCGCGGCAGGCAAGGTCGCACCGCAGTCGAACGACGTCGACGTTGACGAAAAGGGGCTCATCTACCTCGTCGATCGCTACTCGGGGTTCGACATCCTCGAGTTCAATGGCAAGGGAGCGTGACGGGTGATCCGCTCAGGCCGAGGCCTTTTCCTTCTTGCCGTGAAACAGGTTGAGCGCCGATCCGGCGCGGAACCATTCGAGTTGCGCCGCGCTGAAGGAATGCGACAACTGTAGCGTTTCAGTCGATCCATCGGCGTGCTGCACGCGGCACTCCAGCGGCTTGCCTGGGGCCATGGCGGCAAGCCCGACGAGGCTCAGCCGGTCGTCCTCGCGGATGCGGTCATAGTCCGCCGGATCCTGGAATGTCAGGGCCAGCAGCCCCTGCTTTTTCAGATTGGACTCATGGATGCGCGCGAAGCTGCGGGCGATCACGGCGCAGCCGCCCAGGAGCCGCGGACAGAGCGCCGCGTGCTCGCGGCTGCTGCCCTCGCCGTAGTTGTGGTCTCCCACGATCACCCATTTGATTCCACGCGAGCGATAGTCCCGCGCGATCTTCGCAATCTCCTGCCCCGCCGCGCCAGTTAGAACATTCTTTCCCTTCCCGGCCTCGCCCGTAAACGCATTCGTCGCGCCCATGAGCAGGTTCTCGCTGAACTTGTCGAGGTGTCCGCGATAGCGCAGCCACGGTCCGGCCGGCGAGATGTGGTCCGTCGTGGTCTTGCCCTTGGTCTTCATCAGGACTGGGGTGTCGCTGAAATCCTTGCCGTCCCACGCCGGCCAGGGCTCCATCAGCTGCAGTCGCTCGCTCTTTGGATCGACGGCGACGCTGACGCTCGCGCCATCCGCCGGAGGCGCCACGTACGTGGACTGTCCCGGGTCGAAGGGTTTCGCAGGAACCTCCGGCGCCGGCTTCGGTGGGTCCATTCGGAACGCCTTGCCGTCCTTCCCTTTCAGGGTGTCGGTCAGCGGGTTGAAGGAAAGCTTTCCGGCGACTGCAAAGGCGGTGACGATTTCCGGACTCGCGATGAAGTTCATGGTGGTCGGCTGGCCATCGTTGCGCCGCGGGAAGTTGCGGTTGTACGAGGTCACGATGGTATTCGGCTGTGTGCTGGCCTTTTCGCTGCGCCGCCACTGGCCGATGCACGGGCCGCACGCGTTGGCCAGCACCGTGCCCCTGGCTTCCTTGAGCGACTTCATCTGCCCGTCGCGCTCGATCGTCGCGCGCACCTGCTCGGAACCGGGCGTCACCAGGAACGGCACCGCGGCTGTCAGTCCGCGCGCCCGCGCCTGCTCGGCGACGTCCGCCGCGCGGCTCATGTCCTCATAGGATGAATTGGTGCAGCTGCCGATGAGCGCGGTCGAGATTTCGTCGATAAAGCCATTGCTCCGCTCGTTCACTTCGGCCGCGAGCTTCGAAATGGGGCGCGCGCGGTCGGGTGAATGCGGCCCGACCACGTACGGCTCGAGCTTTGACAGGTCGAGCTCGACCACCCGCTCGTAATGTTTCGCCGGATCGCGCTCGACCTCGGGGTCCGGTTCCAGGAGCTCCTTGTGCTTCAGCGCGAGCTCGGCGAGGGCTCCACGGCCCGTTGCGCGCAGATACACCGCCATTTTCTCGTCGACCGGGAACATCGAGGTCGTCGCCCCGAGCTCCGCGCCCATGTTGGTGATCGTCGCTTTTCCGGTGGCGCTGATCGTCCGCGCCCCGGGACCGATGTACTCGACGATCGCATTGGTCCCGCCCGAGACGGTGAGCTGCCCGGCGACGTACAGAATGACGTCCTTGGGCGCCGTCCAGCCGCTGAGCTTGCCCGTCAGATAGACCGCGATGTGCCGTGGATAGAGCAGCTCCCAGGGCAAGCCGGCGATCGTTTCTACTGCGTCGGCACCGCCCACTCCCACAGCACAGGCTCCGAGCCCCCCGGCATTCGGAGTGTGCGAATCGGTGCCGATGATCATCGCGCCGGGAAAGGCGTAGTTCTCGAGCACGACCTGGTGGATGATGCCCGCGCCGGGATTCCAGAATCCGGCGCCGTAGCGCGCCGCCGCCGAGCGCAGAAAATCGTAGATCTCGGTGTTTTCCCGCAAGGAATCGCGCAGGTCGGATTCGCCCCCGACCCGGGCCTGAATCAGGTGATCGCAGTGGATGGTGGTCGGAACGGCGACGCGCTCGCGCCGGGTCTGCATGAACTGCAGCATCGCAGTCTGGCCGAGCACGTCCTGGAATACGACGCGGTCGGGGCGGAGATCGAGATAGCTTTTTCCCGGCTCGAGCTCCGCGCGCTCGGGTTGATCGAGGTGCCCGAGCACGACCTTGTCGGCCAGGGTGAGCGGCCGGCCAAGCCGGCGGCGCACCACCGCGAGATTTCGCGCCATGGTCTCATAGAGTTTGGCGGCGGATTCCGGTGTCGATTCAACGGTAACGTTCGGCATGTTCATTCCTCCGGTTGGGCTGGCCTCTCGACGGGTCACCATACTAACCGTAGAATTCCATGAATAAATTTCATAATATTTAGTCTCTTTGGGAATATGTTGGACGGGATCGAAGCGCTCATTGCGCTGGAGAAATTCGGGACGGTCAGCGAGGCGGCGACCCGCCTGCGATTGACCCAGTCAGCGGTCAGCAAGCGCATCCAGGCGCTGCAGGCCACGGTCGGATATCCCCTGGTCGAGAAGGACGGGCGCCGGGTCCGCCTCACCGCCGGGGCGGTGAGTTTCCTCGAGCGGGCGCGCCCGGTCGTCGCAGATCTCCGGGGGCTCGCCACGCCACGCCACGGAGAGTCGACGACGTTCTTCTCCTTCGGGCTTGCCGACTCGATCGCGTCATCGTGGGGTCCCGCTGTCGTCGGCCGAATCCTGCGCACGCTGCCCGATGTGAGGGTCGCGCTGCATTCCCATCGAAGCGTGCTGGTGATCGAGAGCGTGCGGCTCGGCCGCTATCACCTGGGACTCAGCACCGACTATCCGGCGGCAAAAGACCTGATCCACTATCCCGTCCTCGACGAGCCGCTGGTGCTGGTCAATTCCGGGTTCGGCGGGAAGCCTGGCGCCGGCACGCCGCTCATTTCCATTGAGTCGAACTCCGCGACCTGGCGCGCCGTCGAGCCGCTTCTCACCGCCCGTCACCCGGAGCTCCTTAGCCGGCCGCTGGTTCCCGTGGAATCCTTCAGCGCCACGATGCAGATGGTGAAATCCGGATTCGGAGACGGGCTCGTGCCACTGGGAATGGTGATGGACGCCGGCTTGAAACGAAAGGCCTACCGCGTGCTGCCCGACGTCGTGCGCCGCATCTCGCTGCTCACCCGTAAAACCGTCAACCAGTTGGAAAGCTTCGCGCGTTTCCGCGACGAGCTGGTGAAGGAAACCGCGCGCCACTTCGCAAAGTCGCTCCCAATCCGTGCCGCGGGCTAGAACCCCGACCAGAACCACTCCAGCCACGGAACCACACGGAAAGGATTTTTTACCGGACGGCTTCCTTCAGAAGGTTTCGTTCCTGTCGTTCCGTGTGATTCCGTGGCTGACGACTGTCGGGCTCAGCGGCGCCTCTTGGAGCGGGCTGCAGCCTTGTCCTTTCCCTCGTAGGCCTCGATCACGCGGCTCGCATCGTCTTTCCCCCACCCGGCTGCTTCGGCGCGCTTGAACATCCTGCGCGCCGCGGGAACGATCTGGAGTTCGATGCCGTGCTCTTTCGCGACCTCGATGGCAAGCCCCATGTCCTTGACGAAGATTTCGACCGCGCCGCGGGGGGCGAAATCACGGCTGAAGAGCCGCGCGCCCGTTTGCTCGAACATCAGGCCCTGCACGGAGCTCTTCGACAGGCATTTCCTCATGACCTCGTGCGAGAGCCCGGCGCGCTCGCCCACCACGATCATCTCCGCGAGCAGCGCCGTGCATGAGTTTACGAAGAGATTCGTCACGACTTTCATGGTGGCGCCGGTGCCGCTCGGGCCCGTGTGAGTGGCGTCCACCGAGAGCGGCTCCAGAATGGGGCGAACGCGCTCGTAGATCTCCGGTTTGCCGCCCACCATGAACGAAATGGTGCGCGTGTCAACGCGGTTGTGCGAGCCCGAGATCGGCGCGTCGAGCATCTCGATTCCCCGGGCGGCGAGCTTCCCGGCGAGCTCTTTCTGCCACGTCGGGTGCATCGTGCTCATCTCGACGTGGATGAGGCCCTTCTTCCCCGCCGCCGCGATGCCACGGGGGCCGAGCGTGTTCCCTTCGATGTGCTCGGGCTTGAGCAGGATGCTGAACGTGACGTCGCTCGCCGCGGCCACCTCCTTCGCCGACGCGACGGGCGTGCCGCCCGCCTCCTTCAGCATTTTCATCCGCTCGGGGTCGATATCGTAGCCGCAGACCGCGTGCCCATCCTTCATCATCTGGCGCGCGAGCGGCAGCCCCATCTTGCCCAGACCGATCATCCCGAGCTTCTCACCCATTCCTTCTCCCTTCCCCGCATTGCGATCGCTGCCGCGCGCGACACGAGCCTTGCGCAAGTCCTGCCGCGCCGCGCCTAACCGATGCGCTCGTCGTGGCGCGCGGCCTCTCCGTAGACTTCGGGGTTGAGCACATCGAGCGCGCGTTTCCCGTCGAGGAAGCGCTCGATGTTCTCGACGGTGCGCAGCGCCATCTCCTCGCGCGTCTCGCGCGCCGCGGTGCCCATGTGCGGCGTCAGGACGACGTTTGGCAGCGTCTTCATGCGCGCCGAAGGGCCCGGCACCTCCGCTTCGGGGATTTCGTGCTCGTAGACGTCGAGCCCCGCGCCGCGGATCCGTCCCTCAACGAGCGCCTGCTCGAGCGCCGCCTCGTCGATCACCGGGCCGCGCGAGGTGTTGACGAGGATCGCGCTCGGCTTCATCAGGGCGATGAGATCGGCGGTTATCATCCCCTTAGTATTCTTCGTCAGCGCCGGTGTCAGCACGACGAAGTCCGCCTCGCGGAAGAGGTCCACGAGCGAACGGTACTCCGCCCCGAGGCCAGCCTCCTCTGCAGGCGTAAGCCGCTGGCGCTTGTTGTAGACGATGCGCATTCCGCACGCCCGCGCCTTGATGGCGACATCCGTGCCG
>Ga0256867_10000949_pt1 | contig 11930 bp, 11 predicted proteins | sample RVTome_15_FD_185939 | JGI IMG/M metagenome (GOLD analysis project Ga0256867, IMG submission 185939) | Soil microbial communities from uranium-contaminated site in the Upper Colorado River Basin, Wyoming, United States - RVT150D86 (HiSeq) ... | reverse complement strand
CACGGGGCGGAAGAAGACCACGGGGCGGAAGAAGACTACCGCACGGAAGAAGACGGCCGCCCGCCGGACGACCACGGGGCGGAAGAAGACCACGGGGCGGAAGAAGACCACGGGGCGGAAGAAGTCCACGGCACGGAAGTCGGCCGCTTCGCGGCCCACACCGGCCCCCGAGCCCGCGCCGCCGGTGGCTCCGCCGGCCCCACCATCTCCGGAGCCCAGCCCGTGGTCGTGGTCGGAGCCGGAACCCCGGCCGCAGACCCCCTCCACTGGGGGGTGGCCTTACGGCGGATCATCCGAGGAGGGCGAGAACCGGAACCCGCTCTAGAGGGTCAGCGGCCGGCCAGCCGGGCCACCATGTCCCGCTCCTCGGGCCCGAGCCACGGCGGGTCCCCCGCCGCGGCGTTCTCGGCCATGTGCTCCGGGCTCGAGGTGGCCGGGATGGCCACGTGGCACCGGGGATCCGACAGGATCCACTTCAGGAGAGCCTGGGTCCACGTCCGGACGCCGAACGGCTCCAGGGGCGCGAGGTCGGCCGGGTCCGGCGGCCGCCGCAGGAGGGCATGCTCGGCGAACGGGCGCATCACCACAACCCCGAGGTCGAGCTCCTCTGCGGCGGAGAGGATCCTGCGTTCCACCTCCCGCTCCCAGGGGTTGTACGGGACCTGGACCGCGCTGATCCGCCCTGTCCGCATGACCTCTTCGAGCTCCTCGAATGCCGAGGGGCTGTAGTGCGTGGCGCCCACGGCCGCCACGACCCCCTCGTCCCGCAGTCCCTCAAGCATCGAGAGCTGCTCCCGCCACGCCAGCAGGTTATGCACCTGGTAGAGGTCGACCCGCCCGCCGAACCACTCCAGCGCCCTGCGGGCCTGCTTGCGGCCCTGGGCCGGGTCCGAGGCCCACACCTTCGTGGCCACCAGGGCGTCATCGCGCCGCCCCTCGAGCGCCGCCCCCAACACCCGTTCGGCCTCACCGTACATCGGCGAGGAGTCGAACAGCCTGGCCCCGAGATCCAGAGCGATGTCCACCACCCGCCGGCGGGCCCGCTCCTCCCTGTCCCCACGGACGTCGAACGTGTTCCACGTTCCCATCCCGACCACGGGCACTCGCATCCCCGAGGAACCGAGCTCGCGATCCTCCATAGTGGAGAACCCTACCCGGGCGCCCGGCGAACGATGGGTAGAGCGAGGAGGTGGCAATGCGACGATGGATCACGTTCGCCGCGGTGTTGGTGGTGACCGTGGCCTCCCTGGTCCCCTGGGCCACGCCGGCGGCGGGCGCGGGCGCTCGGGTGAAGGCCAACGACAACTTCTTCGGGCCCCGAAGGATCACGGTGGAGCGAGGCACACGGGTCCGGTGGGTCAACCGCGGCTCGAACCCGCACACCACGACGTCCACCAAGGGGTTGTGGGACAAGGACATCCCGGTGGGCGGGGCGGCCAGCCGGGAGTTCAAGAAGCGAGGCACTTTCAAGTACATCTGCACGATCCACGCCGACCTGGGCATGCGGGGGAAGGTGGTGGTGGTCTGACCATCGAGGTGACCCCCGCCGAGCCGGGGGCCTTCGGGGTCAGGGTGACCGAGGGCTCGGCGGCCACCGACCATCGGGTCACGGTGCCGCCAGGGTACCTCGAGGAGCTGGGCGTCCCCGAGGCCGACCCGGAGGCCGTGGTCCGCGAGTCCGTCGCCTTCCTCCTGGAGCGGGAGCCGGCCACCTCGATCCTGCCCGAGTTCGCCCTGCCCGAGATCGCCCGCTACTTCCCCGAGTACCCGTCCGAGCTCCCCCGGCGCCTGGCTCCCTGAGGGAATTTTTCGGCCCTTCCGCGGGTAGATACGTCTGAGATGAGCGCCGTGCCCGAACGCATCCGTGTCGGCGACGAGCCCATGTCGACCGACGAGGTCCGCCTGTACCTCGAGGCGGCCGCTCGAGAGCCACTCCTCACCAAGGAGGAGGAGGTCGAGCTGGCCGTGACCATCGAGCGGGGCAAGGAGGCCGAGGACCGGCTCCGGGCCGGGCGGCTCCGCTCGCCCCGGACCATCCGGAAGGCCGAGGAGGAGGTCCGGGAGGCCCGGCGGGCCCGTCAGCGGTTCATCCTGGCCAACCTCCGGCTCGTGGTGTCCGTGGCCCGCAAGTACCAGGGCCAGGGCCTGTCCCTGCTCGACCTGGTCCAGGACGGCAACCTCGGCCTCATGCGGGCCGTGGAGCTGTTCGACTGGCGACGGGGGTTCAAGTTCTCCACCTACGCGACGTGGTGGATCCGGCAGGCCATCACCCGAGCGATCGCGGACCGGGGTCGGACGATCCGGCTGCCCGTCCACGTCGGGGAGCGGATCCGCAAGGTGAAGTCGACCGCCTGGCACATGGCCCAGCGCTCCGGGCACGAGCCCACCTCCCAGGAGGTGGCCACGGCCGTGGGCTCAACGCCGGAGGAGGTCGAGGAGCTCCTCGACCTGGAGCGGCGCCAGCCGGTGTCGCTCCAGGCTCCGGTCGGGGAGGAAACCGAGCTCGGCGAGCTGATCGAGGATGCCGAGTCCCAGTCAGGATTCGACGAGGCCGAGGAGGGCATCCTCCGACAGGAGATCGGGCAGACCATGGACGCCCTCCTGTCCGACCAGGAGCGAGAGGTTCTGGCCCTCCGGTACGGCCTGGGCAACGGGCAGCCGCTCTCACTCCGGGAGACCGGGCGGATCATAGGCCTCTCGGCCGAGCGGGTCCGTCAGGTCGAGCGCGAGGCGTTCTCGAAGCTGCGCGACTCCGAGGTCATCGCCGCCGCGGTGGCCTTCTGACCGGCGACGCCTGAGGGTTACGGGGGCCGCCGGGCACCCAGCGGCAGCGACGGGGGCGGCATCTCCACGCGGACACGTACGTCCACCACCACCACACCCTCGGGGAGAGCCATGACCGGGTTGAGATCCATCTCGGCCACGGCGGGATGGTCCTCGACCAGGGCACCCACCCGAAGAAGGAGGTCCTCGAGGGCGGTGATGTTCGCCCTGGGCCCGCCCCGGTACCCCTGGAGGAGGGGGTACGTGGCCAGGTCACGCAGCATCTCCACGGCGTCGCGGTCCGTTAGCGGGGTGATCCGCACGGAGACGTCGCGGAGCAGCTCGACCGCGGTCCCGCCGGCCCCGCACGCCACCACAGGGCCGAACACCGGGTCGTGGACCACGCCGACGAGCATCTCCACGCCCTGGCCCACCATCCGTTGGACCAGGAACCGCTCGGCCTCGTGCCCGGCCGAGCGGACCGTCCGAGCCAGGTCCCGGGCCACTTCCGCCGCGTCCTCGGGGGGGACGGCGAGCCGAACGGCGCCGGCCTCGGTCTTGTGCACCAGGCCTGGGGCCACGGCCTTCAGCGCCACCGGTCCGCCCAGCTCCGACGCGGCCATCCCCACCGCTTCGGGGTCCTCGGTCAGGCGGAACGGGGCCATCGGGATCCCGTAGCAGTCGAGAAGCCCGGCCGCCTCCTCCGGGCCCAGCCACCGCCCGCCCCCCTCGAGGGACCGGGCGATCAGCCCGGCGGCTTCGTCCCGGCGGACGTCGGGGAACGACCGGACGGTTCCCTCCGGCGTCCGGCGCCACGTCCCGTACCGGGCCGCCCGGGCCAGCGCTCGGGCGGCGTCCTCGGGGAAAGCGTACGAGGGGATCCCCCGGAGCTCGGCCGGAAGGCCGGTTGACTGCATGAACACCGTGAGCAGGCACAGGTCGGCACCGGCCCGGTCGGCCGCGTCCCGGATCGCCCTGGCCACGTCCTCCGCCCTGGTCACCAGCGGCGGGATGAAGATCACCACCACGGCGTCGGCCGCACCCGAGGCCGTGACGGCGTCGATAACCTTCCCGTAGTCCTCGGCAGATGCAGAGGCGATCATGTCGACCGGGTTCGTCACCGACGCCTCGGGAGGCAGGAACGTCTTGAGCTCCGTCTGGACCTCCCCGGGGAGCGGGACCACCTCCAGGCCCTCGGCCTCGCAGGCGTCGGCGCACAGGATCGCCGGGCCGCCCGCGTTCGTCACCACGGCCACACGGTTCCCCTTGGGCGGCGGCTGGTTCGCCAGCAGCGACGCCACGTCGAACAGCTCGCCGAGGGTGTCGGTCCGGATGACGCCGGCCTGGTGGAACAGCGCCTCCACCGTGACGTCGGACGCGGCCAGCACGGCCCCGGTGTGGGACGAGGTCGCCCGGGCGCCGGCCGCGGACCGTCCGCTCTTCACCGCGACCACCGGCTTCGACCGGGCCACCCGGCGAGCGATCCGGGAGAACTTCCGCGGGTTCCCGAACGACTCGAGGTAGAGCAGCATCAGGTCGGTCCCCTCGTCCTCCTCCCAGTAGCGGATGAGGTCGTTGCCGGAGACGTCCGCCTTGTTACCCACCGACACGAAAGACGACAGGCCGAGGCCCAGGGCGCCGGCGTGATCGATGACCGCCAGACCGAGCGCGCCGCTCTGCGAGAGGAAGCCGACACGGCCGGACGGCGGCATGGCCGGGGCGAAGGTGGCGTTCAGCCCGTTCGCCGTGTTCAGGACGCCCATGCAATTCGGCCCGACGAGGCGCAACCCGAACTCCCGGCAGACCTCGACCAGGGCGCGCTGCCGGTCGGCGCCCTCCTCCCCGGTCTCCGAGAAGCCCGCGGAGATCACCACCAGGGCCCGGACGCCGGCGCGGCCGCACTCGCGGGCCACGTCCACCACGCCGGCGGCGGGGATGACGATCACGGCGAGGTCCAGGGGCCCCGGGACGTCCCTAACGGACGGGTACGCGGCCACCGACTGGACGACCTCGGCCGTCGCGTTGACCGGGAACACCGCGCCGGGGAAACCGCCGGCCAGCAGGTTGTGGAACACCTCCCCGCCGATCGTCCCCCGCGACCTGGAGGCCCCGATGACGGCCACCGAGCGGGGCGACAGGATGGTCCGCATCGCGGCCACCGCCGCGGTCCCCTCCCTCTCCTCGAACCGCTTCAGGGCCTCCGGGGTGAGGGAGGCGGGGAACTCCACCCGGATCTGCCCGGGCTCCGAGCGCATCCGGACCGGAAAGCCGCTCTCCCGGAACACCTCGATCATCCGGTGGTTATCGGGAAGCACCTCCGCCTCGAACACCGCGACGTCGTGCTCGACTGCCGCCTCGGCCAGGTGCCCGAGCAGGATCGTTCCCAGCCCCCGTCCCCGGTAGTCGTCGGCCACCGCGAAGGCCACCTCGGCTCGGTCCCCATCGGTCCGCAGGTACACGCCGTGCCCGACCACGGTCGGGCCCGCGGTGGCCACCAGCGCGTACCGATCCTCGTAATCGACGTTCACGGCTCGGTCCGCCATCCCGGGCAGGTCCACTACGGCGGTGAAGAACCGAAGCCACCTGGCCTCTTCGGACAGCCCCTGGAAGAAGCGAAGGACCGCCTCCCGGTCCCCTGCTCGCACCGGACGGACGTGGACCGTCGAGCCGTCGCGGAGCGCCACGTCGGCCTCGTGGTGGGAGGGGTAGGTGGGCGCCACGGTCGTCATCGTAGCGGGACGGTTACCACGCTCGCCGCCACCGCTCCACGACCAGCATCAGGCCGATCGGAACCACCGCGCCCACGGCCACGAGCCCCCATTCCCGCGCGCCCAGCGGGACCGTGTCGAACACCGGACGGGCCGGAGGGAACAGCACCACGAACGCCTGGAGGGCCAGGCCCCCCAGGATCGCCAGAAGGAGCCAGCGGTTCCGGCGCCGGGTGGGGAGCCGGGCCACCAAGGCGTACAGGAGGTGGGCCGCCACCAGGACCGTGAACATCACCGCCCGGGCGCTGGCCCACGGCTCCTCCCAGACGAACCGGACCACGGCCAGGGCCGACATCGCGGAGGCCGCCATGAACAGGCCCCGGACCGACAGCAGGACCAGACGGGGCCCCCGGAGGAGGCGCTCGTCCCGAGGACGAGGAGGATGGCTCATCAGCCCCGGCTCGACGGGATCGACCCCCAGGGCCAGCGCAGGCAGGCCGTCCGTGAGGAGGTTCACCCAGAGCAGCTGGAGGGGAAGGAGGGGAACCCCGAGGTCGGGGAACAGTAGGAGGCTGCCCACCACCACCACGATCTCCGAGAGGTTGCCGCCGATGAGGTAGTCCACGACCTTTCGGATGTTGTCGTAGATCCCCCTCCCCTCTCGCACCGCGGTGACGATGGTGGCCAGGTTGTCGTCGGTGACCACCAGGTCGGCCGCCTCCCGAGAGACGTCGCTCCCGGTCCGCCCCATGGCCACGCCGATCTCCGCCCGCCGAAGCGCCGGGGCGTCGTTCACCCCGTCCCCGGTGACCGCCACCACGTGCCCCCGGTCCCGGGCCGCCTGCACGAGCTCGAGCTTCTGGTCCGGATCGACGCGCGCGTACACAGACACCGCGGCGGGGTCCGCCTCGATGCCTTCCCGGCGCAGCTCCCGTCCGGTCACCACACGGTCCTCCGGCCCGGCCAGCCCGACGGCCCTGGCCACCGCGGCGGCCGTCCCCGCGTGATCGCCGGTCACCATCACCAGGCGTATCCCCGCGGAGCGGGCTTCGGCCACGGCGTCCGCCGCCTCCGCTCGGACCGGGTCCCGGAGGGCCAGCACCCCGAGGAGCAGGAGGCTCTCCTCGGCGCCCTCCGGGTCCTCGGGGGCGTCCTCGAGCGTACGGCCGGCCACAGCGAGCATCCGCATCCCGCTCCCGGCGAGCCGCTCCTCCAGCTCCCCCAGCGACCTGAGGTCGGCCTGAGTGAGCTCGACCTCCTCCCCCGAGGGCCCCAGCCGGTCCACGCAGGCCGGCAGGACGGCCTCGGGAGCCCCCTTGACCAGTAGGAGCGCGCCGTCGGGGGACCGGTGGACGGTGGTCATCCGCCGCCGGGCCGCCTCGAACGGCGCCTCGGCGACGCGAGGGAATGCCCGCCGAACGTCCTCCGCGTCCTGGCCGTCGAACGCCTCCAGCAGCCCCAGGTCGATGGGATCGCCCGATCCCGGGATGGCGTCGTTGCACAGGAGGGCCGCTCGGCCGATCCGGGCTCGCACCTCAGGGTCGACCTCCGCGAGGGGCACCGCGCCGGTCCCGGGGATCAGGACAGACTCCACTCGCAGGCGGTTCTCGGTGAGCGTGCCGGTCTTGTCGGTGAGGATCAGCGTCGTCGATCCGAGCGTCTCCACAGCGGCGAGCCTTCGCACGATGGCCCGGTGGGCGGCCATCCGGCGAACCCCCAGCGCCAGCGCCACCGTCACCACGGTGGCCAGGCCCTCGGGGACTGCCGCCACCGCCAGGGCCACCGAGGCCAGGAAGGCCCGCTCCAGGCTCTCCGTGCCGGTGCCGGTCCGCAGGATCGTGAGGCCGAACACCAACACCGCCACCAGGGTGGCGATGACGCCGAGCCGGGCGGTCAGGGCCCCCAGCTCGACCTGGAGCGGCGTCCTGGTCTGGGGACCGTGCAGCTGCTCGGCTATCGCCCCCATGGCCGTCCGGGAGCCGGTGGCCGTCACGACCCCCCTGGCCGTCCCCCTGGTCACCATGGTTCCCGTGAACGCCCGGCCGGTCTGCTCGCCCAGGGGGACGTCGGTGTCCCCGCCGGGGCCGGCCTCCTTCGACACCGGGAGCGACTCGCCGGTGAGGACCGACTCGTCCACCTCCAGCGAGCGGACCACCCTGAGCTCGAGGTCGGCGGGGACCCGCTCCCCCGCCGACAGAAGCACGACGTCCCCCGGCACGACCAACGGCGAGGGAACGACCTCCTGGTGGCCGTCCCGGATCACTCGGGCGGTGGGGGTCTCCATCGAACGAAGGGCCTCCAGGGCCCGGGCGGCCCGGCCCTCCTGCACCAGGCCGATCACCGCGTTCAGGACCACGATCGTGGCGATGGCCGCCGCGTCGAGACGCTCGCCCAGGCCGAAGCCCGATACCGCGGCGGCCACCAGGAGGAGGATGGCCATCGGCTCCCGTAGCTGGCGGAGGAGCCTGGCGCCAAGCCGCTCACGCCGCGGGGAGGGAAGCTCGTTCCGACCGAACCGCTCCAGCCGCCGACCGGCCTCATCGGCGGCCAGGCCCTCCTCCCGGAGGCGCTCCTGCTGCTCAGGCGTGGTCACCGCGGTCCAATCTACCCAGGCCGCCCTCTCCGGACCCGGACGAACGGCCCGGTCGGAGGGGGCCGACCGCCCCGGGGATCGGCGGGCGCCGTGGGCCAAGATCGTGGGAGCCGATGAGAGGAGGCCCACGATGTGGGGACCGTTCGACCTGTCGGGCAAGAGCGCCGTGGTCACCGGCGGTGCCATGGGGATCGGGCGAGGCATCGTGGCGAGGTTCGTCGAGGCCGGCGCCAGTGTGATCGTGGCCGACCTCGATGGGGAGGCCGCCACACTCACGGCCAAGGGGGTCGAGGGCCCGGGAAGGGCCGAGGCCCTGGCCGTCGACGTGGCCGCCGACGGCGCAGGTGAGGCCATGGTTCGGGCGGCCGTCGAGGCGTTCGGTTCGCTGGACATCCTGGTGAACAACGCCGGGATCTACCCGATGGTCCCGATGCTGGAGATGACCACGGAGATCTTCGACCGCGTTTACCGGGTGAACCTCCGAGGGCTGGCCTTCGCCTCGAAGGCAGCCGCGGCCCGGATGATCGAGCAGGGCCGGGGCGGCGCGATCGTGAACATCGCCTCGATCGACGCGTTCCACCCCTCGATGGTCGGGCTGGCCGCGTACGACGCCTCCAAAGGCGGCGTGGTGATGTTCACGAAGAGCCTGGCCCTGGAGCTGGGGCCGCACAGGATCCGGGTGAACGCCATCGCCCCCGGCGGGATCACCACCGAGGGCACCTCGACCCCTCTCGAGGAGAGCGGGATGACCGAGGAGGAGATGGCCGAGATGATCGAGCGGTTCACGGGCCGGATCCCGCTCCGCCGGATGGGCGATCCCGACGACATCGCCACCGTCACCGTGTTCCTGGCCTCGGGTGGGGCCGGCTACATGACCGGCGGGTCCGTGGTGGTCGACGGTGGGGTGCTGTTGAGCTGAGCCGCGGGCCGCGCAAGGCTGACGGCCGCCGGCCGGGTAGGCTGTCGTGCGGCTGTGGCACAGGACGCGGTCATCCAAGCCCGGGACCTGACCAAGATGTACGGCAGGCACCGGGGCATCACCGACGTGACGTTCGATGTCGGCCGGGGCGAGGTGTTCGGCTTCCTCGGCCCCAACGGCGCCGGCAAGACCACCACGATCAGGATCCTCATGGACCTGATCCGTCCAACGGGCGGCGGCGCGTGGATCTTCGGCCTCGCCGCGCGAGAGCGGGGCCTCGACATCCGGCGCCGGGTCGGCTACCTGCCCGGGGAGCTTCGGCTGTACGAGCACATGCGCTCAGAGGACCTCCTTCGGTACCTGGGGTACCTACGGGGGGGGCTGGACTGGAGCGAGGTGGAGCGCCTGGCCGGGCTCTTGGACGCCGACCTCGACCGTCGGGTGGGGGAGCTCTCGTCCGGCAACAAGCAGAAGGTCGGGCTGATCCAGGCCCTGATGCACCGTTCGGAGCTGCTGATCCTCGACGAGCCGACCGGCGGCCTCGACCCGCTGATCCAGCACGAGTTCCACGGGCTGGTCGCTGAGGCCGTGGCCGAAGGCAGGACCGTGTTCCTGTCGTCCCACATCCTTCCCGACGTCGAGGCGCTGTGTCACCGCGTGGGCATCATCCGGGAGGGCCGGCTCGTGGCCGTGGAGGAGATCGGAGCCCTCAAGTCCAGGGCCCTCCGCCGACTGGAGATCCAGTTCGCCCGCCCGGTTCCGCCCGAGCAGTTCGCGAACCTCCCGGGCGTGCGGGACGTGAACACCCAGGACTCGGTGGTCCGGTGCACGGTGGTCGGGGGGCTGGACGCCGTGATCAAGGTCGCGGCTCGATTCGAGGTCGTGAACGTGGTGAGCCACGAGCCCAGCCTCGAGGAGATCTTCCTGGCCTACTACGGAGGGGCGGATGCTCCGTAGCGTGTTCCTGAAGACCCTCCGGGACCGTCGCCGGGCCCTGTTCTGGTGGATGGTGGGGCTCATGGGGATGACCTTCATCACGGTCGGGTTCTGGCCGACCATCGAGGAGAGCGGGGAGGAGCTGAACCGGCTCGTCGAGGACCTGCCGCCCGCGCTGCGGAACCTGGCCGGCGGCGACCTGGACCTGACCTCGCCCGCTGGTTATCTCTCCGGCCGCGTCTTCTCGTTCCTGGCGCCGATCCTGTTCCTCAACTTCGCCATCGCCTTCGGGGCCCGCACGCTGGCCGGCGAGGAGCAGAAGGGGACCCTGGAGCTCGTCCTGGCCAGGCCGATCCCTCGGTGGCGGCTCGTGGCCGAGAAGTTCGCGGCTCTCATCGTGGCCACGTTCCTGCTCGGCGCGGTGCTGTGGGGGTCGCTGGTCCTGGGGGCGGTGCCGGTCGGCCTGGACATCGGCGCGGGCCCCCTGGCGGCGGCGACGTTGATGGTCGTGCTCCTGGGGCTGGCCTTCGGGGCCCTGGCCCTACTGGTGGGCTCCCTCACCGGCAAGCGAGGGCTGGCCCTCGGGATCACCACGGCCGTGGCGGTGGGGACGTATCTCCTGGACCTGTACGCCTCGGTCTCCGAGGCCGTCGAGCCGTTCCGGGGCCTGTCGCCGTTCCACTACTACGACGCCGCGGTGCCGCTACGGAACGGGGTCGACCCGGCCCACGCCGCGTTCCTGCTGGTGGTGACGGTGTTCCTGGGGGGCTTCTCGCTGCTCGCGTTCGAGCGGCGAGACGTGGGGGTTTGAGGACGGGCCGCCGGGGTCCGGCGGCCCGTCTTGCGTCCGGCGCCTAGGTCAGCAGCGCGAGCAGGACGAGGATCAGGATGAGCGTTCCGAGTCCGATTCCGATGTACATGTCCGAGCCTCCTTCCTCAGCTCGGAACCCTATGTACCCGGGTGCGGGCCCCGGCAATCACCTCGGACGCCCGCCTGCGCGGGCCCCTCGCCCCCACCGCTCCATCTCCTCGATCACGGGACGGAGCTCACGGCCCCGCCGGGTGAGCTCGTACTCGACCCGGGGCGGGACCTCCGCGTAGGGAACCCTGGTGACGATGCCGGCCGCCTCGAGCTCCTTCAGCCGATGGGACAGCACCCGGTCCCGGAGGCCAGGGGCCGCCTCCAGGAGCTCGGTGAACCGCCGGGGCCCGTCCAGAAGCGCCCGGACCAGCAGGGCGGTCCACTTCTTGCCCAGGAGCTCGAAGCACGCCCCGGGCTTCTCTCCGCGGCGGTCCCTGGCCAGCTCGGCCTCCCTATGGCTGGATGGCGATCTCGCCGGGGCCGGTGAGGAACAAGAGCACGCTCGCCGCCAGGAGCACCAGGTCGAACTCCCATCCCGTGGTCTGCTGGGACATGAAGCCCGTCTTCCACTGCGTGATCTTGAGCACGATGGCCCCGATCATGATGATCGCGAAGGCCAGGGCCACCAGCTGCGTCAGAACGCCGAGGATCAGCAGGACTCCGCCGGCCGCCTCCACCACGCCTTGGATCGTGAACATCCCCACCATGGCGGGCTTGGCATCTCCGCCGCCCATCGCGGCAGCCATGCCTCTGGCCCCGGTGATCTTCGGCCACCCGTGGAAGATGAAGATGACGCCCACGGCGATCCGCAGGGCCAGGAAGCCCTACTCAGACTGGTCCGCCAGCTCGAAGATCATTCCCTCCTCCTTCTGCGTCGGCTTCCCCACACTTACTCGAAAGAGGTTACTATAGAAAAGTAGGTATTGTACGTGCACGACTTCTGGAACCTCGACCAGGAAGCCGGACGTGAGGCCCAGCGCCAGCTGTTCCTGCGGAACTCGGCGTTCGTGGCGTCCTGCGTGGCACTGTTCGGCACATTCGCCGGCCTGGGCGAGCGGCTCCCTCTCGTGTTGATCCCGCCCCTCTTCAACCTGTAGGCCCGTACACTCCGCACCGGTGCTGCCTTCCCCAGCGAGGAGGTATCAGGTG